>Ga0209985_10001505_pt1 | contig 22740 bp, 27 predicted proteins | sample NOAtaG_FD_187305 | JGI IMG/M metagenome (GOLD analysis project Ga0209985, IMG submission 187305) | Freshwater lake microbial communities from Lake Erie, under a cyanobacterial bloom - NOAA_Erie_Diel6S_1000h metaG (SPAdes) (version 2) | ecosystem: Environmental > Aquatic > Freshwater > Lake ...
ACCTGGAGGCCTCGCGCGTGGCGCCGCTGGAATACACCAGCTTCGTCTGGGCCGCCTTGCTCGGCTATGCGCTGTTCGGCGAGGTGCCGAGCGTCACGACCTGGCTGTCTGCCGCTCTCATCGTCGGCGGCTGCCTTCTGTTGCTCAGGCGCTGATGGCCGCGATACCGGCGCGGGCGACCTCTGCGTCCTCGCTGGACTTCACGCCACTGACGCCCACCGCACCCACACATTCGCCTTCAACGAGCACCGGGACGCCGCCTTCAAGCAGGCCGTCGATCAGCGGCGCGGTCACGAATGCGGTGCGACCGCCGTTGACCATGTCTTCGTAGACCTTGCTCTCGCGGCGTCCAAGCGCAGCGGTGCGGGCCTTGGACACCGCAATCGCAGCCGATACGGGCGCTGCACCATCCAGGCGCAACAGGCCCAGCAGGTGGCCGCCGTCGTCGGCGACCGCGATCGTCACGGCAAATCCCCGTTCGGTCGCCAGCACACGCGCAGCAGCCAGCATTCGATCCGTGTCTTCAAGGGTCAGGCAGGGCTTGGTTTTCATGACCTTCACGATAAAGCCGTGACGTCGATTCCGGCACCTCCAGTGGGGTCAATTCTGTGTCTCGCTGGAGTTCTAGAATCGCGGTTGCGTCCAACACCGGACGTGCAACGACGTCGGAGATGTCTTCCATGGACCAGAGCATGCAGAGTTATTCGTACAACACCGGGGCGGTGGCGGCCGAACAACGCAACCGCGTGCTGCGCAACACCTACTGGCTGCTCGCGCTGTCGATGGTGCCCACCGTGCTGGGTGCCTGGGTCGGCATGGCGATGGGCATCAACAAGATCCTGACACCGGGAATCGGCCTGATCGTGTTCCTGGTCGGCGCCTTCGGCTTCATGTTCATGATCGAGAAGAACAAGAACTCCGCCGCCGGCGTGCCGATCCTGCTCGGCTTCACGTTCTTCATGGGCATCATGCTGTCGCGCATGCTGGCCATCGTGCTCGGCATGGCCAACGGCGCCAGCCTGACGATGATGGCCTTCGCCGGCACCGGTGCCGTGTTCCTGGGCATGGCAACACTGTCCAGCGTCGTCAAGCGCGACCTGTCGGGCATGGCCAAGTTCATGTTCATCGGCATGATCCTGGTGTTCGTCGCGGCCCTGGCCAACTTCTTCATCCAGAGCGCGACGATGATGATCGTCATCGCGATGCTGGTGGTTGGCATCTTCTCGTTCTTCATCCTCTACGACCTGAAGCGCGTGCGTGACGGCGAGGAGACGAACTACATCACCGCGACGCTGGGTGTGTACCTCAGCATCTACAACATCTTCCAGAGCCTGCTGGCGTTGTTCGGCTTGGCCGGCGGCAGCAACGACTGAGCCAGCGCTCGGTCCACAGATCACAACGGGGCCCTCGGGCCCCGTTTTTCATGTCCTGTCGAAGACCGCGATGCTCTCGACGTGGGCCGTGTGCGGGAACATGTTGACAACGCCTGCGGCCGAGCAGCGATAGCCCGCCTGGTGCACCAGCAGCCCGGCGTCCCGGGCCAGGGTCGCGGGGTTGCAGCTGACATAGACGATTCGCTGCGGCGCCGTCCAGCCTGTGGCCGAAGGGGTCGATTCGAGCCCCGCCTGATGCAGATCGGCCAGCGCCTTGGCCAACGCGAAGGCGCCTTCGCGCGGCGGATCGATCAACCAGCGATGCGCCGACCCGAGCGCCACGACTGCCTCGGCGTCGATCTCGAACAGGTTGCGCGCCTCGAACACGGTCCGGCCGGAAAGACCGTTCAGCGCGGCGTTGTCGCGCGCCCGTTGCACCAGCGTGGCGCTGCCTTCGATGCCCAGCACCTGGCTGGCCGTGCGTGCCAGCGGCAGCGTGAAGTTGCCCAGGCCGCAGAACCAGTCGATCACGCGTTCGGCCGCTTGCACGCCGAGCAGGCGCACCGCGCGGTCGACGAGCACGCGGTTGATGCCCGCGTTGACCTGGGTGAAGTCGGTGGGCTTGAACGGCATCGTGATGCCGTACTCGGGCAACCGGTAGGCCAGCGTCGCATCCGCCGGGTTCAACGGCTGCACGCTGTCCGGCCCGGCGGGCTGCAGCCACCACTGCACGGCATGCACCTGGGCAAACTCACCGAGGCGGACCCGGTCGGCGGCGCTCAGCGGCTCAAGGTGACGCAGCACGAGCGCCGTGACGCCATCGCCGCGGGCGAGTTCGATCTGCGGCAGTCGGTCGCGCTGGTCCAGGTGTTCGATCAGTCGGCGCAGCGGAACCAGCAGCGCACTGACATCGGCCGCCAGCACATGGCACTCGCGCATGTCGGCGATGTAGCGGCTCTTGCGCTCGTGAAAGCCGATCAGCACCTCGCCCTTCTTGGCCACGAAGCGCACCGACAGCCGCGCCCGGTCGCGGTAGCCCCACGCTGGCCCCTCGATCGCGCGAAGCACACGCTCGGGGCTAAGCTTGCCCAGGTGGGCCAGGTTGTCCTCAAGCGCACGCTGCTTGACCGCCACCTGCGCGCCGGCCTCGAGATGCTGCATCTTGCACCCCCCGCAAGCCCCGGCATGCAGGCCGAAGTGGGGACAGCGCGCTGGCACCCGCAGAGCGCTCTCACGCGACCAGGCGGTGGCGTGACCTTGCTCCCACTGGTTCTTGCGGCGGGCAATCTGCACCTGGACCCGCTCACCGGGCAAGGCGCCCTCGATGAACACGACCTTTCCATCGGCGCGGTGGCCCACGCCCTGCCCCTCGAGATCGAGCGACTCGACCGCGATCCACTCCTCTTGCGGCGCCATCAACGAGCAGGCAGCAGCCGGGTCGGATCGATGGGTTTGCCCTGGCGTCGGATCTCGAAGTGCAGCTGTACCCGCTCGGACTCGGTCGACCCCATCTCGGCGATCTTCTGGCCGCGGCGCACGACTTGATCTTCGCGGACCAGCAGGGCTTGGTTGTGGGCGTAGGCCGTCAAGAAGGTGTTGTTGTGCTTGACGATGATCAGGTTGCCATAGCCCCGCAGGCCCGAGCCCGCATAGACGACACGTCCGTCGGCGGCGGCCACCACCGGGTCGCCCACCTTGCCGGCGATCTGGACACCCTTGATGTTGCGCGCCTCGTCGAACGGCGACGCCACGGCACCGGCGGCCGGCCAGACCCAGCCGAGGTCCTCTTCAGGGTCGCGGGGCGTTGCCGGCGGCGCCGGTACCACAGGTCCCGAGGCCGGCGCCGACGCCGCCGGGTTGCCCGGCAGCGGTCGGGTCTCGATGGCGCCGGGCGCCGTGACCGGACGTGTGACGGCGGCGCCAGGATCGGCCCCCGGGGCGACCACACGAAGCACCTGGCCAACCTCGATCAGGTTGGCGTTTTCGAGCGAGTTCCAGCGGGCGATGTCACGCCAGGCTTGACCATTCTCGAGACCGATGCGGGTCAGCGTGTCACCAGGCTTGACCGTGTAGTAGCCGGGTTTGCCGGCGTTTTCGATGCCCGGCGGAGGCGGCTTGGTCGGTACGGTGGTGGCGGCTGGCGTGTCGGCCGGTTGCGCCGTGACCACGGGGCTGGATGCCACCACCGGGGCTGCCGGCCCGCCGAGCGGTCCGGGCGGCTTGATCGCCGGCGTGCGGGCCTCGACCGGAGCCGAAGTCGGGCTCGTGGCGCAACCGGTCAGCGCCACCATTGCGGCAGCAAGCAGGGCACTCCACCCCAGGCGGCCATGCCGCACTCGCGCCGCAGGCAGAACCAAGGGCGCGTGCGAAAGGAGATTCAGCATGGGTGCCGGCACCGCGGGAGGGGGCACTGCTTCAAGTACCCCGGGAAGCTTCAATGAGCTCCGGATTTTAAGGGGACGAAGTGAACGCCCTCGAAGCGCTGATGTTGCAGGCCGTGTTCGTGCCGATCCACCACCATCAGCACCTGACCACCCTGGCCGGGGTCGTGGACAGGCGCGACGAGCCGCCCGCCAAGCGCGAGCTGATCAAGCCATGCCTGCGGCACGGCGTCGCCTCCCGCTGCGGCGACGATGGAGTCGTACGGCGCTTGGGGCACGTGGCCCAGACGCCCATCCGCGTGCATCAGCCGAAGATCGGCGACACCGTCCAGCCGCGGCCCGCCCAGCAAGCTTGCGAGGTTCGACCTGGCCTTGTCGTGCAGCCCCGCCAGGCGCTCGATGCTGACAACATGTCGGGACAGGCAGGCGAGCAAGGCCGCCTGATAGCCACAGCCGGTGCCGATCTCGAGGACGCGGCCGAGGTTGCCACGGGTGGCCGCAGCCGGAGCCGCCATCGCCAAGGCCAGCATGCGCGCCACGACCGAGGGCTTGCTGATGGTCTGGCCCAGGCCGATCGGCAGGCTGGTGTCCTCGTAGGCCTGGATCGCCAGCGCCGGGTCGACAAACCGATGGCGCTCGACGCGCAGGAATGCACCCAGCACCCGCTCGTTGCCGATGCCGCTTTCACGCAGCCGCGCGACCATCCTCTCACGTACCGCGGCCGAATCCAGCCCCAGGCCACTGGGCGCAGCGCTGCGCGCCGATTCGCGCGCGGCATGGGCCAGCGGGCGCTGCGGCCGAAGGACCTCGCCCGGCCTTTGGGGCGTCGGGTCGACAGGGCTGGACCCGGGGCGCAACGCGTCCAGCGGCAACGGGAACCGGGCTGGACGACGGCTCATCGCGATGCCGGCGATATGCAGCCGGACAACATCACGTCGGCAGCCCGAGCCGGTCGGCCCAGCCGCGCCGGCGCAGGTGGTCGGTGAGATCGATCTGCAACGGCGTGATCGACACCTCGCCGGCCGCAGCGGCATGAAAGTCGGTCCCTTCGCCACATTCGCGTGCATCGCCTGCCGCGCCGATCCACCAGATCGCATCGCCGCGTGGGTTGATCTGCTTGACCACCGCCTCGCTGGCATGGCGGCGGCCGAGCTTGGTCACGCGTCGGGGCGCTGCCACAGCATCCGCACGCGGCGGGATGTTCACGTTCAGAAGCCAAGGGTCCTGCCCCGCCTGCGGCAACGGTGCGCTGGCCAGCACCTGGTCGATCACGGCGCGCGCGGTCGCCGCCGCGGGGTCGAGCTCGGGCCAGCCCTTTTCGGTCAGCGAGAACGCGATCGCCGGGACGCCAAACAGGAAGCCTTCCATTGCGGCGGCCACGGTGCCGGAATAGATGGTGTCGTCGCCCATGTTGGCGCCGTTGTTGATGCCCGAGAGCACCAGGTCCGGGCGGCGCCCGAGCACGCCGGTCAGCGCCACATGGACACAGTCCGACGGCGTACCCGTCACGACCTGGCAGGGGTGGCCCGCTGCGCCTTTGGCTTCGAAGATCGAAAGTGGACGGGTCAGCGTCAGCGCGTTGGAAGTGCCGCTGGCGTTCTGCTCGGGCGCAAAAACGTGCAGTGTGCCCAAGCCTTCGCAGGCCCGGACAAGTGCGGCAAGACCGGGGGCGAGGTAGCCATCGTCGTTGGCGATCAGGATGTGCATGCTTGCGGCGCGGGTGGCCTCAGGGAGAATCGGGACAAATTGGAACACAGCGCACCTGGCGCCTACCGGACCATGAAACACGATTGGCAGATCCCGAACCTGAGTTGCGGCCATTGCGTGGCCGCCGTCACCCGCACCGTGCATGCCCTGGACGCGCAGGCCAAGGTCGACATCGACCTGCCGGCCCGCCGCGTGCAGGTCGAATCCGATGTCGAGACGGCCCGCATCGTCGCCGCGTTGACCGCCGAGGGTTACGCGCCCAAACAGGCAAACTGAGTGGCACTTCGACCAGGTCGAACGGCGGCCCCGGGGCGGCCGGGCAGAATCCGCGTCTTTGCCCTCCCCAAGACCCGGCCATGGACCTGAAACTGCCGATCGCGCTGCACGATGAGTTCGATGACGAGATCATTCACAGCGACGCCCTGCTCGACATGGCCAGCGGCGCCATCACCGACGTGCGTTACCGCGACCACGACGTTCGCGCCCAGGGCTTCCCGGCCGAGCGCCAGGACTACGACTTCACCTGCGGCACGCTGGCGCGGGCTGGACGCGAACTGGAGTTCCGGGTCGAGGTCGATGTCGTCGGTCGCAGCTACAGCGTCACGCCCAGCGAACTGCTCGAGCTGAAAGGCCGCGCAGCCAAGCTCTTCAGCCAGCCGCCTGGGGGCGACTCGAAGCCGCGCCCGCGATGAGGCGGCAAAGCTGGCCCCAGAACGACAAGGGCCTGGCAAAAGCCAGGCCCTTGGTCTTCTTGCAGGGGTTGGTGCCGGTGAAGAGAGTCGAACTCCCGACCTTCGCATTACGAATGCGCTGCTCTACCAACTGAGCTACACCGGCAGCACAGCCCATGAGTCTAGCAGCCCGTCACGATCCATCCCCTCCATGACTGTCGCCTCCGACCCACGCCGGGAGCCCAGGCGAGCGCGCGACCTGTTCGTGCACGAGCGCTGGCGTCTGCTGTGGCGGATCGTGTTTCCGGTGCTGCTGGCGACGGGAGCCTGGCTCGCGTTCCGCGACCCGGGCCAGGGACCGGGCATCCCGCATCTGGACAAGGTGCTGCACCTGGGCGCGTTCGCGTCGCTGGCTGTTGTGGGGACGTTGGGCTGGCCGGCCACGCGAACCACCCGCTTCGGCGTGGCGCTGTTCCTTTTCGGCTACGGCCTCTGGATCGAGTGGGTGCAGTCTGGCCTGCCGCAGCGCCAGGCCGACGCCTTCGACCTCGCCGCGAACACGGTCGGAATCGCCCTGGGCCTCATCACCTGGCACTTGATCGCGGCTTGGGCGCGGAGAGCGCCGGCAGGCCGCCTCTGAGCAATTGCGCGACCATGGTTGCCAGGCGGTCGTGGTCGAGCGGCCCGTCCGGCCGCAGCCAGGTGAAGGTCCAGTTCATCATCCCGAGCAGCAGCATCGCCACGGCGGTGTGCGCAGGCCCGGCGGCCGGCTCGGCCAGGTCCGGCCGGATCTCCGCGATGCGATCGGCAAACGCCTTCACCAGCTCCCGCTGACCGTCAATGACGGCCGCGCGTTCAGCATCGGCAAGGAAGCGGGTGTCCTCGGTCAGCACACGGTGTTCGGCGCCCGATCCGGCATAGGCGCGCATGAAGCGCTCGACCAAGCGCACCAGCCGATCTTCGGCGCCACCTGACGCTGCCGCGCCATCGGGGTCGGCGATCAGGGCGGCCAGGCGGGCCACGTGGCCGGCCGCGATCTGGTGCAGAAGGTCGTGCTTGTCGCGCACGTAGTGGTAGAGCGTCGCCTTGGACACGCCGCTGGCGGCTGCGACCTCGTTCATGGTCGCTGCGGTGTAGCCGCGAGCAGCGAATACCTGCGCGGCGCAGCGCAGGATGCGGTCGCGCTGGGCGTCGTGGTCGGGTGAACGCGGGCGCGCCATGCGGGTCGGCGAGGGCGCGTCGTACTCAGCGTTCGTCGAAGGAGATCACGACCCGCCCGCGGGTCGGTACCGCCTGGCAGGCGAGCACGTCTCCGGCGGCAAGATCGGCCGCGTCGAGCGCGAAGTTGCGTCGCATTGCCACCGCGCCTTCGAGCACCCGCGCCCTGCAGGTGGCACAGACGCCCGAGCGGCACGAAAACGGCAGATCCAGCCCTGCCGCGATGGCCGCCGACAGCACGTTGTCGGCGCCACCGGCCACGGCATCGTCCCAGGCGATCTCGCGCCGGCGACCGTCGCGCACGACGATCAAATGCGTACCGGCCACCGCGGCCGGCGTTGCCGCCCCGGCCGGCCCAGCCGCATCGGGCGGGACGCCGAAACGCTCGACATGCACCGCCTCTTCCGGCAAGCCAAGCGCGAGCAGATCGGCCTGCACGGTGTCGTTGAAGCCGTGCGGCCCGCAGACAAACACCTGCTGCACAGGGCCCGCCAGACGCATCACGGTGCCCAGCATCTCCCGGTCGACACGGCCCTGCCCAAGCGGCGAGTCGACCGCCTCGCGCGACAGCAGGTGATGCAGCGTGAAGCGCCCGAGGTGACGGTTCTTCAAAGCCGCAAGGTCCTCGGCAAACATGGCGCTCGAGAGCTGGCGATTGGCGTAAAGCAGCGTGACCTGGCCGCCACGAGCCAACTGCACTTCGGCAATCGACTTGATCGGCGTGATCCCGCTGCCCGCGGCGACCAGAAGAACATGCCGCGGTTCGCGCGCCAACGCGGCGCCGAAGCGGCCGTCCGGAGGCAAGGCATCGATGCAATCGCCGGGACGCAGACCGTCGTGCAGTGCGTTGGAGAACACACCCCGCGGGACACGCCGTACGGCAACCGACAGGCCCTGCCCCGGCGCCACGCACAACGAGTACGACCGCCGAAGCTCGCCCTGGCGCAGCGTCAGGTGCTGGCCGGGCTGGTGCTCGAACGCGGCCGCGGCTTCACCACCCGGCGGCTCGAAGCGGATCTCGATCGCGTCGTCTGCCACAGGCCTGATGGACTGCACCCGCAGCAGATGGAAGTGGTGTCCGATAGAGGTCATCGCACCGGCCTTACAGCGGCTTGAAATGCTCGAAGGGCTCGCCGCAGTCCAGGCAGCGGTGCAGGGCCTTGCAGGCCGTGCTGCCGAAGGCCGCCAGACGCTCGGTGCGGCGGCTCGCGCAATGCGGGCAGGCCAAGGGTCGCGGATGGAAGTGCAGCACCGACTGGGCGCCTTCTTGCTCGCCGGCCGGGCCCGGCGTCACGATGCGGTAGTCCGCCAGCCGGGCGCGTCCCTGCTTGCTGATCCAGTCGGTGCTCCAGGCCGGTGCGAGGCGGGTCTCGATCCGGAAGGGCGACAGACCCGCCGTGGTCAGCGCCGCTTCGACATCGGCGCGGATGACCGCGGTGGCCGGGCAACCGCTGTAGGTCGGCGTGAGTGCCACGACGAGGCCGCCGTCCGCGGCGAGCGACACCTCGCGCACGATCCCGAGGTCGACGATGGAGATCGCCGGCAACTCGGGGTCGGGCACGCTCGCAAGCGCCGACCAGGCAGCCTGTTCGCGGGTCGAGCCATCGGTGTAGGGCACCGGCGCGGTTACCCGAGCCATCACCAGCGCGCCCCGGGGTGACGCCGGGGCAGCATCTGCATCTCGGCCAGGATGAAGCCCAGATGCTCGCTGTGCACGCCCTGGCTGCCGGTACTGATGAACGGGGTTCCAGGAGGTCGCACCAAGCCGGCTTCGGCGAACACATCGTCGACGTCGCGGTCCCAGCCGACTCCCAGGCCTGCACGCGCCGGTCCGTGGCGGCTGGCCTGGGCCCAGTCGTCAACCGCGTCATGGCTGAAGAGCTCGGCCACGTACGGCCAGGCGCGGTCCAGGGCCGCATGCATGCGGCGCGTCGACTCCGGCGTGCCGTCGCCCAGCCGCACGACCCAGCCGGCGTTGTGCTGCTGGTGGTAGCGCACTTCCTTCAGCGACTTGGCGGCGATCGCTGCAAGCCCGGCGTCTGCCGACGCCTGCAAGGCGGCGTAGCCTTGCTTGAACCAGCTCGCGAGAATGAAGTTGCGAAGCACCATGTCGGCAAAGTCGGCACCCGGGCTGTGGGCGCTGGACCGTCGCGACGGCTGCTCCGCGAGCGTGAAGTTGAAGAACTGTGCCTCGTCGCGCAGGAAGGCCAACGCGTCGGCGTCGAAGTCCTGGCCGTCGATCACCGCCGCGTGGGCCAGCAAGGACCGGGCCTGGCCGAGCAGGTCCAGCCCCATGTTGCTGAAGGCGATGTCCTCCTCGAGCACCGGCCCGTGTCCGCACCACTCGGTCAGGCGCTGGGCGTGGATCAGCGCCGTGTCGCCATAGCGCAGCACATGACGCAGCGCCGGCGTGTCGCGCAGCCGAATGGAGGTCAGGGTCGTCATCGGCGTCGGCCCTTCACATATGGTCCACCGCCGCCGGCAACGGGTAGAAGCTGGGGTGGCGGTAGACCTTGTCCTGCATCGGGTCGAAGTACATGTCGGCCTCGGCCGGGTCACTGGCGGTGACCATCGCGCTCGGCACGACCCAGACGCTGGCCCCTTCCTGGCGGCGGGTGTAGACCTCACGGGCGAGTTGCAACGCCATTGCGGCGTCGCTGGCATGCAGGCTGCCGCAGTGCTTGTGCTCGAGCCCGGCCTTGGGCCGCACGAAGACCTCCCACAGCGGCCATTCGTTTCCTGCGGCGCTCATGCGGCCTCCAGGGTCTTCGCCGCGCGTGCCGCCTGCTTCTGCGCGTGGGCCAAGGCCGCCTCGCGCACCCAGGCGCCGTCGTCCCAGGCCTTGACGCGGGCGGCCAGTCGCTCGCGGTTGCACGGGCCGTGGCCGCCGACCACGCGCCAGAACTCGGACCAGTCGATGGCGCCGAAGTCCCAATGGCCACGGGCGTCGTTCCACTTCAGGTCGGGGTCGGGCAGCGTGACGCCCAGGACTTCGGCCTGCTGGACGCAGGCGTCGACGAACTTCTGCCTCAGCTCGTCGTTGGACACCCGCTTGATGCCCCAGCGGGCGCTCTGCGCACCGTGCACGCTCTGGCCATCCGGCGGGCCGAACATCATCAGGCAGGGCCACCACCAGCGGTCGACCGCGTCCTGCACCATGGCGCGCTGCTCTCCGGTGCCGTCCTTCATCATCGTCAGCAGGCTGCTGAAGCCCTGCCGCTGATGAAAGCTCTCTTCGCGGCAGACCCGAACCATCGCACGCGCATACGGCGCGTAGCTGCAGCGGGTCAACGGCACCTGGTTCATGATCGCCGCACCGTCGACCAGCCAACCGATGGTGCCGATGTCGGCCCAGGTCAGCGTCGGGTAGTTGAAGATGCTCGAGTACTTGGCCTGACCGCTGTGCAGCGCCGCGAGCATCTCGTCGCGGCTGGTGCCCAGGGTCTCGGCGGCGGCGTAGAGGTAAAGGCCGTGGCCGGCCTCGTCCTGGATCTTGGCCAGCAGGATGGTCTTGCGCTCCAGCGTCGGCGCCCGCGTCACCCAGTTGCCCTCGGGCAGCATGCCGACGATCTCGGAGTGCGCGTGCTGCGAGATCTGCCGGACCAGGGTCCTGCGGTAGTGATCGGGCATCCAGTCCTTGGGTTCGACCCAGCCGCCAGCGGCGACATGGGCCTCGAAGCGCGCTTCGCGTTCGGCGTCCCCGGTCGCTTGCAGCGCAAGCCGTTCGTCCTGCGGGGCGAGATCCATCGCTTGGGTGTACATCGGATGTCAGCTCATCGTTGGCGTTGGTCGACCACGCGCCGGGCCTTGCCGACGAGCGTGCGTTCGATGCTCTCGGGCAGCCCGACGTCGACCGTGGCGGTGACCCCGGTCATGGCCTTGATCCGGCCTTGAAGCGCCTGTCCGACAGCGTCGCGATCCACGTCGCGATGTGCGGGCAGCAGCTCGACCCGTACGGCCAGTTCGTCGAGCCGGTCGGGCCGTGTCACGACCAGCTGGTACTGGCCAGCCAGGCGTCCGTCGGCGAACACGAGTTCCTCGATCTGCGTCGGGAACAGGTTGACGCCGCGGATGATCAGCATGTCGTCGCTGCGGCCGACGATCTTGCCCATGCGCCGCATGCTTCGCGCGGTCGGCGGCAGCAGGCGGGTCAGGTCCCGCGTGCGGTAGCGGATGACCGGCAGCGCCTCCTTGGTCAGGGTCGTGAAGACCAGTTCGCCCTCTTCCCCATCGGGCAGCACGACACCGGTGTCGGGGTCGACGATCTCGGGATAGAAGTGGTCCTCCCAGATCACCGGTCCGTCCTTGCTCTCGATGCACTCATTTGCCACACCCGGTCCCATCACCTCCGACAGGCCGTAGATGTCCACCGCGTCGATGTCGGCGCCCTGCTCGATCTCGCGGCGCATCGCTTCGGTCCAGGGCTCGGCGCCAAAGATGCCGACCGACAGGCTCATCGCCCGCGGATCCTTGCCCTGGCGGCGGAACTCCTCGATCAGCACCTGCATGTAGCTCGGCGTGACCATGATGATGTCCGGCCGGAAGTCCTCGATCAGCTGGACCTGCTTCTCGGTCTGGCCGCCGCTCATCGGCACCACGGTGCAGCCCAGTCGCTCGGCTCCGTAGTGCGCGCCCAGCCCACCGGTGAACAGGCCATAGCCGTAGGCCACATGCACCAGGTCGCCCGGGCGGCCGCCGCTGGCCCGGATGCTGCGGGCCATCAGGTGCGCCCAGGTGTCGATGTCGCCCTGCGTGTAGCCCACGACCGTCGGCTTTCCGGTGGTGCCGGACGACGCGTGGATTCGCACCAGCTCCTGACGCGGCCGCGCGAACATGCCAAACGGGTAGTTCGCGCGCAGGTCGGCCTTGCCCGTGAACGGGAATTTCGCGAGGTCGGCCAGGCTGCGGCAGTCGGCCGGATGAACCCCGGCGGCGTCGAACGCGGCGCGGTAGTGCGGCACGCGCTCATAGGCCAGCGCCAGCGTGGCTTGCAGGCGCTGGAGCTGCAGCGCCGCGATCTCGTCGCGGCTGGCGGTCTCGATGGGCTCCAGGTCACCTGGAGCCGGGTGCTTGACGGGCATGCGCTTCAACTCCCGGTGGGCAGGCGGCCGGTCGGCAGGCCTGGCACCAGCGGCCGGCCCTTCATCGTGTAGGAACGCCCGCGGAACACCGCCACCAGCTCCCCACGCTGGTTGCGGACGGTCACGTCGTAGACGCCCGTCCGGCCGCTGCGACTGGCCTCGCTGGCGACGGCGGTGAGCCGGTCGCCACCCTTTGCGGCGGCGACCAGGTTGCAATCGAAGCCGCTGGCCACCGTCATCTCGTTGTAGCCGTTGCAGGCAAACGCAAACGCGCTGTCGGCCAGTGTCGTGATCAGCCCGCCGTGGCAGATGTCGTGGCCGTTGAGCATGTCGTCGCGCACGGTCATGTCCAGCGTGGCGGTACCGGGTCCGACGGACACGACGCGCATGCCCAGCGCGCGGCTGGCCCGGTCGCCTTGCCACATCGCGTCGCGGCAGGCCTCGGCCAGCGACTGGGCGTCGATCAGGTCGGGCATGACGTCAGCGGTCCTTGAACTGCGGTGCGCGCTTGGCCAGGAAGGCGGCCACGCCTTCTGCAAAGTCGTGCGCACGGCCGAGTTCGCGCTGGGTGTCGGCCTCCAGCGTCACCGCTTCGGCCAGCGTCGACCGGCTGCCGGCGTCGATGACGCGCCGCGTCGCCGCCAGCGCCCGACTGGGCATCGCCGCCAGCCGCGTGGCCAGCGCCAGCACGCTGTCCATCAGCGCCGCGTCGTCGACACACTTCCAGATCAGCCCGATGCGTTCGGCCTCTTCGGCCGGGAGCTTGTCGCCCGTCATCGCCAGGCCGATGGCGCGCGCACGGCCGACCAGCCGCGGGAGCAGCCAGGAACCGCCCGCGTCGGGCACCAGGCCGATCTTGCTGAAGGCCTGGATGAAGCTTGCGCCGCGCGCCGCAAACACGAAGTCGCAGCCGAGCGCGATGTTGGCCCCCGCCCCGGCGGCCACGCCGTTGACTGCCGCGATCGTCGGCACCGGCATGGCGTACAGCGCTTCGGCCAGGGGTCGGTAGCGCTGCTCGATCACGGCGCCGACGTCCGGGATTCCCTGGCCGACCATGGCCGGATCCGAAAGGTCCTGCCCGGCACAGAAGCCACGCCCCGCCCCGGTGAGCACGAGCGCACGCACGGAGGTATCGGCGGCTGCCGCCTGCAGGGCGGGCAGCAGCAGGCCGTGCATTTCAGCCGTGAACGCGTTCAGCGCCGCCGGCCGGTTGAGCGTGATCACGCGCACCGGGCCGTGGTCGGCCACCAGGATCGAAGCTTCGGACACCGGGCACCCCTTGTTCCGGTCGACGAATTAGCCGACCGCTCGGTCGATTAATGGTAGCGGCTGCGTTCCGGGGTGTCGGTGAGGACAAACACCAGTGCAAGCCGCAGCAGCGGATTCGCCACCGCCAGCCGTCGCACCTTGCAGCTCGGTTGCCAAGGACATGGACCGCAAGCAGCCAGAACTGCGCTCGAAACCCGGGCCGAAAGACAAAGGGCCCGAACTCTCGTTCGGGCCCTTGGGCTTGGCAATCGATGATCAGGCGCCGGGCACGGGTTCCGGCACTCCACCCCATCTGTGGTCGGTTGTTTTTGCCTGATGTGCTGCGCATTCTGCCGGCCTTGCGTGACAGCGCAATGGCAGAAAAGCGGCGCGTTTCGGGCCCAGTTGGCACACGGGCCTTGCCTCAGACCTTGTCTCAAGCCTTGCGGTAGCGCTGCTCCAGCCACGAAAACAGCGTGCGAAGGGTCTGGGCCTCGCCGCCCACGGGTCGGCCGGGGCGGGCGCTGCTGTTCCAGGCGAACAGGTCCAGGTGCAGCCACGGCACGGTCTCGGGCACGAAGTCGGCCAGGAAGAGCGCAGCCGTGATCGCGCCGCCCATCGGCCCGCTGCCGGTGTTGACGATGTCGGCGATGTCACTTTCGATCATGCCGTGGTACGGCGCCCACAGCGGCATGTGCCACATGGGGTCGCCCTCATCCAGGCCCCGGTCCACCAGATCCCGCGCCATCGCTGTGTCGCGAGTGAAGAGCGCCGGCAGCTGCGGGCCGAGCGCGACGCGCGCGGCCCCGGTCAGCGTCGCCAGGTCGACGACGAGGTCGGGCTTGCTCTCGCAGGCATAGGCCAGCGCGTCGCACAGGATCACGCGGCCCTCGGCATCGGTGTTGCCGATCTCGATGTGCAGGCCCTTGCGCGTCTTGAAGACGTCGCCCGGGCGGAAGGCATTGCCGGCGATCGCGTTTTCGACCGCCGGGATCAGCAGTTGCAAGCGCACCGGCAGTTGCGCCGCCATCACCAGCTGTGCCAACGCCAGCGCGTGGGCAGCGCCGCCCATGTCCTTCTTCATCTGTCGCATGCCGTCGGCGGGCTTGATGTCCAGGCCGCCGGAGTCGAAACACACGCCCTTGCCGACGAGAGCCAGGATGGGGTCACTCGGCGAGCCCCAGTTCAGCTCGATCAGGCGCGGCGCGCGGGTCGCGGCGCGACCCACCGCATGCACCGCCGGGAATCCCTTGGCCAGCAACGCGTCGCCCACGATGCTGCTGACCTTGGCGCCATGGGCAGCGCCGGCGAGCTTCACGGCCTCGGCGAGTTCAGCCGGGCCCATGTGCTCGGCCGGTGTGTTCACCAGGTCGCGTACCGCGGTTGCTGCCCCAGCCAGCGCGACACCCCGGCGGGACTGGGCGTTGTCGGCGAGTTGCAGGCTTGCCGGAGCGCGTGTGGCCGCCTTGTAGGCATCAAAGACATAGCCGCCCATCGACCAGGCGTGCGCGGCTGCCAAGTCGTCGAGCTGCAGACCCGCGTCGCCGAGCTTGTAAGTGCCTGGCGGAAGCGTCTTGGGCAAGCTCGCCAGCGCCCAGGGGTCGTTGACGGACCGCACGCCGGCCCAGACCGCCACCAGTCCGCCGTCCTTGCCGGCCATCAACGCGTGCTGGTCGGCCGCACCGACAAAGCCCACGGCGTCCAGCCAGCGGCGCTGGGCATCGTCGAGCTTTGCCGCGGCTGCCGCAAAGCCATCGCGCGTGACGCAGTGGATCGGGATGGCGCGGCTGGCACGCCGGCCCTTGGTGAGTTCAACGGTCATGGTCTCGAGGAGTCTGATGGGATTGCAAATGGGCCGGCCAATTGTCGTCCTGGCCTTGCCCCGATGCCGATTGGCGCGCCGGGCTGACCGTTCGCGCACTCCAGCGGCCGTTGGTCGCAGCCCACTGGAAGCCGGCGCGACGCTGCGGCAGCATTCGTTTCCAGGGCAACAAACACCACCCGTTGCCCACGCTGGACCCAGGAGGCCACACCACCATGAACCCGTTCAAGTTCGTCACCCGCCCGGTCAAGCATGTCGCCGAAGCCATCGTTGCGCCGTTCCGCGCGGTCTTCGTCATCGGCATCTGCTGGGCCATCAACGCCATGACAAACCCCGGCGTCTGGTGGGTCAAGTGGGTCGTGCTGGGCATGGCCATCCATGTGCTCGTGGCCTGGGCCCGAGCGGCGAAGAGCCTTCTGGTGATCGGCCTCGTGGCCTTCGTCGGCTGGCAGATCTGGAAGCGCTACGGCGACTCGGCCCGGGCGCAATTCGACGCCTGGGTGCGTCAGACGCAACCCAAGGCCGCCGAGGTGGTCGATTTCTGGCGCTCGCCGGCCGCTGCCGGCCAGGCCCAGGCGCACTGAGTCGCGATCAGCTGTTCGCGGCGGCCGCTGCCACGGCGGGGGCCGGGGCCGCGGCGGACCTCTCGACGTGCCAGTCCACCAAGCGGCGCATGTTGCCCAGCGACACCCAGTGGTGGTGGATCAGGGCCAGCACGCCGGTGCGATGCAACTCGCCGACGACGTTGTCGGGCAGGTCCTGCATCTTCTTCTCGTCGACGGTCAGGAAGCCGTCGACCGTGTGGGCCTTGCCATCGGGAAGGGTGGCATCGAAGCGCATGTCGACGAGCACGCCCAGCTCCTGGAGCTTCTTGCCGAACAGCCGCGTGCGCTGGATCTCGCCCTCGATGGCTTCCATGTTCTTGCGCACCTCCTCGAGCAGTGGCATGGGCTTGCCTTCGGCGTCGAAAAGGGCCTGACCCTCGCTGCCGACTCCCTTGAACGCCATGTCCAGGCAGATCGCGAACCGCTCGGCGTCGAGCCGGCCGATGCAGAACGGGTACAGGCGCAGCACCGCCGGCATGTACTGGGCACGCCAGCGCTCGCCGGCGACGTACAGGTTCTGGTCCTGCACAAGACCGAACACGGCGATCGGCGCGATCTCGTCGTTGCCTTGCTCGTCCTTGCCGGCCTTGACAAAGACGATGGGGAACTCGCGGCAGGTGTCACCGAACTCCACGGCAGCAGTGAACACGGCGTTGAGCTTGCCGGCGAGCGACCAGTCGGTGATGGGAACGGCGATCTTCACGCCGCGATGCTGGTTGCTGTCCAGGGGCACCGGCTGGCGGTGCAGATTCGGGTTGATCAAGCGGAGTCTCCAGGAGGAAGTTCGGGGGTGCGGCTCACCAGCACCTTGTCCACACGTTTGCCGTCGAGGTCCACGACCTCGAAGCGCCAGCCGTCCCATTGCACCGCATCCGTGGTGCGCGGCAGACGGCCGAGCAGGAGCATGATCATGCCAGCCAGCGTGTTGTATCGGCCGCGATCCTCCTCAGGGAGTTCCTTGATCTCGAGCCGGTCCTTCAGCTCGGGCACCGGAATCAGGCCGTCCAGCAGCCACGATCCGTCCTCACGCTGCACCGCCCAGGCGTCTTCGGCCAACGTGGGCGTGAACTCGCCGGTGATGGCTTCGAGCAGGTCGCGCTCGGTGATCACGCCCTGAACGGCACCGTACTCGTCGACCACGAACACCAGATCGGCACCCGCCCGGCGCACGTGGTCCAGCAGTTCCATGCCGGTCAGCGTCTCGGGCACGAAAACCGGCGGAATCAAGTGGTTGGCCGGGTCGGGCTTCTCGCCACGAGACAGCGGCAGCAGCAGGCTTGCGCTGTCCAGCACGCCCAGCACGTCGTCGAGCGAGCCGCGGCAGACCGGGTAGCGGGTGTGACCGTGCTCGGCCATCGTGGCCAGCAACTCGGGCAAGGGCGCGGCGACGTCCAGCCAGGCGATCTCGGCGCGCGGGATCATCATCGATCCGATCTGGCGGTCGTCCAGGCGAAACACATTGCGCACCATCTGGTGCTCCTGCGCCTCGATCACACCGGCGTCGACGCCCTCCTCCAGGCTGGCGGCGATCTCTTCCTCGGTCACCGCCCGGCTGCCCTTGCCATGCTGGCCCAGCAGCCGCAGCACGCCGTCGGTGGCCAGCGAAAGAAAGGCCACCAGCGGCCGCGTCGCCAAGGACAGCGCGTTCATCGGCGGGGCCAGCAGCCGAGCCACCGTCTCGGGGTACATCTGGCCGATCCGCTTGGGCACCAGCTCGCCGAAGATGATGGTGACGATCGTGATGATGAAGACGACCAGGGCGGTCGCCGTCAGCGACGCGGCACGCTCATGCAGACCAAAGTTGACGATGATCCACTGCGCCAGCGGGGTCGCGAACACGGCCTCCCCGACGATGCCGTTGAGCACACCGATCGAGGTGATGCCGATCTGCACCGTCGACAGGAAGCGTGTCGGATGCTCGTGCAGCTCGAGGGCGGTGGCGGCGCCGCCTTCACCGCCTTCGACAAGGACCTGCAGGCGCGACTTGCGGCTGGCGGTGAGCGCCATCTCCGACATCGCGAAAAGGCCGTTGAGCAGGATCAGGAATACGAGGAGGGATGCTTCCATGCACGCCGCCCGGGGTCGCGTCTGCACGCGGCGGGCGGATGGCGGCTTTGTGGGGGGCGGAGCGTAGCAGAATCGACCGGATGATTCACCTGATTGGCGACGTCCAGGGTTGTGATGACGCGCTCGCACGGCTGCTGGTGCAGATCGACTTTTCGCCGTCGCGCGACCGGCTGGTCGTGCTCGGCGATCTGGTCAACCGCGGCCCCGGCTCGCTGGCGGTGCTGCAGCGGCTGCGGGGCCTGGGCGCCAGCGCGACCTGCCTGCTCGGCAACCACGACCTGCACCTGCTGGCAGTGGCCCATGGCGCGCGCAAGCTCGGTCGCCGCGACACTTTCGGCGACGTGCTGGCCAGTCCGGAGCGTGCGGCCTGGATCGAATGGCTGCGAAACCGGCCATTGCTGCACGAGGAATCCGGTTGGCTGTGTGTGCACGCCGGGCTGGTGCCGCAGTGGACCCGGGACGATGCCCGCACCCTGGCCGGTGAGGTCCAGGCGCTCCTGCGCAACGGCGACCTTGCGGAACTGCTGCCGCTGATGTACGGCAACACGCCGTCACGCTGGCGACCGGACCTGGCAGGCGCCGACCGCTGGCGGTTTGCGATCAACGCCTTCACCCGCCTGCGCTTCTGCACCGCCGACGGCAAGCTGGACTTCGAAACCAAGGAAGGCGCCAATGCGGCGCCAGCCGGCCATCACCCCTGGTTCGAGGTGCCGGGCCGCGCCCATGCCGGTACGCCGATCGCCTTTGGCCACTGGAGCACGCTGGGCCTTGTGAACCGACCCGACCTGCTGGCGCTGGACACCGGCTGCGTCTGGGGCGGTGCGCTCACCGCAGTGCGCGTCGACGGCGGCCGGCGCGAGGTGATGCAGGTGCGCTGCGACGCGGCCCGTGCCGTGTCATCCGGCGGTGACGGCCGCTGAGCCCGGACGCTGGACCGATCCGGCGGCCACTACACTCTGCCGAGCGGACCGGAGAGATGGCAGAGCGGTCGATTGCACTGGTCTTGAAAACCAGCGACGGGCAACCGTCCGTGGGTTCGAATCCCACTCTCTCCGCCAAGCCATGCCGGCCTGACCCACCTTGGCGGGGGTCCTGCCGGGGCCTTCACACCCCGGCCTCGGCCAGCGCGGCCACCAGGATGTCGAGTTCGGCCTGCGTGTTGTAGACCTGCACCGAAACCCGCACAAACACCGGCACGCCGTGCTGCGTCAGCGGCACTTGAACGCGGTCGCGGGTTTCGACCGCCATGGCGTGGCATCGCGCTCGCGCCGCAGCACCGATCAACCTGCCCCGGCGCACGGGCGCCGTCGATCAGGGTCACGACACGGCGATTGCTCGCCGTCGCCACCCCATGGCGGCGAAGATGCGGTCGGCAAAGCGGGCAGTGCTGTGTAGAGCGGAGCCCGTTTCGCACCAGCGCTGGTGGCGGCCCCGATGGCATTGCCGCGGCACTTGTCGCACGCTCGCGACCCATGAGCAAGAACCCACCGAGTGCAGACGCCGACGATCCTGTGGTCCTGCGCCGCCGCCAGGTGCTGGCGATGCTGGGCCTGACGGCGACAGCGACGGCCAAGGCGGCAAGGGCCTCACCTTCAACGGTTGCCGGGCGGCTGCCGATCTTCGACGCCCATGTCCACTACAGCCACGACGCGGTCGAACTGGTGCCACCCGCGCAGGCGACGCAACTGCTGCGCGACGCCGGTCTCAAGGGCGCGCTGGTCTCGTCGTCCGACGACCGCGGCACGCAGTTGCTGCTGGCCGAGGCGCCGGACCTGATCGTGCCCGAGCTGCGCCCCTACCGCAGCCGCGCCGACACCTCGGGCTGGGTGCAAACGCCCGAAGTGGTGAGCTACATGGAGGAGCGGCTGCGTCGCCACCGCTATGTCGGTGTCGGTGAGTTCCACCTCTATGGCGAGCAGGCCGAGCTTGCGGTGCCGCGTCGCATGGTGGCACTGGCGCGCGAGCACGGTCTGGTGCTGCATGCACACTCGGACATCGACGCGGTCGAGCGGCTTTTCCGCCAGTGGCCCGATGCCCGCGTCCTGTGGGCGCATTCGGGCTTCGAACGCCCGCAGGCGGTGGCCGAGGTCCTGCAACGCCACCCTCGGCTGTGGTGCGACCTGGCCTACCGCAGCGACCATGCCGCCGCCGGACAGGTCGACCCGGATTGGCGCGCCGCGTTCGAGGCCTGGCCCGATCGCTTCATGCTCGGCAGCGACACCTTCACGCCCGAACGCTGGCACTTCATCGGCCCGCATGCCACGGGCGCACGCGAGTGGCTGGCGACGCTGCCGCCGACGCTGGCCGACAACATCGGCTGGCGCAACGCCCAGGCCCTGCTGCGGCCACCCGCATCGGCTGCGGCTTGCGGCGGCGACCTGCCCCTGCGGGCCACCGCCGCCGGCAAACCGGAGATCGAAGTCGCATTTGGCGTCGCCGGCAGCGCCCAGGCGGAGCGGCTGCCGATGAACCGCCACTTTGCGCTTGAGCTGCAGGTCTGCCCGGCCCCCGCTGGAGGAGCACCGCTGGCCATGAAGGTCGACGCCGACATGCCGGCCCACCGCCACGGCATGAACTACCGCAGCACCGTGAAGCCGCTGGCCACGCCCGGTCGCTACCGCGCCGAAGGGCTGCTGCTGCACATGCCCGGCCGCTGGCGCGTGATCGTCGATCTTGCGCTGCCCGGTGGACCGCTGCGCCTGACGCGGGAGCTGGACGTCTCGTGATCTGGCGCCGTGCGCTGGTGGCCGTCGCGCTGCTCGCATCCGCGGCGCTGGCGCCGGCGGCCGGGGTACTGGACTTCTCGGCTGCCGAGCGGGCACTGATCGCCAGCCACGGCCCCTGGCCGCTGCCGCCGGCACACGACGCCGGCAACCCGGTGGCGGGCCAGCCGGCAGCCATTGCGGTCGGCAAACGGCTGTTCTTCGAGCGCCGGCTGTCGGCCGATGGCTCGTTGTCCTGCGCAAGCTGCCACGTGCCGGCACTGGCCTTTGCCGATGGCCGCAAGCGCTCGAAGGGTAGGGAGATCCTCGACCGCAACGCACCTTCGCTTCTGAACGCCGGCCATCAGCGTTGGCTGGGCTGGGACGGCGCGGCAGACAGTCTGTGGAGCCAGGCGATCCGGGTGATGCTCGACCGACGCGAGTTCGCCAACAGTGCCGGCGGCCTGCATGCACTCGTCCAGGGCGATGCCGCCCTGGCCTGCGACCTGCGTCAGGCCTTTGGAGACACGAGCCAGGGCACCAAAAGCCCCGAAGACCCAGAAAGCCCCGACCGCACCCTGGTGCAACTGGCTCAGGCCATCGGTGCCTACGTCGCCTCGCTCCAATCGCCGCGGACGCCCTTCGACGCCTTCCGCGACGCGCTCGACGCCGGCGACGCCGCCGCCGCGGCGCGCTATCCGCTTGCGGCGCAGCGCGGACTGCGGATCTTCATCGGCAAAGGCCGCTGCCAGCTCTGCCACAGCGGGGCGATGTTCACCAATGGCGAATTTGCCGACATCGGCGTCCCTTTCTTCGTCCGGCCTGGGGTTGTCGACCCCGGCCGCCACGGCGGAATCGCGGCCCTGAAGGGCAGCCGATACAACCTGCTCGGCCCCTGGGCCACGCTGCTCGATCCAGCCGAGGCCACCAAGACCCGCCACGTCGCGGCCGAGCCGCGCCACTTCGGCGAGTTCAAGGTCCCGGGCCTGCGCCACGTCGCCGCGACCGCGCCGTACATGCACGACGGCAGCCTGGCAACGCTGGATGACGTGGTGGGTCACTACGACCGCATCGACCTCGAACGCCTGCATGCCGATGGCGAACGCATCCTGGTGCCACTGCAGCTGACGCCGGCCGAGCGTGCCGACCTGCTGGCCTTCCTGGACAGCCTGGGCGGCCCGGTGGTGGCGCCGGCAGGACTTGGCACCGACCGGCCCGACGCGTGCCGCAAGGCAGGCGTTGCAACAGCCCGTTCAGGGCCAAGTCGGACAGAATCCGGGGTCCTGCCCCGACGGCCTGCACCATGAGCGAAACCCGCACCCCCGCCCGCACCGACTCCGCTGCCGGCGACAGCCGCGCCCAGGCCCTGCGTCAGCTGGGCTCGCGAGCCCACCAGTTGCGGGCGACGACGCGCGCCTCGGACCACTTCATCAACCAGGGGGGCGACGACGCCGTCAACACCGCATCGTGGCTGATGTCGGCTGCACTCGATCTCGCCGCCGAACTGGCCGCCGACATCGACGGTCTGGCCCGCAGCCTGAAGGAGCAACCCGACGCTGCACTGGATGCCGTCGTACCGAAGCTGCGGGTGCTGTCGCACCAGCTGCAGGCCGCGGCCAAGGCGGCGGACCACTTCCTGGACCAGGAGGGTGGCGACTTCCAGGACACGGGCTCATGGCTGATCGCCACCGCCAGCGGCCTGGCCGGCAAGCTCGCCGCGGATATCGACAACGCGGTGACGTCGGCACGTCGCCTGCCGGACAAGAGCAAGCTCGACAAATCCACCATCGAACCCCACGATCCGCAGTTCACGCGGCGTGTCGCCGCGGCGACGACCACGGCGCGGGGGGGCTGAGGGCCGGCTC
>Ga0209985_10001507_pt1 | contig 22725 bp, 14 predicted proteins | sample NOAtaG_FD_187305 | JGI IMG/M metagenome (GOLD analysis project Ga0209985, IMG submission 187305) | Freshwater lake microbial communities from Lake Erie, under a cyanobacterial bloom - NOAA_Erie_Diel6S_1000h metaG (SPAdes) (version 2) | ecosystem: Environmental > Aquatic > Freshwater > Lake ...
TGCGGGCCGCCACCGTGCTGACCATCTGGTGCACACGCGGATAGCTTCGCACTTCGCACAGACCCTCCACCACAACGCTTCCAGTGCGTGCCATGCGTGAAAGGTCGTTGCGCATCACATCCAACGCCATGATGTTCTCGCTGCGCTCCTTGGCATCGATCGCGAGCTCGTTACGCAACCGCTCATCCTCCTCCACGTTCGCTCCGCGACGTCGCGTGCCTTTCATGGGCTCACCCGTGCACCGATCACCAACGAAGTACAGGAATCGCTCAGGGCTGGCGCAAATAGCAAAGCGCTCCCCAAGGCGATAGAACGCAGCGAACGGCGCATCGGCGCCCTTGAGCAAGCGCATGAAGCCCGAATAGGGATCAAGTTCCGGCCAAGCAGCATGGCGTTCGGTGCAGTAGTTCACTTCGTAGATATCGCCACGATGGATGTGCCTGAGCAACTTGTGGGCCTGTTCCAAATAGCGCTCGCGGGTCGTGCTGCACGTCCAACCGGGCATCGGCCCGACCGCCTTGTCCTGGACCCCATGGGCCAAGAGAGGCACGATGGCTTCGGCCGCTTGCAGGTCCTGCTCGCGAGCATGCAGAAAGGCCTCCCCACCCTGCCATTCGATCACCCACTGCGGAACACGCCATTGGGAAGGTTCCAGATGCTGCGGACCGACATGCCTGGATACCTGCCCGTGCGTATGCTCCTTCCACTCGTAAGCGAGATGGCCATAGGTCCAATCCTTGATCATGGGTCCTTCACTGAAGTCCGGGGCATCGCGGTCACTGACCGAACCAATGAACAACAGCGCACGGTCCCGATCGGCCATGCGGCGGAACAGGAAGTGCTCCTCATCCCGCAAGAACTCGGGAATGAACGGGATGCCATGACCCAATGTGATCGACTTTCGCACGGTGCCAAGATACCTGACCGGCAAGGAGCGGCCCGATCAGACCGACCGCCTGCGATAGCGGCCAGCAGCCACCGCCACGACGATCAACGCAACGATCACGGCCAGACGTCCCAGCAGGTCGCCGTGGCGGACGAAGAACGTTGTGTCCTCATTCAGATGAACGGTTGCCCGAAAGGCGGCAGGCTGCCACCACCCGGTACGATAATGGATGACGCCACGCTGATCCACGATGCACGAGATGCCGGTATTGGCCGAACGAACGATCGAACGGCGCGTCTCGATGGCCCGGATGCTCGCGAACGACAGGTGCTGCCGATAGCCGGGTGAATCGTCCCACCAGCCGTCGTTGGTCATGATGGCGATGAGGTTGCCACCGTTGCGCACATGCGCCGCCACATGCTCACCGAACACCGATTCGTAGCAGATGGCGGGTACGATCCGAAGGCCGGCCCTGCCATAGCGCAGTACGGCACGCTCCTCTTGCTGCCCCAGCGAACCGGTGGTGCCACCAAGGTCCAACGAGAGCTTGCTCAGCGATCCCAGGACCGACTCGAACGGCATGAGCTCCACACCGGCGACCAGCTTCGATTTGTGGTAGTGCTGTTCGGCCGTATCGGGCACCAAGTACAAGGCCGCGTTATAGGCTTCATAATACAGGGAGGTGCCACCGATGGGCCTTGCCGTGACCGGGAGATCCGAGGCATCCGGAGGGAAAAGATGGGCCGAGGACATGCCCGAAAGCACGGACAAACGCGGGTGCTCCCGTTGAAATGCGCGTATCCGTTGAGCGCTGCGCGATCGCTCCAGGTCATTCTCCCACAATCCGTTCAGCACAGGTCGACCGCCATGGAGATCGACCGTCGCGTTCTCTTGTAATGCAGTTTCGGGGAACACCAGCAGCACCGTGGTGTCCGTGACCACTTGCTCCGCCAGCTGCAACATGCGCTCCAGTTGGTCGAGCGGATCAACACCCCCGAACTTCTCGCTATAGGGGTCCACGTTGGGCTGCACCACCACCACTTCCACCGGAACACCGCGATCGTGGCGATAGTGGTTGAACCTCCATGGACCGAGCGCGATCGGGCCTAGGATCAATGCCATGGGAACAGTCAGCCGCAACGTTCTGTCGGTCACAGATCGTGTTCTCCAGACCTGAACGACACGATCGAACAGCAGGTTCACGAGCAACACCCAGAGGGTGCCACCCATCATACCGGTCCACTCGTACCATTGGATCCACAAGGGGTGTTCGGCGAACACGTTGCCCAGCGAGAACCAGGGCCATTGCAGGTCCCATTCGTGATGCAGCCGTTCAAAGGCCATCCAGAAGGCCACAAAGGCCCATCCTGCCATTCGTGCGCCTGACCATTTACGCACCAAACGCCTCATCCACCAAGGCAAGGTCATCAGCAGCGTGTTGACTACCATGGGCGCAAGGCCGCTCACCATTCGTGTCGAAAGCGGTTCGCTGACCATGAAGAACCACCATGAGGTCAACGCGTTCCAGATGAAGAGGCCGATCAACGCATACGGAACGAACGCACGTTCGCGCAAAGCCGTGCGCTGTTCGTGCAGGCGCTCGGCATGGAACAAGGGCAGCCATGCCACGAAGGCGAGCACCGGAAAGCCACCGATGCCTGGCCATGCGAGGGCCCACAACAGACCGCTTAGCGCGGACCATGCAGCAATGCGGAGTCGTTCCATTCCCGGGATCGCGAAGGCCACGAAAGTAGGCGGGGCCTATCGCAACAGGTACATCTTGCCGATGCCCTTCGTGAAGTACTCGGACGCCTTGGTCTCGCGGACCTCAAGGTCCTGCCCGTTCAACTGAGCGATCACACGGTACAGATAGACGCCACGCGCCAACCGGTCGCCGAACTCGTCGGTACCGTCCCACGCGAACTCCGTCATGTTCCGGCCCACGCGCACAGGCCCGATCTCATGCATCTTCACCTCGCGCACCACCTTGCCGGTCACGGTCATGATCTGGATCCTCATGTTGGTGGGCGGTTCGGTGCCCGTGACGGTGAACACGAAGCGCGTGCTGGTGGTGAACGGGTTCGGGTAGTTCAGCACCTCGGTGATCGTGGGCTTGTTCACCACTTCGAAGTTCACCTTCAGGTCGTGATCACCCGATCGGTTGCTGCTGCGGTCCGTGGCCTGCACAATGAGCTGGTACTTGCCATCCACCGGGAAGTTGGGGCGATAGAGGATGTTGGACTCGTTCGCGGGTCCATTGGCCGGAACGAACTGCATCACTTCATTGCCCGTTCCGTCGCGGAAGAAGATGCGCTTCACCACATTGTCCGGGCTGCGCAGGAAGATCTTGAACAAGGCGGTATCCGAAGGCGAATCGAGCAACAACACCGTGTTCTCGTCGTTCAGGCTCACCTGGATCTCCGGCCTGGAGGAGACAATGTCGCCGTCGAGGATATGCACACCATCGAACGTAACGTCCACCAGCGGGTTCTCACGGTCCACTTCCACATTGAAGCGCCATTGGGCGATGTTGTTGAAGTGGTATTGTTCCAACTGGTGGTAGAGGCCGGTAACGGTATCGATCGGGTTCGCCTCGAGGATCAGTGTATTGGGACCGCCGAACGGCTGTGTATTGAAGCGCACCGTATCGATCAACACGGCACCCACCGGGAGCGGAGCGTTCACCTTGTAGTGGATGCGATGCCGCACATTGGAGCGGTCCACCACCCAGGCGGTCATCAACAGGCTGTCCATGTCCACCGCGCCGATGTTGCGCACGGCCACGGCCACCGAGGCCTCCTGGCCCTGGAACCATCCATCGAGCGCCTGCAGATAACCTGCGCCCGGATCAATGGCACACTCCGGAGCAGGTGCGCATAACAACTGCCAGCGCTTCAACTGCGCAGGCTCCGGCACAGCTACGCCCTGGTCGAAGAAATGGCCCCGGATCCGCAAGCGAGGGTACTGCTGCGCACCGGCCACGGTGCTGAGGTAGGTGACGGAATCGAGCGTGGAGGGCAGGTTGAACAGATCGACGACCTGTCCGAACGGGGTGATCCCCTGCAGGATGATCCGTGTGCTGTCCTGCTCGTTGCGCGGCGTTTCATCCCAGTACAACGCCTGCCACTCCGAGGCAGGCCCGGCATCCACCGTGGTGATGAGTCCCTGGTCCGCGAGCAGCACCATGTCCGCACTGAAGGTCAGTAGCTCATTGATGCTGCTGGCCACGGTATCGCTGAAGGTCTCCGGGAATCCCTTGCGCACATAGAAGATGTAGGGCACACTGTCGGGCAGGTTGTCAAGGTCCGGCATACCGAGCTCCTCCATGGCAGGGATCAGCCCCGGCCCGTTCACGGTCATGCCGTCCTTGTCCAGGTACAACCACGTATAGAACAGCATGTGGTGTCCATCAGGTACGCGGTTGGCGATCATGTCCTGCATACCTGCCAACTGCGCCGGTTGGTTGGTGAAGAAGGTGAAGTACTTCTGCACACGGGGCCTGCACAACGAAAGGTTGTTCGCGTTGCCGAACTCGTTCTGCGGGTTGAACTCGGCCCCATTACCCGCAATGAAATGCGTTCCCCACGGCTCCATGGTAACAGGGTCGATCACGGCCACATGCCAGCCCGGCCAGGGACCGCAACCGCTGTAATCAATGGCGGTGAGGTCGATGTCGTAGCCCGTGTCGCCGAACGGGTTATTACCCGAAACGCTCGCCCTTATCTGCCGCACCCCTCCGGAGTAATCGAAATCACGTTCCGGGCGATCGAACAGGATGCCGCTGTACGTATTGTCCTTGAATTGGAAGAAGTGCGACTGTCCCCACCCATTGCGCTCCGGAATGTACTGGAAGGACCGCTCGTACCAGTTGTAGCCCTGGTTGCCGGTGCTGTCGATGCTGCAACGCCAATAGAAGACGGTGCTATCGCGCAAGGCGTTCAATCCGAAGATGGACGTGGGCTGCCAGGTGACCACGCCTCCGGGTGCGGTGACCGTGGCCGACTCTCGCACAGGGCTGTTGAACCTGTCCGTGGTATCGATCTGGAAGACATAGGTCCTTGCCGGTGCCAACGGATCGCCCGTGCTGGCCTTTAGTACTGGCGCGGGATCGGGAATGATGGCGTAGTTGTATGGGAACACCGGAATAATGTCCCCGCTGCTGATGAAGATGGCCGTATTGCCCACATTGTTCGTGGACTCCTGAAGCTCGATGATCGCATTGGGGTCCATGTCAACCCTGGCCTGGAACACATTGGTGCCCGCCCCACCTGCGAACGCCTTGGTGGGCACTTGGAACACCACGGTATCCCTGAAGTGCATGTTGGACGCGGTGGTGAGATACCCCTGCGTGGGCGGTGAGAGGTTCGGGTTCGCACGGTCCAAGGCCACCGACATGGTGGCATTGGTGGCCCTGCCGATGTTGGTGATCGCCACCTTCACTTGGAAGGTGTCCACATCGGCGTTCACATACTCCGGGACAAAGAGGATGTCCTGGTCGCGCACCACGAAGTCGGGCTCCGGTGGTGAATTGAGCTTCAGCAAGGGATCGCCTTGCAGCGTGAACGTGTGGACATGGAACAAGGCCGGCAGGTTGCTGTTGTTGGACAGCATGCTGAACGCCGCGTAGCGCATATGGTCGCCAATGGTGCCGCCGTAATTGACCTGACCGAAGCTGCGGTAGAAGCGACTGGTGTAATCATGCAACAGGGCAGGAACACCCTGCTTGACCGATGCCAGGAAAGCATTGGGACCAGCATTATCAAGGCCTACCCAGTTCTCACTGGCGCTGAGCGATCCGTTCTGGTGAATGTTGCCTATGTAGCACGAGTTGGCGATCACCATGGGGTGTTTACCGTTCCACTCGTAGTTGGCCGGGTCATCGATGGTAATATCGAAGTTGCTCGAATAGGCGTGCGCGAAGAAGGTCATGAGCGTAACACCCTCCTGCTCGATAAGCTGCTCGACCGCTGCGGCCGGCGCCTGCTCCAGCACCTCCGAGGAATTGCGCAGGAACGTATGGACATTACCACCGAAAGAGGTGTCGGTGGCCGTCACCTCATAGGAGCGCAGGTAGTTCGCCAACAGGGTCTGCTCATTCTCCGTGAAGCCCCCACCGAAGTGCATGATGTTCTTCATCCAGGCAGCAGGTTGTTCGGCCTCCGTGGCCTGCACCTTGGCGAGGTATTCCAACACATCCTGCACAGTGTTGGCGCTCAACCGGCCCACCGGGATCTCCATCCTGCGCGGATCGAACCGGAGGCCGATGGTGAAGCACTGGTCACAGTTGGGCGCGCCATAGGTGGGCACCAGGCAGCGCGCATAGCCGCCATTGATGTCGGGCCGCGTGCCATCGGGGTCGCCCAGACGGGGCGAGGTGTTCACCGATTTACCCACCAGGAACAGGCCGCGAGGGTCGGACGGGAAGGTCTGCAAGGCGAAGTTCGCGAAGCGCCGGATGGCAAATGGATGCTTCGGCACACCGCCTCCGAACTGGTCGTAGAGCTCGTTCACATCGGCCAGTACGGTCGGATAGCGGTTGTAAGGATTGGTGCGCCGATAGTCCTTGTACTGCTGCGCACCGTCCATCAGCGAGGCATGGGTAACGATCAGCATGGCCGAATCCGCCGCTTGATCACTGTAATCGGTAAAGTAACCGGTGCCGTTCACAGGGCTCAGGATGGTCACTGAGGTGATGTTGCCTTGGCCCAACGCATACAGATAGGTGCTGTCCACCGAGGTGTTCGAGGGCACCATGGCGTTCCACTGGCCACCGATGTTCACACCCACTACCCGGCGAACGGAATCGCCGAAGGCGTAGATCACAGGTGCTTCCCACGTGGCTTGAAAGGCCAGACGGGCAGGCTGGTCGTTCGCAGAGGATGGCGTCCAAAGCTCAATGGGGGCTGTGGCCTCCAGAGCGGGCACCCGGGCGTAGTGCACCTTCAGCGCATGCACGGTCTGGAACTCACGGTAGCTCGGATTGATCGACCCGATCTGCCCTGGACCATCGAGGTCGTGCGGCACCTTGAACCTCAGGTTGAACTGGCCTGAGCCATTGTTGATGTCCGTATGGGGTACGAGGAAGCGCCCGTTAATGACCTGTGAGCCACTGAAGATGGTGTCGAAGGCCAGCGTGGCGAAACCCGGTCCGTACATCACTTGCAAATGGTGATCATCGTACGTGCCAAAGCCCACACTGTTCTGCGCCGAACTATGGGTGAACACTCGGGCAGGAGGAGCATTGGCGCTATTGTACACGCCTGGTAGGGAGACCACTGCGTTCATCTCGCCATCGGCCCCATCAGAGACCAGGAAGGGTCCACCCCATCCCTCGCCGTTCACCATCAGGCCACTGGTGGCCACCACGTTCAGCTGGGTCCAGTACGAGTGGTCCAACATGCCCTGCCAGTAGTAGTCGGTGTAGGAGCGCACTCCCTGGCCCCATACCCATGGAAGCGGCACTTCCTCCTCGATCCCCGCGGCGTCATATGCGGTCACTCTCGACTTGGGCGCCACAGGGTCCCAGGTCAGGAAATAGCGGATGGTATCGTTGTGGATGCTGTAGTACGGGTTGGGGTTCTGGGACGGCAGCGGGAACATCTGCGAGTCCAGCCAACCATCGTTGCGACGACCGATGAACTCGATGAAGTCGCCGGCGTTGAACACGCCATCGGAACCACCCGAGATGAAGAGCGGCACCTGCTGTTCGCGCGCAAAGAGCATCAGGTCCCGTGGATCGACCGAGGTCACTGGAAAGCCTGCTGCGGCAAGCGCGGCCGAGTCAATGCGGTAGATCCCATCCCGGTGGATATTGAAGCGCCAGTACTGCCGATCATGATCGACCCACTCGTTGCCGTAGGTGCCTTGGGCAAGGCCAACGGCGGCGTTCAGGAATACCAGGACGAAGAGTGCCGCTCTGATCATGAGGACGGTTTCTTGAAGAGATCGAACTTCAGGGAGAAGATGTTGGAGTACAGGGCCACGCTATTATCGCCGATATCGGTGAGGGCGTAGTCCAGTGAAACGCTCTTGATCTTCAGGCCCAGACCGATGTTGGGCTGCACGGTCAAAGCACGTGAGTCGTTGATGTCCGTGACATACTGCATGTTGGCGATACCGGTCCGCACATAGACGATACCTGCATAACCCAGCTCGATGCCCAACCGCGGATCGATGCTAACGAAGTCCGTCTGGATGAGCGTATTGCGACGGCCATCGAAGGTGTTCTCAAGGTCCAATGCGGCGATGAGGTCGAACTTCTGTCCGAACTTGAATTGACGGGCGGCACCCAGCATCAGGCGAGGCAGGGTCACCTCCACACTGTTCACGGGGATATCGTTGCCGGTCTGCTGGAACACATCGACGGTGCGCTGGTCCAGTGTGTAGTTCCACGCGTTGAAAGTGCCGGTGATGTCGCGGGCCACAGCGGAAAAGCGCCACCGGTCGCGTTCGTAGGTGGCACCAGCATCGAGGCCGAAGCCCCAGGCCGTGGCGAAACTGCCCACTTTCCGATAGATCACCTTGGCATTGCCTCCCAACTGAAGACCGGGCACGCTCAACTTCCGCGCATAGCTGATGATGAACGCATGATCGGCGGAACTGAAGGAGGTGATCCGATCGTAGTCGATGTTCCCCGAGGGATCGATGAGATCGATGGTGTTCGGGATGTTGTCGATACCGAAACGCACGAAGGTGAACCCGATGGAGCTGAGCGAGTCGATGGGTTTGGCCAGACCGATGTAGTCGTACTTGGCGATGCCTGCGAAATATTCGCTGTGCATGGCCCCCACCTGCAGGTCGCTGCGAACGCCCAGCAAGCCGGCCGGGTTCCAGTAGCCGCTGGTCACGTCGTTCACCACGGCCGTGTAGGCACTGCCCATGCCCAAGGCACGCGCCCCCACACCGATGGCCAGGAACTCGTTGCTGTACTTGGGCGCATCCTGTGCAAGTACCGTCCCACAGGACATAGCGGCCATCAACACGGCCCACAGGCTGCGCATTCCCTTCACGCTCACGGTCTTCATTCGTTCATGCTATTGACGCAGCTTCTAACTCCTGGTGGCCTCTGTTATTGCCCCGAATTTATCCCAACTTCGGCCCCGCAACGGCTTCGGCCCTGTCATTTCAAGAATTATGGCCCGCCTGCCCCGCCTTCCGGACCTGCTGACCACTGCGAACCTAGCGTGCGGCACGGGCTCCATCCTATTGGCCTCCCAAGGACAGTTAACACTGGCGTGTTGGCTGGTGTTCGCCGGGGCGGTGTTCGATGTGTTCGATGGACTGGCCGCCCGGGCGCTGGGTGGCGGCTCGCCGCTGGGTGCGCATTTGGACAGCCTGGCGGACATGGTGACATTCGGGGTGGCGCCAGCCTTTACGCTCTTCCTGACCGCACTGGAACCATCCGGACCTGGCTGGCATTCGGCGATCTATCCTGGCTGGCATTGGACGATCTATCCGCCCCTTTCAGCCCTTCCCGCCCCGCTGGAGTTGTTGATCTGGCCTGTCTTCACTTCCGCGATCGTGCTGGCCATCGCATCGTGTTGGCGCTTGGCCAAGTTCAACGTGGACACCCGACAGACCAGTGGCTTCCTCGGTCTGCCCACTCCTGCCAATGGCCTTTTCTGGGTTTCGATGGTCCTCGTCAGCTTGAACGTGGCCGTGCATCCGGGACCTGGCCATGAAATGCTTGCCGGCCTGATGGTCAGCCTACTGAAGTCGTCCACCACACTGCTGATCGCCTGTGTCGGAATGGCCATCCTCATGCTCTCCGAGCTCCCCCTCCCCTCCCTGAAGTTCAAGCACTTCCGCTGGCAGGGCAACCAGGTCATTTATCTGCTGGGAGGCATCGGGGCGGTGCTGGCAGTGCTCTATGGCATCCTGGCCGTGCCGTTGATCCTGGTGCTTTACGTCCTCAGCCCGTTGTGGGGGCGGGTGTTCCCGAAAGGGGTGTGATCCAATTCAATAGTTGGTGCCGACCCACACGCCGCAGGTGGTCGACCCTGAGGGTCGACGCTACAGGTGCGTTGAATGAACAGCATCACGATGCCGACCATGTTACTGGTCATCCATTCTGAAATCTTGCGACCTTTGCGCCTCCGCGTCCCTGCGGTGAACCGTACCCCATGAAGACCTTCCGCGCCTCCATCGATGTGATGCCCCACGATAACCTGCTGGACCCCCAGGGCAAGGCCGTGACCGGCGCTATGGGCAATCTGGGCCTGCCGGAGATCACCGGGGTTCGTATCGGCAAACACATCACCCTGCACGTGGAGGCCGCCGACAAGAAGACCGCCGAGGCCAAGGTGGACGAGGCCTGCAAGAAGCTGCTTGCCAACCAGATCATGGAGAAGTACAGCTTCTCCATCGAAGAACTGGCATAACAGTTTCTGCTACGGGTGCCTGTTGCACCGGTAGCGTCGACCCATTGGGTCGACCGATCCAAGCGGTTCCATGGGTGCGCCCGGAGGTCGACCCGCAGCGGTAATGGCAATGTCGGCCCGGTACACTGAGGCTGAATGCGCTAGACCTTCCGCCGCAGCTCAAAGTTCTTCCCGAGGTACACGCGCCGCACGGTCTCGTCGGCGGCCAGCTCATCGGCGGTGCCCTGCTTCAGGATCTTGCCCTCGAACAGCAGGTAGGCCCGGTCGGTAATGCTCAGCGTCTCCTGCACATTGTGGTCGGTGATCAGGATGCCGATGTTCTTCGCCTTCAGTTTGTAAACAATGCTCTGGATGTCCTCCACGGCAATGGGGTCCACACCGGCGAAGGGCTCATCGAGCAGGATGAAGCGCGGTTCGTTGGCCAGTGCCCGGGCGATCTCGGTCCTGCGTCGTTCGCCACCGCTCAGCACATCGCCCATGTTCTTGCGCACGTGCTGCAGGCTGAACTCGTCCAACAGTTCCTCCAACTTGCGCGCCTGTTCGGCCTTGCTCTTCCCGGTCATCTCCAGGATCGCGCGGATGTTGTCCTCCACGCTCAACTTGCGGAACACGCTGGCCTCCTGAGGCAAGTAGCCGATTCCCTTCTTGGCCCGGCGGTACATGGCCAGGTCGGTGATCTCCTCGTTGTCCAGGTAGATATGGCCCTGGTTGGGCTTGATCAGGCCCACGATCATGTAGAAGCTGGTGGTCTTGCCAGCGCCGTTCGGGCCCAGCAGGCCCACGATCTCGCCTTCGCGCACTTCCACGCTCACGCCGTTCACGACGGTGCGGCGCTTGTACTGCTTGAAGATGTTGTCGGCCCTCAGCACGTGATCAGAAGGTAATGTTGAGCTTCAAACGTAAGGCCCAGGCCTTCGTATTGGGATGGTCCAGGTAGGTGAGCCTCCGAACGGCATCCACACGCAGGATCTTCAGGATGTTCTCCACGCCCAGCGAAAGTTCGGCAAACGGGCCCTCGCTCAGGTCGTACATGAAGGGCAGCAGTTCCATTTCCTCCCGCTGCTTTGGGTCCAGGCTGCCCACGGCCGTCTTGAATCCCACCACCTCCCGCCACTTCAACCGGCGGAACAACGGAACGCGGTTGAAGAAAAGCCCATCGAAATGATGCTCGAGGAACAGGGTGGCACTTCGGTCGTTGATGAACTCGAAGAAATTCATCGTGTTGAACGCGATGTCGTCGTAATAGAAGGTCTCGTTACCCGCGTTGATCAACAGCAAAGGATAAGGCAGCGTGCCCCAGACCTTGCCACCCGTAACGGTGTAACGCAGGAAGCCCAATGCACCGAGCTGAATGCGCTGCTGCACACGCACGATCATTTTGGTGTAATCGTAGTCGCCATCGAGCACGCCCTTGAATCCATGCACCAGGTGGACCTGTAGGACGGGGTAGGGCGTACCGAGGCTCACGCGCGAAAAGTCGCCGCTCACGTACTTCTCCTTGTAGGCGAAATAGGTGTTCAGCATCACCTCGGTGGTGGTGATGCTGTTGATGACCTCGGGCTCCTGTGCATCGGTGTAGGTCACGTAGGACAGACTGCCCCGGGGGAACATGGTGCGGTGACGGAACGCGATGGTGTTACTGAACCCCATGAACCATTCGCGCTCCAGAAACGTGTAGTAGTCGTCCACCAGGGTCAGCTTGTCATTGGGCAGGCGCCTGAACAGCGAAGAAAGGATGTTGTCCTCCCGGAAGGCGCCCACGCTCTGGCCGAGCTGCTCGATATCCCGCTTGAAGTAGGCCCCGGCAATGATCCTTGGCGAGCGAGACACCATGAACTTTCCGCCGAAGCCGAACTTGAACTCCTCGTCCTTGGTTCCGTAGGCGGTGTAGCCTTCCAGTTCCACCCGCTTGCTCCACTGGCTGCTGGTGCGGGCCCCCATGCGGAAGCGATTACCTTCCACCGCGTTGAAGCTGTAAGTGGTGAAGTAAGGCCCCAGTTCGATGTCGCCCATCGGGTAATACCCCGTCACCACCGTCTGCACGATATCGATGTAGGTACGGAACCGCGGAATGGTCTTCATGGTGTCCACCATGTGGTAGATCCTGGCCTCCTTCTCGGAGAGGGCCATGTGGCGGTTCTGCTCCCAATAAGCCTCCTGCTCACTCGCGGGGTCCAGGGCCATCAGCACCTCCTCCGCACCCGTATAGAAAGCCTCTTCCCGAGGGCGGTTCACCACGAAATCGCGATAGCTCGCGGTACGCCTTCCATAAAAACCCTGCACCGCGTTCGTGTTGGGCTTGCCCGTATCGCGGATCACGTTGAGATCGGCGACCAGCTCATCACGCGTAAGCATCCACACTTCGTTCTGCACCTGATCATATTCCTGCCGCACCCAGAAGCCTTGCACGAAGTTGAGATTGGCACCGGCCGGAATGCCCGCTTCGATCCTGCGCACGGCATAGGTTGTATCGTTGATCCACATCTCGCCGGCAAAGGCCAGTTCCTGTGGACGCTTGGGCTTGAACTCCAACTTATAGCACCAGTACTTGCCAACGAAGGCGCTATCCGTGAGGTAGTAGTCGTAGAAGCCCTTTCCGCCATCGGCGATGGGGCTCACGAAGTTCCTCCCGAAGATCACGAGGAAGTTGTCGTAGATGTTGATGTTCTGGTACATGTCGCCCATGAACTGCGACACGCTCTCGTTCTCGATGCCGCTCACCTTGGTGCCCTTGATCAGCTCACGCTGCGTCTTTGGCTTCTGGCGGTAATACACCTCGGACAGGGTCTCCGTCATGAAGATGGGCAGGTAGGGCTTGGCCCCCGTGCTGTCGATGTTGTCGAAGATGAACGCGAAGGGCTTGAAGAGCTTCTTCTGCGTGAACTCCTCGGTGATGTTGTTCAGGTCGAACTCGATCTTGTTGTAGGCCTGGTACTCGTAGGCCGCGAGCTTCTCACGGTTGTTGGCCGGCTTGTGTGCGATCACGCGGCGCAATACGGCGAACGCGGGGTTCTCGTCCGGCGGGCGGATCACCACCTCGGCCAGCTGCACATTACTGGGTTGCATGGCAATGTCGATCACCTGGGCACGGTCCTTCCTAACGGCCACGGAGCGGGGCATGAACCCCACGAACGACACACGCAGCGAATCGGTGGCGTAGTAGGTCTCGATGCTGTAGTTGCCATTGATGTCGCTGGTGGTGCCGATGCGGCTGTCCACGAAGCTGATGTTCACGAACGGCAGTGGCTCCCCGGTGGTGGCGTCCGTAATGCGGCCACTCACCCGTGTGCTTTGTGCATTCACCGCGGCGACCAGCAACAACAGGGGCAGGCCCAGGGCTATGCGCGCTATGCCGATCGGCGACCTCATGCGCTCCCTCGGGCTGGCAGGGTGTTGGCAGCAGCACGCTCCATGCGCCGCAGGGTGCTGGCCGATAGCAGGATGCTGGCCTCATACAGGAGCATGAGCGGGCCTGCGACCACCAATTGGCTCACCACATCGGGTGGCGTGATGATGGCCGCAGCGACCAGCACGATCACGAAGGCGTGCTTGCGGTAAGTCCGCATGAACGCCGGAGTGAGCAGTCCTGCGCGTGTGAGGAACAACACCACGATGGGCAGTTCGAACAACACACCGGTCCACATGGTCACGGAGGTCACCATGGAGATGTAGCTGTCCAGGGCAACGGCGTTCTGCACCGCGCCGCTCACCTGGTAGGAGCCGAAGAACTGGATGCTCAGCGGAGCCAGCAGGAAATAACCGAAGGCAACGCCCATCAGGAAGAGGAAGGTGGCGAAGACCACCACTCCGCGCAACGAACGACGCTCGGACGGGTGAAGTCCTGGCGCAATGAACCGCCAGACCTCCCACAGCACGTATGGGAATGCAAGAATGAAACCCGCCACGAAGGAGACCATGAGGTGTGTGAAGAACTGTCCGCTCATGCTGATGTTCTGCAGAACGAAGGGCAGGTCTGAAACGCAGAGCGCATCGCCCATACCCACGAGACGCCCAAGGGCACAAAAGGCCCGGTAGGTGATGAACCCGGCCGACTTGGGCGCAAGCACGATGCCGTCGAACACAACATCCTTGGCGATGAAAGCGGCGATCATGCCGACGACCACGGCGATACTGGACCGTACGATGGTCCAGCGGAGCTCCTCCAGGTGCTCCAAAAAGGTCATTTCGGTAGGTGTAGGTCGGGCCACGGCAGGGGACCGGAAAGTGCCAAAGATAGCGGGGCACCTCCCCCGAAAAGGGCCACGATACCGCACTTATCAACGAGGGAGGTGCTGGCAACGAGATGCGGTCCGACCCGTTGAAACCTGTGGGAAAAACGCGCTCCGCGAACCCTTCGGTTTCCGTACCTTTCAGCGTTCAAAAAAGGGGCCTGCTCCGGTCCCCAGTGAGAAGCAATGATCCACGTAGACCTGACCCCTCGGGAAGCCCTCGAGCAATTTTTCGGTTTCAACACCTTCAAGGGCGAACAAGAGTCCATCATCCAGAGCGTTCTGGATGGCCAGAACACTTTTGTGATCATGCCCACCGGCGGAGGCAAGAGCATGTGCTACCAGCTGCCCGCGCTCATGATGGAAGGCACCGCCATCGTGGTGAGCCCGCTCATCGCGTTGATGAAGAACCAGGTGGACGCCTTGCGCGGCTTCAGCGATGAGGACGGCGTGGCGCACTTCCTGAACAGTTCCCTCACGCGCAACGAGACCTTGAAGGTCCGCAAGGACATCAAGGACGGCCGGACAAAGATCCTGTACGTGGCCCCCGAATCGCTCACGAAGCGGGAGAACGTGGAGTTCCTCACCGACATCAAGATCAGCTTCTTCGCCATTGACGAGGCGCACTGCATCAGCGAGTGGGGCCACGACTTCCGCCCCGAGTACCGCCGCCTGCGCACCATCTTCGATGAGATCAAGCGGGTGCCCGTGATCGCGCTGACCGCCACGGCCACGGAAAAGGTGCAGGAGGACATCCTGAAGAACCTCGACATTCCGGACGCCAAGACGTACAAGGCCAGCTTCAATCGCCCCAACCTGTACTACGAGATCCGCCCCAAGAAGGACGTGGGCCGCGAGATCATCCGCTTCATCAAACAGCACTCCGGTCGCAGCGGCATCATTTACTGCCTCAGCCGGAAGAAGGTGGAGGAAATGGCCGAGATGCTGAACGTGAACGGCATCAAGGCACTGCCCTACCACGCCGGCATGGATGCCAACCAGCGCGCCAGTCACCAGGACCAGTTCCTCATGGAGGAGGTGGATGTGATCGTGGCCACCATCGCCTTCGGCATGGGCATCGACAAGCCCGATGTGCGTTTCGTGATCCACCACGACATCCCGAAGAGCCTGGAGAGCTACTACCAGGAGACGGGACGTGCGGGACGTGACGGCGGCGAAGGCAAGTGTGTGGCCTTCTACAGCTACAAGGACATCGAGAAGCTGGAGAAGTTCCTGCAGGGCAAGCCCGTGGCCGAGCAGGAGATCGGCAAACAACTGCTGGCCGATACGGTGAGCTTCGCCGAGACCAGCATGTGCCGCCGCAAATACCTGTTGCACTACTTCGGCGAGCACTTCGATGCGGCCGAATGCAACAAGGGCTGCGACAACTGCGCCAATCCGAAGGAACAGTTCGAGGGCAAGGAGGACCTGGCCCTGGTGCTGAAGGCCGTGAAGGAGAGCAAGGAACGTCACCGCGCCAAGTTCATCTGCGACCTGATCACCGGAACGGAAACGAGCGAGATCAAGAACTACAAAGGCGACAAGCTGAAGGTCTACGGCGAAGGCGCCGACAAGGACGGACACCATTGGATGGCCGTGGTGCGCCAGGCCAACGTGGGCGGCTTCCTGCACAAGGACATTGAGACCTACGGCAACCTCAGCCTCACTGAAGCGGGCAAGAAGTTCCTGGCCAAGCCGGTGTCCATCAAGTTCGTGAAGGAGCGCGATTACAGCGACTACGAAGGCGCGGACGACGAACCCATAGCACGCGCCGGTGCCGCGGCCGACGAGAAGCTGATGGCCATGCTGAAGGACCTGCGCCGCGGCCAGGCCCAGAAACTGAAGCTGCAGCCCTGGGTGCTCTTCGGCGATCCCTCACTGGAGGAGATGACCATGCGCTACCCCATTACCATCGACGAGCTGACGCAGGTGAGCGGTGTGGGGCCCGGCAAGGCACAGAAGTTCGGCAAGCCCTTCGTGGAGCTCATCGCACGCTATGTGGAGGAGAACGACATCGAACGGGCCGAGGAGGTCACCGTGCGATCGGTGGTGAACAAGAGCGGCAACAAGGTCCACATCATCCAGAACATCGATAAGCGTCTGCCGCTGGAGGCCATTGCCAAGTCGCGCAACCTCAGCCTGAACGACCTGCTCACCGAACTGGAGAGCATCGTGATGAGCGGCACCAAGCTGGACATCAATTACCAGCTGAACGACATGCTGGAGGCCGAGTCGCAGCAGGAGATCATGGACTACTTCCGTGATGCGGAGACCGACGACATTGAGAACGCCCACCAGGAGTTCGACGGCGACTTCAGCGAGGAGGAACTGCGCATGATGCGGATCAAGTTCATGAGCGAGGTGGCGAACTAGGTCTGCTCGGCTCACCAGAACTACGACCGAAGCAGATCATGGTCGAGCAGGAAATGGTGATCAAGGAAGGGCCATTCGATCAACGCGGACCGGCCCCTTCCTCACTGGAAGCAGCGGTTTGGGTCGTGTTCATTGGTGTGTCCATTCCAGCCGTTGTATTCCTTCTGGGATACTGGTTGACCTCTGACCTTAGCGAAGGCGCGTTCCAAGCTGCACTGCTTGGTATGCTGGCCCTTCAAGTGATCGGCCTCATCCGTTCAGTACGAAGCACCAAAAGGTTCAACCTGCTCGCCACAGTGCTTGTTGGCCTTTTAGTGGCCGGGGCCTTGTTCATGACCATCTTCGCGTTGTGGTTCAGCATGGACGAAAAACCACTCGTACAGAACGCAGGTCCGGCGCAAATGATCTCGCTGACCGTACGGGCACCACATGATATCAGCGCCATTTCACTTGGTTGACCCTAATCCATTACACGACCATGAGCCCCAACGACCTTACCCTCGTCGCCAAGCACGTCATGAAGCTGCTCGTAGAGCGGCGCTATGACGAACTGGAACAGGTCACCGGTGGCGTGCGCCTTTCGGCGGATGCGATGCTGGACGCCGTGGAGGATATCGGTGCTGCGTTGGTGATGCCACCGCCCACCGTATGGAACAACCTGCAGGTGACCGCCGTGCGCAACTGGCCCGGTGCGTACTCCGTGCATATCGATCTGTACACGGCCGGCGGGCGATCCACCCACCACGTGGAACTGACCGTTCACGAAAAGAACGGAAAGCCGGTGATCGAAGTGGACGATATCGTGCAGCGGTAAGCGTTGATGCGGACCTGTCGGCCAGCGGTTCACTCCGCTGGGTCCGCCTCTTCCGGCACAAGCCAATAGAGCATGCGTCCTTTTCTATCCCCCATATAAGTCAAGAAGAACCCGATGGGTTGCACGTAGTCCGTTTCATCCACACCGATGAAGGCATCGAAGTAAAGGACCTGTGCACGTACGCAATCGAAGTCCAAGGCGTACAGGCCTGCTCGTGCAAGAAAGTCCGGATCCAAACTGTCGGCGAAGGAGAACTTGGTCAACACCGTGTCCACCACTGGTCCGTTCGCGTTGGTCAATTGGATCCGGTAACTGCGGTCGAAGTTCGATCCGCCATTTCCGGTGATGGTGAGGCGATGCGGCTCGTTGTACAGGTTCAATGTGGTCTCGCTGAAAACCGTGTCGGCTTCGCGCGCGGCAACCTCCGCTTCGATCTCCGCAGAAGGCCACGAACCGGCAGTATCCGCCAACAAGTCTGAGTGACCTTCATGTGCGGGCGGGGCGGCACAGCCGTGGAGCACGTACGCTCCCACCAAGCAAAGCGGGAGCAGATGCACACTGGCGGAGCGCATACCCGGCAGCCACCGTCCGTTCATTGCAGTTCGTTCAATGCACCGGCCACCATCATGGATGCGCCGATCGCCAAAGCATCCTCATCCACATCGAAGTCCGCGGTATGGAGCCCGCTTTGCGTGCCCGCCTTCGAGGGGTTGCCGGTGCCCAGGCGGAAGAAGCAGCCGGGCATCACGTGCGTGTAGTAGGCGAAGTCCTCGGCACCCATACGGATGTCCATGTCCACCACGTTGTCGGCACCTACGAGCTGCACGGCCACGGAACGCATCCGAGCAGTGAGCTCGGGATCATTCTTCACCACGGGCGAGCCCTTCACGATGCGCAGGTCCGCAGTGCCGCCCATGCCTTGTGCCACGCGGGCACAGATACCAGGCAACAGCTCATGCAAGCGGGCACGAAGGTCCTCGTTGAAGGTGCGCAGTGTCCCGTCGATGGTCGCTGTTCCGGGTACGATGTTGGTGGCCCCGTTCGCAATGAACTTGCCAAAGCTGATCACCATGGGTTCGCCCTGAGGCACGGCAAGCCTGGCCTCTTCATAGAGGGCGGACAGCAGGCGTGAAGCGATGAGGATCGGGTCGACCAGTCGGTCGCGCACGGAAGCATGACCACCCTTGCCTCTCACAGTGATGTACAACTCATCGGCCGCGGCCATGAAGGGACCGCTTCGGAAACCAAGCTTGCCCACGAGGAGCTCCGGCGTTACGTGCTGGCCGATGATACCGGCCGGAGCCGGGTCCGTGAGCACACCTTCCCTCACCATCAGCGAAGCACCTCCCGGCTCCTTCTCCTCGCCCGGCTGGAACACGAGCATCACGTTGCCGTTCCATTGGTCGCGGGTGCGATGCAAGGCGATGCCCGCACCCAGGACCATGGCCGTATGCGCATCATGGCCGCATGCGTGCATCACCCCGGGGATCAACGAGCAGTACTCCGGTTTGCCCGTTTCATGGATCGGCAGTGCATCCATGTCGGCACGCAGGGCGATGCAACGATCGCCCGCACCCTTCGTACCGCGCACGACGGCGATCAGGCCCGTGCCCTTGGCTTCGGGAACAAGCTTGGCCACCCCTTCGCGCACCTCGATGCCTTCGCGCCTCAACACATCGGCAACGAAGGCCACGGTGTCGTGTTCCTTGAACGAAAGCTCGGGATGGCGATGCAGGTGACGCCGCCATCGGACCATGTCGGCCTGCATGCCTTTCACCACGGCCAGTATCCGCTGGTTCACTTGCCAAGGATCAGTTTCACGGAGATCAGGAGCATGAGCACGCCGAACACGCGCTTCACCGTTTCGGTGGGCAGTGCCAGCGACCACTTGCTGCCGAAATAGCCTCCGACCACGAACGCCACCGCGATCACGGCCACCATCTTCGGATCGATCATGCCCGCCTTGTAGTAGTTGCGCACCGCCAGGGCCACGACAGGAAGTACCAGCACCGCCAGGCTCGTGCCCTGGGCCTGGTGTTGCGAATAGCCCAGCAGCATCACCAGTGCGGGTACCATCACCACGCCACCTCCAATGCCCACAAAACCGCTGAGCACCCCGGCGAACAGACCGACGAGCGCAAGCAGGAAAACCGTGGTGATGGACATGGCCGATCAGATATCGAGGCCCAGTGAGAAATGGAACACGGCCTTCTGGATCACGCCATCATCCACACCCCAACCCCAGTCGGCGCGCATGAAGTACCCCAGTATGCGCGTATGAACACCGAACCCATAGCTGCCCAGGACCGGTTCGCGCTGGTTGAGGAGGGTGATGGTGAGCGGATTGCGCCGGATCACCCGCTGGTTGAAGGTATTGTCGGGGCTGTACGGATCGCCGCCGGTCCATGCACTGCCGATATCGCCAAAGCCCACGATCTGGAAGTTCTGGATGAAGTCGCTGCGGATGGGCCTGTTGAGGAGATAGCGGAACAACGGCACCCGGATCTCGGTATTGAACACGCCAAAACTGGTGCCGTTGCGGGCGTTGTAATAGAACCCGCGCATGGGCACGGCGAGCGACTGGTAGAAGTAGTTCTGCGAATAATCGATGGGGATGCTGTTGTCCGTCTGGGAGAACAACCAGTTGTCCACGCCGCCCAGGAAATGCACGATCCGCCGGCTGCCGAACGAACCCGCACCGGCGAAGCGCGCCACCCAGATGATGTCGCGGTGCACCTTGAGCGAATGGCGCAGGTCGAGACCCACCACCTGCATGTCGCCCTGCTTGGTGGGCTGCTGGTAGTACTCGGCGAAGAGCTTCAACTTCCAGCCGGTCCACAAGTTGAGCCCACGCGGAATGGAGCTGTCATAGATGTACTCGAGCTTGCCACCGGCCATTTCATCGTAAACGTTGCCCGAGCGCAGGCTGAGCATATCGATGGACTGCACCACATAGCGGTCGTTCCGATACATGACGGAAGCCCGCAAACTGGCGAGCTCGCTGAACGGCCAACTGACCTGATAGCGGATGTTGTGCGTATGCACCTTGTACACCGATGTCTGCGTAAGTCCTTGGTAGGCCTGCCGCTGGAAGGAGATGCGTTTGTCCAGGCGGCGCTTCACGTTCTCGAAGGCCACGAGGTAGTCGTTGTTATTGAGGTCCAGCGCGAGGCGGAAACCACCCACCACGCGGTAGTCCTCGAACAGGTCGGAGATGCTCATGCGGGTAAGCGCACTGAGGCCGGGGTTCAGCTCGGGCGCACCGGTGAACGGCTGGTAGAACTGATTGGAGAAACTGTTGTCCACCTGGGTCACCACGGCATCCATGGTGAAGTTGACATTGTAGTTGCGCTGCTCGGGCCACACGAACGGCCTGGCAGGGATGGTGTCGGTCGATGACGGAACCGTTGCTGTCGGGGTCGTTGGCGTTGTGCGGGATGCGGGCTTCGAGGCCGGCCTGGCGCCATCCACCTCATCGCTGAAAACATAGTTGCGCGTGTCCACTGCGTCCTTGCCGATGGGCCTCGGCACCTGCGGATCCACCTTCACCACCGGGTTCATGTCGTCGGTGACGGAACTCGGGTTGGTCGCATCGCGTGGCTCGGGTGAACCGGTGCCCGTGCTTCCCGTGGTGATGGTGCGGGCGATAGGCCCCTGATAGAAGCGGTATCGTCCGTTCGAGAATTGCAGCTGCGCCAACCGTCCGCGCTCGGGATGCACGTCCTGTTCAAGAATGGATCGGCGCAGGTCCGTCAACTGCTCTTCAACCGTGAAGTAGCGGTAGTGAACGGTCGTGTCGATATGGCTGACCGTACTGTCGTAATGCACCAGGAACCGGTTGACAATACCATCCGAATCGCGCAGGAAGACATAGTTGGAACTGTCGTATCGTGCAGGCTGCATCTCGCTGACGCCCGGGGTGTTCGTGAGGCGGGTCAGCAGGCGCGAACGGGTCTCGACATCGAGCAGGAAGATGTCCTTGCTGCCGTTCACCAGGGCCACGTCGGCATTGCTGCGGAGCGTGTCATCGGTGCGGTCGCTCGCGAAGATGATGCGGCGGTCATCATCCACGAACCGGGGGTCAAGATCATCGAACTGATCGTCGGTGAGCTGTTCCTGGCGGTTGCCGATCACGTAGTACTGATAGAGGTCCGTTCGTCCTTCACGCACAGCGCTCATCACCATGCTGCGACCATCCTTTGAATAGGACATGCTGAGGATCTTCTCGAGCATGTACACCTCCTTCTCGGTGGTCTTCCGGTCATCAAGGGTGTAGGTGCACAGCAACAACTTCCCCTTGCGTTCCACGGCATAGGTCAATGCCTTGCTGGTAGGATGCCACGCCAGCACCGGGAAGGTCTTGTCCACAATGCGCTCCATCTTCTTCTCCCCTTTCACGATGCGGCGCAGCTTGCGGGTGGCGGGCTCGTACAACCACAATTTGTACTGTCCCAGCTCATTGCTCACCCACGCCATGTAGCGCCCGTCGGGGCTTTGTTTGAACTGGCTGTAGGTGCGCTGCTTGCGGGTCTTGATGGCGAGCGGTTCCTGCGACAGCTCCTTGCGGAAACGGTCCTCCTCCTTGAACCGGCCCTTGTAGTAGGCCAGGCACTCCTCGGCCAGGGTCTTGAAGGAGACCCCGAGCACGAAGAGGAAGCCGCTCTCGGCATTTCGGCTCACCCGTGTCATGTACAGGATGTTGGGGATCACTCCTGGACCGTAAACCTCGGCCACGTACTTCCAAATGGCATGGCCCACCAGGCGGGCATCATCACCCTGGAGCCTGTTGAACTTGTCGAAGCGTCCGGCCATCACCCCATCGCGCAGGCGGCTGTTCATCTCTGCATCCCACGGATTGCTGTGGTAGGAGATGATGCCATCCGTGTACCAGGGCGGCAGTGTCATGAAGGTGGCGCTGCGGAGCATTTCGCGCCAGTTGCCGCCGAACATCATCTGGTCGATAATGACGTGTGCAATGCCCGAGCGGATCTGCCGGTCGAGCAGCTCATGATCGCCTTCGAAATACACGAAGATCTTGGTGCC
>Ga0209985_10001508_pt1 | contig 22685 bp, 21 predicted proteins | sample NOAtaG_FD_187305 | JGI IMG/M metagenome (GOLD analysis project Ga0209985, IMG submission 187305) | Freshwater lake microbial communities from Lake Erie, under a cyanobacterial bloom - NOAA_Erie_Diel6S_1000h metaG (SPAdes) (version 2) | ecosystem: Environmental > Aquatic > Freshwater > Lake ...
GGGGGACTCCGGGGTTGCTCGCCCGACGGCCAGCAGGCTCTGGGGCACTCTGAAAGGTGGGCCATGACGGCCTCGCTCGGTGGGATCGCAACCGCTCGCAGCGGTCCGGTCCAGCACCTTGGGCGGCATCGTCGGCCGGCTCGACTTACAGGCGGCTTTCCGGCCAATACCCCTGGAACCCCCCTGGAACCCGGCTTCTGCGCCTCGCAGGCAGCGCGCGGCTTGAGGGCACTCAGCGCGCGAGCAGCCGAGGCGGCGCAGCATGCACGCATGGTCGCCCGTGACACGCCCGGCCCCGATGGCTGCCTCGCACTCGCGCAGTACCGCGCGCGGGCGAGGGTCTACGACCTCGAGCTGGCGCTGTTCGAGCCCTTGCGCCGCCTCGCGCTGGAGCGGCTCGCCCCGCAACGCGGCGAGGCGGTCATCGACGTGGCCTGCGGCACCGGGCTGTCGCTGGCGGCGCTCGCAACGGCCGTCGGCCCGCGCGGACGCGTGATCGGGATCGAGCAGAGCCCCGAGATGATCGCGCTGGCGCGGGTGCGCGTGGCGGCGGCGCATCTGCGGCCGGTCGAGCTCGTCGAGGCGTCGATGGAACGCGCGCGCTTCGACGGCCGCGCCGATGCCGCGCTGTGCCACTTCACGCACGACGTGCTGCAGCGCGCCGACGCGGTGGCCAACCTGCTGGACCACCTGCGCCCGGGGGCCCGCATCGTCTGCACCGGCCTCGTCTGGGCCCCGCGCTGGGCACCGGCGGTCAACGCGGCGGTCCTGCTGGGTGCCTTGCGGTCGACCACCACGCTCAGCGGCCTGGCGCGGCCCTGGGCGCTGCTGGAAGCGCGCATCGGCCCGATGGCCAGCGAGCGCTACCTGCTCGGCGGCGTCTACCTGGCGCACGGCCGCGTGCCGCGGCACTGAACGCGGCGGGCGACCGGCCGGGAGCGGCGGCCGAAGGCCGTCGGCGGCGCCCGGCGTCAGGCCGGTGCGCGGCGGAGCGCCGGCTGCCCGGCCGGCGGCTGCGCCGCCCGCCAGACCAGGGCCGCGGCGGCCAGGTCCTCGATCGCGTTGCCGACCGACTTGAACACGGTACGACCCACCGCATCTCTGCGGCCCGGCGCCTCGCCGCGGCACAGCGCGGCCAGCGTGCCGCGCAGGTCCGCCGGGCCGATCACCCCGCGCCCGAGCGGTCCGGCGAGGTCACCCGACTTGGCCAGTGCCTCGTCGGTGTCGGCATAGAGCGCGGCGCCGCGCAGGCAGTCGTCGTCGGCCTCGCGCATCGCCGGCGTGAAGCTTCCGATCAGGTCGAGGTGCGAGCCGGGTGCCAGCCAGCGGCCGCGGACCAGCGGCTCGCTGGCGAGCGTGGCGCAGCTGACGATGTCGGCGCGGGCGCAGGCCGCGGCGAGGTCGGCCGTCGGCACGGCGTCGAAGCCCTCGTCCCGCAGCGTGCGCGCCAGCGCGGCCGCGGCCCCGGGTCGGCGAGCCCAGACCTCGACCGGCCCGATCGGCCGCACCGTCCGGTGCGCGGCCGGCAGCAACGCGGCGACGCGGCCGGCGCCGACGACGAGCAGCCGCCGCGCGTCGGCACGGGCCAGGAAGGAAGCCGCCAGCGCCGACGCGGCCGCGGTGCGGCGCGCGGTGATGACGTCGCCGTCCAGCAGCGCGAGCGGCCGGCCGGTCGAGGCGTCGTGCAGCAGCACGCTGGCGTGCACCCCCGGCAGGCCGCGCGCTGCGTTGCCGGTGGCGACGTTGACCACCTTCACCGCATACAGCCCGCCCGGCTGCCAGGCCGGCATCAGCAGCGAGGTGACGGCCTGTGCGCCCGGTACGGCGAGCTCGTGCACGTGCCGGCGCGGCACTTCGGCGCCTTCGGCGAAAATGTCCCGCAGCGCCGGCACCAGCCGATCCAAAGGCAGCGCGGCGCGGGTGGCCTCGGCGTCGAAGATCTGCATCGCGGCGCCGATTCTGTCGCAGCGGTGCCGTGCTGCGCGACCGGTCCGGGACAGGCCCGGCACGGTTCTGGCTGTCCGGCAGCGCATCCTCGCACCCGACCACGCCCATGCGACTGCTCGTCGTCTTCTCGCACCCGGATCCCGACAGCTTCAACTCGGCCCTCTGCCGGACGGCGTGCGAGGCGCTGCGCGAGGCCGGCCACGAGGTGCGCCTGCTCGACCTGTACCGGGAGGGCTTCGACCCCGTCTTCAGCGCCGCCGAGAAGGCAAGCTACCTGCCCGACACGGCGCGCAACATCGAGGGAGTGGCCGCACACGTCGAGGCTCTGCGCTGGGCCGAGGGCTGGGTGGCGGTCTACCCGACCTGGTTCTACGGCCTGCCGGCGATGCTCAAGGGCTGGCTCGACCGCGTCTGGCTGCCCGGCGTGGCGTTCACGGTGGCCACCGGCCGGCAGCGTCGCATCGGCGGCGAGCTGCGCAACATCCGACTCTTCGTCGGCATCACGACCTCCGGCTCGCCCTGGTGGTGGCTCAAGGTGATCGGGGATCCGGGCCGCAGCCTGCTGATGAAGGGCCTGCGGCCTCTCTACGCGCGGGGCTGCCGGATGAAGTGGCTGCAGCTGTTCGACATGAACCACGTCGGCGCCGACGAGCGCGCGGCCTTCCTGGCCCGCGTCCGGCGCGAACTGGCCGCCCTGCGCGGCTGAGCGCGTGCGGCCTGGGCAGGTTGGCCGCCCTGCGCGACTGGGCGCGCGCGGCCTGGGCAGCTCGGCCGCCCTGCGCGGCCGAGCGCGCGCGCTGCGGCCAGACCGGCCGCAGCCGGCTTCGGGTTGTCACCGACGCGGCATGGTGCGCCCTTTCGCGCATAGTGCGCGCCTGCGCCGGGACATGCACCGCTGCGGTGAGGCGGGGCACCGATGTAGAGCCCGGCCCGCCCGCGACCGCGTGGCATGGCGATTGCACCCGCAGGTCGCTTGTCGTCCCACCGATTCACCCCAGGAGGCCCGATGAAGCTGAAGACCCCGATCGCCGCATTGGCATTGCTCGCCGCGGCGACCACCGCGTCCGCGCAGGAGAAGTTCACCTACACGACCAACTGGTTCGCCCAGGCCGAGCACGGCGGCTTCTACCAGGCGGTGGCCACCGGGCTCTACAAGAACGAGGGCCTGGACGTCACGATCCGCATGGGCGGTCCCCAGGTCAACATCATGCAGCTGATGGCCGCCGGCCAGACCGACTGCGTGATGGGCTACGACGTGCAGACGATGAAGGGCTGGGAGCAGGGCATCGAGTCCGTCACCGTGGCCGCGGCGTTCCAGAAGGACCCCCAGGTGCTGATCGGCCACCCCGGCGTCACCAACAAGATGGAGGACCTGAAGGGCAAGACGATCCTGATCTCGTCGGCCGCCAACACGTCCTACTGGCCCTGGCTGAAGACCAAGTACGGGCTGTCGGACTCGCAGATCCGCCCCTACACCTTCAACATCCAGCCCTTCATCGCCGACAAGAACATCGTGCAGCAGGGCTACCTGTCGAGCGAGCCGTTCGCCATCGAGAAGGAAGCCAAGTTCAAGCCCAACGTGTTCCTGATGTCCGACCACGGCTGGCCCCCCTACAGCACGACGATCGTCTGCATGGCCAAGACCGTGCGCGAGCGGCCCAAGGCGGTGGCGGCCTTCGTCAAGGCCAGCATGGAGGGTTGGAAGAGCTACCTGAAGGGCGATCCTTCGCCGGCCAACGCGCTGATCAAGAAGGACAACCCGAACATGACCGACGACAAGATCGCCAACGGCATCAAGCTGCTCAACGAGACCGGCATGGTGTTCGGCGGCGACGCGGCGCGGCTGGGCGTGGGCGTGATCACCGACGCGCGCATGAAGGAGACCTACGACATGCTGGTGGCGATGAAGCTGCTCGACCCGGCCAAGGTCGACGTCCGCAAGACCTATACGACCGAGTTCGTGCGCAACCTGCGCGTGATGCCCTGAACGGGTGCGGACCCGGCCGGACCGGGTTCGTCCGCAGCCCCGAACCCGCTCACGCCCCATACGCGATGACACTGCCGTTGATCGACCTGCAGTCCGCGCCGGCTCCCGAGCTGGCGCGGAGCATCGACGCGGCGATGCGCGGGCACGGTTTCTTCGCGGTGGCCGGCCACGGCGTGCCGGCGTCGGTGATCGATGCCGCGTTCGACGCCGCGCACCGCTTCTTCGCGCTGCCGGAGGGCGTCAAGCGCCGCTGGCACATCGATGGCTGGGAACAGCGGGCGCCCCGGTCGCCGCAGGCCCTGGCCGGGACCACCGGCCAGCAGGGCGCGGGAGCGCTGCCCGGCGGGCTCCTGAAGAGGGGCTTCGACCCGATCGGCTGGCAGTCGCTCGATCCGGACAACCCGCCCGACGTCAAGGAGAGCTTCTACCTCGGCGTGGAGTCCATCGGACCCAACCAGTGGCCCGACGAGCTGCTGGTGCCTGGCTTCCGTGCCGCGCTCGATTCCTACTCGGCGCAGATGGAGGTCCTGGCGCGCCGGCTGATGGGCCTGTTCGAGCTGGCCCTCGGTGTCGAGCGTGGCGGCTTCGACGGCTTCATGCGCCACCCCACCTGCACGACGCGGCTGCTGCACTACCCGCCGCAGCCCGCCCAGGCACTGCCGGGGCAGATCGGCTGCGGCGCGCACACCGACTGGGGCGCGCTGACGCTGCTGGCGCAGGACGACGCCGGTGGGCTGCAGGTGCAGCGCGCCGACGGCGGCTGGATCGACGTCGAGCCGCTGCCGGGCGCCTTCGTCGTCAATGCCGGCGACATGACCCAGCGCTGGACCAACGACCGCTGGCGTTCGACGATGCACCGCGTCATCAACCGCAGGTCGGGGCGCGACCGCTGGTCGATCGCCTACTTCTTCGACCTCGATTCGGACGCCGTCGTCACGCCGCTGCCCCAGTGCACAAGCGCGGACGACCCGCCGCGCTACCCGCCCCTGACCGCCGGCGAGCACCTCGCCGAGATGTACCGCCGAACCACCGTCGCCGCATGACCGACCCCGCCGCCGCTCCCGCCGCCCCGCCCGCGGTGGAGGTGCTGTCCGCCGAGAAGACCTACCCGAACGGGACCCACGCGCTGCTGCCGGTGGACCTGAGCGTGCGCGAGGGCGAGTTCGTCACGCTGCTGGGGCCGAGCGGCTGCGGCAAGAGCACGCTGCTGAAGATGGTGGCCGGCCTGCTCGAGCCGAGCGACGGCCGCATCCTGCTGTGGCGCCGGCCGGTGCCGGAGATCGAGAGCACCGGGCACCGGCTGAGCTTCGTGTTCCAGGAGGCGACGCTGATGCCCTGGGCACGCGTGCAGGCCAACGTGCGGCTGCCGCTGGACATCGCCCGCGTCGAGCGCGCCGAGGCCGACCGCCGCGTTCGCGACGCGTTGTCCCTGGTGGGGCTGGACAAGTTCGCCGGCAACCTGCCGCGCGAGCTCTCGGGCGGCATGCAGATGCGCGTGAGCATCGCCCGTGGCCTGGTCACCGAGCCCACGCTGCTGCTGATGGACGAGCCCTTCGGCGCGCTCGACGAGATCACCCGCAACAAGCTCGACGGCGAGCTGCTCGACCTGTGGCAGCGCCAGCGGCTGACGGTGATCTTCGTGACGCACTCGATCTACGAGGCCGTCTTCCTCAGCAACCGCGTCGTCGTGATGGCGGCACGGCCGGGGCGCATCGTCGACGAGGTCACGATCGACGAGCCGTACCCGCGCGGCCCCGAGTTCCGCGTCTCCACCGGGTTCAGCCGCTACGCCAAGCGGCTGCAGGACAGCCTGCTGCGGGCCAGCGGCGCCGACGCCGAGGAGGCGCTGGCATGAATGCGGCAGCGCAGCGCGTCTTCTGGCCGGTGCTGGTGGCCGTGGTGCTGATCGGGCTGTGGCAGGGCCTGGTGGTGGCGCTGAAGATCCCGCCCTTCCTGGTGCCGAGCCCGCTTCGGGTGGCGCAGGTGCTCGGCGCCGACGCCGCGCTGCTGTTCGGGGCGCTGTACACGACGCTGAAGATCACGCTGTTCGCCTTCCTGACCGCGGTCGTGCTCGGCGTGCTGGTCGCCTTCGCCTTCGTCCAGAGCCGCACCATCGAGACCGCGTTCTTCCCGTATGCCGTGCTGCTTCAGGTGACCCCAATCGTGGCCATCGCGCCGCTGATCATCATCTGGGTCAAGAACCCGACCGCCTCGCTGGTGATCTGCGCGACGCTGGTGGCACTGTTCCCGATCATCGCCAACACCACCCTCGGGCTGCGCAGCGTCAACCCAGGCCTGATGGCCTACTTCAAGCTCAACCGCGCGACGCGCTGGCAGACGCTGACGCGGCTGCGCATCCCGTCGGCGCTGCCCTACTTCTTCGGCGGCCTTCGCATCAGCTCGGGGCTTGCCCTGATCGGTGCCGTGGTGGCCGAGTTCGTCGCCGGCACGGGCGGCACCGGCACCGGCCTGGCGTACCAGATCCTGCAGGCCGGCTACCAGCTGAACATCCCGCGCATGTTCGCGGCGCTCTTCCTGATCACCCTCTCGGGCGTGCTGCTCTTCGTGCTGATGTCCGTGCTCGGGCGCTGGGCGCTGGGCAGCTGGCACGAATCGGAGCAAGGACATGACTGACGTGCTGGTGCGCGGGGCCGCGCACCTGATGACGGGGCTGCGCGGCACGGCCGCGCGCGCCGCGGGTGGCACCGACGTGCGCATCCGCGGCGGCCGCATCGCGGCGATCGGCCGCCTGGCCCCGCAGCCCGGCGAGCGCGTCCTCGACGCGGCCGGCTGCGTGGTCTACCCCGGCTGGGTCAACACCCACCACCACCTGTTCCAGAGCCTGCTGAAGGGCATCCCGGCCGGCATCGACCTCGCGCTCGTGCCCTGGCTGGCCGCGGTGCCGGTGCCCTACCGCCGCCACTTCGATCGCGAGGAGGCGCTCCGGCTGGCCGCGCGCATCGGCCTGGTCGAGCTGGCCCTGTCCGGCTGCACCACCGTGGCCGACCACCAATACGACTACTGGCCCGGCATGCCCTTCGATGCGAGCGCGGCGGTGTTCGACGAGGCCGCGCGCCTCGGGCTGCGCTTCGTGCTGTGCCGCGGCGGGCAGACCCAGGCACGGCCGCTGACCGACGCCAAGGCGCCGCCGCAGGTGCAGCCGGAGTCGCTGGAGGGCTTCCTGGCCAGCGTCGAGCGCGACGTGCAGCGCTTCCACGACCCGGGCCCGATGGCGATGCGGCGCGTGGCCAGCGCCATCACCACGCCCAACTGGAGCTGTCGCGCCGAGGAGCTCGAGCCGATGGCGCGCGAGGCGCGGCGCCTGGGCATCCGCCTGCACAGCCACCTGTCGGAGAGCCACGACTACGTGCGCTGGGCGCGCGAGGTGCACGGCATGACGCCGCTGCAGTTCGTGGCCGAGCACGAATGGGTGGGCGAGGACGTCTGGTACGCGCACATGGTCCACCTGACGGACGCGGAGATCGCGCTGTGCGCGCGCACCGGCACCGGCATCGCGCACTGCCCGCAGAGCAACGCGCGGCTGGGCAGCGGCATCGCGCGCATCCCCGAGGCCCTGGCGGCCGGCGTGCCGGTCGGTCTCGCGGTGGACGGCGCCGCCAGCAACGAGGCCGCCGACATGATCGCCGAGGCCCACATGGCCTGGCTCGTGCATCGCGCCGACCCGCGCGCGGGCGAGCGCGACGACGCCGCCAGCGCGGGCAGGCGCACCGTGCAGCCGGGCGGCCACTCCGCGGCGATGACCGTGGAGGACGTGATCCACATCGGCACCGCCGGCGGCGCGCGCGTGCTGGGGCTGCCGGGCGTGGGTACGCTCGAGGTCGGGCAGGCTGCCGACCTGGCGGTGTACGACCTGTCGCACCCGCGCTTCTACGGCCTGCACGACCCCGCCGTGGGCCCCGTGGCCAGCGGCGGCCCGCCGCGGCTGCGGGCACTGCTGGTGCACGGCCGCATGGTCGTCGAAAACGACCAGATCCCCGGCCTCGACCTCGGCGCGCTGCGCGCCGAGGCGGAAGCCTTCGTCCGCCAGATCCTGAACGACCCGCAATGACCTCCGCCTCGACCTTCGACACCACTGCCGTGCGCGAGGGCACGGCCGCGCTCGCCACCGAGACCGCGGGCATCGAGTGGATCACCGACAGCCGCGTCGAGCGGCTGAGCCAGGACTTCTACTGGTTCAGCCCGGTGCTCAAGCGCCAGCTCGAGCACCTGCGCGCCGACGCGGTGGCGCGGCCGCGCACCGAGGAGGAGATCGTCGCCGTGGTGGCCGGTTGCGCCCGGCGCGGCCTGCCGATCACCGTGCGCGGCAGCGGCACCGGGAACTATGGCCAGTGCATGCCGCTGCACGGCGGCGTGATCCTCGACCTGTCGGCGTACAACCGTCTCCTGCGCGTGGAGGGCGGGGTCGGCCGGGCCCAGGCCGGCATCCGGATGATCGACTTCGACAAGCAGGCGTCGCCCCAGGGCTGGGAGCTGCGCTGCGTGCCGAGCACGTTCCGCAGCGCCACGCTCGGCGGCCTGTACGGCGGCGGCTTCGGCGGCGTGGGCTCGATCAACTACGGGCCGCTGGCCAGCACCGGCAACGTGCTCGGCGTGCGCGCGCTGACGATCGAGCCCGAGCCCAGGGCCGTCGAGGTGCGTGCCCCCGAGGCCCTGCTGCTGCACCACGTGTACGGCACCAACGGCATCGTGCTGGAGCTCGAGGTCGCGCTGGCCCCGGCGCACCCCTGGCTGGAGGCGATCGTCTGCTTCGACGGCTTCGATGCCGCGATCGGCTTCGCCGACGCGCTGGCCTCGGCCCCGGGCCTGGTGAAGAAGAGCGTCACGCTGCTGGCCGCCCCGATCCCCGACCTGCTGCTGGCAGCCACGCCGCTGCTCAAGGGCGCGATGACCGCGGGCTCGCACGCCGTGCTGGTGCTGGTGGCCGAGTTCGCCGAGGCCGGCCTGAAGCAGCTCGTGGGAGAGCACGGCGGCGCCTTCACCTACCGCAAGACCGCCGCCGAGGTGAAGGCCAGCAACCGCACGATCGTCGAGTACACCTGGAACCACACCACGCTGCACGCGATGAAGGTGGACAAGTCGCTCACCTACATCCAGAGCGGTTTCCAGGCCGGCCGGCACGTCGAGCAGGCCAGGGCGCTGCGCGAGCGCCTGGGCGACGAGGTGCTGGTGCACCTCGAGTTCATCCGCACCAAGGAGGGCGCGATGAACTGCTCGGGGCTGCAGCTGGTGCGCTACCGCGACGACGCGCGGCTCGACGAGATCATGCAGATCCACCGCGACGCGGGCGTGTACATCGCCAACCCGCACGTCTACCGCGTCGAGGACGGCAAGCAGGGCCAGGTCAACCCCGACGTCGTCGCCACGAAGATGCGCTTCGACCCCGCCGGACTGCTCAACCCGGGCAAGCTGCGCGGGTGGGAACTGCGCGAGCAGCTGATGGCCGACGCCGCCGCCGGCCGGATCTCGCTGGCGACGCTGCCCCGCTTCTGAACACCCCCACGCCGGAGCCGGAGTCCGGTCGGCCGGCGCGCCCGCTGTAAGCTCGGTGGCAGCCGCAGGGTGTCCACTGCGGGAAGCTTTAGGGCAAGGAGACAGGCATGGGCAAGCGCGATGTGGTGGTGCTGGGTGCGGCGCGCTCGGCGATCGGGACTTTCGGCGGCTCGCTGGCCGACCTCGAGCCGGCCGAGCTGGCCGGCACGGTGATGAAGGCGGCGGTCGAGCGCTCCGGCGTCGACCCGAAGGCGATCAACTACGTGACGGTGGGCAACTGCATCCCCACCGAGAGCCGCTACGCCTATGTCGCCCGGGTGGCCAGCATCCAGGCCGGCCTGTCGATGGACAGCGTGGCGATGGCCGTGAACCGGCTGTGCTCGTCGGGCCTGCAGGGCATCGTGACGACGGCGCAGAACATCCTGCTCGACGACTGCGACTACGGCATCGGCGGCGGCGTCGAGGTGATGAGCCGGGGCGCCTACCTGTCGACCACGCAGCGCAACGGCGCGCGCATGGGCGACGTGAAGGTGCTCGACTCGATGGTGGCGGCGCTGACCGACCCGTTCGGCGTCGGTCACATGGGCATCACGGCCGAGAACCTGGCCGCCAAGTGGGGCATCTCGCGCGACGACCAGGACGCGCTCGCCGTCGAGTCGCACCGCCGCGCCGCGGCGGCCATCGCCGAGGGTCGCTTCAAGAGCCAGATCGTGCCGATCGTCAAGCAGACGAAGAAGGGCGAGGTCACGTTCGACACCGACGAGCACGTCAAGGCCGGCACGACGCTGGAGAGCCTGGGCAAGCTCAAGCCGGCGTTCAAGAAGGACGGCGGCACGGTGACCGCGGGCAACGCCTCGGGCATCAACGACGGCGCGGCCTTCCTGGTGCTGGCCGACGCCGCGCGCGCGGCGGCCGACGGGCACAAGGCGATGGCGCGGCTGGTGTCGTACGCGGTGGCCGGCGTGCCCAACCACATCATGGGCGAGGGGCCGATCCCGGCCACGAAGGCGGCGCTGAAGAAGGGCGGCCTGACGATCGACCAGATGGACGTCATCGAGAGCAACGAGGCCTTCGCGGCCCAGGCGATCGCGGTTGCGCGCGGGCTCGAGCTCGACATGCGCAAGACCAACCCGAACGGCGGCGCGATCGCCCTCGGCCACCCGATCGGCTGCTCGGGCGCGTTCCTCGCCGTCAAGGCCATCCATGAACTGCACCGCTCCGGCGGTCGCTACGCGCTGGTGACGATGTGCATCGGCGGCGGGCAGGGCATCGCCGCGGTGTTCGAGCGCATCTGACGTCTGCGCGCCGCCGGCCCGCGCGCGGGCCGGCGGCGCCGGCGTGACGCTGCCGGTGCCCGGCGCTGCCCGGGCGGCCTGGCGGCTTGAAGCACCCGTCCCGGGCACGCCTCCTGCTAGGCTGTGCGCATGCTGACCACGCGCCAACCCGTCTTCCGCCGCTTCTGGCACGCGGTGATGCCGCTGTCGATGCTGGCCGCGGGCCGCCCGCAGCCCTTCACGCTGCTCGGCGAGCCCATCGTTCTGTTCCTCGACGGCCAGGGCCGGCCGGCGGCGCTGAAGGACCGCTGCTGCCACCGCACCGCGAGGCTGAGCCTCGGCCGCTGCGTCGACGGCGCCCTCGAGTGCGGCTACCACGGCTGGACCTACGACCGCGGCGGCCGCGTGATCCGCATCCCGCAGTTCGACGCCGGGCAGCCGATCCCGCCGGAGTACTGCACGCCGGCCTACCGCTGCGAGGCCCGCTACGGCTACGCCTGGGTCAGCCTGGCGCCGCCGGGCGAGGAGCCGCTGGCGCCGATCCCGGACGTGCCCGAGTTCGACGACCCGGGGTACCGCACGATCTTCCAGTTCCACGAGCGGTGGGCGACCAGCCCGCTGCGGGCGCTGGAGAACAGCTTCGACAACAGCCACTTCAGCTTCGTGCACCGGGCCACCTTCGGCGTGGCCGCGCAGCCCCGGCCGAGCCGCTACGAGCTGGTCGAACGCGACGACGGGTTCTACGCCGAGACAGTGATCGACGCGGCCAATCCGGAGGCCTTCCACCGGGTCAGCGGCAGCACGGACCCGATCACGCAGCGCCACATGCGCAACGCCTACTTCCTGCCGTTCTCGCGCCGGCTCGACATCGAGTACCCCTCGGGCATCCGCCACGTCATCATCAACTGCTTCACCCCGATCGACGATGGCCACATCCAGCTGTGCCAGTGGCTGTTCCGCAACGACAGCGAGGAGGACTGCCCGGCGCGGATGCTGATCGACTTCGACCACGTGATCACGCGCGAGGACAAGGCGATCCTGGAGAGCACCGACCCGGACGCCCTGGTCGACACGCGGCGCCGCGGCGTCGAGTACTCGATGCCCTCCGACCGCCCCGGCATGCTGATCCGCAAGCAGCTGATGGAACTGCTCGCGCGCCACGGCGAGGCCGAGGTCCACCGCTGACGGGCCCCTGCCCGTGCGCCGCTGCGGCCGATCGGGAACAATCGAGGCATGCTGCGTCAACGCACCCTGAAGTCGCTCACGCGCGCCGTCGGCCTCGGCGTGCACGGCGGGCACCGCGTCGAGCTGACGCTCAAGCCCGCCCCCGCCGACAGCGGCATCGTGTTCACGCGGACCGACCTGCCCGAGCCGGTGCGCATCCCGGTGTCCGTGCACACGGTGTGCGACACGCGCATGGCCACCACGATCAGCCCCGACGGCCGGCCCGAGGGCCCGAAGGTGCAGACGATCGAGCACCTGCTGTCGGCGATCGCGGGGCTGGGCCTGGACAACGTCGCCATCGACATCAGCGGCGAGGAGGTGCCCATCCTCGACGGCAGCGCGGCGAGCTTCGTCTACCTGCTGCAGAGCGCCGGCATCGTGCTGCAGGACGCCCCGAAGCGCTTCCTGCGCGTGCGACGGCCGGTCGAGGTCCGCGAGGGCGAGGGCGCCGCGCTGAAGTGGGCGCGGCTCGAGCCCTTCCACGGCTACCGGCTGAGCTTCGAGATCGACTTCAACCACCCCGCGCTCGACGCCACCGCGCAGAGGGTGAGCTTCGACTTCGGCCCGGGAGGCTACAAGCGCGACATCGCGCGCGCCCGCACCTTCGGCTTCAGCCGCGACGTCGATGCGATGCGCGCGCGGGGCCTCGGTCTGGGCGGGAGCATGGACAACGTCATCGTCGTCGACGACAGCCGCGTGCTCAATGCCGACGGCCTTCGCTACGACGACGAGTTCGCCAAGCACAAGATCCTCGACGCGATCGGCGACATGATGGTGCTCGGGCGGCCGCTGCTGGCGAGCTACACCGCGTTCAAGGGCGGGCACGCGCTGAACAACCGGTTGCTGCGGCAGCTGCTGGCCGACCGCGACGCGTACGACGAGGTGAGCTTCGACGACGAGGCGGAGGCGCCCGCAGGCTTCGCCGAAGCGGTGCCCGCATGGTGAGCCGGGTAGGGCGTGCCGGGGACGCCCCGGCGCCGCACCGGCAGGCGGGCCGACCTGCAGTCCGCAGCGGGGACGGCCGGTGATGGCCGCGTTCCGGATCGTCTTCGGGCTGCTGCTGGCCGCTGCGTTGCTGTGCTTCGCGGTCTACGTGGGCACCGGGCAGTCGGCATGGCGCCGTCGCGGGCTCGTGGTCCTGAAGTGGACGCTGCTCGCGGCGTTCGGCTTCTTCGCCGTCCTGATCTTCGAGCGCTTCGTGCTGTCGTAGGGACGCGCTGCTGGCGGCCCCGGGCAAGTCCGCGCCGCTTGGTGCCGCTTTGCCAGGTGCGCCGTGCTCAGCGTTGCTGACGCATCGGTGGGCGCTCACCCACCGTCAGCTCGACCTCCAGCGTCTGCCGGCCGCGCTGCACCCCGATGCGCGCACGGCCGGCCGGCGGCAGGGACGCCACGGCCGTGAGCAGCTCGGCCGTGCTGGCCACCGGCTTGCCGGCCACGCTGACCACCACGTCGCCGGGCTGAACGCCGCCCTTGGCGGCGGGGCCGTCGTGCACGACACCCGCGATCAGCACGCCGGACTTCACCGGCAGGTCCAGGCTCTCGGCGAGCTCGGCGTTGACGTCTCGCACGTCCACGCCGATCCAGCCGCGCTGCACCTTCCCGCCCTTGAGCAAGGCCGCCATCACCTCGCGCGCGGTGTCCACCGGCACGGCGAAGCCGATGCCCATGTTGCCCCCGGTGCGGCTGAAGATGGCGGTGTTGATGCCGACGAGGTTGCCCTGCGCGTCGACCAGCGCGCCGCCGGAGTTGCCCGGGTTGATCGCGGCATCGGTCTGGATGAAGGTCTGGAACGGACTGCTCGCGCCCTGCGTGCGGTCGAGCGCGCTGACGATGCCGGCGGTGACCGTCTGGCCGATGTTGAACGGGTTGCCGATGGCCAGCACCGCGTCGCCCACCTGAAGGCTGTTGCCGGGTGCCAGCAGCACCACCGGCAGCGGCGCGAGGTCGATCTTCAGCAGCGCGATGTCAGTCTCGGCGTCGCTGCCCACCAGCCGTGCCCGCGTGGCGCGGCCGTCGGCGAGTTGCACCTCGATCTCGGTGGCACCCGCCACCACGTGGTGGTTGGTCAGCAGGTAACCCTCGGGCGCGACGATCACCCCAGAGCCCAGACCGATCTGTGGCCGCTGGACGTTGCCGTCGCCGAAGAAGAAGCGGAAGCGCGGGTCGTCGGCGTGCGGGTTGCGCTCCATCTTCGTGGCCGAGATGGCCACCACCGCCGGGGCTGCCCGCCGAGCGGCGGCGGCGAAGCCGCCGGCAGCGCCGCTGGCCGAGCCGGCTGGGACCGCTGTGGCCTGCACCAGGGTCGGGCCCGCCAGCAGCACGCTGCCGCCGCCGCCACCGGGCAGCCACTGGGGCTTGAGCGTGACCACCACGAAGAGCGCCGCCACCGCGACGGTGACCGCCTGCGAAAAGACGAGCCAGGTTCTACGCCACATGGCAACTCTCGGCGATGCGCGACGGGGCCCGGCGCACCGCAGGTAGCGGCAGGCCGGGGCCGGCACAATGCCGGCCATGGCCCGGACAAAGGATGTCGAGCGCGCGCTCGACCAACTGCTGCGCCCGGATCTGTTCCGGGATTATGGGCCGAACGGCCTGCAGGTCGAGGGCCGTGGCGAGGTGCGAAGGCTGGTCAGCGGCGTCACCGCGAGCCTGGCCTTCATCGACGCCGCCATCGCCGTCGGCGCCGACGCGCTGCTGGTCCACCACGGGCTGTTCTGGCGCGGCCAGGACGGGCGCCTGACCGGGTGGTTGCGCGAGCGCGTCGCGCGCCTGCTGGCCCACGACGTCAGCCTGTTCGCCTACCACCTGCCGCTGGACGCCGAGCCGCGGCTGGGCAACAACGCCCAGCTCGCGCGCCGGCTCGGCCTGGCGGCCGACGCCCGCTTCGGCGAGCAGGACCTTGGCTTCATCGGCCCGGCCGCCACGGCGCCGGACGCTGCCACGCTGGCGGGCCTGGCCAGGCTCGCCGAGCGCGCGCTGGGCCGGGCACCGATCGTCGTGCCTGGCGACGGGCGGTCGCTGTCGCGCATCGCCTGGTGCACGGGGGGCGCGCAGGGCTACTTCGAGGCGGCCATTGCCGCCGGTGCCGACGCCTTCCTGACCGGCGAGATCTCCGAGCCGCAGGCCCACCTTGCGCGCGAGACCGGCGTGGCCTTCCTTGCCTGCGGCCACCACGCCACCGAGCGCTTCGGCGCCCCGGCCGTGGGCGCCGAGGTCTCGGCCGCGCTCGGACTCGAGCACCAGTTCGTCGAGATCGACAACCCGGCCTGAAGTCCGGCCCGCCGGGCTGCCCGCACGATCCCCCCGCTGCACACGATGGCCTCCGCACCCGCTCCGGTCCCGCGCCCGCTGCTCGTCACGATGGGCGACCCGGCCGGCGTCGGCCCGGAGATCGTGGTCGCGGCCCACGCCCGCGGCGCGCTGCGCGACGCGCTGGTCATCGGCGATCCTTCGGTGTTGCGGCGTGCCGGGGCGGCGATGACGGCCGTCGTCGAGGCCCCGTCCGACCTGGCGGAGGCGCCGCCCGGCTGCCTGCCGGTGCTGCCGCCGCCGGGCCTGCCGGAGGGGCTGTCCGCGCTGGCCTGGGGCAGGGTGGATGCCCGCGCCGGGGCGGCGGCGGCGCGCTGCATCGAACACGCCGCGACCCTGGTGCTCCGCGGCGCCGGGCGGGCGCTGGTCACCGCCCCGGTGCACAAGGAGGCGCTGGCTGCGGCCGGCGTGCCCTATCCGGGCCACACCGAGATGCTGCAGGCGCTCGCTGGCGCCGCCGCGGTGCGGATGATGCTGGCCAGCCCGGAGCTGAAGGTGGTGCTGGTGACGATCCACCTGTCGCTGCGCCGCGCCATCGAGGCCGTCACCCGCGATGCCGTGCTCGACACGATTCGCATCGCTGCGAATGCCGCCGCTGGCTGGCCGCGCGCGCAGCCCGGCGCGCCGCGGATCGCCGTCGCCGGCCTCAATCCGCACGCCGGCGAAGGGGGGCTGTTCGGCGACGAGGAGATCCGCATCATCGGCCCGGCGGTGCAGGCGGCACGCGCCGAGGGCATCGACGCGCTCGGGCCGTTCGCGCCCGACACCGTCTTCATGCGCGCCCGCCGCGGCGAGTTCGACCTCGTCGTCGCGATGACGCACGACCACGGGCTGATCCCGGTCAAGTACCTCGGCGTCGAGCAGGGTGTCAACGTCACGCTCGGGTTGCCCTTCGTGCGCACCAGCCCCGACCATGGCACCGCGTTCGACATCGCGGGCACCGGGCGCGCCGACCCGTCGAGCCTGCTCGCGGCCCTGCGGACGGCCCGCGTGCTCGCGCCGTCCTGACGCCCCGCGGCCGGGCGCGTCAGGCGGCGGTGCCGAGTGCGGCCAACTGGGAGCGGGCCCTCGCCGTGGCGCGCTCGAGCAGGTCGGCGCTCTCGAAGGCGCGGAACCGTCCGCTGTCGCTGAGCCGCCCGAGCATGCGTTGCGTCAGCGACACCGTGCGCCGGTTCCTGTCGCCGTAGGTGAAGACGAAGAAGGTGCGCGCCGCGCTGACGTGCGCGAGCCGCACCTTGTGCCACTCGCCCGCCAGATGCATCCGGTACGAGAAGCCGACCTGGGCCTCGGCCACCAGGTCGCGCCCGGCCGGTGCCGGCTCGACCGCAGGGAACGGCAGCACGGCCGCCGATCCCGCGGCGGCCGCCTCGTTGCGGGCGGCAGCAGCCTGCGCGAGCTCGGCCTCCTCGTGCAGCCGGTCGAGGTCGATCTCGACCGGAGCCTTCCAGTCGATCGCCTCTTCCTGCAGCAGCCCCACCCGCTCGGCCTCCTCCGGCGTGAAGCGCGGAGGAGGCACCTCTTCGGCGGCGGCCGCCGCGAGCCCGACGCCCGGCATCAGGTCGGCCCGCGACGGCAGCGCCTTGTCGAGGGCACCCTCGACCTGTCGTGCCGCCAGGTTGACGTCGAGCTGGCGCGCGGCGGCGGCCTTCAGCGCCTCGGCGTGCGCCGGCAGCAGCCGGCCGAAGAAGGCGCGCCGCGCGTCCTCGGGCACGGCGATCAGGTTCATGCCCTCGGTCAGATCCTGCATCAGCCCCGGCAGCTCCGCCAGGAAAGCCTTGCGGTGCTCCGGTGTCGGCTTGGGCAGCACGCTCAGGTACAGCGTGCGGCCGGTGCGGCGCAGCCGCCCGACCAGCTCGCCGTCGGCGCCACCCACCTCTGCGGCGCGCAGCAGCACCTGGCTCCAGACCTGGCTGATGAACTCGCGGACGAACTCCGGGGCCGCCACGCTCTTCAGGTCGCCCGCGAGCTGGCGCGCGTAGAGCGCGTGCAGCCGCAGCTGGTCTTCCTTCTGCGCCAGCAGCGAGGCCGGGTCGGCGGCGGGGTTGCCTGAAGGATCGGCCACCTCGGCGCGCGCCTGCTCGGCAGCGAACTCCTCCAGCACCCGCAGCTTGCGCTCGTAGGCCTGGATCTGGTCGAAGTCGCCCTCGACCACCTCCTGCACCAGCGCCCGTACCTTGGCGAGGAACTGCCGCGCCGCCGGGCTGCCGAAGTCGTCGTAGGCCGCCCCAAGCGACGCGATGCGGTTGACGAAGCGCCGCACCGGGTGGCGTCGCGAGGCGAAGAAGGCCGGATCGCCGAGCGCTGCGTGCAGCACTGGCATCTGCAGGCGCGCGATCAGGCCGGCCATCTGCGGCGGCAGCTTCGGGTCGGCGAGGATCTGGTCGAACAGCGTCCCGATGACGTCGATGACCAGGTGGTCGAGGGCGCCACGGCTGGCCTGGCGCAGTTCGTCGCGGTGCTCGCGGATCAGGTTGGGCAGCGGCCCGGGCACACCGGTGCCCAGGTCACCGTGGCCGCTGCCACCCGAGCCCGAGGCGCCGAGCGGACCGAGCGGGCCCAGGTGGCCGAGCTGCGCCATGCGCCGCATCAGCGCCATCAAGGTCGGGTCGATGCCGTTGGCGGCGGAGGCTCCGCTGGCTGAGACAGCCGGGCCTGCACCACCGGCGCTTGCCGGAGCCGGGCCCAGCGCGTGCGGGCTGCCGCGGCCGGACGGACCGAAGCTCGGCCCGTCCAGGGGGCGGCCAAGCGTGTCGACGTCGGTGTGCCCGACGCCGGCGCCACTGCGGGAGTTGCGCTGGCGCACGGAGAGGGACAGCGGCCGCACGCCCGCGTTGCGCAGGCTGGCCACGATGCCGGAGTAGGTCGTCGGCAGCAGTCCGCCGAGCGACCGTCCGAGCTCGGCCGCCAGCACCTCGCGCACGTCGGGTCGGTCGCACACGGCCGAAATGCCGCGGACCATCGCGTGGCCGACGATCTCCGGCCGCAGCGGGTTGCGCTCGCGCTCTCCGGCCGGCGTCTCCACCAGCGAGCCGATGTAGCCGCCGAGTTCGCGCAGTTCCCACTCGCAATTGCCGCTGACCTCGAGCCCGAAGCGCTCGGCGGCCACCCGTACCTCGACCTCCTGGTCCTCGACCAGTGACAGCGTGTCCCAGTTCGTCCCGCCCTGGGCCGTAGCCAGCCCGGCGGGCGACCCGAGCTCGCGCTGCACCTGCTCGTCCAGCGCCTCGTTGTAGACGAGGGCGAAGACGGCCGAGCGCCGGTTCAGTTCGAACTGGGCTCCGAGCAGCCGGTCACGCTCGTGGACGCTGCCGGCCGAGAGCGCGGCCAGCCCGAGGCTCTCGACGGTGCGCTCGACGGCGGCGCGGGCCGCCATCTTCAACGCCTGGATGCCCGCTTCGAGCGGCGCCGGCAGACGGTGGGAGAGGCTGGGTTTCATGGCGGAGGGGGGCCCGGTGAAGTATCGCCCGCCCCCCCCGATCCGGGGTGTTGCATCTTCAACGCTTCATCGAGTCGCGGATCTCCCGCAGCAAAAGGATTTCCTCCGGGGTCGGGGCCGGTGGCGGCGGGGGCGCCGCCCGGCGCAGGCGGTTGACCTGCCGGACCATCACGAAGATGACGAAGGCGAGGATGACGAAGTTGAGCAGGATGGTCAGGAAACTGCCGTAGGCGAGCACCGCCCCCGCTTTGCGCGCCTCGACCAGCGTCGCAGCCGTCTGCCCAGCCAGCGGGATGAAGTAGTTGTTGAAGTCCAGCCCACCGACGATGCGCCCGATCACCGGCATGACCACGTCGCCGACCAGCGAATCGACGATCTTGCCGAAGGCGCCGCCGATGATCACGCCGACGGCGAGATCCATCACGTTGCCCTTGACGGCGAACTCCTTGAACTCGCTCATGAAACCCATGGTGACTCCTGTCTGTTCTCGGGTGGCGCGGGCGCGCGCGCCGAGGCGGCGGGCCCGTCGTCAGATGCGTGAAAAGCGCTCCGGTAGAATGCAGCGCAGCATCCCTTTTGGCTACCGAAGGAATTCCATGAGTGACGCCAGCTCCGGCGGAGCCCTGGCCGCGCCCGACCCCGCCGCCGCGCAGCCCGCGGACCCGTCGCGCCGCACCTGGATCGCGATCACCGCCGGCGTCGGCGCCGTCGGTGGCGCATTCACCGCCGTGCCTTTCGTCAGTTCGTTCGCACCGTCCGAGAGGGCGCGCGCGGCCGGCGCGCCGGTCGAGGTGGACATCGGCGGCCTGGCCCCGGGCGAGAAGGTCACCGTCGAATGGCGCGGCAAGCCGGTGTGGATCATCCGACGCACGCCCGAGATGCTCGAGTCGCTGACGAAGACCGAGCCGCAACTGGCCGACCCCAAGTCGGTGCGCACCGCCTACCCGACCCCCGACTACGCGAAGAATCCGCACCGGTCGATCAAGCCCGAGTTCTTCGTCGGTGTGGGCATCTGCTCACACCTGGGCTGCTCGCCGTCGGACCGCTTCGCCCCGGGCGCCCAGCCGTCGCTGCCGGACGACTGGGCCGGCGGCTTCCTGTGCCCCTGCCATGGGTCGACCTTCGACATGGCGGGCCGGGTGTTCAAGAACATGCCGGCGCCGGACAACCTGGAGGTGCCTCCGCACATGTACCTCTCCGAGACCCGGCTGCTGATCGGCGAGGACAAGAAGGCGTGACGACGCCGCGCCCGCAGGCATCCTCCGGCGGGCTGACGATGTTTGACCGAGGTCGAGATGGCTGAATTCAAGGAAGCGCCGCCGGGCGCCTCTGTGCTCGTGCAGGGCACCACGTGGTTGCAGAACCGGTTCCCCACCGCGTTCGAGGCCTACCGGGTGCACATGGCCGAGTACTACGCACCGAAGAACATGAACTGGATGTACTTCTTCGGTTCATTGTCCTTGCTCGTGCTCGTGATCCAGATCGTCACCGGCATCTTCCTCGTGATGCACTACAAGCCCGATGCAGCGCTCGCGTTCGCGTCCGTCGAGTACATCATGCGCGACGTCCCTTGGGGCTGGCTGGTGCGCTACATGCACAGCACCGGCGCCAGCGCGTTCTTCGTCGTCGTGTACCTTCACATGTTCCGCGGCCTGGTCTACGGCAGCTACCGCAAGCCGCGCGAGCTGGTCTGGATCTTCGGCGTCGCGATCTTCCTGTGCCTGATGGCCGAGGCCTTCATGGGCTACCTGCTGCCCTGGGGCCAGATGAGCTACTGGGGCGCGCAGGTCATCATCAACCTCTTCGCGGCGATCCCGGTCGTCGGCCCGGACCTGGCGATCCTGATCCGCGGCGACTACGTCGTCGGCGACGCAACGCTGAACAGGTTCTTCGCCTTCCACGTGATCGCCGTGCCGCTCGTGCTGATCGGCCTGGTGGTCGCGCACCTGCTGGCGCTGCACGACGTGGGCAGCAACAACCCCGACGGCATCGAGATCAAGGCCAAGAAGGACCCGAAGACCGGCATCCCGCTCGACGGCATCCCGTTCCATCCCTACTACACGGTGCACGACCTCATCGGCGTCAGCGTGTTCCTGATCCTCTTCACGGCGGTGATCTTCTTTGCCCCGACGATGGGCGGCTTCTTCCTGGAGTTCAACAACTTCATTCCGGCCGACCCATTGAAGACACCCGCGCACATCGCGCCGGTCTGGTACTTCACGCCCTACTACTCGATGCTGCGCGCGACCACCGACGTGATGGTCAACGTGCTGGTCGTGCTGCTGGCGGTGGCGGCGGTGCTGGCGATCCTCTTCGGCGGCTTCAGCCGCAAGGGCAAGCTGGTGGTGCTGGTGGCCGCAATCGTCGGCGCCGGCATGCTCAAGGCGCTGGACGCCAAGTTCTGGGGCGTCGTCGTGATGGGCGCGGCGGTGCTGATCCTGTTCTTCCTGCCCTGGCTCGACCGCAGCCCCGTCAGGTCGATCCGCTATCGCCCGGGCTGGAACCGCTGGATGTACGGCCTGTTCGTCGTCAACTTCCTGGTGCTGGGCTACCTGGGAGTCCTGCCCCCTTCGCCCGGCGGTACGGTGGTCTCGCAAGTGGGCACGATCTACTACTTCGGCTTCTTCCTGCTAATGCCTTGGTGGAGCCGCATCGGCGAGTTCAAGCCCGTGCCGGACCGCGTCGTGTTCCAACCCCACTGAGCGCGCCGGCGATGGACAAGACCATGAAGAAGTTCCTGATCGGCTTGCTGGCCGCGCTGTGTCTGGGCTCCGCGGCGCACGCCGCCGGCGGCGGTCTCGTGCCTCTCGACCGCTTCCCGCGTGAGCGCCTGAACGATCTGGCCGCGCTTCAGAACGGCGCCAAGGTGTTCGTCAATCACTGCCTGAACTGCCACTCGGCCGAGTTCAAGCGCTGGAACCGGCTGCGCGACATCGGCCTGACCGAGCAGCAGATCCGCGACAACCTGATATTCACCGGCGCCAAGGTCGGCGACACGATGAAGATCGCGATGGCGCCCAAGGATGCGAAGGACTGGTTCGGTGGGGTGCCGCCGGACCTGACGCTGATCGCGCGCTCGCGTGCGCAGTTCGGTCAGGGCGAGGCGAGCGGCGCCGACTACCTCTACACGCTGCTTCGCACCTATTACCGCGACGAGACCAAGGCCACCGGCTGGAACAATGCCGCCTTCCCGGGCATTGGCATGCCGCACCCGCTATGGCAGTTGCAGGGCCAGCAGCGCGCGGTCTTCGAGGAGATGGCGGACGCCCACCGCGCGGGCAAGACCGCCCAGGTGCTCAGGGGCTTCGAGCCCATCACGCCGGGTACGCTCACCGAGGCGCAGTACAACGAGACGGTGGCCGACCTGGTGGCCTTCCTCGTGTGGATGGCCGAACCCCATGCCCGGGACCGCGTGCGCCTCGGCGTCTGGGTGCTGCTCTTCCTCGGCATCCTGACAGTGGTGGCGTGGCGCCTGAACGCCGCCTACTGGAAGGACATCAAGTAGCGGACAATCGCGCCTGCGGCTTCGCCCGCGGGCGCGCCGGGGCGCCCCGCGCAGCGCGGGCCGCCCGCTGCCGCAGCCGCGCTCCGCGCCTGCAGCTGTTGTTTCCGCCCGCCGTCCACGAAGGGCTTCGAGCCCCCTGATCCCGCCGAGGTCCCGCCGCCATGATGGTGCTCTATTCCGGAACGACCGATCCCTACTCGCACCGCTGCCGCTTCGTGCTGTTCGAGAAGGGAATGGACTTCGAGATCCGCGACGTCGACGTCTTCGCCAAGCCGGAGGACATCGCGCTGATGAACCCGTACAACGAGGTCCCGATCCTGGTCGAGCGCGACCTGATCCTGTACGAGAGCCACATCATCAACGAGTACATCGACGAACGCTTCCCTCACCCCCAGCTGATGCCTGGCGATCCGGTGGCGCGCGCCCGCGTGCGACTGTTCCTCTTCAACTTCGAGAAGGAACTGTTCAGCAACGTCAACCTGCTCGAGGGGC
>Ga0209985_10001512_pt1 | contig 22670 bp, 17 predicted proteins | sample NOAtaG_FD_187305 | JGI IMG/M metagenome (GOLD analysis project Ga0209985, IMG submission 187305) | Freshwater lake microbial communities from Lake Erie, under a cyanobacterial bloom - NOAA_Erie_Diel6S_1000h metaG (SPAdes) (version 2) | ecosystem: Environmental > Aquatic > Freshwater > Lake ...
CAGGTGAAGGACGTGTACTCGCCCTTCCCGGTGCACGGCATCGACCCCATCATCGGGGTGAAGCGCACCCGTCTGGCCATCGCGGCCTTCATGTTCGGCATCACCGGCACCTGCCTGGCGCTGCTGGGCATCTGGTACTTCAACATCTTCGATTGGCCGATGAACATCGGCGGCAAGCCCAGCCAGGCCCTGTACAAGAACCTGCCGGCCTTCATCCCCGTGACCTTCGAGTTCACGGTGTTGTGCGCCGCCCATGGCATGTCGATCACCTACCTGATCCGCAACAAGACCCTGCCCGGCATGCCGGCCCGCAACCCGGACCCGCGCAGCACGGACGACAAGTTCATCATCGAGGTGCGCACCGCCGATAACCACGGACACAGCGCCGAGGCCATCACCGGCCTGCTGCGCACCACCCCGGTGTTCGAGATCAACGAACGCCAGTACTGAGCCATGAGCAAGCGCATGCACAAGACCGCTCCCGCATTCGGTACCCTCGCCGCCACGGTGCTCCTGTTGGCATCGTGCGGTGGTGACCCCCAGAGCCCTGGTGTGGAATACATGCCCGACATGTACCGCAGCCCGGCCATGGAGGCTTACGTGGATTTCGGACAGGACCCTTACCACTATGGGGAGAACGTGGCCGAGGAACAGCGTGAGCGCCAGAGCGCCCGCCTACCGGCCGATGGCACCATTCCCTTCAGCAACGACCCGTCCAAGGCCCAGTTCAACATGCCCTATGCCTACCCGAACACGGTGGAGGGCTATGAGGCGGCCGGCCTGAACCTGATGAGCCCCATCGCCATGACCGAGGCCACGGTGGAGCAGGGCAAGGTGATCTACACCAAGTTCTGCCAGCATTGCCATGGTGTGAAGGGCGAAGGTGATGGAGCGGTGGTGAACAATGGTGGCTACCCGCCCCCTCCAAGCTACACCGGCCCGCTGAAGGACCTGCCCGAAGGCAAGATCTTCCACAGCCTGGTGTATGGCAAGAACATCGCCATGGGATCGCACGCCTCGCAGCTCAACAAGGAGGAGCGCTGGTTGGTGACCCACTATGTGAAGTACCTGCAGAACGGCGGGACGATGCCGGGTGCATCCACCGCTCAGGCCGCGGACAGCACATCGGCCGCACTTTGATCCCACGACGCTAACGGAAAAGCAGCGATGAATTTCAGCTTCAGCAATCGGGCCCCCAAGATCCTCACGGGTGTGATGGCGTTGGGTGCCGTGGCCACAGTGGTCGGCATCATGGGCGACCACACCGACCACCACCAGCGCACGTGGGCCAGCCTGCTCGTGAACGGGTTCTTCTTCCTGGGCATCACCTTGGGCGCCCTGTTCTTCTACTCCCTGCAGAACGCCACCGAGACCGCTTGGAGCGTGCTGGTGAAGCGCGTGTTCGAGGGCATCATGGGCTTCCTGCCCATCGGTGCCATCGTGATGGTGGTGGTGCTTGCGGCCGGCTCTTTCGGCCTGCACCACATTTACCACTGGATGGATGCCCGGTTGTACGATCCGACCGATCTGGAGCACTACGATGCGATCATCGCCAACAAGAAGGCTTTCCTGGACCAGGGCTTCTATTGGGCGCGTACGCTCGTTTACCTCGGTGTGTTCATCTTCTTCGCCCGCTGGTTCCGCAAGCAGAGCCTGGCCATGGACCAGATGACCGGCGATTCGCTGGTTACACGTCACCTGCTCGTCTACCGCCGCAGTGCCCTGTTCCTGGTGTTCTTCGCCGTGTTCAGCAGCACGCTGTCCTGGGATTGGCTCATGAGCATTGACGCCCACTGGTTCAGCACGCTTTACGGCTGGTACGTGTTCAGCGGCATGTGGGTGAGCGCGATGATCACCGCGGTGACCATGGTGCTGTACCTGAAGCGCAAGGGCTACCTGCCCCAGGTGAACAACAGCCATATCCACGATATGGGCAAATGGGTGTTCGCGGTGAGCTTCCTGTGGAGCTACCTCTACTTCAGCCAGTTCATGCTGATCTGGTACAGCAACATCCCCGAGGAGGTCACCTACTTCCAGTCCCGCATCAATGAGCATCCCGCACTGCTGTGGGGCACCTTCTTCATCAACTTCGCCATCCCCATGGTGTTGCTGATGAGCCGCGATGCCAAACGCAACCCCCGGTTCCTGATCGGTGTGGGCGCAGTGATCTTCATCGGCCACTGGCTGGACGTGAACATGATGGTGATGCCCGGTGCCCTCGGCCATCATTTCCACGGCATTGGTCTGTTGGAGGTGGGCATGTTCGTCACCTTCCTGGGCCTGTTCATTTACACCGTGTTGAACACGTTGACCAAGGCACCGCTCACCCCGGTGAACCACCCTTACTTGGAGGAAAGCGTACACCACCAGATCTGAACGTAGAACAACCGCACCCTTTAGGGGGTTGATATATCGAGCGAACGATGACGAAGTTGTTGATCCTGATCGTGGTGGTGCTGGGCATCCTGGCCATCGCGCAACTGGCCCGGGTCTATGAGCTCACGGCACGTCTCCGTGGTAAGCGGGAGGAGGATATCTCCGCCGCCGACAACCGGATGAACGCCATGCTCATGTGGCTGTTCCCCGTGGTGTATTTCGGTTTCTTCATCTGGTTGGTGGTCGCCTATGGCGACAAGATGTTGCCGCTGGCCGCAAGCGAGCATGGCGCGGAAACGGACTGGTTGTTGAACTTCAACTGGGTCATCCTCCTCATCGCGTTCGTGCTCACCAATGTGCTGCTGTTCTACTTCGCCGGCAAGTATGTGTTCAGCAAGGACCGCCGTGCGGCCTGGTACCCGCACAATAACAAGCTGGAGCTGATCTGGACGGTGATCCCCGCCGGTGTACTGGCCGTGATCGTCATCTACGGTCTGAATACCTGGAACAACATCACAGGTCCGGCCTCGCCAAATGCAGTGCTGGTGGAGCTTTATGCCAAGCAGTTCGACTGGACGGCGCGTTACCCCGGGCAGGACGGTGTGATGGGTGCTTCCGATTTCCGTCTGATCAATGGCACGAACCCCCTGGGGATCGTGACCCCCGAAAGCGTGAAGGAGCGTCTGGCGGAAATGGAGGCCGAGATCGCTGAGATGGACAGCGTGCTCGCACATAGCGTGATGCCCGACGAGAAGGCGGCCGAGCTGAGGGACCTCTTGGAGCGCAGCCGTCGTCAGCAGGCCCGCGTGGTGAACCTGCGCACGGTGATGGAACAGGACATCAAGGAAAAGGGCGAAGCGAGCATCTACCTGCACGGTGCGGATGATATCGTGACCAAGGAGTTCCACCTTCCGGTGCACAAGGAGGTCAAGATGCTGATCCGTTCACGGGACATCATTCACAGCGTTTACATCCCGCACCTGCGCGCCCAGATGAACGCCGTGCCGGGCATGACGACCACCATCAAGATGGTGCCCACGATCACCACGGACAGCATGCGCACAGCAGTGGTCATGGACGACACCTTTGATTTCGTGGTGTTGTGCAACAAGATCTGCGGCGCCAGCCACTACAACATGCAGATGCCGCTCACGGTGACCACCGCCGATGAGTACACCGCTTGGATGGCCGAGCAAATGAAGAAACCGTTCCAGGCATCAGCTGCTCCGGCCGAGGTGCCTGCCAACACTGTGCCTGCGGACAGCACCGCTGCGGTGCCCGCCAACGCACAGGCCGCTGTCAAGACCAACTGAACTGAAAGGAAGCACGATCATGGGTGCCACCATCGCACATACGGACGGACACGCGCACACCGCGCATCATCATCACGAGGAGAGCTTCGTTTCGAAGTACATCTTCTCGCACGATCACAAGATGATCAGCAAGCAGTTCCTGATCACCGCGATCGTGATGGCCTGGGTAGCGGTCATCATGTCGTTGATCTTCCGTCTGCAGCTGGCATGGCCGGGTGAGGGCTTTGCGTTCACCAACTTCTTCCTTGGCGACAAGTGGGCACCCGGTGGCGTGCTCGACCCGAACATGTACCTGGCGTTGGTCACGATCCACGGCACCATCATGGTGTTCTTCGTGCTCACCGGTGGTCTGTCCGGAACCTTCGCCAACCTCCTCATCCCATTGCAGGTAGGTGCGCGTGACATGGCCTCAGGCTTCCTGAACATGTTGAGCTACTGGTTCTTCTTCCTCAGCAGCATCATCATGTTGGCCTCGCTGTTCGTTGAAGGTGGACCTGCTTCGGCCGGTTGGACCATATACCCACCGTTGAGCGCACTGCCCCAGGCCATTCCAGGTTCGGGCGCCGGTATGACCCTCTGGTTGGTGAGCATGACCTTGTTCATCGCCAGTTCATTGATCGGCGGCCTCAACTATGTGGCCACCATCCTGAACCTGCGCACCAAGGGCATGAAGATGACCCGCCTGCCATTGACCATATGGGCCCTTTTCATCACCGCTGTGCTTGGTATCCTCAGTTTCCCTGTGCTGCTCAGCGCAGCGCTGTTGCTGCTGATGGACAGGAGCATGGGTACGAGCTTCTACCTGAGCGACATCCATATTGCCGGTGAGGCACTGGAGCAGACCGGTGGCAGCCCTGTGCTGTTCCAGCACTTGTTCTGGTTCCTCGGTCACCCGGAGGTGTACATCGTGCTGCTGCCTGCATTGGGCATCACTTCGGAGATCATCGCCACGAATGCGCGCAAGGCCATCTTCGGTTACCGCGCCATGATCGGCTCCATCCTCGCGATCGGCTTCCTCAGCTTCATCGTGTGGGGCCACCACATGTTCGTGACGGGTATGAACCCCTTCCTGGGCAGTGTGTTCGTGTTCACCACCCTGCTCATCGCCATCCCCAGTGCGGTGAAGGTGTTCAACTACATCACCACGCTTTGGCGCGGCAACATCATCTTCACGCCGGCCATGCTGTTCAGCATCGGTCTGGTGGCCACGTTCATCGCAGGTGGTCTCACGGGCATCATCCTGGCGGATAGCGCGCTGGACATCAACGTGCACGACACCTACTTCGTGGTCGCCCACTTCCACATCGTGATGGGCATGAGCGCGATCTTCGGCATGTTCGCCGGTATCTACCACTGGTTCCCGAAGATGTACGGTAAGATGATGAACACAAAGCTGGGCTATGCGCACTTCTGGATCACCTTCGTGTGTGCCTTCGGCGTGTTCTTCCCGATGCACTTCATCGGACTGGCCGGTGCTCCCCGTCGCTACTACAGCTACAGCGAGTTCCCCATGTTCAATGGTGTCGTCGACCTGAACGTACTGGTCACGGTGTTCGCCATCATCGGCGCCTTGGCGCAGGTGATCTTCACCTACAACTTCTTCTACAGCATGAGCCGTGGACCCAAGGCTGTGCAGAACCCGTGGAAGAGCAACACCCTCGAGTGGACGACCCCGGTGGAGCACATCCATGGCAACTGGCCCGGCCCGCTGCCCGTGGTGCACCGCTGGCCCTACGACTACAGCAAGCCTGGCAAGGCCGAGGATTGGGTGAGCCAGATCACCCCGCTGGAGCACGACGAGGAGGAGCATTGAACCGATCCTGAGGACCCGCTTGGGAATGTCCGCATCTTTGGGTGCGGACATTCTTTTTTCGATCCACGTGAAGCGCGCGCTGTTCCTGCCTTTCCTGTTCTTGTCCTTCGTTGGACCGGTGCGGGCGCAGTTGTTGGACAGCATCGCGCTGTTCACCCAGGAGCGGCCTCGCCTGGTGGGCAAGATCGATATACGTGGCTCGTTCGTGGACAATCGCAATGTGCGACTGATGGGGGTGAAGCTCGGGCTCGAACATGCCGGCCGTTTCCAGTATGGCATTGGCTACACCTTCCTGTACACCCCCGTATCGCGCGCTGAAGAGGTGGAAGGAGTGGGCACGACCACTCTGCGCTTGCGTGTAGGCTATTTATCGCCCTACGTGGACTATGCCTTCTACCAACGGGGTCGTTGGGAGGTGCGCATACCGGTGCAGATCGGCATCGGAGGCGCTTCCACCGTATACACTGATGCCAGTGGGGAAAAGGTCACCTATCAACGGACGGGCCTGTTGCTCTACGAGCCGGCCATGTACGTGCAATACCGCTTCTGGCGCTACCTCGGGGTGGGTGGTGGCTGGGGCTTTCGGCTTGTGCTGCAGACCGGTGACCACATTGGCGAGAACCTGAGCGCACCGATCTACGCCTTCGGGTTGCGCGTGTTCCTGGGCGACATCTGGCGCGATCTTCAAGGCAAGGGCGAATAGCTGGTGGCCGACCTATTTTTACAGCGAACATGATCGGCCAGGGTGCCGGACAGACCGAAGATGGCCGAAGCGTTCGACGTCCGCAATGAACAACGTTCCGCCTCCGACAAGGAGTTGGAGCAGACCCTGCGCCCGAAGCAGTTCGGTGAATTCGCCGGGCAGAAAGCCGTTACCGACAACCTGAAGGTGTTCGTGCAGGCCGCCAAGCAGCGCGGCGAGGCGCTGGACCATGTGCTGCTGCATGGCCCGCCCGGTCTGGGCAAGACCACGTTGGCCAACATCATCGCGCAAGAGATGGGTGTGGGCATCCGCATCACCAGTGGGCCCGTGCTGGACAAGCCCGCCGACCTGGCCGGACTGCTCACCAACCTGGAGCCGCACGACGTGCTCTTCATCGACGAGATCCACCGCCTCACCCCGGTGATCGAAGAGTACCTATACAGTGCCATGGAGGATTATCGCATCGACCTGGTGATCGACGCGGGGCCCAATGCACGCACGGTTCAGATCGCACTGAACCCCTTCACGCTCGTTGGCGCCACCACGCGCAGCGGCCTGCTCACCGCGCCCCTGCGTGCCCGCTTCGGCATCAACAGCCGCCTGGACTACTACGACAGCGCCACGCTCAAGGGCATCATCAAGCGCAGCGCGGGCCTGTTGAACGTGCCCATCATCGATGAAGCGGCCGACGAGATCGCGCGACGCAGCAGGGGCACACCGCGGATCGCCAATGCGCTGCTTCGCCGGGTACGCGATTTCGCCCAGATCCAGAGCGACGGCACCATCGAACTGCCCATTGCCCAGCATGCCCTCAAAGCGTTGAACGTGGATGCGCATGGCCTGGATGAAATGGATAACCGCATCCTTGGCGCCATCATCGACAAGTTCAGCGGTGGGCCGGTGGGCCTCAACACCGTGGCCACGGCCGTGGGCGAGGAGGCCGGCACCATCGAAGAGGTCTACGAACCCTTCCTGATCATGGAGGGCTATCTGCAGCGTACCCCACGCGGCCGACTGGCCACCGAACGCGCCTACCGCCACTTGGGACGCGTGCCCAGCGTGAAGCCAGGGAGCTTGTTCGAGTGAGCCGATCGCGTCCGTTCTGTCGTTATTGAGCAATGGAATGAGGAGGACCCTTCAGATCGTGTTCGGTACCGGCGTGGTGATGGGTGTTCTGAACATGGTCGTTGGTTGGGCCGTGACCTTCGGACTGATATCATGGAATGGTGAACTCCCATGGTTTGGTGTGCAGGGTGTGCAGTGTCACGAAGGGCACGCGTATGTTGGGCTGGAGTATTTCTCGTCCGTACTGGTGTATAATGAGCAGGGAAGACACATTAGGACCATACCAGTGCCTACGCATGGTAAGCCCTACCGCTTCTCGGTACAACAAGATGGAAGCGTCCAAACAAGCCTGAGCCACGCACCCCGTTCCAATGTTGGGGACTACCGGCTTGGAACAAAAAAGCTTGAGCGGGCCCTGGAGTTCTCCTGCGGTGACGAGGACACTCGTGTACTGCGTCAGTCTGTGCTCTGGTTGTTGGTAGCAGGGCCAATACCAGGAGGCATATTGGGGTTCCTCTGCATCTTGGGCCTGCTCGCTACCACCCCGAATTTGCTTGTTGTCCTGTTTGATCGATCCAAATAAATGGACCGGTCCACGGCCGTTCGAGGTAGATGCTATCAGTTGATAGCATCACACGCCCCTAACTTCCCCCCATGACCGACCCCCGCCAGCGCGCGGCCCTCATCAAGGCCAAGGCCCATGAGCTGGGCTTCCTGGCGTGCGGTGTGGCTCGGGCAGGCTTCCTTGAGGCCGAGGCGCCGCGCCTGGAGCAATGGCTACGCCAGGGGAAGCACGGCACCATGGGCTACATGGAGCGCAACTTCGATCTGCGGCTGGACCCCACCAAGTTGGTGCCCGGTGCACGGAGCGTGATCAGCCTGGCCTACAACTACTTCACGCTGCCACAACAAACGGACCCCGAGGCACCCAGGTTGAGCACCTACGCCTACGGCCGCGACTACCACAAGGTGGTGAAGAAGCGCCTGAAACCGTTGATGACGTTCATCGAGGAGCAGTTCGGACAGGTGGACATGCGCGCCTTCGTGGATAGCGCGCCCGTGCTGGAGAAGGCCTGGGCCGAACGCGCAGGCATCGGTTGGCGCGGGAAGCACACGAACGTGATCCGGCAGGGCGCGGGCAGCTGGTTCTTTCTCTGCGAGCTGATCACCGACCTGGACCTGGAGCCCGATGCCCCGGCCACGGACCATTGTGGCACGTGCAGGCGCTGCATCGATGCCTGTCCCACCGAGGCCATCACCCCTTACGGGGTTGACGGCAGCCGTTGCATCAGCTACCTCACCATCGAACTGAAGGAGGCCGTTCCGCAGGAGTTCGCAGGCAGGATGGCGGACTGGACCTTTGGGTGCGACATCTGCCAGCAGGTGTGCCCGTGGAACCGCTTCAGCACGCCGCACGCGGAACCGGAGTTCACGCCCAAGGCCGAGCTCATGGGCCTTTCAGCAGATGAATGGCACGGCATGACCGAACTGGTCTTCGACCGCTTGTTCGAGGGCAGTGCCGTGAAACGCACGAAGTACACCGGCCTGCGGCGCAACCTGGACTTCCTGCGTGGTGGAGCCAGCGCCGCCGAGGATTGACCTCAGCTACGCATCGTGGTCTGGAACACCTCCAGGATCACATCCTTGTAAACATGGCCGAACGTGGCCAGGCACCAGGCCTTCAGCACCAATTGGTCGCGTTGTCCCAACCAATGGCGGGCCTTGATCAGTTCCTTGGTGAACAACCGGCGGTCAAAACTGACCTTCTGGAGCACTTGTTTGCTGAGCTCCATCATCTTCCTTCCCTGGTCCATCATCACAAAACCGTCTTTAGCGAGGTTGAAGATAATCGATCACGCTCCGGATCGCCTGCCGGCCGCGGACAGGTTTTCCACGGTCGTCAGGTTCCGGACCGCCAAGATAAACGCCCCTCCACGTGGGTTCGTACGCGGGAGTGATGAAAAGTGCCCTCAGGGAACGTACTTCTCCACCACCTGCATCACCTCATAGGTCGCGCTGTTATATACGTACGCGACCAAGGACAAATGTTCGGTGTTCCATCCGCTGTTCAGCGTGTAGGCCGGCAAGGCGAACTCGATGGTGTCCCCCACGGCCTCTGTTCCTGTCAGCACCACATCGCCCCAGGGGCTGTTCAGGTCATCACGCAGCACGTGGCGATGCACGTAATCGGGTATTTCCGAGGGGGAGGCGAATGCATCGGACTGCCAGCCCACGATGCTGTCCTCCAGCAGGTAGACCACCAGCTTGTGCTCGGCACCGGCCAGGTCCTCGGCCACGCTCACCTTCACCTTGGCGTTCACCACCCCGGCGCTGCTGTTCCGTGTCAGTTCGCTGAACCAGAGGTCCATGAGCGCCGGCTGTCCCAGCTGTTCAGTGATGGCCGCATCCCAGGCGAAGCGGTCCAGCATGAGGGCCCCGTTGTAGGGTACGCGGTTCACCATGCCCTTGGGCAGCCCGCTTCCCGGAGGAAGCCACTGGTTGGTGTAGGTGGTCCCGGCCTCGGTGCGGAAGTCATTGTCGTAGTAGCCGTCACCAAGGGGCGGTACCGGTCCGGCGAAGAAATCCGTTACATGCAGGGCCACCACCACCAGGTCGGGGCCGATGGTCGGGTCCTCCTCCAGGTCCTGCGCGATGCTGGCCGCTTCGGGGCAGTAAATGCATCGGTGGCCAGTGAAGTCCTCCAGCAGGATGCGGCGACGCACCCCTTCCACGGGAGGAGGTACACCGCCATTGTCCGAAGGGCCATAAGGCTCCTCCACGATGTCGCAGCCGGAGATGAGCACGACCAGGCCGGCCAGCAGGTGCAGATATCGGTTCATAGCGTCAGAACGTGCTGGTTATGGAGAGGGATAGGCCGTTGGAGGCAGGGACCTGGCGGCACACGCCACCCACACAGAAGATGCCCGCCCGCTGGCGTCCGTAGTTGAACTGGAAACGATTGCCGCCGCGGATGTAACCCACCGAACCGAGGGGGTAGGCCAGGGGTTCCTGGCCCTTGGCCTCCAGGTCCTCGTTGCCCACATAGTTGTACTGCACCATGCCCGCCAGGAACCAGTGCGGGCTGAAGGTGAGCTCGGCCAGTGCCGTGGCCCAGTTCCCCTGGTCCTGCTTGGTGCTCAGGTGCTGCAGTTCGAAGCGCAGGGAGGTGCGGTCATCAAAGGTGTGCAGGCCTTCGAGGATGAACATGTCGCCATACACCTTGGCCTTGCCGGGTTTGCCCTGGATGATGTCGATGTCGTAGACAAGGTTCAGGTAGGTAATGGCCAGCTCCAGGGTCTCGCTCACGCGTTTGCGCAGTTCGATGTTGAAGTCGGAGAAGTACATGCGGTCACCGGGCACGAACATCCGGCTGGTATAGCCCAATCGACGGGTCGTGTCGTCGGCCGCGCCCAGTTCCGTGGTATCCAACGCATAGGCCACGGAGTAGTTCACGGCGAGCTTGGTGCCGTACTTGCCGCCCAGCTTGGTGCCTTTCTTCCATTTGTAGAACACCTCCCCCTGGCCGGAAACCTCCCCGTTGGGCTGTGTGGCATAGGGATACAACGTCGCAGGCAGGTTGTAGGTGTGCTGTTTGGTGAGCGGGGGCAGGAAATTGATGTTCAGGTCGAAGGCCGACGGCGAGGTGCGGTCGCTCTGGTAGAACATGTTGTCGAAGGAATGCGCCCCTACACTCGCCCCAAAACCCTTCACCGAATAGGTGGCGTTCACCATCATGGCCTGGCCAGGCTTGTAGATGAACCCGTTGCGGTTGTTCGGGTCGTTGATCTTGTAGGCATACTCGGTGTAGAGGTCCCACTTGGGCGAGGTGTAGTGGATCCGGGCGGCCCAGGTGCCCACGTTCTCGGGCAGCACCAGCTGGCTGCTGTTGTCCGCCTGGTACTTGCTCACGAAGCTGCCGCCGATGATGAGGTTGCTCGCGCTGGTCCAGGCGGTGTCCATGATCTCGGCGAGGTTGAGCTCCACGTCGGCACCGCGCACGATGCCAACGCCCTTGGTGAAGCCGCTCTCGAAGCCGAAGCGCTGCTGGCCTACAAGGCCTTTGAGGTACACCCCGGGGTAGGGTTTGTAACGCACCCGGAATCCGTCCATGGCGTTGTCCACCCCGAGGTAGCGCTCTTCGTAGCTGCGGAAGGCCATGCCTTGTCCGAACTGATCGAAGAAGTTGCCGAAGGTGACCTCCAGGTCGGCCATCGTGTACTTGATGTACCGGTAGCCTACTCCGGTGCCACTGTAGGGCTGGCCGGCCGGGTAACCCGCCAGAGCGGGCTCATAGCTCTCCAGGCGGATGCCCGCCTCGAAGTTCTTGTTGGTGTAAATGAGGTTGGTCCACGCGTTCGCCGCGAGCTTCTGGGGGGGCATCACCGCACCGATGATGGAATCCTCCAGGTAGTATTGGGCGTCGGTGCTGAAGTTGCCGTGCAGGCTTCCACCATCGTTCTGCGCGTGCACCGTGGTGAAGGTACCCGCGGTCACCAGGCAGGCGGCCGCCTGGCGCAGGAAGGAGGGACGCTGCATCACTTGCGGCCCAAGAGCTCGAGCACCTTGCGATAGAGTTCGTTCTCGTCGCCGGGCTCGTAGTTGTTATGCTGCCACACGATCTCGCCCTTGCCGTTCACCAGGAAGGTGTGGGGCACGTTGTTCACGTTCAGGGCCCGCTTCAGGTCGCCGTTGGGGTCCAGGTACACCTCGTAGTCCCAATCCTGCCCGTTCACATAGGGCTTCACCCGGTTCATGCTGCGCGCATCATCGATGCTCACGGCCACCAGTTTGACACCGGTCTCCTTCTGCCATTGGGCATACTTCTCCGCAATGGCATTGAGCTCCTTCTTGCAGGGTGCGCACCAGGTCGCCCAGAAGTTGATGATCATGGGCTTGCCGTCGTTGCTCAGCGTGCGGGTGTCCACCTTCTTGCCCTCCATGGTCTGTACGGTGACACTGGGGAGCTTGGAGGGGTTCTGCGCAACGGTGAAATGGGACGCAAGGAGGAAGGAGAGGAGGAGCGTGAAGTGTTTCATGTGGGTCGTGTAGGAGGTGCCAAATCGAAAGGTCAGCGATCGCGATGCAACTATCGCACCGGATCGCTGACCTTTCGTTCAGGGCATCAAAAGGGCGATGACTTATTTCGTGAGGGTCACCTTGCGGGTGGCGCGGAGGCCACCAGCGCTGATGTTCACGAAGTAGACACCCTCGCTCAGGCTGCTGATGTCCAGGGTCTCGCGCTGCAGGCCATTGCCGGTGGAGCGGGTGGTGTTGATCACGCGCTCACCCACCATGTTGAACACTTCCACCTGGGCGGTCTCGCCGGCAGGCAGTTCGTAGTCCACGAAGAGGATGCCGTTGGTGGGGTTGGGGAACACACGGGTGGTGCGGTCAAGCTCGTTCTCGGCAACGCTCACAGGAGCGCTGATGCCCGCGAAATCAGCCTGGAGGACCTCCTTCGTGGAGACGTTCTGCACGAAGGACAGCAGGGTGCAGTTGTCAAGGTTGGTCCACAGGTTGTAGCCGTTCTGGGCAACAGGGGGCCCGCTGAACGTGTACGATTGGGTGAAGGTCTGAGGTTCGCCTGCGACCAGGTTGGCAAGGGTGATGCCATTGCCGTTAGGCATCATTTTACGCATCACGTACTTGAACACATCCTGGCTGGTAGTGCTGGCGGCATAGTTGTAGGAGTCCTCCACCACGGCAATGAACAACTTGTGGCTGCCCGTGAAGTTGGCGTAAGGGGTCACCGTTACACTCGCGTTAACTGTGTTTCCGCTGATCGTGTAGGACGACTGGATCAACATGAAGGCAGGGCGGTTCTGGGCATCGGTAAGAGCCGATGCGGCGGTCGAGTTGAACGAGGTACCATCCATGAACCGGTTCGGGATGCCATTCACCGCATAATAAGTGCGTCGCGTGTTGGCATCGGGGTTGTAGCTCGGATCATTTCCGGGCGAGGGGAAGTTCAGGTGGTACTTGATCGCAGCCTGGTTGGAGCCGGGCATGTTCGGGTTCGCATTGGCGAAAGTGCTCACACCCCAATTCGCCTCCAGCGAAGCGCAAGGGGGGCAGGTGGAGCTGGTGAACTGCTCCATCAGCGCTTTGCGCTGCACGGTCTGGGTGGCCACGTTCACCGAGGTGGAGACCATGTCATTGGCCGTGTTGCCATCGGTGCTACCGTTCAGGTTGGTCGCCCATACGGCAACGGTGTGGGAACCGGTGGTCGCGTTCCAAGGGGTGTTGTGGGTGTAGTTGTAGATGGCGCCAGGGGCGATGTTGGCATTGATGGCCTGGGCCACGGCGGGTGCACCACCATCAATGGAATAGTTCAACGTGAACGAACTGATCGCCGTGGTGCCGAAGTTGCGCAGGGATCCCGTGATGGTCTGGTTGCCTTGGGCCACTACGCTCGGTAGACCGATACTCAGTCCCGCCAGGTCCAGTGCAGCCTGGGGGCCGGTTTGGAAGTAGGTGATCTCCTCGGACTCGAACTCCCCCCCGGAGGCTACGGTGTTGCCACCGGCGGTCACCGTGTAGGAACCGGTGCCGTACTGGCAGCAGATGCCGTCACCATAGGAATCGAAGATGCTGAAGATGACCACCGTGCCGTTGGGAACGCACGCGTTCACAGCAGGGATCGTGGTGGCATCAGCCAGGTTGCCTGCGGAGGCATAAACAGGCGTGCCGCCGGGGCCGGTAAGGGTCCAGGAGGTCTCTTCGCCGTAGTTGTCCGTGGTGATCGAGACCGAGACCTGGGTCTGGCCGGTGGGGCACTGCGCGAAGGCGGTGTTACCCAAGGCCAGCAGGCCGAAAACTGGCAGGAGTAAGGACTTCTTCATTCGATCGGGGTTTGTTGTTGACTGATCAGGATAGGTTGTCTCAAATGGGGGGCCTGAACAAGGATCCCGACCTGGACGCTGACGAAAGTAGGGCCATCATCCATCTCTTCAACGTTGTTGTGTGTTCCTGCTTGGGATCCTACCTGCCCTCGCAGATCGTGTGTCCCGATCGTAAGGGAGCCTCGGGGGCCTTACTTTTGCCAAGCCAGGTCCTTGAAACCTGCGCTCTCATCAGATGATAACACGCTTCACCCTCTTTGCCTGTGCCATGGGCGCAATGACCTCGGTCCTTGCCGTTGACCTGGTGACCTTGAAATACGGGAATAATGTGGTCAATGGACAGACCTTGGCCATTGTGGGCGCTGCAAGCACGTATGAGTTGGATGCAAGCCTGTCGGTCACGCTGAACGGCGCCACGCAGCGCTCGTTGAAGGTGAAGCGCTATGAAGTGCAGCCTGTGACCGGAACACAGAACACCTTTTGCTGGGGTGAATGTTATCTGCCGGTGAATGCGAACGCGCGCCCCACTTGGGTCTCGGACCTGTCCGAGACGCTCCAGCCCGGTGTGCTGTTCAATGGGTTCCATGCCTACTATTATCCCACGGGCACGGCCGAGATGACCAAGTTCCGCTTCGTGTGGTTCGCCATGGACGACCCCACGGACACGGCCTATGTGGACATCATTTTCGACACACGTGTCAACGCCGTGGGTCAGCAGGAGCTTGCCGCGGCCACAACGGGTCTTGAGGTGTTCCCCAACCCTGCCACGGGTACGAACGTGACCTTGCGTTTCTCGGGCGCTCCTGTCAATGGCCAGGTGAACTGGACCCTTCACAACGCACTGGGTGCCATTGAGCTTCAGGGCAGCCTGCGCAATGGTCAAGGGGATGTGGTGTTGTCCTTGGACGGCCTCGCTGCTGGTGTGTATTTCGCCAGTGTGGTGCAGGGCGGTCGTGCGGTGGCCACACGACGTGTGGTGATCAGCCGCTAAGGCAGCGGTCTTCCCGTAACCAGGTGTTCGGCCAGCAAGGGTATGCCCTCGCTGGCCGAACGCATTAGGTGCCTTACCGGTCGGCCTTCGATGCGCACCGGGGCAGGGTCTATCAGGTATATTGGACAATGTGCGGGAGCAGCGTGCACCAATCCTGCGGCTGGGTACACTTGTAGTGATGTGCCCACTACGATCAGCAGGTCCGCTTGATGGACAATGGATGCTGCCAGGGGCATCAAGGGCACTTCCTCGCCGAACCACACGATGTGAGGTCGAAGTTGGGATCCCAGTGAACAACGGTCGCCCAGCCTCAGTGATGGGCCGTTCGATCGAACCACCAGGCCGGGATCGGCGGTACTGCGGGCCTTCATGATCTCGCCGTGCAGGTGCAGCACGCGCGTACTACCCGCACGCTCATGCAGGTTGTCGATATTCTGGGTCACCACGTCCACGTGGAAATGGGCCTCGAGGCCCGCCAGCGCCCGGTGTGCTGCATTGGGCTGTGCGTGAAGCACTTGGGCGCGTCGCTGATCGTAGAAATGCAGCACGAGCTCCGGGTCGCGTGCCCAAGCCTCGGGAGTGGCCACCTCCTCGATCCGGTATTCCTCCCACAGTCCATCGCTGTCGCGGAAGGTGCGCAGTCCGCTCTCGGCGCTGACCCCGGCTCCGCTCAGCACCACGAGACGCTTGCTTTCCATGGCCGTAAAGTAGGGGTGCCAGGAGGTGTGTTGTCATGGTGCCGGATCCGTTGCTTCCCTTATTTTCGTGCCCTTCGCGAAAACCCCAGCGCCCATAAGGCTACTTTACTCCCTTCGGAACAGACTATTTCAGCGGAAAGGGACAGGATGATCGACAGCCTGAGCGGGGAGCTATTGGAGCGCGGACAGGACCACGTGGTGTTGGACTGTGCCGGTGTGGGCTATTTGGTGCAATTGCCACAGAGCGCCATTGAACGTCTGCCTGCACAGGGCCGGGTCCGCTTGTTGGTGCACTATTCCGTGTCCGTGGATGTGCGCTCAGGTTCCAGTGAGCACCGCCTGTTCGGATTCCTGCATGCCGACGAGCGCAGGTTGTTCCGCCAGCTGATCGAGGTGCAGGGCGTGAGCGCCACGCTGGGACTGGCGATCATGGGGCAACGCAGCCCGCAGGACATCCACACGGCCATCCTTACCGGCGATGAATCGGTGCTGAAAGGCATCAAGGGCATCGGCCCGAAACTGGCCCAGCGGATCATCACCGATCTGCAAGGCAAGCTCGCCGGCACGGCGCTTCCTTCCACCGGAACTGCCACGGTCGGGGGCAATACACTGAAGGCGGAGGCGTTATCGGCACTGGTCTCCCTGGGCCTGGACCGCATGAAGGCGGAACGGGCGCTGCATGCCGTGATGCAGGAGCATGGGCCCCAACAACCTCGTCTCGAAGAACTGATCCGACTCACCCTCAAGAACCTCTGACCTCGTGACGGTGCTTCAACGCGCGCATGGCCTTGTCCATCTGGTCCTTACCGGATGGCCGCTTCGCGCGCTGTTGGTGCTGGCGGCGGTGGTGCTGGGCGTGGTGGAAGGCTTCGCATCGCCGTTCGGGTTGGAGTACATGCAGGTGGACAGCCCGCAGATCGAGCTGGTCTATCCCATCACCGATCCCGTGACCCCGGGTGCACCGCCGAGCGGTAGCATCAACCTGGAGGACCCCGAGAACATTGAGAACAACGTGGTCTACGACCCGGTCACGGGCCAGTACATCCTGGAGAGCACGGTGGGCGGGTCGTTCAACTACCGGCCGCCCATGAACATGTCGTTGGAGGAATACCTCAATTACGACATGTCGAAGGCCATGGACAACTATTGGCTGGACCGCGTGGAACAGGACAGCGAGAGCGCCCAAAAACGTCTCATCCCGGCGATCAAGGTGCGTGGCGAGATGTTCGACCGGATCTTCGGGGGCAACACCATCGATATCAAGCCCCGAGGCTCGGCCGAGGTCATTTTCGGGGTGAACGTGAGCAAGACCGAGAACCCCCGGATCCCGGTGGACCAGCGGCGCATCACCACCTTCAATTTCGACCAGCGCATCCAGATCAACCTGGTGGGCAACATCGGTGAGAAGCTGAAGATCAACACCAACTACAACACCCAGGCCACCTTCGATTTCGAGAACCAGGTGAAGCTGGACTACACCGGTTACGAGGACGAGATCATCCAGAAGTTCGAGGCGGGCAACGTGAGCCTGCCTTTGCGCGGAACGCTTATTCAAGGAAGCCAGAGCCTGTTCGGCTTGAAGACCCAGCTGAGGTTCGGGCGATTGACCGCAACGGCCATCTTCAGCCAGGAGAAGGGCCAGCGGCGAAATGTGCAGACCCAGGGCGGCGCCCAGACCACCAACTTCGACATCAAGGCCGACGAGTACGAGGCCAACAAGCACTACTTCCTCAGCTATTTCTTCCGCGACCAATACGAGAACGCGTTGCGCACACTGCCCTTGGTGAACGCGGGGGCACAGATCACCCGGGTGGAGGTGTGGGTGACCAACATGCGGCAGGACTTCCAGCAAACGCGGAACATCGTGGCCTTTACCGACCTTGGCGAGGATGCCAGTGCGCAGGCGGTGGCCGCAGGCCATGTGAGCGCGGACCTGGTGGCTTCCGGGCTGCTGGTGGACGCACCCGGCAGCGAGGCCCAGAACACGCAGAACTCCCTGTACGGACTTGTGAGCGCGAACGCTGGGATCCGCGGCTTCACGGGTGCCACCGGTGCATTGCAGGCCTTGGGCCTGGTGGCCGCACGGCACTTTGAGAAGGTGGAAAGTGCCCGCCTGCTCGGCCCCAACGAATACACCATCAATGGAAGGTTGGGATTCATCACGCTGAACCAATCGCTCAACAACGACGAGGTGCTGGCGGTGGCCTACCAGTACACCTTCAATGGACAGACCTATCAGGTGGGTGAGTTCTCCACCGATGGTGTGGCCCCTCCCGCGGCCCTGATGCTCAAATTGCTGCGGGCCTCCATCACCAACCCGCGCATACCGCTGTGGGACCTGATGATGAAGAACGTGTACTCACTGGGCGCCTTCCAGGTGAACCGCGAGAACTTCCGCCTGGAGCTCATCTACAACAACCCGGTGAGCGGTGTGGATATCAACTATGTCCCCCGCGCACCAGTGGACCAGATCCCCTTGCTGCAGACCTTGGGCATGGACCGGTTGGACCCCAACAACGCACCCAACCCCGATGGCTGGTTCGACTACATCGACGGGGCCGCCACCGTGGGCGGAACGATCAACTCGCAGAACGGACGCGTGTTCTTCCCGGTGCTGGAGCCCTTTGGCAGTTACCTGGACGCACAGCTCATCGGGCCCGACCCGAACAACCCCATACAACCCGAGCCCGTGCGACGCGCCATTGTCTACAGCGCGCTGTACGACAGCACCAAGGTGGCGGCCCAGAACCTGCCCGGTCTCAACCGCTTCAAACTGAAAGGCAGTTACCGGAGCGCAAGCAGTGATGTGATCTCGCTGAACAGCGTGAACATCCCGCAGGGCAGTGTGACCGTGACCGCGGGTGGCGTACAGCTGGTGGAGAACCAGGACTACACGGTGGATTACAACCTCGGTCGTGTGCGCATCCTCAACCAGGGCATCCTGGAGAGCGGTACACCGGTGAACATCGCCTTGGAGAGCAACTCGCTCTTCAGCATACAGACCAAGACACTGGCCGGGGCGCGCTTCGACTACAACTTCAGCAAGGACCTGGTGGTGGGCGGCACCATCATGAACCTCTACGAACGTCCGTTGACCCAGAAGGTGAACGTGGGTGAGGAGCCCATTTCGAACACCGTGATCGGGCTGGACGGTAACTGGCAGACCAGCTCGCAATGGCTGACGGACATGGTGGACAAGCTGCCCTTCTACGCCACCAAGCAGGAGAGCAACTTCTCGGCCAGCATGGAAGGGGCCTACCTGATCCCCGGTCACAGCAGGGCGATCGGGCAGAACGGAACGAGCTACATCGATGACTTCGAAGGCAGTGTGAGCACCATCGATCTGCGCACGCAGAGCCTCTGGTTCCATGCGGCCACTCCATCGGGCCTGCCCGATCTGTTCCCCGAGGGCGACCGCATCAACGACCTCAGCAACGGGTTCCGTCGCGCACAGTTGGCCTGGTACGTCATCGACCCGCTCTTTTTCCGCAACAACAACCTGACGCCGCAGCACATTGCCAACGACCCGGCCATGCGGAGTGACAACCGCATGCGCGAGATCCTTGAGCAGGAGGTGTTCCCCAACCGCCAGCTGCCCGCGGGTACCCCGGCCAACATCCCGGTGCTCGACCTGACCTACTACCCGAGCGAAAGGGGGCCCTACAACTATACCCCGGACCTGGACCCCAACGGCGACCTTTTCGATCCCACGGAGAACTGGGCGGGTATCACGCGGCGCATCACCACCACGGATTTCGAGAGCAGCAACATCGAGATCGTGCAGTTCTGGCTGATGGACCCCTTCTTCAACACCAGCAACAGCAACGGTGAACCGGCCAGCAACGAGAACTCGGTGAACAGTACGGGAGGTTACCTGTACATCGACCTGGGCAACATCAGCGAGGACATCCAGCGCGACGGAAGGAAGTTCTTCGAGAACGGACTGCCCAACAACCTGAGCGATGTTTCATCCCCCACGGAAGAGACCAATTGGGGCGTGGTACCCACCACCCAGAGCGTGGTGAACGCCTTCGCCCTTTCGCAGGAGAACAGCAACCGGTTCCAGGACGTGGGTCTCGATGGACTGGCAAGTGTGCAGACCGACGCCGCCCAGCGAAACGAACAGAGCTTCTTCGACGATTACCTCAATGCCCTTCCGCCCAGCGCCCGCCAGCGGTGGAACAACGACCCCAGCAACGACGATTACCACTTCTTCCGCGGCAGCGATTACGATAGCCAGCAGTTGGACATCCTGCAGCGCTACAAACGGTTCAACGCACCCGAGGGCAACTCCATTACCGACGAGGACAGCCCCGAGAGCTACCCCACGCAGCAGACCACCATTCCGAGCAGTGAGGACTTCAATCAGGACCAGAACCTGGCCGAGGCCGAGAGCTACTTCCACTACAAGGTGAGCCTGCTGCCCCAGGACATGGTGGTGGGCCGCAACTTCATCACCGACCGCATACGGGCCACGGCCAGCACGCCCGAAGGCGCCAAGGAAGTGTATTGGTACCAGTTCAAGGTGCCCATCCGCATGCCCGAGCGCGCGGTGAACGGCATCCAGGATTTCCGGAGCATCCGTTTCATGCGCATGTACCTGCAGGGTTGGCAACAGGAAGTGACCCTGCGCTTTGCCCGTCTGGAGTTCGTGCGGGGCGAATGGCGCAAGTACCTGCAGACCCTGGAGACCCCGGGCGAAGTGCCCGGTGGAGACCCCGATCCCACGCTGTTCGAGGTGGCCGCGGTGAACATCGAGGAGAACGGCAACCGCACACCGATCAACTACGTGCTGCCGCCGGACATCAATACGGAGGTGGATGTGGCCAGCGCCAACCTGCGCAACCTGAACGAGCAGTCGTTGCAGATGAAGGTGTGCAACCTGCGTGACGGTGATGCACGGGCCGCCTTCCGCAACGTGAGCTTCGATATCCGCAGCTACAAGAAGTTGCGCATGTTCATCCACGCCGAAAGTTCAGACCCCTCGCAGCCCATTGCGTATGGCGATGCCACCGTGTTCGTTCGACTGGGCAACGACCTGGAGGCGAACTATTACGAGTACGAAGTGCCCGTGCAGCCTTCCACCTTCTTCAACCGCGATCCGTACAGCGTATGGCCCGAAGCGAACAACATGGTGATCGAGTTCGCCAAGTTGAACGATCTGAAGATAAGGCGCGACCAGGAAGGCTTTGCGCGCAACCAGCGCTACATGGGCACCGAGGGCGACCGGCGGATCTTCGTGAAGGGGAGCCCGAACCTGAGCCAGATGAATACCATCATGATCGGGATCCGCAACCCGAAGAAGGACGGCGAGGAGTCGAACCCTTGGAACAACGACAACGGCCTTGCGAAGTGCCTGGAGGTGTGGGTGAACGAACTGCGCCTCACGGATTTCGATCAAAGTGGAGGCTGGGCGGCCCTGGCGCGCATGAACGCGCAACTGGCCGATCTCGGGAACGTGAGCGTGGCGGGCAACTACAGCACCCCGTTCTGGGGCAGCATCGACAAACGCGTGAGCGAGCGCCAGCGCGAAACGAAGTACGGCGTGGACGTGGCCGCCAACCTGGAACTGGGCAAGTTCCTGCCCGAAAGCACCAACGTGCGCATCCCCATGTACGTGGGCTATTCCGAGCAGGTCAGCAACCCCCAGTTCGATCCGCTCAACCCGGACATCGAGTTCAACGAGGCCACGCGAACATTGACACCCGCGGAACGCAGGGAACGCCTGAAGGAATCGCGAACCTACACCCGACGAAGAAGCCTGAACTTCACCAACGTACGGAAGGACAGGGGCCAGGGCAGCAGTGGCAAGGAGCACCTGTGGGACGTGGAGAACCTGAGCCTGACCTATGCCTATTCGGACCAGGAATACTTCGATGTGAACACCGCCTTTGAGAACACGCGTACCTACCGGGGCTCGCTGGCCTACATCCACAATCCACGGCCGGTGGTGGTGGAGCCCTTCAAGGGCATTGGTTTCGTGGACAAGAGCAAATGGCTGAAGCTCGTGCGCGACTTCAATTTCAACATCGGCTTCAAGCAGGTGTCGGTGCGGACCTCCATTGACCGCATGTACCTGGAGCGCCAGGTGCGGCCGAACCCCGACATCGAAACGCTCCCGCCGAGGGCCACCTACAACAAGAACTTCAACTGGAACAGCCAGTACGGGTTCCGCTACGAGATCACGAAGTCGCTGAAGCTGGATTTCAACGCGAACAACATGGCGGTGATCGGCGAAACGCCAGGTCGCGTGAACCCCAAGTACCAGGACGAGTATGACCTGTGGAAGGACAGTGTGCTCACGAGCATCACGAACTGGGGCGAGGTCACCCGCTACGACCATACGGTGACCCTGAACTACACCCTGCCACTGGACAAGTTCCCCCTTACGGACTGGATCACCGCGAACACGGCCTATACCGCAGGCTACCAGTGGGACCGTGCACCGTTCACGCAGGATTCGCTCGGTGCCGTGGTGCAGAACTCGCAGAACATCAGCTTCAACGGACAGTTGAACTTCGTGAACCTGTACAACAAGTCGAAGTACCTCAAGAAGATCAACGACAAGGGGCGTTCGCGGACCGGCGCCAAGCCCCAGAACGCCGCGAAGCCGACCGACCCGGCCGCCAAGCCGGACCCGGACAACAAGCAGGGTTCCAAGATCAATGTGCTGGAGGGTGCTGCCCGATTGCTGATGATGATCCGCACCGGCACCTTCACCTACAGCCAGAACTCCGGCACCCTGCTGCCCGGCTACGACCGTAAGACGAACATCATCGGTATGGATGATTTCGGGGCGCCGGGGTTCGGGTTCGTCCTGGGCCAGCAGAACCACAACCTGAGCGGTGACCCGGTCCGCGATTTCGCCC
>Ga0209985_10001514_pt1 | contig 22659 bp, 10 predicted proteins | sample NOAtaG_FD_187305 | JGI IMG/M metagenome (GOLD analysis project Ga0209985, IMG submission 187305) | Freshwater lake microbial communities from Lake Erie, under a cyanobacterial bloom - NOAA_Erie_Diel6S_1000h metaG (SPAdes) (version 2) | ecosystem: Environmental > Aquatic > Freshwater > Lake ...
CTTGATTTTGCGAAGCAAAATCAAGGAAAATGCCGCTCATTCAGGAAGACATTTGCCGGCTTATGCCGTCAAATGTTATTTATTGGAGCGGTGATTTGACTGATTTTGCGGATCAAGGTCGAGGGAAAGGGCTTTTTTGAAAATAACCTTTGGTAGCGTAAGCTGCCAAAGGTCATTTTAAATGGAGCGCCGTTTTCACTGATTTTGCGAAGCAAAATCAGTGAAAACGGCGCTCCAAAAAAATCTCTCACTGCTGGAGGCGGCTTTACCCTGTAACATCCGGATGGAACCATACGGGTGTTTTATCCTCCGGATCACCGTTATAACTTACCGTAATTTCCTCTCCGGCCTCAATATCCCGCAAAGCGATGATTTCGAGGGTTTCGTCGTCAATATCCACCTGATAGCGGGCATTGGGTTCGTAGGCGTGGTTATAGAGGGAGCCATAGCCCAGGGCGATCGCACACTGGTCGTCGTTCCAGCCCCAGGAGAAGTAATAATCGTGGAGCCTGGTACCGTGTATGACAGGTACTTCTTCACGCGGGAGGACGATGACCGGGCAAATTTCCATTACGGCGCCTTCGGGGATGGCCTCTGAAGTAAACACCCCCCGGCCACCCAGGCTGCTTGGGGCGAAATAAATATGAGGGAGTCTTTGGATCATTTATCGAAGGAGTTTATAGCAAGGGCACACCGGGGTATGTCCGGAATAAGCACCTGGTGTCGGGTATGCCGGCAGGAAACCCCATTTCAGGACGTTAGCTTTGTTTTATTGAGATCTCTTTCATATTCCTCTGCGTATTCTAATGGGGTCAACCCCGTCTGGGCTTTGAAGAGGCGGTAGAAAGTCGATTTAGAATTAAATCCGGAAAGGTGCATAATGGATTCGTGGTTAATCGGTTTTTTTTCATTTACCATTGATTGAATCGCTATTTTTGCTTCATCAATACGGAACCTGTTGATCATTCCTTTGAAATTGGCATCTCCATGGGTGCTGATGGCATCGTAAAGATAAGCTTTATTGGTCCCCAGGCGCTGGACGAAAAATTTTTGGTCGAGTTCCGGGTTGAGGTAAAGTTTTTCTTTGAGGATTAATTCGATGATGCGGTTGTATAGGGAAAGGGATTTATCTATTATGGGTTCCACGGGTTGCTGTTGAAGAGCTGATGTCGTGGCCGGAATAATGTTGAATGCTTCCCCTTGCTGTTCCTGCTGGTTTTCAATATGTTTCCTGAGTGCCGAAATCTGGGTATCCGCTGCTTTTTCCTTAATAAATAAACGCGTACGGAAGTTGCGTTCGCGGAGATACGCAAACAAAACGGAAATGAGTAGGGAGAGGAGTAGGGTGATCAGGAGCAGGTTGATCTTGTTCGCCCGTTTTGATGAGAGCAATTCAGCATTTTGTTTTTCAATCAGGAGATTTTTCTTTTCGAGGTTGAACCTGGCAGACACTTCGTTGAGTTTTTCGGTTTCTTTCTCGTTGATGATTTCCCGTTGCTTTTTAGAAAACGCTTCATAGTAGGTCAGGGCTTGCTGATACTTACCCTGGGCTTTCATGGCCACGAACAGCAAGCTGTCAATTTGGATTTCCAGTGGAGGGAAGGGGGCACGCTGCAGATAAGTTTTTGCTTCATTTCCCAGGGTGATGGCTTCTGTGTATTTCAGCTCTGCAAGGCTCATGCGCATGAGGATCGTTTTACTGGTGGCAAGCATCCGGAAGTCGCCAATCTTTTCAGCAATCGCATTGGATTTTTGCAGGAAAAATTTCTGTTTGCCCGGGTTGCCGATCTTTTCGGCTACATCGGATAAGGAACCGTATATCCTAACCAGCAGCAGTAAATCAGGATTTTTTTCGGCAAATGCCAAGGCTTTACTGAGATTGGCTTCAGCCCGGTCAAATCGCTTCAGGAAAAAATCGGCAAGTCCAAGGTTGTAATAATCTACTGGCAGGTTGACCGGATCGTTCTCTTTAATGCTTTCCTGCAGTGCTTCATTATAAAAGTCATATCCTTGTTGATAGCGTTTGTTTTGTGTCGCGATATTGCCCAGCAGCATCATGCTGCCCCTGCGCATCTGATAGTCCCCTTTAACTTTAGCATAGTTGTACATGAATTGGGTGAAGATGAGCGAACTGTCGAGTTTCCCCAATCGGTTGTAGGCGATGGCGATGGTGCGCCAGCTATCAATGAGCAGGGCAGAATCTTTAGACGTTTTAAACAGCTCGAGCGCGATTTTACTTGAAGCAAGGGTTTCCTCCAGTTTTTCCGACCGGTACAATGCCTTGCTGCGCATATTCTGATAATAATGATGCCAACCGGGGCTGAGGCTTTTTGCCTGCCCGAGCTTTTCGTCGAGGTAACGCAAAATGTTTTTCTGGTCACCTGCTTTAATCAATGTATCCAGCTTTAAATCCTGCCAGACGGGGGTATTCCCAAAAGCATAGAAGGGAAAATTGTAAAGGATTATGAAAATGAAAATTCTGAGTATCATTTTTAATACAAAGCTAAGATTTTGGGAAGCGCTATTTAGACCGGCAACAGCATTTTTCTTTTTTTAGGAATAACTTTTTTCTGTTTTGATATTATCTCATCCAGAACATAATCTTTTTTTGTAGGCGCATTCAATAGATTAATATCCTCCAGGACTTAACATACCGTCAAGATTTTCAATGTACTATAAAAAAATATGCGCTCATGAAAAAAATGGGAAGTCACTGCCGTATGCTAAAGCATAATCTTTCACCTGTTGCAATGGGTCGTTCTTTTTCCCGGCACGACCTCGGCTATCCTTTACAGGAGTTGTGTGAAAAGCCCCCGGCCCTTAATTTGACGGCTTTTTCTGCCAAATAATGTTTTTTAAATTGCCGTTTGCGCTGATTTCGCAGAATAAAACCAATTAAGACAGCACTTTATAAAATTTTATTTTGTCGTCTTCGGCGGCAAAAGTCTTCTTACACAACCCCGTTTCCTCAGATTTTATCAAAAATAACAAGGTATGATATTCAAACACATTTTGGGGCTTCTACTGCTTTGTTGTACTTCCGGTTTGTTGAACGGGCAGTCGCTCGGCAGGCAGATGGTCGGGTCAGCAGGGGGTTCTACCCGTATTGCGGATCTACAGCTCAGCTGGTCTATGGGAGAAGTCGCCGTTGGCCACCGGAGTATTATCGGTGGTGGGGGTAGATTGACGGAAGGTTTCCAGCAGCCCAACCTGATGCCGCTCAACGAAGGGATAGATCCTTCACTCGTACAGGTCGCACCCAACCCCGTCCGGAATATGCTCAATATGTTTCTACCCGGAGCGGTTACATCGGAATGGACGGTCACGTTGAGCGATGTCAATGGTAAAGTCCTCCTCCGAAAAGCTGGCCTGCCTGCGGGGAACTCGGAGATTGACCTGGGCCTGCTGCCTTCAGGTGTGTATTTTCTGAGTGCTTCCCAATCCGTTGCAGGGGAGATCGGGCAAACGATAAAGATATTGAAGCTTTGACGCAGAAAAACAAATCATAACGATGAAAAGATTTCTACTTTCTTTGATGACTATCTCTTACCTGGCACTTAGCAGCGTTTATGGCCAGTTCGTACCGGAGGGGATAAACTATCAGGGTGTCCTGCTCAACGCCGAAGGCGCGCCGATGCTCAACGCCATGGCGATGCTGCGAATATCTATGGTTTCTCAGGAAAATGGGAAAACCGTTTACTTTTCGGAAATCCATCAGGTACGGACGGATGACCAGGGGCATTTTTCCCTGGTCATTGGCAAGGGAAAATCACAAAACGGCCAGATTGCCACGGTACCGTTCGACAAGCTGCCGATTTCCCTGGAAGTTGAGTTAGGGGATAAGCTTGGCCGCCAGTTCAGGCCTGTGGAGCGCAGCAGGCTACTGGCCGTACCTTACGCCATGCATGCCAATACAGCTTCCAGATTGGAAGCAATGCCTGAAAGTACCGAGAAGCAGCAATCAATCTATTGGATTACGACCGGGAACAGTCTGTCGAAGCCCCCCTCCCATTTTTTGGGTACCCGGGACAATCAGGATTTTATCATCAAGACAAACGATACGGAGCGCATGCGTATCACCAAGGAAGGGCAGTTCAAGATTATCGGGGCGCCCAAAGGAGATCCTGCTAATCCCGGCAACTTTCCTGTCCATATTTCGGGAAGTTCCAACGGGATTTTGATTCAGGTCAATGGTTCGCGGTCTGCTGCCAATAATTTCATGACCTTTGGCGACGACATGAGCCATTCCTGGGGTGCAATAGAAGGACAGACGATTTCGGAACTCCTCGACTACTACGTCTACGAAGCTGAAGTAGCCCAATATACCTTTTCGGGGGCGAGCCTCGGGACCCGTGTGGGCGCCTGGACGGCCGCTGCCATTGCGAATGCAACAGAAGCACCTTGTGGCATTGGCGGATCGGCGCCCAAGTGGCTTGGGGCAGCCGCACTGGCTACCGAACTGGCCAATCTGCTCTCCCAATCGATTACCTGGGCCGTCAATACAAAGCAGGAAGCCGGTGTCGTATATCACTCCGGATTTGCAGATTACGCAGAGTGGCTGCTGCGCGAGCCGGGCGAACCCGATATGGAGCCGGGGTCAATCGTAGGGGTTAAAGGAGGCCTTGTTTCCCAAAATACAGAAAACGGGGCAAGCCACTATTTAGTGGTGTCGAAGAGTCCAGTACTGCTCGGAAACCTGCCTGAAAAATCCAGGGAAGACCAATATGAAATGATTTCCTTCATGGGTCAGGTCAAAGTCAAGGTTGCAGGGCCGGTATCGAAAGGGGATTTTATCCTGCCTTCCGGAAATAGCGATGGCTTCGGGATCGCGGTACATCCCTCAAAAATGCAGGCAGGGGATTACGCAAGGGTAGTGGGGGTAGCCTGGGAAAGTGCAGACGGCGTGCTGCCTTTTCAGCGCATCAATACGGCAATTGGCATCAATGCCCCGGATATGAGCCAAAAAGCAAAAAGACTGAACCTTGAGGTCGAGAATATTATGGATTACCTCGAAGGTAAGGCACCCCTTATGGACGAAGATGCGTTGACGATGACCGCAAATGCGATCCAAATCGCTGCCAGGCAAACGCGGATGGAATTGCTATTCTCAGACAGCGATATGGATGCACTGCTCGATAAGTACGAACCATTCCTGACCAGGCTTTATGACCAGGTAATATCCAAAATCAGGGAGAAGGATCCCGATTTCGGAAATGGCCCCTTTATGCAGGCTTTCAAAGCGAATCCGGTGGGCATCCTCAGGGAAATGCGGCGAAACCCCAATTACATCACACATTGGGCTGTTTTGGACCGACAACTATCCATACCTCCTAAAAAATAATGATGAGTGATATGAGAAATATATCAAAATATATCTTTTTTATCGGGATCGCGCTGTTGGCAATCCCGGGCGCCTATGCGCAGGAAGCCATACCCGGTGGGTTCAGGCATCAGGGGGTTGTACGGGATCCCTCCGGTCGCCCGTTGTCCAATACGCCGGTAACTGTACAAATCCTCCTTTCCGAAGATGCCATAATGGGTAAGGCACTCTATATTGAAACCCATGAAGTGGTGACGGGTGCTACGGGGGAATTTTCCATTATCGTTGGCGAAGGGCATCCGGCTAAAGATCCCTTTGAATCCATCTCCTGGTCCCGGGATAATTTGTGGCTGCATGTTACCCTTCAGAACAGGAGCGGACGGCGCATGGTCAAGGTACTGAGTAGTACGCGCCTGCCCGTGGTACCTTACGCGATGCACGCCCTCACCACTTCCCGGATTACCGGGGTATCGGAAGGAGATACTGAGGCCCTGGAAAAGCAGCAATCAATCTTTTGGCTTACAGGGGGAAACAGCCTGACAAAGCCAGGTACGCATTTCCTGGGTACCCGCGATAGCGTGGATTTGATTTTCAAAACCAATGGGCAGAGCCGGATGACCATTACCGGGCAGGGACAGGTCAAATATGAGGCTGGCGCTACCATGACCGGCGAGGATAAGTTTCCCGTCCATATCAAAGGGGCCATGCAGGGTATCCATATCAAGGCGAATGGCTCGAGGGACAGCAGTTCGGTTTTCGTTGATTTCGGGGATACCGAAAACGCTTCCTGGGGTAGGATCATCGGGCAGACTTTCGCAGAATGGAAAAAAAGTGAATTGGAAGATAGTTGGAGATACAGTTCCGATGCTTACGGTTTCAAACTTGCAGAATTAAGTGCCAGTGTTGCCGGGATGGTGTTGATGGTTGCCGGTGCTTACAAAACGGGTATCGGTGTTCCGGAAGGTATTGCATTGACGCTGGATATGACCGCTGTCGTGGCAGAGTTGGTTTTCTTTATTAAAGCATACGAGCAGTTTGTAACCAATGGCGCTACTTATCAGGGGGTAACCTACTCATCGGGGGCTGCGGATTATGCCGAGTATCTCGAACGGGTCCCCGGGCATCGGAAGCTCGAACCAGGCGAAGTGGTTGGTGTAAAAAACGGCCAGGTAAGCCTGGTCACGGAAGGTGCAGACCACCTTCTGGCAGTTTCCAGCGCCCCTATTGCTTTGGGCAACCTACCTAAGGAGCATGAGAAGGAGCGGTTTGAAAAAATTGCATTCATGGGACAGGTGCCTGTGCGCGTTATCGGAGCGGTAAACATCGGAGATTACATCCTCCCCTCCGGAAACAATGACGGCCTCTCCATCGCGGTAGCTCCGGATAAAATGCGGGCAGCAGATTATTCCAATATCCTTGGTGTTGCCTGGAGCAATAGCAATCCGGAGGGTCCGGCTGATTTCCAACGCATAAACGTGGCGATCGGCATTAATGCATTTGAACTGTCCAGTGAACTGGTACGCCTGGAACAGCAGGTACGGGCCATCAAGGCATTCCTTAAAGGTGAATCCCCGGATTTCAGAACACAAGGCCGGGACGACCAGCTTATCACAAGATCAATGCCACTAAATAGCCCCTCCTCCGACAAACAGAACCTGTCCGGGCTAAAACTCAGCGCCGAGGAATATGCGAGGGTACTTGACGAAAACGAGTCCCTGATCGCGCAGATCTTCCGGAAAGCGAATGAAGGGCTCCCGGACGACGTCAGGAACCACCCGCGGGTCATTGCGTTAATGGAAGCCCCTTTACCGTCGCTGAAGGAAATGTACCGCGACGCCCGTGGATATCTCGCCAGATTAGAGCAGGAGGCTTCAAAGGTGCAGGGAAAATAGTTAATCGAGCAACTCAAACGGTTTCCGAACGATAAATAAACGATACAGGCATGAAAAAAGGTTTTTTGATTATAGCCCTGCTCCTGCATACGGTATTGAACCTGCCGGGGCAGGTTGAAGGGTATCAGCCGAAAGGCTTCAATTTTCAGGCTTTGGCCAGAAATACAGCGGGGAAGTTGATGCCGCGAAAAGGGTTGGAAATGCGCGTATCGCTGGTACAGCGGGATAGTTTTTCGAAAAATATGCGCTATTCTGAAATACATCGGGTCATGACCGATGATCTCGGCCTGTTCTCGTTCTCCATCGGGAATGGCGACCCCGTTGAGGGAAAATTCAGCGAAGTGGATTGGTCGTCGGGTCAGGTATGGATGGATTTGGAAATTAAATCCGATGCCGCAGGTAGCTTTCAGCTTTTACAGCGTACGCAGCTGAATGCCGTTCCTTATGCCTATCACTCCGGTACAGCCAACCGTCTATCAGATCAACCCGAAGCCACCAGGGGCGAGAAAAACCAGTCTATATTCTGGCTCACCTCCGGAAACAGCCTTACCAAACCCGGTGACCACTATGTGGGCACCCGGGATAGTCAGGATTTGGTGTACAAGACGAAAGATATTTCCCGGGGTAAGATTACAAGCGATGGCCAATTGGTCCTCGAGGTAGATCCGGAGGCAATCTCAACGGGCACGATTACCAATTCCGATGCCCTTAAGACTTCTTATCCGCTCACCGTCGAGGGCTCTAATAACGGAATTTATATTAAGGTTGTGGGTTCGAGGAATGGGGATAATAAGTTCTTGAGCTTTCGGGACGATATTTCAAATTGGGGCGCTGTGGAAGGTCAGACCATGGATGAGCTGAAGTCGGCATGGGACTACAAGCTGAACATATCCAACTTTACGATCTCAGCTGCGACCTACGTTGAATTGATTACCGCAGGTGGGATAAGCGCTTTTGCAAATGGGTATGCTGCGTTATGTGTAGCTGCGACCCTTGTCAACGCCTGGCAGGCCCCGGGATATACGCTCCAGGCGATCGGTGACGGGGCGTCCACACTTGCTACTATGATAGGTGCCTCAGGTCTTTCCACCGAAATTATAGATTGGGTAGATAACAATAGCAAGGAAATAGGAGTGTCTTATTCGTCCGGTGCGGCGGATTATGCAGAATGGCTGGAGCGTGGCGAAGGGGAGCGCGACCTTCAGATCGGGGAGGTGGTAGGGGTACACGCTGGACGTGTCCACCTCAAAACCCAGGGTGCCCAGCGGGTGATGATCGTATCCACCGCCCCTGCTTTCCTGGGCAACAAACCGAGTCCGGAGGATGAACACCGTTTCGAGAAAATCGCTTTTGTCGGCCAGGTCAATGTACGCGTCGCAGGCCCGGTGCGCTCCGGCGATTACATCCTGCCCTCAGGGAATAATGATGGTCTGGGCGTTGCGGTGCATCCCGAAGATATGGATTATGATGATTATCCGTACGTAGCTGGGGTTGCCTGGGAATCGGTAGCGGATAATCCGGTAAATATGGTCCGGGTCGGTGTAGGGTTAAACCGCAACGATCTTGGGTCAAAGGTGGCCGGGATTTCAGGGAAGGTCGAGAATATCCTCGCTTACCTCGAAGGTAAAGCCCCTCTGCAGCGGGCAGTACAATCCCCGGAAAAGCGCCTGGTCAAGGTTCCGGAGGTGAAAAAACTGATGTCCGATGAAGCATTTGATGCCTTTCAGGAGCAAAAATCGCGCAATAAGAAAAGTACAAATAATAAATAATTGATAATATGAATTTTAACATTCTCCTTTAATGCAAAATTCACTACCTTGAGCGCATTAAAAAGCACCCTTTGTGGGTTGCCCAGGCAGCATTATTTCTTTTTTGGGAATTAGTTTTTCTTTTTTGGGAGTGTGGTGCAAATCAAAAATGGTACTTTTGATTGTTGAATTAAAAAAGTAGAGTGTGTCTGGATTTCTGGCATGCTCTTATACTCTCTAATATTTTATTTTAGGTGCTCTCATGAAAAAAAGTTTCTTCAAACAGGCGTTGGACATCCTGTCCGGTTCTTTTAAATCAAGGGTTCGCTCCTTTGCTGCAGCGACCCTTTGCCGTTCTGTCGGAACTTTCCGCGGCATCCACTTTTCCAAATTTTTTCAAAAACAAGGTCTTATGTCGCTCAACCACGCCTTAGGGTTCCTGCTGTTTTTTGCTGTTTCTGTACCGCTGTCCGGCCAATCGCTGGGAAGGCAGCTGATTGGTTCCGCAGGAGGGTCCGGACGCTTTGGCGACCTTCAGATCAGTTGGTCTTTGGGCGAGGTTGCCGTGGGACATCTTAAAGCTACTAATGGTACGGGTCGGTTGACGGAAGGTTTCCAGCAGCCCCGTCTGATGCCGCTTAACGAGGGGGTGGATCCCACACTGGTTCAGGTGGCGCCCAATCCCGTGAAGGATGTGCTCAGCCTGTATATTCCCGGCGATGCGACGGAAGAATGGATAATGACCCTGGGCGATGTCAACGGCAGAACGATGCTTCGCCGCACCGGTCTGACAACCGGCAACTCCGAAGTTGACCTCGGCCAGCTTCCATCAGGGGTATATTTCCTCACCATAGCACGTGAAGCTAACGGTGAAGTCAGGCAGACCATAAAAGTGGTGAAGCTGTAGTCCAAAAGTATTCAAACGAACCAAGCGTCATAATCAATGAAAAAAATCTTACTCGCTTTAATCCTCTGCAGTACCATACTGGGTGCGCTCAACGCCCAGTACAATGCCGATGGTATTCATTATCAAGGCGTCCTTCTGGGCGCAGATGGTGCTCCCATGTCCAACACCAGGGCAGTACTGCGCATCTCCATGGTTTCCGGGGAAAAAGCAGTACATTTTTCGGAAGTCCACCAGGTGCGTACAGATGACCAGGGTCAGTTCACGCTTGTGATTGGCGAGGGCAAATCGCAAAATGGAGGAATTGGCGATGTGCCTTTTGGTAAAGAAAATATCTCCCTGAACGTCGAACTCGAAGATAAGCGCAGCCGCCAGTTCAGGCCATTGGGGACCAATCGGCTGCTCGCAGTCCCTTACGCCATGCATGCCAATACGGCATCTCGCCTTGAGACCCCTTCCACAGAAGAGGATGCCGAGAAACAACAGTCTATTTTCTGGATCACCACCGGGAATACCCTCACTAAGCCTCCATTTCACTTCGTAGGCACCCGCGACAACCAGGACTTAGTAATCAAGACGAACAACGTCGAGCGCATGCGCATAACCAAGGGAGGGCAGTTCAAAATTACCGGAGGTACTTCCGGGGCTTCTACCGACGAGAAGAATTATCCGCTGCATGTTACCGGAGGTATCCATGGTATTAATATTAAGGTGAATGGCTCGCGTACGGCCCTGAACAACTTCATGACCTTCGGTGATGTCATCAGCCATTCCTGGGGCGCGATCGAGGGGCAGTCGAATCCCGAGTTGCTCGCTTATTATAAATACGTGAATGCGATTTCCAATTACACTTTCTTAGGTACATCCCTCGGTATCCGCGTAGGTGCCTGGAGTGCTATGGCCGCTGCAAACGCAGCAGAAGCGCCTTGTGGTGCAGGTGGGGCAGCTCCAAAAGCGCTGGGTGCCACTGCTTTGGGAACGGAACTGGCGGGTATCATTAATTCGGCTATTACCTGGACTAGTTCCACACAGTTGGAAGCAGGGGTAGTCTATCATTCAGGCTTTGCAGATTATGCCGAGTGGCTGGAGCGCGCCAGTGGAGAATTGCCCATGGATCCCGGTACGATTGTCGGTGTAAAAGGTGGTTTCGTATCGAGGGATACGGAGCATGGCGCGAGCCATTTCCTCGTAGTCTCACACAACCCCATCCTGCTGGGCAATAATCCTGCGGAAGAGCGGGAAGGCGATTTTGAAATGATTTCTTTTATGGGCCAGGTAAAGGTCAAAGTAGCAGGGCCCGTCAGCAAAGGGGATTTCATCCTGCCTTCAGGCAATAGTGATGGGCTCGGTATAGCAGTTCATCCAACAAAAATGCAAACCGGCGATTTTGCACGTGTAGTCGGTGTGGCATGGGAAAACTCCATAGGAGACCTTCCCTACCATTATATAAATACAGCAGTGGGGATCAATGCTGCCGATATGAGCAAAAAAGCAGACTTGCTCAACCGGAGGGTGGAAAATGTCCTGGACTATTTGAAGGGCAAAGCTCCGCTTATGGAAGAAAATGAGCTCGAACTGCTCGCAAATTCCCTGCATACAGCTACCCGGGCAACCCGGATGGAAAAGCTGTTCGCAGATGCCGATATTGAAGTATTGCTGGATAAATACGCTCCTTTCCTAAAGAAAATATATGCCCAGACGGAGGCAAAGCTGCAAAGTAACGACCCGAATTTAACAGTCAACCCGATTTTCCAGGAATTGAAGTCAGATCCGGCGGGAATGCTCAAAGCACTGCGCCGCAACCCGGATTACATTACCCAGTGGGCCGCACTCGACAGAAAGCTACAGGGGGCTTTGCCTAAATAATTTCTCAAAACAGACGACACACTCAGCAATATGAAACAAATCATCTTTACACTGGCAGTCGCGCTCATCGCAATTTCCGGGCTCCAAGCCCAGGATGTTGCCGCCAGGTCCGGCTTTCAACATCAGGGTGTCGTCCGCGATGCCTCCGGCCGTCCCCTGGCCAATACGGCGGTTACCCTCCAGATCGCCATCTCCGAGGACGCGAAAAATGGCAAGGCATTATACGTAGAAACCCATGAGCTGACAACAGATGGTCAAGGGCATTTCACTGTTGTGGTGGGAGAAGGAAAAACATCCAAAGGCGAGTTTGCTTCGACCCCTTGGTCAAGCGGAAGGCTTTGGATGCACGTTGCCCTGCAAAATAAAAACCCGCGCCGCGGGGGCATCGTCCTGAGCAGTGCCCAGCTTCCGGTTGCGCCGTATGCCATGCACGCCATAACCACCGCTAAGATCAGCGGCGATGCAGCATCAGAAGCGACCGATACCGAAAAGCAACAATCTATCTTTTGGCTGACCGGTGGCAATAGCCTGACTAAGCCGGCAACTCATTTTCTCGGTACCCGCGATAACCAGGACCTCGTTTTTAAAACCAATAATGAAACCCGCATGACCATCACCAAAGAAGGTCAGGTCAAGTATAAAGCAGGTACTGCCGTTACGGGGTCTTCCGCCCAGCAGGCTGCGTACCCTATGCATATTCAGGGTGCTATGCAGGGTATCCATATCAAAGTAAACGCTCCAAGGACAAAGCAGAACGTTTTCGTCAATTTCCTGGATGCCAATTCCTCCTGGGGAAGGATCAGGGGGATGACTTATCCGGAGTGGCTTTCCGATGACGCCCCTGATAATTACACGTCTTCAACAAAATATTACAACCTCAAAATCGCCGAGCTTAGCACGGCGATTGCCGGGTTGACAGCACAGGCTGCCGGTTCGGCGGCGACAGGTGCAGGTGCTGCTGAAGCGATTTCAATTACCCTCGATGCGACAGCACTGGGTGCGGAACTTGCTTATGTCACGTCCAGGTACACCACTTACGTCTCTCAGGGAGCGCTGTATCAGGGCGTTCAATATAGCTCCGGTGCCGCCGATTTCGCTGAATATGTCGAAAGGGAACCAGGTACGCGCAAATTTTTTGCCGGTGAGGTTGTGGGGATCAAAAACGGCCGGGTCAGCCTGACAACGGAAGGAGCCGATCATGTTCTGGCAGTCTCGAGCCTACCTATCGCTTTAGGTAACCTTCCCAGGGAAAGCGAAGCCGACCGTTTCGAGAAAGTCGCTTTCATGGGGCAGGTATTGATCCGGGTAACAGGTACGGTCAATATCGGTGACTACATCCTCCCGACGGGCAATAACGATGGATTCGCTGTGGCAGTCGCCCCCAATAATATGCGCGCTGCGGATTATGGTAATATCATCGGTATCGCCTGGAGTGCCAGCAATCCACAAATCCCAACCCCTTACCAACTGATCAATGTTGCCGTCGGTATAAATGCCTTTGAGCTGAGCCGCGAATTGGTGCGTCTCGAAAAACAGGTTGATGCGATTACCGATTACCTGAAGGGCAAGAATCCGGATTTTAACAAACAAATAAATGATAATCAATTAGTTACAAGTAAAAATCCCGAAAATACACCCATGAGTCTGGAAGGCCGCCATGCAATGATGAGTATCGAAGAACACGCTGCTATCCTGGATGGTAACCGGGAATTTGTGGAAAACGTGTTCCGTAAAGCAAAAGAAGAGCTTCTGCTCATCCACCCGAAGGCGAAGGACTACCCACATGTAATGGCTTTGATGGATAATCCGGTACCGGCACTGAAAGCCATATACCGGGATCCGGCTGGATATATGGGCGCCCTGGCTGCGGAGGCTGTAAAAACTGTTGGCAAATAAATTTGAAAATCGAAAAATGGTGCTTCCGAACAGGAAATAAATCATAATGGCATGAAAAAATTTTTACTCTTTACCGCGCTAAACTTCTTTGTCCTCCTCGGCCTGATGGCTCAGAATGAGGGTGGCAGTAAGGTGGCCGGCTTCAATTTTCAGGCACTTGCCAGAAATACGTCTGGAAAACTGATGCCCGTGCAGGCACTCGATATCCGTGTCTCCCTGACGCAGCGTGAAGGACAGGCTGTAAAGACTCTGTATGCGGAAAATCACCGCGCAATAACCGATGATCTGGGTCTTTTCTCCCTTTCGATCGGAAATGGTACCCCACTTGCCGGCACTTTCACCGAAGTCCCCTGGTCTTCGGGAGCGGTTTGGATGGATCTTGAAGTCCGGTCGGCAGGCGAAAAGGCGTATGCCTTAGTGCAAAGCACTCAACTCAAAGCAGTTCCGTATGCGTATCACTCCAAAACGGCAAACCGCCTGTTGGAAGAGACCACCGCACCCGATGGCGAAAAGAGCCAGTCGATTTTCTGGATTACCACAGGTAATAGCCTGACGAAGCCGGAAACACATTTCCTGGGCACACGCGATAACGAAGATTTGGTCTATAAGACCAATAACATCTCACGCGGTAAAATTACCAAGCAGGGGCAGTATGTGATAGAGGTAGATCCGCAGGCAATGGCGACGGGTACGATTACCACGTCTGATGCGCTGATTACATCTTATCCCCTCACCATCGAGGGCTCCTCCAATGGTATCTATATCAAGATTAACGGGGCCCGGACTTCATTAAACCACTTCCTGAATTTTTCGGATGCTATAAGTTCCTGGGGTGCTGTCGAAGGACAAACAACGGCAGAACTACAGGCAGACTGGTCTTACCTCCTCCGCGCAAACGAATACGCCTTCAATATTGCCCTCTACTCCCAGCTCATCGCCGCCTACACGTCCAGTGCTGCTGTCAATGCAGCCGCAGCATCCTGTGCCGCTGCCCTCGTGGCACTTGCCTGGCAGGCTCCCGGCTACGCAGCCCAGGCTGCCGGTGACGGGGTTTCCCTTTCTGCGGTATCCACGGGATTGGCCAATATTACGCAGGAACAAACGGAATGGCAAACGGCCGTGAATGCCAAGGTGGGGGTTAACTATGCAAGTGGTGCTGCGGATTATGCCGAGTGGCTGGAAAGAAACGAAGGAGAACGGGATCTGCAGTTTGCAGAAATCGTAGGAGTACACGGGGGCAAAGTATCCCTGAATACCAATGGCGCAGAAAGGGTCATGGCCGTTTCTGTTGCACCAGCTTTCCTGGGAAATAAACCCCAACCGGAAGAGGAACACCGCTATGAAAAAATCGCATTCGTAGGACAAGTCGGCGTCCGCGTCGCTGGGCCCGTCCGCTCCGGGGACTATATCCTCCCTTCGGGCAACCACGATGGCCTTGGCATCGCAGTTCACCCTGCAGATATGGATTTCGGAGATTTCCCACAGGTCGTGGGGGTCGCCTGGGAATCCGCAGGGGACAATCCGGTAAATATCGTGAAAGTCGGGGTAGGCCTGAACCGCCACGATCTGAGCCCCAAAGTAGCCGAAATTGCCGGGAAAGTCGAAAATATCATGGCTTACCTGGAAGGCAAGGCACCGCTTAAAGCGGAAGCTGACGACGCTGTACTCCGTGCGAGCAAAGCCCCTGAAATGAAAAAGCTGATGTCGGACGAGGCATTCGATGCCATAATCGAACAAAGCGCCGCCTTGCTCAAATTAAAATATGCCCAGATCGAACGCCAGATCAAAGCAGCTGGTGGGGAAATTTCCGATCCTGTGCTCGCAGAGCTCATCCGGGATCCCGTAGCTGCCGGCAAGGCCATGCGCCGGGATCCAAAACTGGAGGCCTACTGGGCACATTTTGATGCGATGTACCTAAAGAAAAATTAATAGACGAACAAATTATAATTTACGACCACCTTCATAACTCTCATGATGATGCAACATTCTTTACACGACGTTAAAACTTCAACGCATCCAGAAATTTGGCTCCGGAAGGCTCTGGTGCCTTTCGAAAAGCAAATACCCCTGCGGGCGCTTTTTGCCCAGCTAATGCTGGTATTTGGGCTGTCCTTGCTGAGCGTGGGGGTGGCCCCCGTCCATGCGCAATTGCTGGATACGTATAGCGGCTCAAGCCTTGCCTTCAGTTTCCGGAAGCTGCGTGCGGCCTATACCGGTAACTGTATCCGGGTTGTGAGGTCTTCAGATAATGCCTCAAAGGATATCGAATTTGTGATGAACTATCTCGATACGGCAAGTCTGAAAACTTTCTGCGGTATGGGGGATTGCTTCGTGGATATCTGGTATGATCAAAGTGGACTTGGTAACAATGCTACCCAAACCACCGCTGCGAGCAGGCCCAGGATTGTCTCAAGTGGTGTTCTGCAAAAAGTAGCGGGCGAAGTTAGCCTGGTCTTTGACGGCGCTGATGACTTTTTGGAATTCCCCAGTCAGAGTACTACCACGAGTGGTTATTCGGGTTTCGCGCTCGGAAAGCGAAATGCAGGTGATTTCCTTATCCCGGTAGCTAATGGAACAATTCCAGCAACTAGCAATTCCTCCGTAACTTTCGGGTTATTCGATAACACTTTTTTTGTAGTATTTAATACGTCGGCGAGCGCGGCGAGTTTTTTCGGATCCGCCAGCACAGATAACAGTGTCGATGAGATGCTATTATCCGCATTCCCGGCTTCTCCTACTCCATTTTTTAAAGACACTGTTTCAATCCCAGGTAGTGTAATTCCGGGACTAGGCGTGCAGCCAGATTTTAATGCAATAGGCCGGATGAGTTCGACAAACCCGACAAACGGGGGGGTGGCTTATACCGATGGATCTTTCAAAGAAATCATTGTTTATCTATCGGATCAAGTTGCCAACCGGTCTGGTATAGAGCGCAATATCTACAATTTTTATTTTGGCCCGCCCGCACCACCACCATCCTGCCCTCCGGCAGGGGCAGCAGCACCTGTCGATTCGCCAAGTTGTACTGGTGCTACTTTTTCTTCCGGCATCGCTGCCGACTGGTATTCCATTTCTGGTAATCCCTTCCGGATGAAGCGGGTGAACAGCAGTGCCCCATCTTCGGCGTTTGTAAACCACCTGGCCGAACATACGTCTGGCGGCACGAATTATGTCTTCGCCGCTACGGCTCATGGGCTTTACCGATCTGCTTCCCCTAATGATACCACCTTTACTGCTCTCGATACTGCAAGGGCTGCTAATGGGGTTTTCCATGACGGTTCGAATCTTTATGTAGCAACGAATGATGGGATATTCAAACGTTCAGCCGATGGGACTACCCAGAGTCTTATCTGGAATATCTCGGATGGCCTCCCCACCAATGTGGTGAACAAGGTGTTCGTCTTGGGGGATACTATCTATGCGGCAACCAGTGCAGGTCTCTATAAAAAAGTTGGCCTGGGCGCGACCGGGCCCTTTGCCGTAGAGTCCGGAATTCCTGCGATCAATGTTTTCGATGTATATCGGGAAGGTGCAGTTGTTCTGGCCGGTACGGGCTCCGGTCTTTATTACTCAAAGGATAAAGATACCACATGGACCCAAGCCGACAATATGGCACTCGGGACGAGCAGTAATACGGTTCGTTCGGTATATGCCCATACGGATTTAACAATGTATGCCGGAACTGACGATGGGTTGAGTATATCGTACAATGGCGGCACGAGCTGGGTAAACCGAAAAACCACGCATGGAATTGCTGGCAACACGGTCAACGACATCGTAATAAGGAATAATGTAATCGTGCTGGCCACTGATGGCGGGCCTTCCTTTGGCACATTAGGAGTAGGCAATACATCGGTGAACGTTCAGTTCGTAGGCTTCAAAAGCGGGCTTTCGACAGCCACCCTGTCGAGTGTCCTGGTGCGTTCGGTAACGGCGCGCAACCTGATGTTCGGTACTTCAGGCGGCGGGATCGCCCTCACGGATTATTCGCCATTGCCGACACTGGAAGCTTCTGCTACATCAACGTTTTCCCCTACCGCGAATTATGCCAATTCGCAAAAGCGTTATTTCGTAGATTTCTCCAGTGGCGCCTTCACCTGCTTGTCCAATCCTGTCCGCATGGCGGATATTCCCCCTGCAATCGTGAGCTCGGACTCCACGCGGGGGCCTTCTACTTGTGACGGGAGTACCTTTGGTCAAATCGGCATCCAGGGTATGGTGCCCGGGCAGCAGTATTTCCTTCGATATACGATCGGCGGGGTGACTACGGGCGGTCTTCCTTCAAGCAACACCACGATCACTGCTGACTCCGCGGGTCGGTTTATCATCAAGCTCATAGGTTCCACGGGCACTTATGATGTGCGTATCGCATCCCTGGACAGGCTTACCGGGCAGACCGATACTTGTTGGTCTTCCGTGAATATTGATTTACCTTCTCCTACTGCACCTGCAGATCCTGTACTGAATGGTGGATCAATCCTCGATATCTGTTCCAATGGTTCGAATCTCCGCGTTGACCTTGACCCGGCGGGAATGGGCAGCTGGACAGCGGAGGATGTTGTGCTCGCTTTTGCCGATGCAGGCCTTAGCACCGCCGCACCGACGGACACCGCGGCAGCAGCGGATATTTATTCGCCCAACACCGCGCCCGGCAGCAGCGGCTCTTATTGGTTTATCGTGCGCAACAGTACCACGCGTTGCCTCAGCGATACGCTAAAGGTGGACTATACCGTTACGACTGCTCCGGTGCTCAGTTGTACTGGCACGATAGATGGGACACTGATGATAAGCGTGACTGGCTTCGACCCTGCCAACGGTTCGAACTATATGGTTACCGTATCGCCTAATAATGTGGTGGCAGGGTCTGCTGGATTCTCGGCGGGCACCTACACCTTCATGGTGACTGCGGCAGGCAACTACACCGTCTCCGCTGTTGATAACGCAACGGGCTGCAGCTCGAATGAGCTAGGGTCTTGTGCCGTATTGGATCCACCTGCCCCGAATGGTGGTGGCGTAGGGGTGGCCAAGCTTCAGACTACGATATGCATAGATGGTGTGGGATCGGGCAATTACCGTAAAGTGACCAGGCCTTTGTGTACTTCCAACGGGTATAATGGCAATGCGCTGTCCGACTTCCCTGTGGGCCGTATCCGTGCTCCGAAGACAGGTTCCAGTAGTGGCAGCGTAGCCGGCGATGAATTGGTGGAGATGCGCGGTTGGGTTGAATTTGACCTGGGCGATATTCCTAAAGAGGCAGTGGTGGATCGTATAGATTACCGCGCCAAAACAGAATTGCAGGCCATTCTTTCTCCTGCCAAAACCTGTGATGTCGAGATGATATCTGCTACAGCCGATGTACAATTCGACGTGACGCAGGTGGACTACGATTATTATCCAAGGCCCGCGGGTTACAACGACGGTGCTTTCGAAGATTTATATGAGACGAAATATGCGGATTTTACCATCAGCCGCGGGGCGGTAGGCTCGTACACCGACCTGGGCACGACGGCGGTATTCGACGTACAAAACCGCATTCGTTACCCTGATAAGAAGTTCCAGTTGGGCCTGCATTTGTCCGGCAAGGATTTTGATGCACCAGTACTTCAGTTCCACGGGATGGTATTCGCAAAGGCCGAGGATCATCAAGTCTGTATAACTTACCATTTGCTGGACTTCGGGGATCTTCCTGAGGCCGAAGGCTTTGATACCGACCTCGCCGGCAACCGCAAAGGCCCCAGTCACCGGGTAGATCCGGTGAACGTGAGCGGGGGATCGGTGTTATTTTTCCCACCAATCATGATGCCTGGCTTATACCTGGGTTTAAACCCACCTGATGCCGAAATCAATGGAATCTTTGATGCTACTGCTACAGGTGACGACGATGATAATTCAGGCGATTATACTCCTATCATCACCTCTGGAGATGATGAAGACTTAAGCCCCACCGGTTTCATTCCGGATGTGCTCGTCGCCGGTGATACAGTGGACTTTACGACCCTGGTGACCAACTTCCTGCCGCGTCCCGCTACGGTCAGTCTCTTCATAGACTGGAACGACGACGGATTCTTTGACAACAACTCTGAACGGTACACCCGTACAGGTTTCAGTATTCCTTTTGCACCGGGCACCCCATTCATTGGTACGCACAACCTGGGTCTGCCATTACCGACCTTTGAAGATATCATCGTCCCGCGCACTCTTCGTGCGGGCAGGATCGGGGTACGGGTGCGGCTTTCCACAGAAGGTGTACTCGATGCTTATGGAGAGGCGGCCGATGGTGAAGTTGAAGACTTTTTCATTGAGACGCGGAGCCTGGATTTCGGTGATTTACCGGATGCTACGGCATCCACTGCCAAGGATGACTTCCACACGCTCTTTGCGAATGACGGCGCACGGCACGTCGTGCCCACCACCGCTGAAGTATATTTGGGCGCTAAAGTAGATTTTGAAGCCGATGGTGCGCCCTCTATGGACGGTTTCGGCGATGACAATAATGTCGCGCAGTCGGACGATGAGGATGGAATTGTTTTCCTCACCCCGATGTCCCCCGGCACTCCTGCTCAATTTTCCTGGTATGGGGTGAACAGCAGCACAAGCACTGCTAACCTCAACGTATGGGTAGATTGGGACAATGACGGTACGCTGGAGCCAATGAATGTACTGAGCGGTAATATGACGCTCGCAGCCGGACAGACCATAGGAGCGGGCAACCGCAGGGTAATCACTTTTGACGTACCCTCGACGGCAAAGCAAGATGCAGGCCGGGTACATTTCCGCTTCCGTTTCACTACCGCTTATGCTTATGGTGCGCCTTCTGTACAGGGCCTTGCAGTGGATGGTGAGGTGGAAGATTATATGGTACCTGTGCATAAGATTGGCAATGTGGTCTGGGAGGATCGCAACCATAACGGGTTCCAGGATGCTGAAGAAATCAGCCTGGGGATCAAGAATGTTCGCGTCGTCCTTCACCATGGAGGTATTGACCCGAACGCCGCCGAATTTGGTAAAGAGACGTTCGATGGGGTACGCGACAGTACGCACTATAATCCGAATGCTTTCGCTGCCGGTGACCGTAGTGCCAATACCCTTGATGATTATGTTATTGAGACGTTGACTTCAGATAATGGTCTGTATATATTCCAGGGGATGATCGAGGGTTACTACCAGCTTATTGCCGTAGATACTTTCGGCCTTACACCTACCCGTTTCGACTGGATCAAGAATGTATCGGAGGAAGACCGCGACAGCGACGGCAAGCCGCTGAAGAATAGCTGGGAGATGACGTCGAACAATGGATCGGTCGTCGTGAACAATAAATACCTGACGGGGATGCGCCGCCAGAGCCGTAGCCAGGAATGGTTGCTGAAATCGGGCACAATCGGTACAGACGAGGAAGGCATTCTCGACCAGCGCAATCCGTTCCTTCCGGATCCAAACGAACATGGAGATCCATTCCCGGATAACCGGGTTGAGCAGCGCGTAGATTTCGGTTATGTGGGAATCGACTTTGGCGATCTTCCTCAGAACTCCGAAACGGCACAGGATACGCTGAATCCGTCCACAGGCAACTTCTGGACAGTAGAGAACGACTTTGGGCCTGGTTCGGACAAAGAAGGTCCGAAGCATATCGTCACACCTGACCTCCGCCTCGGCGTGTGCCAGGATGTTGAATGGGGTGGCCAGCCGGATGCAGACGCCGGGGCAGAATTCCTGCCCGATCCGACCCTTGTACTGGGCGGTGGCGATGATCCGATTGCTTTGAAGCCAGGTGGGGCATTCAGCTTTGCTAATTATCCGACCTTCCCTTACGACCTTTCCGAAAGCCGTCGCTGGCCATATCATCTGGTCGGCTGTGGGGATGACGAGGATGGCGTCCGTTTCCTCACACCGATGGTAGCGGGATATAGCGCTAAAATTTCCTTGAGTTACCTTGCAACTGCTAACTTCAATGGTCCGGACGCCTATCTGCACGCATGGATGGACTGGAACGGCGATGGCGATTTCGAAGATGGTTCCGGAAATGAAGATGCAGACGAACACATTATCTTTACAGAAATTGATGGTAATGCCAGTCTGGCCGTACACGAGCCGGTGACGAAGGCGCTGCAGCTGGAGATGAACTATCTGACGAGCACGGCAGACTCGATCATCCTGACCTTGAAGGTGCCAGCGAATGTAAATTATAATAACGGGAATATTCTATCCCGCTTCCGGATCAGCTACGACCCAAGGCTGCGCTCTTACGGCGTAATTGACCGTACGATGGGCGCAACGGGCGCACTGAACCCGATGCCGCTAAATTTCCCGGATACGATTCCGGGTGCATCTACGACAACAATCCCAGGTGGGATTGTTCCTTTCGGTGAAGTGGAAGATTATTTCATCGCCCTCACGAAGGTCGGTAACGTAGTATGGGAAGATCGCAACTACAATGGTATCCAGGATACTTTCCCAGGCACGAATAATCCGATCGAACCGGGGATAGCGGGTGTTCCGATTCAGATTCAGTTTGCTGGTATAGATGGCATTCTGAACAACGGTGATCCTTTTGAATTCACCTACCACGATACTACTGACGCCCAAGGAAATTGGACAGTCTGTGGCCTGCTGGGTACTATTGACCCATCGGGTGTAGTGAGCCCGGTTTATCGCATCGTGGTCTCCGATCCGGCCAGCATGACGGCTACCTACAATAATCCGGATCCGTCTGACGATAACTGCAACAATCACAACAGCAACGGTGATGATTTGCTCATTGACAACCGAATCACCGCAGATACGTTCACTATCGGAAATCCAATCATGCTTTGTGTTGACGAAACGGGCTTCTACGACGTAGGCGACCGGGTAGCAGGGGGAGCTAACCTTCCTTCATCTCTGGATGCAGAGAACCAATTCCCCGATCGTCAGAACGACGAGACGCGCGACTTCGCCTTCCTGGGCTTCGACTACGGCGACCTGCCGGTTGCTGCTGTGAAAGCGGGCTCGGCATATCCGACACTCCGCGATTCTATGGACGGTGCGTTCAGTGGC
>Ga0209985_10001516_pt1 | contig 22644 bp, 24 predicted proteins | sample NOAtaG_FD_187305 | JGI IMG/M metagenome (GOLD analysis project Ga0209985, IMG submission 187305) | Freshwater lake microbial communities from Lake Erie, under a cyanobacterial bloom - NOAA_Erie_Diel6S_1000h metaG (SPAdes) (version 2) | ecosystem: Environmental > Aquatic > Freshwater > Lake ...
CATCATCGCGGTGGGCGCGCTGATCATCGCCCTGACCTGGGAGCGGCCCAACCAGATCGGCACGGGCACCTTCCTGGTGCTGTGGCTGCTGCGCACCAGCGCCAAGCTCAACCTGTTCTGGGGCGTTCGCAACCTGAGCGAGCAGTTCCTGCCCGCCCACCTGGCCTACCTGGAGAGCTTCTTCCGCCGCCGGGCGATGAACGCCTTCTGGCCCGTGTCGGTGCTGGCCGCCTGCGCCGCCCTGGCCTGGCTGGTGGCCCAAGCCCTGGACCCGGCCGCCACGCCACCGCAAGCGGTGGGCTTGACACTGGTGAGCACCTTGCTGACCATGGCGATCGTGGAGCACCTGATGCTGGTGCTGCCGCTGGACACCACGGCCCTGTGGCGTTGGGCCTTGCGCAACGACAAGCGCACCGGCCACCGCCCTGAAAAGCACACGAATCTGACGAACACCGCCCTGCGCCCAGGCCCCTGAAGAGTCCCGCTGACCGCCGCACCACGCCACACCGCCAGACCCTCCACAAACCGCCTCACCGCCCTGTACCCGAGCACACCACCTTGATGAACCCCACTGCTACCACCGCCCACACGCCTGCCGCCGCCAACGCCCCGCTGGCCCTGGTCATCGGCAGCGGCTTTGGCGGGATGGCCGCGGCCATCCGCCTGGCCGTGCGCGGCTGGCGGGTGCAGGTGCTTGAAAAGCTCGATGCCCCCGGCGGACGGGCCTATGTGTGGAAGCAGGACGGCTTCAGCTTTGACGCTGGCCCCACCATCATCACCGCGCCGTTTCTGCTGGACGAGCTCTGGGCCACGGCCGGGCGCACCTTCTCCGATGACGTCGAGCTCAAGCTCATGGACCCGTTCTACCGGATCCGCTTTGACGACGGCAGCTGGTTCGACTACTGCGGTGACGCGCAGCGCATGCGCGATGAAGTGGCCCGCTTCAGCCCGGAAGACCTGCCCGGCTACGAGCGCTTTCTGGAAGAGGCCGCCAAATGCTACCAGCTCGGCTTCATTGAGCTTGGGCAGATCGCCTACAACACGCTCAACGACCTCATCTGGGCGGTGCCCAACATGCTCAAGATGAAGGGGTGGAACAGCATCTACCGGATGGCCTGCCAGCACTTCAAGAACCCCAAGCTGCGCGTGGTGTTCAGCTTCCACCCGCTGCTGATTGGCGGCAACCCGCTGGCCGTGACCTGCATCTACAGCCTGATCAACACCCTCGAGCGGCGCTTTGGGGTGCACTGGGCCATGGGCGGCACGGGCGCCATCATCCGCGCCATGGTCAAGCTGCTGGAAGACCTGGGCGGGCAGGTGCGCTATGACGCCGAGGTGCGCAAGATCGACGTGCAGCCCGGCCCCAGTGGCAAGCCCATGGCCACGGGTGTGACGCTGGCCAGCGGCGAGAAGATTCCCGCGGCCATCGTCGTGTCCAACGCAGACACCATGTGGACCTACCGCCACATGATCGAGCCGCAGTACCGCAAGCGCTGGACCGATGCGCGCATCGAGCGCGGACGGCACTCCATGAGCCTCTTCGTTTGGTACTTCGGCACCAACCGGCGATGGGACGATGTGCCCCACCACATGATGGTGCTGGGCCCCCGGTACGAAGAACTGCTCAAGGACATTTTCAAGCGCCACAAGGTGCCCAAGGACTTCAGCCTGTACCTGCACCGCCCAAGCGCCAGCGACCCTTCAGTCGCGCCGCCAGGCTGCGACGCCTTCTACGTGCTCAGCCCCGTGTCGCACCTGGACAGCGGCACCGACTGGCCGGCCACCGCCGAGAGCTATCGCCTGGCCGTGCAGGAGGCGCTGGAGCGCACGGTGCTGCCGGGCCTGTCGCAGCACGTGGTGACCTCGCGCGTGACCACGCCGCAGGACTTCCAGGACCGGCTGCTGTCCTTCAAGGGCGCGGCCTTCGGCATGGAGCCGCTGCTGCTGCAAAGCGCCTGGTTCCGCCCGCACAACCGCAGCGAAGACGTGGAGAACCTCTTCGTGGTGGGCGCAGGCACCCACCCTGGCGCCGGCGTGCCCGGTGTGTTGATGTCCGCCCGCACGCTGGAGCAGGTGCTGCCCGATGTGAAGGCCTTTGCCTGAACGAGCACCACACCCTAGCCCGTAAACCCTCCCTCTCGACCCGACCGCAGCCCACAGGACAGACCATGACAGCCTCTCACCCCCTGTCTGCGCGGTCTGCCGCGCCGCCTGAAACCACCGGCCCGGACACAGGTCTCGGCCCCGACCCTGCGCTGATGCAGCCCCTGGACGCTGAGGCGCGCAAGGCGCTCATGCGCGGGGGCTCCAAGACCTTCTTCGCCGCCTCGCTGCTGCTGCCCGCCCGTGTGCGCGAGCCCGCCACAGCGCTCTACGCCTACTGCCGCCTGGCCGATGACGCGGTGGACATGGGCGACGACCCGCACGCCGCCGGGCGCATGCTCGCGCAGCGCCTGGACGCCATTTACCAAGGCCGCCCGGGCCCGGCCGAGGCCGACCGTGCGCTGGCCCAGGTGGTGCACCGCTACGCCATCCCGCGGACCCTGCCCGACGCGTTGCTGGAGGGGTTTCTGTGGGACGCCCAGGGCCGCAAGTACCACACGCTGTCGGATGTGCAGGCCTATGGCGCCCGGGTGGCCGGCACCGTGGGCGCCATGATGGCCCTGGTGATGGACACCCGCGGCGCGCAGGCCGTGGCCCGCGCCTGCGAGCTGGGCGTGGCCATGCAGCTGACCAACATCGCCCGCGACGTGGGCGAGGACGCCCGCAACGGCCGCCTGTACCTGCCCCGCGACTGGCTGGTCGAGGCCGGCGTTGACCCCGACGCCTGGCTGCGCGCGCCCTGCTTCACGCCCGCCATCGGCGCCGTGGTGCAGCGACTGCTGCGCGCTGCCGACGTGCTCTATGCCCGTGCCGAAGGAGGCATCGCCGACCTGCCGCTGGACTGCCGCCCCGCCATCCAGTCGGCCTGCCGGGTCTACGCCGAGATCGGCCACCAGCTCGAACGCGAGGGTCTGGACTCGGTGTCCAAGCGCGCCGTGGTCTCCAAGGGTCGCAAGATCGCCCTGCTGGCCGCCTCCACGGGCGCGGCCTTCATGCATTCGCCCTTCGGCCGCAAGCCCCTGGCCCCGCTGCCCGAGATTGCCTACCTGGTGGACGCCGTGCAGCAGTGCGAAGCCCGCGCCGCAGGCGCCGGCGCCCTGCCCCGACGCAGCTTTGACGAGCGCATGGAGTGGGCCACGCAGCTGCACGCGCGCCTCATCGACCGCGAGCAGCAGCGTGCGCAGGGCCGTCAAGGCCGCGCCGCCTGACGGCCCGCGTTAAGCGCACTGCCAAAGCGCCCGGACATGGCCGACCTGCCGCTGCTGAAGCTGGTGGAAGTGCTGGGGGTGGGCCTGGCCGGGGGGCTGTTCGTGTGGTGGCAGCTGCGTGACGTCAAGCGCGCGCAGGAGGCCACTCGCCGTGAGCGGCTGGCACGCGAGGCTCAGGCTGCCCAGCAAGCTCCAGATCCACAGCAGTCGCCAGCGCCGCCTTCGACAGGCCACGCACCAGCCGCCGAGCGGCACTCGGACAGCACGCCACGATGAGTCCCGCCGCACTCAAGATCGCACACATCCTGTGCGCCTGCCTGTTCATCGGCAACGTCATCGTCAGTGGCGTCTGGGCTGCGATGGCCGAGCGCACGCAGGACCACACCATCATCCGCTTCAGCAACCGCATGGTGCTCATCACCGACGTGCTGTTCACGGCCGGCGGCTCGCTGGGCATCGTGACCACCGGCTACCTGATGGCCCACCGCTGGGGCGGCGAAACCGCCCATCCGTGGATTCAATGGTCCTACATCCTCTTTGGTCTCTCGGGGCTGATCTGGCTGTTTGTGCTGCTGCCCATCCAGCTGCGCCAGCGCCAGTTGCTGGCACAAACCACGCAGATCACGGCGCAATACCGCCGGCTGTCGCGGCAATGGCAGCTCTGGGGCGCGCTGGCCACCCTGCTGCCGCTGCCCATCCTGTACTTCATGATCACCAAGTCGGCCGGGTGATCTGCAGCCTGCAAGGGCAGCGCGTCCATCAGCCGCGGCCCTGCTCACGTACGAAGCACGCCAAGCGGAACATCAAGGGGCTCTGGTGAAAGCGCACACACACACGCTGCACGGCAAGGTGGTGCTCGTCACCGGCGGGGCTTCAGGGATCGGCGCGGCCGGTGCCGCCGAGTTGCAGCGGCGCGGCGCCGTGCCCGTGCTGGTGGACCAGGACGTCGACGGCCTGGCCGCCCAGGCCGAAGCACTGGCGGCGGCCAACCGCACGCGCCCGCTGGCCGTGCAGGCCGACATCACCTCGCTCGCCGAGTGCGAGGCCGCCGTGCAGGCCACGCTGACGCGGCATGGAAGGTTGGACATCGTCTGGGCCAACGCCGGCATGGCCGCCTTCGGCCCGCTGGCCCACACCGACCCGGCCGCCTGGCGCCGATGCATCGACGTCAACGTCAACGGCACCTTCCACACCGTGCGGGCAGCTCTGCCGGCGGTACAAGCCGCGCGCGGCTACGTGTGCCTCACGGCCTCGGTGTCCACATTCGCACACCCGCCCATGATGTCGGCCTATGCCGCCTCCAAGGCCGCGGTGGAGGCCATGGCCAACGCCTGGCGCATCGAACTGGCCGCCCACGGCGTGGACGTAGGCATCATCCATGCCTCCTGGGTGCGCACCCCGCTGGTGGAAGAAGGCGAACTGCACCCCGGCTTCATCCGCCTGCGCCAGACCGTACCCGCGCCCATGCGCCAGGCGCTGTCGCCCGAAGAAGCGGCCCGTCGCATCGTCGACGGCATGGAGCGCCGGCAAAGCCGCATCTGGGTACCGGGCTGGGTGAGGGCGATGCACTGGCTGCGGGCCCTGCTGCACCTGCCGCAAGCCGAACGCGCCCTGCGCCAGGCCGCGCCAGAACTGGAGCGGATGTACCTCGACATCCTGGCCACAGAAGGCGCAGCCGCATCGTCCTACGCGCCGCGGGAGTTGCAGCGGGCGATGGAGCGGGATCAGCAGCGGAAGCGGTTTTAGCCAACGCTTGTGCGGTCAAGCAGGCCGTGAAGGGGGCTGGGGAATGACTCTTTGCGACCCAAACGGCCGGAGCTTCCCTGATCTCAAAACGTACGCACGTTCGCTGACGTGAGCCGCGAGGTTGGCCACTCGCGGCTGCAGGCACGGTTCGCCTTGGCCACGTTCCGCAACCCCTGCACGATGGGCGATGGCGTCATGTTGACTCGGCGGCACCGGGCTGCCTTCGGGTCTTCAACAGCGAGAACACCACACCGCCGGCGATGAGGCCAAAGGTCACGCTCAGCGAGATCACCGAAGGGATCTTGCCGATGATGCCCACCAGGAAGATCTTGCTGCCGATGAACACCAGCACCAGAGCCAGGGCGTACTTCAGGTATTTGAAGCGGTGGATCATCGCGGCCAGCGCGAAGTACAGCGCGCGCAGGCCCAGGATTGCGAAGATGTTGCTCGTGTAGACGATGAACGGGTCGGTGGTGATGGCGAAGATGGCAGGCACCGAGTCGACCGCGAAGATCAGGTCGACGAACTCCACCAGCACCAGGGCCAGGAACAAGGGCGTCGCGAAGCGTTCCAGCTTGCCCGTCTTCGTGTTGGTCTCGTGTACCCAGAAGGCATTTCCGCGCAGACCATCGGTCACGCGCAGGTGCCGCTTCAGGAACTTCAGCAGCGGGTTGTTCCCGATGTCGGGCATGTGGTCGGCAATGATCCACATCTTGATGCCGGTGAAGATCAGGAAGGCACCGAACAGGTACAGCACCCAGCTGAACTGGCTGACCAGCGTGGCCCCCAGGCCGATCATGATCGCGCGCAGCACGATCACACCCAGGATGCCCCAGAACAGCACGCGATGCTGGTACTGACGCGGAATGGCGAAGTAGCTGAAGATCAGCGCGATGACGAAGACGTTGTCCATGGACAGCGACTTCTCGATCATGAAGCCGGTGTAGTAGTCCATGCCGCTTTGCGCCCCCAGGTACCACCACACCCAGGCGCCGAAGAGCAGTGCCACGCTGATGTAGCCGGCCGACAGCAGCAGGCTCTCGCGAACGCCGATCTCCTTGTCGTCCTTGTGCAGGACGCCCAGGTCGAAGGCGAGCAGTGCGACGACGATCCCGACGAAGGTGAGCCAGACCCATGCGGGCTGGCCCATGAAGTCGGCTGCGAGGAGCGGAAGAAGGAAGTCCATGTTTTGCCTTTAGGTTCAGAAGATCGCCGCAACGGCCGTACTCACGCCCAACAGGGCTCTGAACACACCGAGCAACACAACATCGCGCTTCTTATTGCGTCAGAGCCAAGCTTGGACAGTGACTGCTGAACCGCACAAGGGCGCGATGGCCAGGAAAAGCGTGCCGGTTTCCATGGTGCTTTTTTGATCAGTAAACGCAGCACTCTTTGGAGGTGACGATGAGACCGGCGTAGTCAGCCTGCAGCCAGCGATGAGCCGGCGCGCGGCCCAACTCCACCGACACCACGGCGACGCAAGAGCGCGATCAACAGGTGCAGCCCGGCACCCAGCAGGACAAGCAATACGCTGCCGATGCCCCAGATCACCCAGGTCGCTACCGTCAAGCCACCCGCCAGTGCGGGTGCGGCCCGCAGCAGGCTGTCGATCAAGGGCGCAAAGCCACCCATCGCTTGGCTAGCCCACTGGGCGACTTCCGGTGGTACCCAAGGTGCCAGCCAATCCGGGAAGGTCATGGTGCTGGCGCCCGATACAGCCCCGGAAAGCCCGCCCGCGTTAGCGCCCGTCCAGGCAGCCACTTCATGCAGCGCCCAAGCGGCCAGCGACCACACCGCCAGCAAAGCGACAACGAAGAGCCAACTGAGTGCGTAGAACATGATCGGAACCTCTGTGGTGTTCGAATGGCGCGGATTCTCAGGATGAATATGTTTCGCACAAACCAGAATCAAGCGCACCTAAACTTCGGCTTTTCCGAAGCGGAAGAAACATGCTGAACTACCGACATCTCCACTATTTCTGGGTCGTCACCAAGGAAGGTGGCTTCGCCCGTGCCGCAGAACGACTGGACATGGCGGTGCAGACCATCAGCGCGCAAGTGCACCAACTGGAGAAGTCGTTGGGTCACCAGCTGCTCAAGCCGTCGGGCCGTGGTGTCGCACTCACGGAAGCAGGTCAGGCCGCCTTCGCACGCGCTGAGGAGATCTTTCAGCTGGGCCAGGGCATCCCTGACGAGGTGCGCGAAGCTGCCAGCGGCAAGGTGGCCCGCCTGTCGGTCGGGTTCTCCGATGGCATCTCCAAGTTGGCCGCTCATGCGCTGCTGGAGCCCGTTCTGAGCACACCTAACCTTCGGCTGGTCTGCCACGAAGGAGAGTTCGAGCAATTGCTCGGTGAATTAGCGTTGCATCACCTGGACCTGGTGCTTGCCGGCCAGGCGGCACCGCGCAACCCGAATCTGCGACTGACCAGCGAGCGGCTTGTCGATTCACCGGTCGAGTGGTATGGCCCGGCCCGGCTGGTCGGCAAGACCGAGCGCGACCGCTTTCCACAAAGCCTCAACGACCTGCCGGTGCTGCTGCCCACCGGGCATTCGGCCCTGCGCCAGACGCTGGACCACTGGTTCAGTACGCAGGGCATTCGACCCCGGATCGTCGGCGAGTTCGAGGACAGTGCTCTTATGGCGGTGTTTGCGGCCCGCGGGCTTGGCATATTCCCTGTCAGCCGGCTTGGAGCAGATGACGTCGGACTCATGCGGGGGCTGCGCTTGCTCGGCAGCAGCGATGGCGTGAAGGAGGAGGTACACGCCATCCGGTCACGTCGCGGCCAGCACCACCCCTTGGTGATGCAGGTAGTGGCTGCAGCGCGGCTTTAGGGGCGCCTCGATCGAGCCCGGTCAGGCGGCTTTGCGATGGGACACCTTCCCGTCGCGTGGCCCTTCGTCATAGAAGAGCTTCCAGTGGTGTTGCGCGGCCTCCACCAAGAGGGTGTTGCCGTCAGCGAGGTGGCCATCGGCCCGAAAAGATGATCACCAGAGCGACGATGCACGCGGAAGCCGCTGGGTCAATACAGTGCGGCCATGGCACGACGCGCCTTCAGGTTTTTTCCCGCGTCAAACGTTCTGCAAATGAGATACCGATGGCAGAGAGCACGAAGGTGAAGTGGATGACAGCCACCATCGTCACGATCTGGACATTCTCCAGATTCAAATCGCCGCTGAGGTATGTCTTCAAGGCATGCACGCCGGAGATCGAGATGATGGCGAATGCAAGCTTCAACTTGAGGTTGTAGGTATTCACGTGGTCCAGCCAGTCTGGTTTTTTCATGTCCTTCTTGTCGAAGTGCCCCGTGGTCACGAAAAGCGACACCCCGGCAAGCGCGACCACCCAAACCAGCTGCGCCACCATCGTCATGTCCACCAGCTCGAGCACCTTGATGATCAGGTCGATCTTTTCGAGCTCGCCGAACAGCAGCGTGCTCATCAGCTTGTAGGTTTCCAGCAGGAACTTGCCCAGGATGCCGAAGATGATCGCTACCAGACCCACATAGAAGAACAGCATGGTGAATCTCATGCCGTAGAGCAGAGATCCGACCCCTGAAAGTAGTTTTTCCATTCCTGCGTACCTTGAAAAAGAGCGGACGATTACGTCAAACGGTGATCCAGCTGCAGCGTCCTGCGTCAAGCGGGCCAGTTCGTCTAGGAGGTTTAGACAGACCTGTGCTCGCCCTACGTGCGATCGGCCCCAGGCGTGTCGCACAGAACGAGCCACTTGGTGTTGCCGCCCGATAAGTCCGGCGGCAGGTCGCAAATGACTTCGGCGCGCTTGGCGCTGCGTACGTGGGCACCAGGCGCAGTTGGTCACCGCGGGCTTCGACCGCCATCTCGAGCAGCGCCGACCAACCGCGCAGCTTTGCGCGACGCAAACTCAGCAGCAGCCGGCGGCCGTCACCGGCCAGGCCTTCGATTTCAAAGCCTTTGTCCTTGCACGGGATGGCCATGTAGGGCCCGAAGTTGAGGTTGTCAGCGAGCATACGGGCGAGTGGGTTCGTTTGCGCATCACCATTCAGGCACAGGGCTCGTCGGTCATTCTGGAGCCGCCGTGCCAGGCACGGCATGTCCTTGGCGTCAGGCTCAATGGGCAGGTAGGCCAGCAGATAGGCAAGCGGGGATTCGCGCACCTCGCCGAAATGCAAGGCTTGTTGCCCTTTTGGTCGAGTAGGCGCAAGCGGTCGAGGCCGCAGGCTTCGTCGCCCGACACCCAGAGCCAGTCGCCGGTGACGACTACACCAGACAGACTGGATTGAACCACGGGGTCAGTAGAGCGTTCTACACAGACGACATTCGCGGTTAGAGCGTTGGGCATCGGGTGCTTCTCGAAAGGGTCCCGAGCCAGAAGGATCGTGTGCGTCAACGCGTGCCGGCTAGAGCCGAGAAACCACGAAGTTTGCGGCCAAAGCTCTCTCTTGTGTTCAGGTTTTTCCGATGTTCACGTTCTTTAAAAAATGCTTTTCCAGAATCGATCGTTGCCCCAAATTTCGGCCACACCACAACCGAAGGAGATCCGTGATGCAAGTTCTCTTCAAGTCTCGTCACCCAAGCGCCACTGACTTGCGCGACTTGACCGAACGCCGCGTGCGCTTCGTGCTGCGTCGCTTGGGCTGGCTGGTGCCACGCGCCGAGGTGCAGATGTCGGACGTGAACGGCCCCCGCGGCGGCATCGACAAGCGCTGCCAGGTGGAACTCCGGACCGGAGGCGCAGGCTCGGTGGTCGTCGCCGCTGTGGCCAGCGACTGGCGTACTGCGCTGGACACCGCGCTCGCTCGCGCGGCACGCTTCCTCATGCGCCTGTGGCGCCGCGGCGGTGACTCGCGCCGCATGCGCCAGCGCTTCATCAGTAATGAACGCTGAAATCGAACAACCTCAGAACTGGACACCATGAACTCCACGACGCCCATCCCCCCGACCGTTGACCTGAAGGCCCCCCATTCGGCCCAGATCGTCACAGGCGACTCGACACCCACGGATGTCGCCAGTTCGAGCCGTGTGCTGCGCAACACGTACGCCTTGCTGTCGATGACGCTGCTGTTCAGCGCGGCCATCGCCGCTGCCAGCGTGGCGTTACAGCTGCCGGGGCCGGGCATCCTGCTTACCCTGGGCGGCTACTTCGGCCTGCTCTTTGCCGTCTACAAGTTCAAAAACAGCAGCTGGGCCTTGCCGGCGGTGTTTGCGCTGACGGGCTTCATGGGTTACTCGCTGGGGCCGGTGCTGGCCAAGTCGCTCGCACTGCCCGGCGGTGCACAGGTCGTGACCCTGGCCCTGGCGGCCACGGGTGCCACCTTCCTGGCCTTGTCCGCATGGGTCTTGACGACGCGCCGCGACTTCAGTTTCATGGGCGGCTTTCTGTTCGCCGGCATGGTCATTGCGCTGATCGCTGGCTTGGGCGCCGTGTTCCTGCAGATGCCTGCGCTGGGCCTGGCTGTAGCCGCGATGGTGGCGCTGCTGTCGGCGGGCCTGATCCTGTTCGAGACCAGCCGGATCGTCACCGGTGGCGAAACCAACTATGTGCTGGCCACCGTTGGGCTGTACGTCTCGATCTTCAACCTTTTCACGAGCCTGCTGAGCCTCTTCGGGTTCGGCAACTCGGATGAATGAACCCCCACCCGGAGCACCTCATGAAATGCCCTACCTGCACCGACACTGCACTTGTGATGAGCGATCGCCAGGGCGTCGAAATCGACTACTGCCCGCAGTGTCGCGGCGTATGGCTGGACCGCGGCGAACTCGACAAGCTGATCTTGCGCTCGGCAGCGGTGACGCCAGCCCCGGCCGCCAACGCTTCACTGCAATCACAACCGCCATTCGTTGACTCTGACTACGAATACGGCCGAAGCCAGCGAGGCAACCGCAAGAAGTCCTGGCTGAGCGACATCTTCGACTGACCCGCGACCAACGGCACTCAGGGAACGCTCATGATGCGCATCCATCCCGCTAGCGCAGGCCGCGGGCGGTTGCCCGCATCGCTGCCCTGACCTCGATCACTGATGCCGACATCGAAGACGCATGGATCTTGTGGCTCGACCGCATAGCGGTGCGCCGGTAGCCGGGACTGGCGCGGCATCAGTTACCTGCGCTTCTAAACACCCTCTGCGAGGATCCTCTGTCCAGCAACCCGGGGAAAGACACGCGGCCGCCGCTGCGCTCAATCCAGCGGCTTGATATCCAACTCCTGCGCGAGCTTCACCCACCGCGCCGAATCGGCCTCCAGCTGACGTTTCATTTCATCCGCTCCGGACGGGGCCACGTTCAAGGCCATGCTGGTCAGGCGCTCCCGCACGTCGGGCATGCGCATCACCTGATCCATGGCGGCGGCGAGCCTGTCGACCACGGGTTTTGGCATGCCAGCAGGACCCAGGATGCCAAACCATTGTTCGTAGTCCATACCCCTGACGCCCAATTCGCTGAAGGTGGGCACGTCGGGCAGGTCGGCAAAGCGCTGGTTGCCGGTGGCAGCCAGGGCGCGCAGCTTGCCCGCCTTGACGTTGGTGCCGGCACTGGCCATCGTAGTGATCATGACCTGAACCTGACCACTCATCACATCCACCAAGGCTGGCGAACTGCCCTTGTAGGGCACGCTGACGAAGTTGATGCCCGTGCGCGCCTTGAACAGGTCCACCACCACGCTGCCCACACCGGCAATGGCCACCGTCATCTTGCCTGGGTTGGCCCTGGCCCAGGCGATCGCATACCTGCCCGTCTTTGGCTCGAAGCCCGGACCGGCCACAAGGAAAGCGGGTGAACGCCCGATCAGTGCCACAGGCGTGAAGTCCTTGACAGCGTCGTAGGGCATCTTGCGTGTGTAGATGGGCATGCTGCTGTGGAACACATCCACCAGCACCAGCGTGTAGCCATCGGGTGCCGACTTGGCCACGGCGTCTGCTCCGAGGATCCCGCCAGCACCGCCCTTGTTTTCAACGACCACGGTGGTCTTGAGTACCTGCGCCAGCTTCTCCGCAACCTGGCGGCCAATGCCGTCGCTGCTGCCGCCCGCAGGAAACGGGATGACCAGCTTGATGGGTTTGAACGGATAGTCTTGAGCGGCGGCCGGCAGCATGCCGCCAAGCGCGAGCATCGCGGCCAGGCCTGTGGCCAACAGGCTGCGCCGGGGGGCCGTTGGGAAGCTGGTGGGATTCATAGCGGTTCTCTCCTGTGACTTGGCCGATGCAGCATAAGTCATGCATCTTGGATCTTCGGTTTCATGGGCGCGCACCGCTCCTACTACCGGCGTCAACTGACCGGCACGCTGTGGCTCTTCACGCTGGGCCTTCTTTTCGTCAGCTGGATCATCGACCTGTTCCTGATCCCCGGCGTGGATCGCGACGCGGACCGCCGCTACGTGGCCTGCCGCAAGAGCTACAACCTCAGCTACAGCCGAACCACCTGGCCAGGGTGCTGAGCGGCGACACTGGCACGCATTTCTGGAACCGACCCATCAGCGACACCCGCGGTCTCGAATTCGTAGCCCTGAAACGGCCTTTCAAACCGAAGGTTGACCTTGCGTGGCGCGGCGAAGCTCAGCGGACTGCTTTCTCCACGCACCTGCGCCAATGATCCCAAACGGGCCAGCGCCAAGGTCGGCTGCTGCTTCAGGGGGCTGCATGCGCACGGATTCGTTGCCAAGATACTGCGAACGCGGCGCCGGCGCGTCACCGCCTACGGCAAGCCAGCGAGGGGAACGTCTTTGCACTTGCGCGAGCACCACTTCCCCAACATCTGCGCAACCCCAGTGGCCTGAGCTTCTTTGCGAAAGTCAACGAGTCGGCGGCAAAGGAATCCAATCGCAGTCGGCCACTTCGTGATCACTCCACAACGATCCCCAAGGGCACGATGTTCGCCCTGTAACGCTCCATTTCCGCGCGCAAGTAAGCCTTGAACTCGGCTGGGGTCGAGATTGCCGGTGTGGAGCCGTTGCGGATCACCCACTCGGTGAGCTCCTTATCCTGGAAGGCCTGGGCAATCTGGCGGTAGATGGCCTCCACCGTGGCCTCCGGCGTACCAGCAGGGGCAAAGAGACCGTTCCAGGCGCCCACGTCGATCTGGTAGCCCATCTCGGAGAGCGCCGGCAGGTTGGGCATGTCGGACCAGCGCCTGTTGCCAGTGATGGCCAGCGCGCGGACCTTGCCCTCGTCAATAAGCTGCTTGCTGTTGCCCGAACCCCAGAACAACATGTTCACATGGCCGCCGATGAGGTCTGGAATCGGCAAGGTCTTGTAGGGCACGTGGACGAGCTTGACTCCGGCCGCCCGTTCGAACAGCGCGCCCACCAGGTGCGTGCCATTGCCTACACCGGCCGATGCATAGCTGATGGTGTCGGGCCTTTCCTTCGCGGCAGCCACCAACTCCTGCACGCTGCGAAAGCGCGAATTGGCCGGAACGAGCAGCACGAATCCGGCGCTCTCGGTGAGCCTGGTGATCGGCACGAAGTCGCGCTCGGGGTCATAGGGAAGCTTGCGGTGCGTTATCGCCGTGGTGGTGTGGCCGCCAGTGGTGAACAGCAGGGTCAGGCCGTCTGGCTTTGCCCGCGCGACTTCCACTGTGCCGATGATGCCGGCCGCGCCCGGCTTGTTGTCGACGATCCAGGTGCGACCAGGGCGTTGTCTCTGCACCACTTCGAGGGTCTTGCGAATCGTCGCGTCGAAGGAGTTGCCTGGAGGGAACGGCATGACCACGCGGATCGCGTCCGATGGCGCTTGCTGGGCGAACAGCGAAGCCGGCGACAGCACAGCGGCACCGGCCATCGAGCCGAGGATGTGGCGGCGGGGAATCATCTTCATGGCAAAAGCTCCTCATCAAGAAAAAAGTGAACCAGGTGGGAGGCCAGGGCCTGCGGCGCCTGCAGCGCGGTGGCGTGGCCGACGTCGGCCAGCAGCACCGACTTGCACAGCGGCAGCCGCGAGCCGAGCGAAAGCGTGATTGCCGGCGGCACCACGCGGTCCAACTCGCCGGCGATCACGAGGGCGGGGCCGCTGATGGCCCCCAAATCCGCATCCGGCGCAGCGGCCACCGCCGCGGCGCGGCGCATCGCACGCTCCGACTGCGGCCGCACCCCGGCGAAGACACCACGCAGATCCGGCCGCTCGACCAGGAACTGAGCCGGGAAAAAGCGCTCGGCCAGCTCGACGGCACTGTGGGGCAGGCGCTCGCGCAAGGCCGCCAGCGAGGCCGAACCTTCGGGGTCGAGTTCGGCAAGCGTGGCCGGCAGCGGCCACGTGCTGCCCAACGCGAGGCGATCGACAACGGCACGATGTTGAATGGCCAGCATCTGCGCGACGCGGCCACCGAACGAAGAGCCGAACACATGTGCCCGTGCATGGCCCAGGCCCGTGATCAAGGCCCGCGCATCGCCGGCCAGATCGGCCAGCGTGGCCGGTTGCGGCGCGCGCAGCAGGCTCTCGGTTTCGCCGCAGTCGCGCTGGTCGTAGGTGATGACACTGAACCGCGGCGCGAGCAGCGGCACGAGCGCCGAGAACATCTGCCGTGAGGCTTCGCCTCCGTGCATCAGCACCAGCGGTGGGCCGCTGCCGCTGCGCTCGAAGGCGATGCGGACATCGCCCGCGTCGAGGAACTCGGTGCTCATCGCTGCGCACCTTCGTCCTCGCCTTCGTCTTTCAGCCAGAAGGTCATCTCGATCTTCAGGCCGTGCGGGTCGTGGACGAAGAGCTGATGGATGTCCCAGCCCGGGATCGGCGCTTCGGTGAACGTGATCCCCTGCGAGGCCAGGTGCGCGCGCATCTCGGTCAGGCCCCGCGCGCGAAACGAAATGTGGTCGAGCGGACCGGTGACCGCTTCATGCACCGGGGCCGCCTGGACGAGGTGCGCGTACAGGTGGACGATCGGCTGCCCGCCGGCGTACAGCCAGGCGCCCGGCGCAGGGACCTCGGGCCGCGCGCCCACGTCGAGCCGCAACACCCGGGTGTAGAAGTCCACCAGCCGGGGCAGTTCGTCCGGCGTGCATCGGATCGTGTAGTGATGCAAGGCGGTGACAGGCATGGCAGTCCTTCAGGCGTCGAGCAGCTTGGCGAAGACGCCGGCCAACTCGGTCGCTGGGTTGGCCGGTGTCCACGGCATGCGGAAGGCCACATGGCCATCGGGTCGCACCAGCACCGCGCCGCGCAGTCCGAGCAGCAGACCCTGCCGTTCGTAGGTGTTGTCCAGGCGGCGAACCTGCACCGCCCGGCCGGTCTTGGCGGCCACGTCGCGCGCTGCATCGGCCCAGGCTTCGCCCTGTGGGCCGACGACGAGCACGAACTCGCGGTCGAACCAATCCAGCGTGGTGTTGCGCCGAGCCAGATCGAGCCAGATGTGCGGGAAGCGCCCGCCGGGTTTGTCGCTCGGCTCGTAATAGCGCGGATTCCACAGATGCCGGCCGGTGCCATCGGCAATGACCGCCCCGCTGTCGTAGACGAAGCCCAGCGACTGACCGATGCTGTGCACATGGTTGTCGCTGTCGCGAATCCAGAAGTCGATGCGGTCTTGGTTACCTGAACGCAGCGCCTCGTCGCATTGCATGAAGCGCGTCGCGTTGTGCAGGCTGAAGTCGGCGTTCGACTCGGCCACCGGGCGGCGTTCGGCGTCGTAGCTGTCGAGCAGCCTTTCGGCGGCTTGCCCGCGCAGCACGAAAGCGAGCTTCCAGGCCAGGTTGTGCGCGTCCTGGATGCCTGAGTTCATGCCGTAGCCGCCGTTTGGCGGGAATCGATGCGCCGCGTCGCCCACCAGCAGCACGCGGCCCTTGCGGAGCTGCGCAGCCACCTGTCGGCTCATGCGCCAGGTCGAGCGATTGATCACCTTCACGTCGAGCGTGGGCACGCCTGAGAAGGTGCGTGCCATGCGAACCACTTCGTCGTCCGTGCGTTCGCCGGCGCGCTCGTCGCTGTCGCGGCCCACCGGCATCAGCGTGAGCCACTTGTCGCGGCCGTTGGTGTTGAGCACCGTCGAGATGGGATAAGGCGAGTCCTTGGCGTAGATGCGCCATCCGGCGCAGATGTCTGCACCGCGCACCTGCGACAGATCGGCATGCCAGTACTCGTTGGCCATCACGGCCAGCGTGGCGGGGCCGCACATGTCGATGCCCGCCTGGCGACGGACCGTGCTTGCCGCGCCATCGGCAGCGATCAGGTACTGCGCACGCCAGGTCAGGGCCTCGCCAGTGTCGAGCCGGCGTGCGGCTACATCGATACCGGCCGCGCCTTCGTCGAAGTGCAGGAACTCGTGCCCGTAGAGGATGCGGCCGGTCCTGCTCTGGCGTGCATGCGCGAGCAACTCCTGCTCGACGGTGTCCTGCGACTGGATGCTCTTCCAGCATGGCGAGTGGCCCACATTGGGCTCGGGGTTGGTGCGCCCCCATTCCTTGCCGCTCATGGCCTCGGCAAAGGTGAAGAAGTCGGAACCATCGGGCAAGCCGTGGCGTCGCATCAGGCCGTCGATGCCCCATTGCCTGAAGATCTCCATCGTGCGCGTGTAGGTGCCGCGCGCTTTCGGGTGGTCGGTGGTCGTGTCGCTGCGCTCGAGCAGCACGAACTCGACGCCGAAGCGCTGCAGGAGGATGGCCATCGAGAGGCCCACCGGGCCTCCACCGACGATCACGACCGGGACGGCTTGCCGCATGTTCAAGTCTCCATCGAGGGTGAGATCGACCGGCCCTTCAGACGGTAGGAAAGGCCTGCTGCGCAAGGCACCCAGCGCGCCGCGGCGAGCGCCAGCAGGCGGATGGCCAGTACCTCACCGGGCTGCCAGCAGGATTGCGCGCCAAAGACATTGAAGGTCGCATAGCAGGCCTGGCCGCGCAACAGCGGCACGTTGACGAAGGACTGCAACCCCCACGAGCGCATCTGCACATGGTCGTCGAAGCAGCGCTCCAGGGCTTCGCTGCCTTCGCCAACGAAAGGGCGCCCGTCCAGGAAGATGCGCTCGGTCCAGGGGGTTAGCAACTTGCGCTTGGTGCCGCTGACCGGATAGGCCTCAGCCTCGGACGAATAGAAGCGGCGCAGCAGGATCTGCTCGCCGGGGTCGCCCGCGGTGGTGACGTTCTGCTGCACGCTGACGATGGCGGCGCCGGCCAGGAGGCGGGCGCGATGCTCGATGTGACCGAGCGCGATCTCGGCGCTGCTGGCCGCGTCAAGGGCATCCAGCGCAGAAAGCACTTCGCCGGCGTTCGGAGCGGCAATCGGCAGGCTGTATCGATCACGCATCCCGGTAGTCTAGGCAGCAGCCATCACCGCAAAGCGTTAAATTGTGATGCTGACATTACCAAAAGGTTATGCAATGCCGGAGCACGTCAACGTTTCGAAAGCGCGCGACCCCGCCGCCGAACGGCAGCATGCGCTGCTGTCGCGCTTGAAACTGCGCCAGCTCGCGCTGCTGCGAACCATCGACCGGCTGCGCAGCCTGAGTCGCGTGGCCGCCGAGCTGCAACTCAGCCAGCCGGCCATTACCAAGGCCCTGCGTGAAGTGGAAGACATCTTCGGCAGCCAGCTCTTCGGGCGCAGCAGCCGGGGCCTGGTCCCTACCGCGGCCGGCGAGGCGGTGCTGGCCTACACACGTCGCTGGCTGGCCGAGCTGGAATCCACCGCCCAGGTGCTGACTTCGCTGGAAGCTGGCAAGGCCGGCCGCATCCGCCTGGGGCTGACCCAGCAGGCGCCGCAGCGGTTGATCCTGGCTGCGCTGGATCACCTGTTGCATCGCAGCCCGCCCATGGCGGTGATGACCCGCGAGGGCACCACCGACGAGCTGGTGGCCGCCCTGCTGGCACGCGAGCTTGACTGCGCCATTGGCCGCTCATACGACGGTGATGCGCCCGACCTCGTGCAACTGGCGGTGTACCGGCAGGAGCCTTGCCTCGTCACTGGCGCGCGCCAGGTCCGCCGACTCGGCCGCGCGGCGATCGATTGGAAAAAGCTCGCGCAGCTCGACTGGATCCTGCCGCCGCCGAACACCCCGATGCGCCGCACCTACAACGCGATCTTTGTCGGTGCCGGCGTACAGCCACCGGAGCCGATGCTGGAGACCACCTCGATTCGAAGCATCGAGGCGGTGCTGCGCAGCGAGCCGAATGCGATCGCCATCTTGCCGCTAGACGTGGCCTCAGAACTGCAATCAGCGGGTCAGTGGGCCGTGCTGCCGCAACGCCTGAAGTGGGACCTGCCGCCGGTGAGCTTCTTCACCACCCGGGCACTCGAGGGCCAGCCCACCTTGGCGGGCTTGCGCGACGCCGTGGCCGAGGCCGGACGAAGCTTGCAGAACCAGCGTACGGCGTCCTATATCGATCCGACTGCAGCCGCGCGGAGTGCACCATGATCATCAAGCACATGACCAAGCTCCAGCGCGAGGTGGCCATACATCCCGCCGTTCGCCTCGAGCCAGCTTGCTCGCCAGCCGTGCCGCTGGCCGCGCACAGCGATGTGTTGCTGCTGCGAGGTCCCACATCAAGCCACTCTGGATCTGCAGCGTGGACGGTCCACTGGGCCCCCCGTCGACGCCTGACAGCCGCCGGTCACGGCGGGCAGCAATTGGCCGACAGCGGGTACAGGAAGATTCCCACGCCTAGCGGCTGCCTGGATGGGTCACTGGAAGTCTTCCTCGCGCTGATGGCGTGCGCCGATCACGAGCACCAACCCGGGCGAGCGGATGTCGAAGCGCAGGATGTAGCCGGTGGTGCCGAACGGGATGATGAGTTCGCGCAGAGTCGACCGGGCTCCAACCTTGCGATAGCTGTACGGCGTTGTCGACAGGTGGCTCAATGCGGCTTGCCGGATCATCTCGATCGCCTCGTCAGCCACGTCGAGTTCTTCGAGCGTTTCGGCACGATCGAGCAGGAAATCGTAGAGCCGCATCAGATCATCTTCAGCGCCCTGCGTGAACTCGACGACGTAGCTCATCCGCCCAGTTGCTTGCGACGCTTGGCCAGTTTGGATTCAAGCTTGGCGATGACCTGGGCGGCGGGGATGGAGACACCTGTGCGCTCGTACTCGGCCAGGGATGCGTCGCATCGCGAAGCGAAGTCAGTCTGGACGCGCCGGTACTCGACAGCGTTACGCACGGCAACCTCGACGAAGTCGGACAGTGTTTCGCCAGGGAGAAGTACAGAGTCAAGGCTGGCACGCAGCTGGGACTCGATACGGACTTGGGGGATGACAGCGTCTTTCATGGTGTCATCGTAGTACATACGCACTACACCCTCAAGCCCTGTCCACTCTGGAGATTTCGGCCGGTCGAACTCCCTGAAGCCGCCGCCTGATCCCGCTGGCAAGCTAACTTGGCCGATCACCGGGGGTCGATCGGCGTCATCGCCGGGCAGTGCGCCTCGATCACCTCGGCCGCGTCGAAAAGAAGGTCTTCGCGGAAGCGCGGTGCCGTCAACTGCACGCCCATGGGCACCGCGCCGGCCATCCCGGTGGGCACCGACAGGCCAGGCAGCCCCAGCAGCGGCAACGCGAATTGGGACTCCTGCGCGCGCAGCACCCGGGCCATGGTGTCGGCACTTTCCACGTCCAGGCCCCAGGGGAACGGCGGCTCGCCCGACACCGGGCCCAGCACCAGCGGATAACGCTCCATGAACAACTGCCAGCGGCGGATCAGCGTGCTGCGCCGCGCAAAGGCCTTGAGGTGGGCGGCGTGGTCGAGCACGGGTGAATCGGCCAGCATCCAGCCGAACGACCGGCGCACGCCCTCGTCACCCAGTTGCTCGATGGCGGGCCACATGAAGAACCGGGCCTCGTCATTTCCGATCAGGTTCCACAGCAGGTGGGCTTCGCTCAGGTCGGGCGGCTCCACCTCCTCCACGAGGTAGCCGGCGTCGGCCAGCCAGGCGCCGGCCTGACGCACAGCTGCCACCACCGCCGGGTCCGCCGGCGCGCCATGGCATTGCACCGTCATGGCCACTCGCAGTGGCCTGGGCAGGGCCGGGCCGGTCAGGGGTGCGGGCACCCACCAGGGGTCGCGCGCATCGCCTGGGCTCATGGCCGCCAGGGCCAGACGCAGGTCGGCCACATGGCGGGCCAGCGGGCCCTGCACCGACATCATGGCCATCGAAATCGGGCGCTCCTCCTTGGCGCTGGGCAAGTAGGCCGGCACCCGGCCGAACGACGGCCGCAGGCCGTACACACCGGTGCAATACGCGGGGTAGCGGACCGATCCGGCCAGGTCATTGCCATGCGCGATGGCCCCCATGCCAGCAGCCACGGCCGACGACGCGCCACCGCTGGAGCCGCCCGGGGTGTGTGCGCGCGACCACGGGTTGTAGGTGCGGCCGTGCAGGTCGTTGTCGGTGAACCAGCGCACCGAGAACGCGGGCGTGTTGGTGCGGCCGATGATCACCGCGCCGGCGCGCTTCAGGTTGGCCACCACCGCGCTGTCTTCGGTGGCGATGTGGTCCTTGAAGGCGACCACGCCGTTGGTGGTGGCACGGCCGCGCAGGTCGACATTGACCTTCACCGTCACGGGCACGCCATGCAGCGGGCCCAGCGGGTCGCCCCGGCGACGCGCGGCATCGGCCGCATCGGCCGCCGCCAGGGCCTCGTCGGGCAACACGTCGACGATGGCGTTCAGCGCCGGGTTGACGGCCTGCACACGGTCGAGCGCGGACACGGCGGCCTCTCGAGCAGATACCGCGCCGGCGCGGATGGCAGCGGTGAGTCGATGCGCGGGCCAGCGCCACAGGGGTTCAGACATCGTGGGGTCTCCGGTGGAATGGTGGCCAGAGCGTACCCGGTCTGCGAGTTGGCGGACGCAGGGAAGGCGATGGCTGCCCGCCTTTGGGCGCCTGCCTGTGCCAGGCCTCCAGCGCGGCCACGACCTCAGCGCGACAGTCAGGCTCTGCGCGAGCGGCAGGCTGTGAGCGGTCTTCATCAGCAGAATGCAAGCCCATGCGCTGCCAGCCGTATGCCGCCGGCCCAGCCATCATCGAGCCCATCGCCCCCCACCCCACTGGAGAACCGCGTGAAGATCGTCGAGATTCGTGAGAAGACCGTGCCCATCAGCTCTTCCATCCGCAACGCCTACATCGACTTCAGCAAGATGAACCTCAGCCTCGTGGCCGTCGTCACCGACGTGATCCGCGATGGCCGGCCGGTGGTGGGCTACGGCTTCAACTCCAACGGCCGCTACGGCCAAGGCCACATGATGCGCGAGCGCTTCATCCCGCGCATCCTGGAGACCCGGCCCGACGATCTGATCGACGACAGCGGCACCAACCTCGACCCGCACAAGATCTGGGCGGCCATGTACAAGAACGAGAAGCCGGGCGGCCACGGCGAGCGCTCGGTGGCCATCGGCACCATCGACATGGCGGTGTGGGACGCGGTGGCCAAGATCGACGGCAAGCCGCTGTTCCAGCTGCTGGCCGACCGCTACGGCAACGGCCAGCCCAACCGCAAGGTCTTCGTCTACGCCGCCGGCGGCTACTACTACCCCGGCCAGGACCTCAAGAAGCTGCAGGACGAGATGAAGAGCTACCTCGACCGCGGCTACACGGTGGTGAAGAAGAAGATCGGCGGCGCTTCACTCGACGATGACCTGCGCCGCATCGATGCCGTGATGGAGGTGCTGCAGGACGGCCAGAAGCTGTGCGTGGACGCCAACGGCCGCTTCGACCTGGAAACCGCCATCGCCTACGCCAAGGCGCTGTCGCAATACGACCTGTTCTGGTACGAGGAGGCGGGCGACCCGCTGGACTTCGAGCTGCAGGCCACGCTGCGCCAGTTTTACAAGAACCCGATGGCCACGGGCGAGAACCTGTTCTCGATGCAGGATGCGCGCAACCTCATCCGCTACGGCGGCATGCGCCCGGACCGCGACTGGCTGCAGTTCGACTGCGCACTGAGTTACGGCCTGGTGGAGTACCTGCGCACGCTGGAGATGCTCAAGGAGCACGGCTGGTCACCCAGCCGCTGCGTGCCGCATGGCGGCCACCAGATGTCACTGAACATCGCGGCCGGCCTGGGCCTGGGCGGCAACGAGTCCTACCCCGACCTGTTCCAGCCCTTCGGCGGCTTCCCCGACGGCGTGAAGGTCGAGAACAGCCACGTCACGCTGCCCGACCTGCCCGGCATCGGCTTCGAGGGCAAGGCCGATCTGTACCGGGAGATGAAGGCCCTCTCAGCCTGACGGCTGGTGCCGCGCGAGAGTCGCCTTCACCACTTCAGGATGCGCACCAGGTTCACGTAGTCATCGGTGAACACCGGCAGCCCCGGGTCCGCCTGCAGCGGCTGCGCCGCTTCGCGGATGGCGGGGGACTGCAGCAGCGCGGCGTTGCGCGTGACGATCACCTGGTCGGTGGAGGCCAGCCAGAAGTCCGCACCCGTGGCCGCGGGCGGGGAGTCGGGGATGAGCACCGCCTGCATGCCAAACGTCTGCGCCAGGTTGTGCAGGACAGGCATCAGATTGACGAAGCGGTTGGTCGCCTGGAACACCAGCACACCGTCAGGCTTGAGGTGCTTCAAGTAGGCCGCCATGGCCTCGCGCGTGATCAGGTGGGTGGGGATGGAGTCGCCAGCAAAGGCGTCCATGGCCAGCACGTCGAACTGGCGTGGCGCCTCACGCTCCAGGGCCAGGCGCCCGTCGCCCACCACCACCTCATG
>Ga0209985_10001521_pt1 | contig 22579 bp, 26 predicted proteins | sample NOAtaG_FD_187305 | JGI IMG/M metagenome (GOLD analysis project Ga0209985, IMG submission 187305) | Freshwater lake microbial communities from Lake Erie, under a cyanobacterial bloom - NOAA_Erie_Diel6S_1000h metaG (SPAdes) (version 2) | ecosystem: Environmental > Aquatic > Freshwater > Lake ...
TTTATTGTTAAAGCATACGCAACAGGTAATTCTGAAAATACCGTAGACTTTTTGAAATACTTACAATCCTTGCGCCCAAACCAGAAAATCAGCGTGATTTGGGATGGGGCTAGTTATCACAAATATAGCAATGTAAGCTTTGCTTAGGACATAAAACCCAAAAGATGGCAGAGCGAAGCTCTGCCATCTTTTGGGTTTTGAATTGTCCTATCTATCTCTTACGTTGCTATATAAGGCGATGCCCAAATACTTGGAATCAATCAATGCTGGCAAACCTCCTGAGGAATGGCAGGTCACTTTTATGCTATTTGCCCCAAATGCTCCTGAACAGAATCCTGTAGAAGATATTTGGCTCTTTGCCAAGCGATTTTATGCAACTGCCCACGCACAAGGACACGCCCATTAGTCAAGGCAAATTCTTTGCGAATCTGCGTAGCAATATCCCAGCCAGCCCTTTCTAAGGCAGGAGTAATGTATTTAGTACAAATATCCCGTTCGGAGAACTGCTTTTGGGGAAGGATAGTCATAACAACGCACCACCGCAACTAGAGCCACTTCCTGCCGTGCAACCATAGCAATAGTCTTCGGTTTGAATATTTTGAATAATATCTAATGAACCTAGCTCTAAAATTTTTGCTATAGTCAGAGTCTCACCATTAGGCGATCGCGCTGGCAAATTCTCCATTTGATTAAAATCACAGTCATAGATGTTGCCTTGATAATCCACCGAAAGCTGATTTCGACACATTAAGCGATCGAGAGTGTCAGGATTAAAATGAGATTCTAAAAACTGCGAATATTCTTCTTCTAACTTGCGATGGCGCAGATGGAACTTACTTCTGCCAATGGGAAGATTGGTAATTGTAAATAGGTTGTTAAACACAACCCCAAAATGCTCTTGCAGATGGGTTTTATAAGCTATTTCTAAACCTTCTTGATTAGGAGCAAGGAAAAATTTATTAGAATTGGGAAGTGGTGGATTGTATACCAAATCTAAAATCAAATCAGGATTAGAACCATAGCCAAGCCTATTTAGCCATTGTAAAGCTTGAATTGATTTATCAAATACACCCTTACCACGCATCTTATCCACATTGTCTTCTAGATAGCAAGGCATAGAAGCAACAACTCGCACTTGGTTTTGAGCAAAGAATTCGGGTATATCGGTATATCCATTTTCAAAATAAATCGTCAAATTAGAACGGACGATCGCTTCTTTGCCAAGTTCTCGCGCCGCCTTAACTAAAGCATGAAATCCATACAGCATCTCTGGCGCACCCCCAGTCAGATCTACTGTCTGAATTTGTGGAAACCGATGAATGATTTCGATTAACTGTTGGCAAATATCTGGAGTTAATTCTTCTGTACGAGTTGGACTAGCTTCAACATGACAGTGAGTACAAGCGAGATTACAAATTTTACCCAAATTGATCTGCAATATGGAGATCTGATGTTTTAGAAACGGAGCTTTTAGTTTTTGAGAAAATGGTGTGGTAGCGATCGCAGTAACTTGCATAGATTAGCAATCTAGTTAATATCTGATCATTGTGCCATAAACTCAAGGATAAGGGTTTGAATTGCCTTAATTATCTCGGTATATTCATTATTAAGAAGATTTAAAATATCAGTTGAACCTGTAATTTCCCCTGTTTTGCCAACTTTTTCTAAATACTTACTGATTTGAGACAGTCTAGTTGCCCCAATACTGGCACTAGTCAATTTTAGAGAATGTGCAGCAATAGCAAATTTATTAGCATCTTGGTTAGTAAAAGCAGCCTGAATTTCATCTATTAAATTTTCGGCGGAACTAAGATAGATTGTCACTAAGTCTGAAAAGATTAAATCGTCGTCTATTGTTTCCCGCAAGTCTTGAAACAAGGAGATCTCCAAAGTTGGTAAATCTATAAACTCTGGATAATCATGCATCAGACTATTTGCCTTGGCGATCGCATTATCTTCCATATTTTCAGGCATGGCATTGCTCAAATCAATAAATTTAATGAGAATTGCCACTAAAAAGCATAGCAAAGCCATGCTTTTTATCACTTTTTAGGCTTTATTATGCAAAATCGAATGAGCTTATAGTTTGAGTTTACTTAGATTTTTGACCGCAGCCGCAATTGTGCTGTCTTTTTTGGCAAAACAGAACCTTAAACCATTTACCTTTTCCCGCTCAGGTTGACTAAAGCAACTGCCTGGAACAGCAGCAACTAAAGCTTCTTTAGCGAGGCGAAAAGCAGCGCTTTCTGCATCTGACGCGATCGCAGAGCTATCAGTCCAGATGTAATATGCACCTCTAGGCAAGACAGGCGATAGCCCTAGCTGCACCAACGCAGGATAAAGCATATCGCGCTTACGTTTGTAATCTAGAGCCAACTTGGTGAAATATTCACGCCCAAATTCCATGGCGGTCAAGGCTGCATGTTGCAGCGGTGCAGGGGCGCAAATCGTAATGAAGTCATGAATCCGTCGCATCGCGGCTGTCAGTTCAGGACTTGCAACTGTGTAACCTAGCCGCCAGCCAGTAATACAAAAAGTTTTTGAGAATCCATTCACGACAATGGTGCGATCGCGCATTCCTTCGATACTCATCAAGCTAATATGTTCGCCTTCATAGATGATGTATTCATAAATCTCATCGGTAATGGCATAGACATCATACTGCTGGCAAAGCTTCGCAATTAGTTCCAATTCCGTTCTTGTCCATACTTTACCCGTGGGATTTGCAGGGCTATTAATGATTACAGCTTTAATCCCTTTCTTAAAGGCAGGCTCAAGGATTTCTTGGGTGATTTCCCATTGTGGTGGTTGCAAGGTAATAAATTCAGGAATACCGCCAACAGTTGCAAGGTTGGGGATGTAATTTTCATAAAATGGCTCGAAAATTAAGACGCGATCGCCTGCATTGATCAGTGTCATCAGGGCAATATTTAAGCCTTCAGTTGCACCACAGCATACGGTGACTTCAGTATCAGGATTGACTGTGATTTGGTTGTCACGTTGCATTTTTATTGCGATCGTCTCGCGCAATTTGTCCCAGCCCCAACTATCTGCATATTGATTAAAATCTAAGGTAATCGCGGCTCTTGCCGATTCTTTGATCGCTTCTGGAGCAGGAAAATCGGGCAATCCTTGGGCAAGGTTAATTGCGCCAAACTTTTCACAATAGCGAGAAGCTTCGCGAATTTGTGACTCTTTAATTTGAATAGCGCGTTGTGATAGCGAAACAGTAGTCAAGGTAATATCTCTAAACTTCAAAAAGTAAAGACAGCGCGATTCGCTGCCTTTACTCAATCCTAAGCGAGATTGCTATGGCTGGTCAAGAATTAAATAATGTAATTTAATTGCATCTGAATCAAGATTACATTCAAGGGGCTTCCATTTTCTCTGTTTCAATTTCTGCCAATATCGCATCAGGGTTGTAAATGTTACTGATAATCTTTGGTGGAATTGGTAATGGATTATTTGTGAAGTCAAGCCTAGTCAGATTGGCTAATTGGGCGATCGCATCGGAAATCGCCGTGATTTGGTTGCTATTTTAGATAGATTACCAATCGCGTCAGGTATCACCGCGATTTGGATAGCACTTAAGTTAAGTATAGTCAAATTTGTTAATTGGGAGATTTCCTCTGGTATCGTCGTGATTTCGTTGTTTGCAATAGAAAGTTCTCGCTCATATGGGGAATCTGGTGAAACTCGATTTTATCCAAAAATTTTATCTGTTAGTTATAAGGATCTCAGTCGAACCCTTTAATTAACTTCACCTATTTACCTAGATAAGCAGTTGCTATTGATGGTTTTCGATATACATATCTTGCAATCGATATTTAAGGTAGGCATTCATCCAAGTAATAACATTACTGTGATCGGAATCGTAGGCAGATTTTGCAATAAGTGTTGCAAGATAACACTTTCAATAATTCTTTTATGGTTAATTTAATCGATAATTGCTGTAACTACTAATCATCACTACTTACTTCTCCCACATAAATACCAATATCTCGAGCCGTTCTTACTAAAAAGCCTTGAGGATCAACTCGCGAAGGTGCTTTCTTCTCTCTGCGACCCTTTTTAATCTGCTCAATCACTCGACTGATAGGAACACTGCTAACCCTACCATTTTCCCAGATCACCATCTGGTTATAATTACCATTAGCAATTAAATCTACCGCCTCCCGACCAAAAGCAGTTGCCAAAAGGCGATCGGTTGAAGTAGGCGTACCTCCTCTCTGGACATGTCCCAACACCGTAACGCGAGTATCAAAGGGATAGATATGATTAGTGGCTGATGAATCAATATCGCAAAGTTTGTTACTACATTCTTGGACTTGACGAGCGAGATAGTCTCCTATGTAATGTTCTTTTTGACCAAGATAATTTTTTACGCCCTCAGCAATTACTACAAGTGCAAACCTTCTACCATTCTGCTGTAATTGTCCAATATGACGACAGATTCCCATGATCACCTCCTCATTTAAGACAGGAGTCAATTCAGGAATTAATATCACATCTGCGCCCCCAGCAAGCCCTGCTTCCATCGCCAGATATCCCGAATCTCGCCCCATCACTTGGACGATCATCACGCGATCGTGGCTAGCAGCAGTAAAGGTAAGATCATAAAGAGCTTGAGTCACCCGATTCACAGCCGTATCGAAGCCCACTGAGGCTTCAGTAAATGGAATATCATTGTCAATGGTTTTGGGGATGGCGACCCAGTTCCACAGTGCACCTTGATCAGCAGCTTTTTGCGCTAATCCATCTAAAATTTCAATACTTCCATCACCACCCATAACAATCAATGCGGTCAAATCTAATTTCTCATAGCCTTTGATAATATCGTCAGCATGGCGTTCGGGATCGCCTTTACTAATCGAACCCAAAACACTACCACTAAGAAAGTAAAGAATATCTAGCCCCTGTACCAAACCAGGAATATCATAACCATGTTCTTTAATGCGTAAATCTTCAGGTTGTCGTTTCCCAACTAATAGCTCGATAAAGCCATCGGTTCCATAGGGGATGCCATAGACTTCCCATCCGTACTTATATGTAGCCACTTTCACAACTGCCCGAATGACAGCATTAAGCCCAGGACAATCTCCTCCACTAGTTAAAATACCGATACGTTTTGGCTTGTGGTTGGTTACCATTTCATCTTTCCATTTATGGATAATATCATCAATTCAGGATGAACAAATGAACAATTGATCGCATCCTATTTTCTCGCTTTTAGAGCGTCAAATCCCCAGTTACGACAAAACTTAAGAAAACCCCTTAGATCTTGCAACACAAGTTCATACACACCTCTAGAGTATTTAAGTTTTATGTTTTTATTGTTGTTATTTAGCCAGAAATTAGAGAATGGAATATACATAGTATGAAATGCATCTACTTTAACCACAAAGTGATTATCATGACATCTCCATCCATTGAATTTTTTGCAGGGATTCCCGAAGAATTGAGTGATGTACGGTTGCGACGAGATCGCTCAACTGGTGAAAATTCCGTTAAAATGACTTTTGTAAACATTAAGGCTGTGCAAGGGGTAAATAGTTTTGCTAAGGCATCATTTAATGATATTCGTCTAGTTGATGGTGAAGGCACGATTTCAATTGAGCCGAAAAGTTCCAAATTGTTTTGGAAAGATAAAGGCGATGATGAAGAATTGGCTAAGATTGAAATTGTGTTTGATGTCGGCTCGGATGAATATTGGGATCGCTTTATGCGATTTATGCAGCGCTATGCTGAGACAAACGGCATGGAATTTGCGGCAGCTCAAGAATCAGTGGATTTAACCAAGACTATTGTGAGTTGTCCTGTAATAATTGCCATGCAAGAATTGTCTGATAAATGCGATCGGGTGGAATCGAAAAATCGACAATGGGATGTAGACAAGACTGCGAGATCGCATCTTGAGCAAAATCGGTAGCCACACAATCTACGCGACTCGTTACAAAACTTAAAAATCAAAAGCAGAAACTGGCGTAGCCAGTTTCTGCTTTTTAAAACTATTGTTGAGTTTAATTTTCCATGAGCAAAAAAGTGCGATCGCACTTTTTTGCTCATGGAGATAACTGTGCGGAGAACCACACTTCAAAAGTGTGGTTCTCCTACTGCTCACAGCTTTGCAGTTGTTTCATAATAAAACTGTGAACGAAATCGAAGTGCAAAACATCAACTTAATTCTTAATCTACTTCTGAACGTTCCATCGTTGTTTTGAAATAGTTAAAGGTGATATTTATGTTAGTACGTTGGCAACCTTTCCAAGAAATGGAAGAAGTTCGTCGTCAATTTGATCGCTTATTCCGTGAGTTTGCACCATTAGATCAGGAAACCACAAAAGGCGGATGGGTTCCTGCTAGTGAGCTACGAGATGATGGCGACAATTTAACTTTAAGGCTCTCGCTTCCTGAAATTGAAGCCAAGGATCTTGACATTCAAGTGACTAAAGATTCTCTCTCAGTTTCTGGTGAACGCCATGTTGAACGTAAAGAAGAATCTGAAAAAGGCTATTACTGGAGTGAAATGAGCTATGGCAAATTCCGCCGTGTATTTGCTTTACCTGTTGCGATCGAACATGAACAAGTAAAAGCTGATTACACCAATGGTATCCTCACCTTGACTTTGCCTAAAGCTAATGAAGTCAAAGCTTTTAAGGTCAACCTCACTGGCGAACTACCTGCTTCCTAATTAAGTAAATGGTGTGCCTTGCACACCATTTACTTAATTGATTAATTCTTAATCTCAAGTACTGTCAGAATGTAATATAACGGATTTGAGAATAGACTAGGCTATTCTCAAATCCGTTATAAATTTATTGAGGTTTTACAAGTTTTGATTACAGCTATCCCATCAAGCTTTGTTGCCTCTGATTTCCCAGCCATTTGCAACAATGAAGACGTAATTCAACGCGCGGTGCAAGATGATGCGCCAGTATTTTTACCTAATAATAATCTTCGCATTGAAGAGATTACCTCAGCCTTTGCCTGTGCATTGCATATGCATCAGCCGACCATTCCCGCAGGAGCAAATGGAGCGCTAATTTGTAACCTGCAAAATATGTTTGCACATCAGGGCGAAGGTGATAATCACAACGCTTCTGTGTTTGCATGGTGCTACAGCCGTATGGGAGATTTTATCCCCCAATTGGTTGCTCAGGGCAGCAATCCTCGGATTATGTTGGACTATTCAGGAAATCTGCTCTGGGGCTTGCAGCAAATGCAACGCCATGACATTTTGGATAATCTCAAGCGCATTACCTGCGATCGCCAATATCAGCCCTATGTAGAATGGCTCGGCACGATGTGGAGTCATGCAGTAATTCCATCCACGCCAATTCCCGATATAAAGCTACATATTCAAGCATGGCAAAGTCATTTTGCTTCGATCTTTGGTATTGATGCTCTAAAACGTGTTAAAGGTTTCTCTCCTCCTGAAATGCATCTTCCCAATCATCCTGACACACTCTATGAATACATCAAAGCCCTCAAAGAATGCGGCTATCGTTGGTTGATGGTTCAGGAACACTCTGTAGAACGTCTTGATGGCTCAGGACTCACTCAAGATCAGAAATATTTACCTAATTGCTTAGTGGCGATGAATTCCAATGGCGAATCGATTAGTATCACTGCGCTGATTAAAACTCAAGGCTCAGATACGAAGCTTGTAGCCCAAATGCAGCCTTATCATGAGGCAAAAGGTCGGAGTAGACAGATGCTTGGTAATATTTCCGTACCTTCCCTCGTGTCGCAAATTGCCGATGGCGAGAATGGCGGCGTAATGATGAATGAGTTTCCCCGTGATTATCCATTGGTCTGGGATCAGCTTAAAAATAATGGTCGTGGAAGTTCAGGTGTTGTCGGACTAAATGGAACTGAATATCTGGAAATGATCGAGGCGGCTGGCGTAAGTCCCCTTGATTACCCAGTCGTGCAAGCAGTGCAACAGCATAAAGTCTGGAATAAGGTCGATAGCGGCGATCGCAGTAATCTCAGCACTGCTAACGTTGAACAAGCAATTACTGAACTAAAAGCAAGTGACCATCAATTTCATATGGATGGCGCATCATGGACAAATAGCATGAGTTGGGTACATGGCTATGAAAATGTATTGGAGCCAATGAATAAACTCAGTGCCAAGTTCCATGAAAAATACGATCCACTGTTGGCAAAAGATCCCTCAATTACTAAGCGATCAGATTACCAGCAAGCTCTGCTCTACAATCTCCTAGTCCAAACTAGCTGCTTCCGCTACTGGGGACAAGGCACATGGACAGACTATGCCCGTGAGCTTTATCGACGCGGTGAAGCTTTGTAGTCTAAAGTTGGCACTAAGTGCCAACTTTAGACTACAAAGCGTTATACAATTTTTGAGCCAATCATTTTTTCATGACGATCAAGATTATGACTTTGAAGTGGTTCAATCTTGCATTTAAGTTTCAGGGTTCCGTAGCGCCGATTATTTTACCAAGAGTGTTGATTTTTGCAGGATTTGCCTTTGGAGTCTCGCTCTTTCACTACTATGAACCACAGATCTCTCTCAAGGTTTTGGGAGATCTGACTAACAATGTCGTCTTTAATCTAGTTTTAGGACTGCTCTTGGTGTTTCGGACAAACACCGCCTATGATCGCTATTGGGAAGGACGCAAAGCTTGGGGGACTTTGGTAGTGAATATTCGTAATTTATCCAGATTAATGAAAATCTCAGCCAACTGTCCTGAGGAGGAAACGCAGCAAAGAGAAAAATCGATCAAGTTGTTAGCTGCTTTTGCGATCGCGACAAAACTCCATCTTCGTAGTGAAGCAATCGAAAAGGATCTTGATGAAATTCTACCTGAAGAAGACATTGTAAAGCTCCGTAGTGCTAAACATGCTCCTTTAGAATTAACACTATGGTTAGGTGACTATTTACAAAAGCAAGTACAAAGCGAGCGGTTTGATACTAATTATTTTGTAACTATGAATAGCCATCTCAATGCTTTGGTAGAAGGGCTAACTAGTTGTGAACGTATTCTTAGAACGCCATTACCGATCGCCTATTGCATCTATTTAAAGCGATTGATTTTGATTTACTGTATTGGGTTACCATTCCATCTTGTTGTGGAGATCGATTGGCTAACTGCGATCGCAGTTGGTTTGGTTAGTTTTATCCTTTTGGGGATTGAACAAATTGGCAACGAAATCGAAAATCCATTTGGACATGACTTGAATGATTTACCAATCGATACAATATGCGAAAGCGTGACAGCTAATGTAGAACAAGCGATTGCTTATTCTACAAAATAAAAAAGGGCGCTTAGCTCCCTTTTTTATTTTGTTTATTCTTGTTCCTGACGATTAATTTGGGCGATCGCTAATTTTGCTAATACTCTCAACACCTCTAGTTCATCATCTAATAATGGTTGCAAAGATTTGATGACGCTTGCATTGCCAATCTTGCCAAGCGCATTAATTGAGGCTTTACGAACACCTAGATCAGAATCTTGTAGGGCTAAGATTAGATGCGGAATCGCTGGAGGATAATTAACTTGACCGAAAGCCGCAGTAGCTTCAGTCCGAATAATTGGCTCAGGATCAGTGAGCGCTGAAATGAGAATATTGCAGGACTTCTCATCCAACTGCTCTTGGGCAACATGACCAATTGCGCCAATCACTGCACAACGCACATCTAGAGAATCAGAATTCAAGGCTTTATACAGATGTTCCGCAGCATCAGCGCCGATAAAAGCTAGAGCCCATGCAGCTTGTCCCTTAATATCCTGAGGTTGATCGGGTGACTCCAAAATCCCTAACAATGCTGAGGCTGAAGCCTCACCAGTTCTGGCTAAAGCACCTGCCGCAGAACTTCTCACAACCGTATCTGGATCATTAAGGAAAGAGAAGAGTAAGTTTGGCACTGCACTTGGATCAGCAATGATTGTTAGGGTTTTAGCAGCCGCTCTACGCAGAACAACATTGGGGTGATTAGCTAGTGCTTCTGTTAGGAATGGAGTAAACAATTCACCAATTTCTCCAATGGTTTCGGCAAACCTAAGTCTGACCAGCCCTCTAGGATCGCCTAGCCCTCCGACTAGTTGGCTGAGGAGTTGATGATCGCTATTGTCGAAAGTCCCAAGAGAGATTTGATCATTTACCTTTTGAATCAGAATATCGTTGGCTGATTGAATATCTAGAACTGAATTATCCATTGTTAAATATCGATAACGAAATTAAAGGGAAGTCTTCCGCTAAAGGCACGACGAACTGCACTAACCTCATCCAGCCAAGTCTTTAGCGAAAATTATTTAGGATTTACTTTGATGTTGGCGAAGTGTCTGGAGGGTAGAATCAATTTTGGCTAGGTTTGGCTCTAAAGTTGCTAGAGCTTGGCTTTTCATGACTTTGGCTCGCTGTGCTGTGGCGAGAGTATCATTTACAATTCTTTCGCGAAACTGCTCTAACTCAGAGATCATTTCTGCTAATTCTTGAGGAGTCGCCTCTTCGAGTGAGTTCAGTTCTGGAATGTCAAACATAGCTAGTTATATTATCTAAAAAATAAATAAATTAAGTCGATTTAAATCGATAAAAAAATATAATTTTAATTGTCTCAGATCACGGCGCAAATGTTTTACCCAAACCTAAAAGCTGTTTCGCCCGCTACGCGGGCGAAACAGCTTTTAGGTTTACGTGTTTTAGCGCAAAGCACCGCCGTTAATTCTGGCTTTTAATGCGATTAATTGCTTGAAACATCTTGCTATCAGAAACTATTTGCTGTCGCTGATTTAACTTGAATTTTTCAACGCGATCGCCCATAGTTTTTTCAGGTACAACGCCTTCTTCCTCTGAAACTTGCCAATTGAAGAGCCTATCTAATCCTTCTAAAGGGGCAAATGAAACATCTCTATCTGTAAATCTTAACAACTGCATACTGCCGCCGCCAACGGCAGGAGCATTGCTCTGTTGCATTTCCAGTAGCATCTGATGTGCTGGAGATAAAGCAGTGGGAGAACTATTGCCAATTGTCACTTGGGCTGTCAAAGAGTCTGTGTTTAAGGAAAATACAGTACTCGCGATCGCCAATAAACCTAAAACTTTGAATGAAGCCATTTACTGCCCTTGAAATTTAACATGGTGAACTGCAACATGAAATATTTCCTCGCCTTTACTTAAGCTATCATTTTTTATTGTTTCGCTCTAGCTAAATGTCAGAAATTTAACATAAAACCCAAAAAGCGTGATGGGCTGCTTTGCCCCGCCTTATGCTTTTTGGGTCTTGAAGTTGTGTTTGGTTGCTATAGTAACGATATACTTCGATTATTTGATAGTTTGTTAAGCAATCGGGTTAAGCAATCGACAAGTAGATTTTAGTAACGACACCATGCTAGAGACGGTAACTGAAGCAGATCAACCAAAGGATTTGTCTAACACACAATCCATTGAGGACGTAAATGAGGCTGCGATCGCTGTTGTCGATCCTCCAATTGTTGATGAAGATCTAGAAGTAATTGAAGATGTCGAGATGTCTTTATTTGATCACCTCGAAGAATTGCGATCGCGGATTTTCTATGCCTTAATTGCCATTTTTGTGGCGATCATTGGTTGCTTTGCCTTCGTAAACAAGATTGTGGCTCTATTAGAGATTCCTGCTCAGGGAGTAAAATTTTTGCAACTTGCGCCTGGGGAATACTTTTTTGTTTCGATCAAAGTTGCTGGCTATAGTGGCTTATTGGTAGCAAGCCCAGCCATCTTGTATCAAATTGTACGATTTATTCTGCCAGGGCTAACCCGCAAAGAAAAACGAGCGATCGCTCCAATTGTTTTTGGCTCTAGTATTTTATTTGTCCTTGGCATTGTCTTTGCTTACGAGTTACTTATACCTGCTGCCCTTAATTTCTTTATTAGCTATGGCGGCGACGTGGTTGAGCAGTTTTGGTCAATTGATCGCTATTTTGAATTTGTACTATTGCTGTTATTTAGTACTGGCTTAGCCTTTCAAATCCCCGTGATTCAAGCCTTATTAGCGATGACAGGTATTGTCAATTCCACCCGAATGCTTGCTGGGTGGCGCTATGTGGTACTTGGCGCAGTCATCCTCGGCGCAGTGTTAACTCCATCAACTGATCCCATGACCCAAAGTTTGCTCGCTGGTGCAGTTGCCATTTTGTACTTTGGTGGCATTTTCTTAGTCAAGGCTATGGGTAAATAAACAATAACCAGTAAAGCCTGAGCATCAGACCGTACTGGTTTGGGATTTTATATTTAAAAAAATGGAAAATCAAAACATTTTGATCTACGACACGACCCTTCGCGATGGCACACAGCGCGAAGGGTTGTCGCTGTCAGTCGAAGATAAGGTGCGCATAGCAGTTCGCCTCGATCGGATGGGAGTTGCCTTTATCGAAGGTGGTTGGGCAGGTGCAAATCCTAAGGATGGTGAATTTTTTCGGCGAATGCAAGAATATCGCCTTAGTAGTGCCGAGCTAGTGGTCTTCTGTTCAACAAGACGAGCAGGAATCAAGGCAAAGGATGATCCGATGCTCGTACCAATTATTGCTGCTGAAACCAAGTGGATTACTATTTTTGGTAAATCATGGGATCTTCATGTCATTGAGGGATTACGGACAACCCTTGAAGAAAATCTTGCCATGATCAGCGATACGATCGCCTACCTAAAAAGTTGCGATCGCCGTCTGATCTATGATGCTGAGCATTGGTTTGATGGATACAAAAACAATCCTGACTATGCATTACAAACCTTAAAAGCAGCTCTTGATGCTGGAGCTGAGTGGGTTGTCCTCTGCGATACCAATGGCGGCACGATGCCCGACGAAGTGGCAAAAATTACGGAGGTTGTGAATAATTCGTTGCGTCAATGGGGGAGCAACCCGCAAATTGGCATTCATACCCATAACGATGCTGGATTGGCTGTCGCTAATGCGATCGCATCTGTCCAGCATGGAGCAACGATGGTTCAGGGAACTATTAATGGCTATGGTGAACGCTGCGGCAATGCTAATCTCTGCACCGTGATTCCTAATTTGCAACTAAAAATGGGCTATGACTGCATTGATGCAGAAAAATTAGCTCAACTCACCGAAGTCTCTCGCCAAGTCAGCGAAATTGTTAATCTTGCGCCTGATGACCATGCTCCTTTTGTGGGTGCTTCAGCCTTTGCCCATAAGGGAGGCATCCATGTCAGTGCTGTACAACGCAATCCCCTCACCTACGAGCATATTGCTCCTGAAAGTATCGGTAACAATCGCCGCATCGTTATCTCTGAACAGGCAGGTATCAGCAATGTGATCTCCAAAGTCGAAACCTTCGGCATTTGTCTACGCAAAGAAGATCCCGCCTGTCGGCAAATCTTGCAAATGACGAAAGATCTCGAACAACTCGGCTATCAGTTTGAGTCAGCGGAAGCAAGTTTTGAATTATTGGTTCGCGAAGCCTTAGGCGATCGCCCTAAATTTTTTACAATTAGCAGTTTTCATGTTTACTGCTCTACGGAATCGACTCACAGTAACGGATTAGTCGGTTCCCAAGCTACTGTTAAGGTGATGGTCAATGATGAAGAGCATCTTACAGCCGCCGAAGGGAATGGACCAGTCGCAGCCCTTGATATCGCTCTTCGCAAAGCTCTGGTTAGCTTCTATCCTGAAATTGCTAATTTCTATCTAACTGACTATAAAGTGCGCATTCTAAATAGTGATTCTGGAACTAATGCAGTTACTAGAGTATTAATCGAATTCAGTAATGGTAAAAGGCGCTGGTCAACGGCTGGAGTGTCAAATAATATAATCGATGCTTCTTGTAAAGCTCTTGTAGAAGGCTTAGAGTATGGGCTTCTATCCGCAGTTCGCCACACCAAAGTATAGCAAAGCAATCATTGACATCTATCTATAGCAATAATACCACAGCACAAAATGGCTATGCCATTTTGTGCTGTGGTATTATTGCTATATTTTTCGACTTCTTTCCACCCAATAATTCAAAAGTCGCCTTAGTAGAATTAATCTAGCTACTTATAACCCACATTCCGCTCGTAATGGAAGGGTAAAATAATTACAGAGAAGCCAAAAAGAGGAGGCAGGTATTAATCCAGAGATGAAAGTAACGAACCTAGACCATCTAGGAATCGTAGCAGGGATAATCCAAGTTCTTTATCTACCTTTGCCACGCCAGCTATTTTTCTTAACAGTTCCAGTGCTTTCTCCTCTGACAGCACTTTCAGAGGGACAGACTCAAAACCCACATTCAATTCCCGTTCTCGCGTCGTCACCAATACCCGCACACGCGGATCGATGGGCATCGCCACATCGGGAATACTCTCCGCCCTTGGGACATCATTCTGATCGAGATTGGCAGTGAAATTACCGCCAACCGAGACATCTTTAAATCCTGTTTGATTAACTTGATGTTCACTCACACATCACCTCCAGAAACTAAAGCGATCGCCTCTTGAATTATGCGATCGCGATCGACCATCACACCCAACTCAGCCGACTCATACTTTCCCTCAAAAGCCTCACCCGCAGCAGCATCTAACGCAATGTCATAGGCTTCTTCTATCGTCTCGCGTAGTTCTGAAGGTTCGCAATAATTACCTTTAGCCTTACGTCGTTGGTTAGTACGCTGAATTTCTCGTACCGAATTCTTAATTGAAAGATCCCACGATCTTGTAGTGCGATTTTCGGCACGTTGTTTGATCAGATGCATCAGCAAGATTTTGGCAAAGCTATAAATCTTGTTGATTTTGTCATCCTTGCTCATTTCTGTCATCTCCTCAACCAACAACAAAGCATCGGAGATATTGCCACTTAGCAAAAATCTTTTCAGTTCTAATAACTCTTCCATCGCCTAAGCCTCCTGAGTTAAATCACCCAAATCAATATCACCCGTTACCTTGACATTTTTTAGCATCGTCTGTTCGACCGAGCCGCTAACCGATGGTGCTGTTTGCTTCATTGATTTTGCGCGAAGGTTCACGCCCTCAATATCGCTAGCCATCACTTGTACACTTTTAGCCCCAATTTTAGATTGTGCCGCTAACTCCTCAATCTTAGCCGCCAGTTCTTGATTATTAGCCAGAAGCGATCGCACCTCATCCAACAACTTAATCACATCAGGATCATCAGCGATCGCCTCCACATCAATTACCGCTTGCTGAGCATCAAAATCTTTACCTGCGCTAATGGCTCTTACAGTCTGCGTATTTGGAGACTTACGACTGAGAAAAGACCAAAGCAATCGCGCTAATTTCAACGTCTCATCAGTAATACTTTCACCAACCTCTGTACCCACAATCACCAATAAACCCACAAGCAGAGAAACTGGTTCCATATTTGCACCGATGATATACCAAGATTTTGATTTTATCGTATAGATAAAGATCCCCGACTTTTTATATGAAAGAGTAGATCATTTTTGCGAGTCACACAAAAAGTCGGGAATCTGGGCTTTACACCTCACCCACCGTAACCTGAAACGATGATGCAAAGGTTGACACAGGCAAGCGATCGCCTTTGTTCTCAAAGATAGAAATTGCGCGATCGCTAAAATCACAAGAATTGGAGTAGAAGCTGTCATATATTGGATTCAGCCCACTAAAGACAAAGTATGAATACAAATAATACTGAACCTTGGTTACAAAAAGAACTATTACAACATATCCAATTATTGCTTTATAGCTTTCATCATTGGACTGGCAACAATCTAATACCAATCACCAATTACCAATCACCATTAGAAATCGCTAATTTATTATTCAATGCAAATCTCATAGTTGTTTCTCATGGCACTCAAGCCGATCCGATTCTCAACTATGGCAATCAAAAAGCACTTGATTTATGGAAGATGGATTGGCATACTTTTATTTCAACGCCATCACGATATACTGCCGAGGTAATGGAACGTAGTGAAAGAGAACAGCTTTTAGCACAGGCAAAATCGCAAGGATATATTAGTAACTATCGCGGGATCAGGATAGCGAGTACAGGTGATCGCTTCTACATTGACCAAGCGATTATCTGGAATGTAGTAGACGAAGAGGGGAAACTTTGGGGTCAAGCCGCAACTTTTCAAGACTGGGAAGCAATTTAAACCTCAAGAATAGAGCCAGCAATTCTTGCTAGCTCTATTCTTGACTAGAGAATTTGTCCTAGCACAAGCAACGACAGCTATATATATTAAAATTATTTACAATTGAATAAGATTCAATACAGAATCGTTACGACGCTATACCTAAGAAATTCCTAAGAACAGAACTATGATTGTCGCAATCCCTGAACCATTTAAAACTGTGGTGACCTTTGCTCACCCACTGCTGATGCTCGCAACTTTATTTTTGGCGCTTTATGCAGGTTATATCGGCTGGCAATATCGCAAAATTCGTAGCACTGAGGGGGAAGAGAAAAAAGCTCTGATCGCCAAACGATACAATATTCTTCACCACAAGCTTGGATCGGTCTTTTTGGTATTGATGGTAGCTGGCGCTGTTGGCGGTATGGCTGTTACCTATAACGACAATGGCAAGTTATTTGTGGGTGCACATTTGTTAGCTGGTCTAGGTTTAGCATTTTTAGCCGCTCTGTCGGCTGCTTTTGCGCCAATATTGCAGCAGGGCAAAGAATGGGCAAGGATAACTCATATCACTGTAAATACTGCCTTGATTGGTATTTTTGCGTGGCAAACCTTCACAGGTTGGCAAATCGTACAGAGGATTTTAGAAAAAATGTTTAAAGCTGCCTAATATCACTAACCTAAAAGAGAGTTGCGGCGCGATGCGCCGCAACTCTCTTTTAGGTAATGTCGCAAAGCGCCTTTTTGGCTTAACGATAGTTCGTGAATTGAAGCGCGAGGGGAAAGTCTTCTGCTTTTACGAGTTGTATGATTTCTTGGAGTTCATCTTTTGATTTGGAAGTAACCCGTAAAGCATCACCTTGGATAGAAGCTTGAGCTTTTGGGAAAGCATCACGAATAATTTTAGAAAGTTTCTTCGCTTGATCCTGTTCAATGCCTTTTTTTAGCTTAATAATTTGCACAACACGATTACCGCTAGCCGAATCGATCTCGCCGTATTCAAAGATTTTTAGAGATAAGCCGCGCTTGATCGCTTTAGATTGCATCACATCAACCACGGCAGTGAGAGTCATTTCACTATTAGTGTTAATCGTTATCGATTCTTTTTCAAGTTCAACTTCTGTTTTGGTGCTTTTTAAGTCATAGCGACTGACAATTTCACGGCGCGTTTGATCGATCGCATTGACAAGTTCTTGATGATCAAAATCGCTAACCACATCGAATGAATAACTGGAAGCCATAGATTTACTTTAGATTAGATTTTTAGATTTTATTGCGTAATGTATCCTATCGTACCAAAAAACTAATAACAGAAAGTTGGCGCTTTGCACGAACTTTCTGTTATTCCCATAGGCGCTTGCCTTCTGCGCCTTGCAAGCGATCGTGAGTGTCACGTAAAAGCTTCGGGATATCTAAATTTTCTGGACAACGTGGTAAACAATCACCACAGTCTGTACAGCGAATCGCTTTACGCCCTGGGAACCAATGCCCCGCATTTTCAAACATTTTGTAGCGATACTTGCCAAATTCCACCATATCAAAACTGACAGCTAAGTTTCTTAGGCGTAACACTTCAGGAATATTGATATCTTCAGGACAAGGCAAGCATTCGTAACACTGGGAACAGCGATCGCCTTCTAGGATTGTGTAGCGGCGATTAATGCAATCAAGAACTGCTTGCTCTAACTCGGACATTGGTTCATCGTTGTCCCACGCATCTTGATGCGAGTCAATTTCGGCGGGATTTGCTGCTCCGAGGCTGAGAGTATGCACACGGGGATCGCTAAGCAGGAAGCGATCGCACATATAGAGAGCCGTAAATGGATAACTCACGCTTGCTAATTCTTCCGATGGGTTATACAGCATTCCGCCTTTATCCGACGGTGAGATGATGAATACACCCATATCTTTTTCATGGGCAATCTGCACGGCGGCAGCATTACGCTGGTTGAAAAAATAATAATGTAAGTTGATCGATTCAAATAAATCGGTTTTGATCGTATCAAGAATTACGTTAAGGGGCGCATGGGTGGAGAATCCGACATGACCAATCATTTTTTGATCGACTGCTTCTCTGACTGCTTTCATGCAGCCATTTGGATCTGTGACTAGATCAAGATGCTCTTGTAAGTTAATTCCATGAATATCAAAGTTATCGATATAGTCCACATTCAGCTTTTTGAGGGACTGCTCGATCTGGCGACGCATTGAGTCGGCATCTTTGGTGGGCGAAATTTTGGTAGTCAGATAAAAGCGATCGCGTTGTTTACTCAATCCATTTCGCATCGCCTTTCCGATAAATTCTTCGCTCTTGCCATAGCCTTGGGCAGTTTCAATATGATTGATGCCAACTTCTAAGGCTCGCGCGATCGTTTGATGGGCATTCTCCGCAGATTCCATATAGCGCATCGCTCCTAACGAAAAGACGGATAGGAGCATCTCAGTTTTGCCAAAACGACGGTAGCGCATAGTAAATACCTAGATATATTCAGAATAGCGACATACCGCGCCGCTATTTTCTTTTAAAACTGACGACGGGCAAATATAAGAATAGCGATCGCTAAGGTCAACAAGGCATAACTCAATATATAAACCCCATTGTTAAACATATCTAAAAAGCTTGGCAGAATATTATATACTGCCTCATTTTTGAGGTTAGCACGGGATAAATCGGGCAAAATCATATAAAAAGTTCGCGTTACTGTCTGCAAACTAGGATTTTTAGAAATCTCACCTAGTAGCAACAAATCACGACTAAAATTTCCGATTAAATAGGCGGCTAGGGTCAGCAAAGAAGCAATTAGCGAACCTGAAAAAGAACCAAAGAAAATTGCGATCGCCCCTAGCAGCATAATTTGCCAAAAGATAAAAAAGTTAGCGGTGAGAATCGCAGGAATCGGGATTGGAATGTTTTTGATTGCCATCAGGGCAATAAAGATAACAGTCATAATTGACACCAACGCCCCAATCACAGCAGTTAAGCCTAGATGCTTGCCTAACACAAATTCAGTGCGGTGCATTGGCTTGGCAATTAAAATAAAAATTGTGCGCTTATCGATTTCTTTATTAATGAGATTTGTGCCAACCAATACCGCCACAATCAAACTCACCACCTCGATCGCCGCGATACCAACATCAACGATCATCTTTGCCGATGAATCATAGGAAAACTCTGGCAGCATCAGCATTGCTGAAACCACGATCACGGTATATAGCAAAGATAAGTAAAGTACCTGTTCGCGCACGGTTTCGCGAAATACATTGGTAGCGATCGCCCAAACGCGACCTAAACTTAGACTAATATTCAGGCTAAAGTTCATAGGTCAACAAAATCCTCAATAGTCCTAACATAGTTGCATTTTACCGCACAATTAGAGGAGCTATAGCTTCTCTAATTGTGCGGTGTGCTAACAACCTATGAAAAACTTGCCATCAATTCTTCCCTTTATCCAAGAATTAACCAATCAAGTGGGCGATCGCCTGCTTGCAGATTTTGAGCAGACGCGAGTAGCGATCGCTAAGAATGATGGCAGCCTTGTGACGAAAAGCGATCGCTGGGCGGATGCCTATATCAAAGCTGCACTCGAAAAAGAGTTTCCTGAGTATGGGGTATTAACTGAAGAATCAACCCAAGTTTTGCCCGATCGCGAATGGGCTTGGGTCGTCGATCCCCTTGATGGCACGACCAATTTTGCAAGGGGAATTCCGATTTGGGGCATATCTTTGGGACTATTGCATCACGGCACACCAGTTTTTGGTTATGTCGCGATGCCACCGTTACACCAAAATATTTACGGTTGGTCAGACGAGCATGGTTCAGCGGCATTTTTTAATGACCAGCCAATTCATTTGCCTGAAGTTTCGCCCGATCCTGATGCGCTCGGCAATTATTTCTTTAGCGCCTGTTCTCGTAGTCTCGAAAAAATGGGTCGATCGAAATTCCCTTTTAAGCTGCGGATGTTAGGTGTGGCTAGCTATAACATTTTGACGGTGGCGATCGGCTCCACTATTGGCGCAGTCGAAGCTACTCCCAAGATTTGGGATATTACAGCTGTTTGGGTAATCTTGAAAGCGATCGGCGCGATCTGGGTTCCCTTAGAAGCTTCTCAAAACATCTTTCCCTTAGAAATGGGGAAAGATTACAGTAGTCGCAATTTTCCAACTTTAGTAGTTAGCCATGCTGAGCTTTTACCAATGGCACGAGAAATAACAAAACCTTTCCCCTAATTGCCCTTACTGTTTTCGATTCTGTTAGAATGACTACTACTTAACACCGCGCTTGTACGAGCTTATGGTTAACCTCACTTATACAACCAATCGGATTCTTCCCACTGCTGAAGAATTGCCATCATCTGACGAAACGCCTGTGGATAATCAGTTACAAAATGACATTCCAAATTTACTGCTAAGTTTATTAGCATCTATTTGGGGAGATCGTGATGATTGGTACTTCGGAGTAGATATGGCGATTCATTATAATCCTAACGAACCAGCGATCGTACCTGATGGATTTCTAGCGATTGGAGTCAAGCATGATACAGGTGAAAGAGGAAGGCTTAGTTATGTGCTGTGGGAAGAGCAGAATATTATGCCGCTCTTGACTTTGGAAGTTGTCTCTGAGCGCTATAACAGCGAATATGAAGACAAGTTAGTAGATTACCAGTCGTTAGGCATTCTCTACTATGCGATTTACAATCCCTTGAGTGGGCGCAGAGGCAGGTTCAAAAATAGGCAACGATTGGAAGTTTATCGACTGATAGCTGGTAAATATGAACTTTTACAGATTGAGAATAACCGCGTTTGGCTGCCAGAAATTGATTTAGCTCTTGGCTATGAACAAGGAGAACATATTGCTTGGCATCGTGAGTGGCTCTATTGGTATGATGCTGCGGGCGATCGCTACTTGACCGCTAATGAGAGAGCAGTTAATGCTGAAATCATGGCTGCTAAAGAACGTCAACAGAAGGAAAAATTAGCAGCTTATCTGCGGTCAATAGGTGTAGATCCTGATGCAATTCAAAAAACCAATTTAATATAGTGGCGAGGCACAGTCGCGCCACTATATTAAATTGCAGAACCCTTAGTCGTAATGCGATCGTCAAAGACAAAACATTCACCTTTCCAGAGGCTTTCTTCGGGAGGGACTTCTGCTAAATATTTGAGAATGCCACCTTTGAGATGGTAAACCTCGTCAAAACCCTTGGCTAACATATAAGCACTTGCCTTCTCGCAACGGATACCACCTGTGCAGAACATGGCAATTTTTTGTTGCTTATTATTACTGAGATTATCTTCTACATATTTAGGAAACTCATAAAAGAAATCTAAATTAGGATCGATCGCACCTTTAAAAGTTCCAAACTCGACCTCATAAATATTGCGCGTATCAATGACTAACACATTAGGATCACTAATTAACTGATTCCAATCTTGAGGATCTACATAGGTTCCCACTTCCTTACTAGGATCGATATCAGAAACTCCAAACTTCACAAGTTCTTTTTTGAGCCTTACTCTCAGCTTGTTGTAAGGCATTACATCAGAGGTAGTTTCCTTATATTCTAGATTCTGCAAGCGTAGATCTGATCGTAAGTAACTTAAGAGAGCATCAATACCTTCACGACTACCTGCGATCGTTGAGTTAATTCCTTCTTGCGCTAATAGAATTACCCCTTTGAGGTCGTGTCTATTACAAAAATCTGTAATTGGAGGACGCATGGATTTGTAATCAGCTAAATCAGCAAAATGATAGAACGTAGTGACAACAAAAGGTTCAGATTTTTCTAAGTACTTTGCAAGAGACTTTTCCATTACAAAATTAGTTAATTTTTCACCACGACATGCTACTTGTTGCTCCTTGACCACAGCAAATCCGCGACTTTTAAAGAAGGCTCTCGCAGTAATACTTACTTCCACAAATAAACGTTCTATTTTTAATTCTAGAGCCTTAGCCTCAATCGCGCGATATAGCCTTGTGCCAACGCCACAGCGCTGATATTCCTTATGGCAATAGAAACAATCAATATGACCATCAGTTTCTAATTGAGCAAAACCAATGATTTTACTTTCTTCTTCAGCAACGTAGGTAAAGTTGCTAGAACAATCTTCTGTCCAGTCGGTGAAATATAAATCATCAGGAGCCCAAGCTTGAACCTGTGCAGGCAAGTAGTCGCGAATATTGACCTCACGGATCGTGTCATGGAATAACTGCGCGATCTGTTCGCTGTCTTGTTCTTGGAATAGTCGAATTAACATAGTTTAATCTCAAATATTAAGATGGGCGGCGCATAGCGCCACCCATCTTACTTATACAATAACGCGATCGCAGGTTGTTTATGTGAGTAAACCCCAAAAAGCAAATCGTCCGCTACGCGGGCGATTTGCTTTTTGGGGTGTCAAGTTACTTACCAATACAAAATCTACTAAAAATTTGATCTAAGACGGATTCTGTAACTTCTTCACCAGTGATCTCACCGATCGCACTAATGGCATCTCGTAAATCGATTGTCCAGAAATCAAGTGG
>Ga0209985_10001522_pt1 | contig 22560 bp, 25 predicted proteins | sample NOAtaG_FD_187305 | JGI IMG/M metagenome (GOLD analysis project Ga0209985, IMG submission 187305) | Freshwater lake microbial communities from Lake Erie, under a cyanobacterial bloom - NOAA_Erie_Diel6S_1000h metaG (SPAdes) (version 2) | ecosystem: Environmental > Aquatic > Freshwater > Lake ...
CGCCGACTTGACGAACGTAGGGTGCGCAGAACGGATCGTACGCGCATTGTGGAGCTGCCCCTGTTCCCGCGCTACATCTTTGCCAGCCTGAACCCCTGCGCGGACCTGTACCACCTGCACGAAATCCCGGAAGTCGAGGCCGTGCTGTCCAATCAAGGCCAGCCAATCCGGCTGCCATCAAGCGTCATCGAAGACCTGATGGCGGCTCAGGACATGGGCCTGTTCGACACCCTTCGACAACGCGGCCCCATCTTCGAGGCTGGCGAGCACGTCCGGATTGCCGAGGGTCCGTTCGCAAACTTCCCCGCCGTCATTGCCTCAATCTCCACATCATCCGCCCGTGTCGTCGTCTCCCTGTTCGGATCCGATGCCGTCGCCAAAATCCCCATCAAAGCCCTGCGCAAGGCGGCGTGACCACGCCCCTTGAAATGCGTCGCAAATCATGGCATGGCTCTTGCAGGATGACGGGGATGGAGGCCACGGCCTCGCGTCGTATCGACGGACCCGCCCAGCGGACGCGAAACAAAGCGATCCCGCAAAATCTTTCGCTCGTCCTGAATTCGGCAAACCTTTGCCCGAACAATCAAAACGGGAAAGTTGATACCAGTGTCGCTCAAAAAGGACATGTCACGCCGAAATGTTGCGGCAATGGCGCGTCAAAACGCCGAAAAAGCCGTTGCGACGCTTGTCCGCTGCATGGACAGCCCTGATGAGCGCGTGGCGCTCGACGCCGCGTCTCGCGTTCTTGACCGCGCCGTTGGCAAGCCCATCGCCATGACTGCCGATGTCACCGATCGCCTAGACGAATTTACGGATGACGAGCTTGACGCAGCAATCGCAGACCTCAAGCGTCGAGTTGGCGCTGTTGGAACGGCTGGAAGCGAAGAAAGCGCACCGGCTCGCTCGCACTAAGCTGTTGCGATACAAGCCATACGCGAAACAGCGCGAGTTTCACGACGCCGGGCGAGTGTTTCGCGAGCGCCTGTTGATGGCCGGCAACCAACTGGGCAAGACCTATAGCGGCGCTGCCGAGCTGGCCTATCACCTGACGGGCGATTATCCCGCCGATTGGAACGGGCGGCGATTTGATCGGCCTGTAAGAGCTTGGGCAGGCTCCAAGACGGGCGAGGTGACGCGCGACGGCGTGCAACGCTTGCTTGTCGGGGAGCCGAAGGACCGGGCGCAATGGGGCACCGGGCTGATACCGGCTGCCACGTTCACGACCGACGACACATCATCGCGGCAGGGCGTTGCCGATGCTCTTGACAGCGTCACGGTTCAGCACAAGAGCGGCGGGCGCTCGACGCTGGGCTTCAAGTCCTACGATCAGGGCCGCGAAAAATGGCAGGGTGAAACGCTCGATATCGTTTGGTTCGATGAAGAGCCGCCAGAGGACATTTACAGCGAGGGATTGACTCGAACGAATGCCACAGGCGGCATGGCGTTCATGACATTTACGCCGCTCTTGGGCATGTCGAACGTGGTTCGGCGGTTCCTAAGCGACAAATCGCCGGATCGCCACGTCACGACGATGACGATCGACGATGCCGAGCATTACAGCCCGGAACAGCGGGCCCGGATCATCGCCAGTTATCCGGCGCATGAGCGCGAGGCGCGAACGAAAGGCGTTCCGACGCTTGGCAGTGGCCGCATCTTTCCCGTGCCGGAGGAAAGCATTCGCTGCGAGCCGCTGGCCATTCCGCGTCATTGGCCGCTGATTGGTGGCATAGATTTCGGATGGGATCATCCGACCGCCGCTGCAAAGCTCGCGTGGGATCGTGACGCCGATATTGTCTACGTCGTGGCGGCCTATCGCGTGAAAGAGGCGACGCCGGTCATTCATGCGGGTGCATTGAAATCTTGGGGCCCAACGCTGCCATGGGCATGGCCGCATGACGGCCTGCAACACGACAAGGGTTCTGGCCTCGCTCTTGCCGAGCAATACCGGACGCAGGGCCTTTCGATGCTGCCGGATCGCGCGACGTTCCCGGACGGCTCGAACGGCGTCGAGGCAGGCTTGATGGAAATGTTGGACCGGATGCAGACGGGGCGCCTCAAGGTCTTCGCCCATCTGTCCGATTGGTTCGATGAGTTTCGCCTCTACCACCGCGAAGACGGCAAGGTGGTCAAAGAGTACGACGACCTGATGAGCGCTACCCGCTACGCGCTGATGATGCTCCGCAACGCCATGCCCGCTGATCGCCCGACGCCTCGCAGAAGCGAGCACGCGGGCGCTGGCGGCTGGATGGGATGACTTGATGTCAGACGACGACGACAAAAAGCCGACGACCGATGACGACGTGTTGGAAGAAGCGCGCGAGGAATTCGAGCGCGCGGCCAACATGGAGGAAGACAATCGGCGCGAGGCTTTGGATGATCTGAAGTTTGCCCGGCTTGGCGAGCAATGGCCCGCTGCGATGAAGCGTCAGCGCGAGCTTGAAAGCCGTCCGGCGCTGACGATCAACAAGCTGCCCGCCTTCATTCGCCAGGTGGTGAACGACGCGCGGCAGAACAAGCCTGCAATCAAGGTGCATCCGGTTGACGATACCGGCGATCCGGCGACTGCCGAGATCATGAACGACCTGATACGCAACATCGAATACACGTCGTCTGCCGATGTTGCCTATGACACCGCGACCGAATGCGCAGTTTCGAACGGATGGGGCTACATTCGCATTTCGACCGACTATGCGCACGACGATAGTTTCGATCTCGATATCAAAATCGATCGCGTTGCCAATCCGTTTTCGATCTATGGCGACCCTGACAGCCAGTCGGCAGATAGCTCCGATTGGAATGTGGCTTTTGTCATTGAGGACATGCCGAAAGACGCCTTTTGCGCCAAATACAAGAACGCGGAAGAAGTGGACTGGGAAGAAACCGGATACACGAAGATCAAGAATGTTTCGTGGTTCGATGACGAGCATGTCAAGGTTTGCGAGTATTGGACCCGCGAAGAGGTTGAAAAAACCGTCATTCTTTTGTCAGATGGCTCTATTGTTGATGAAGAGACGCTGAAAAAGAACGCTGAGATTTACAATCTCATGGGCGTGACCGTCGTCAAGGATCGTGTCACCAAGTCCTACAAGGTCACGCAGCGCATTCTGACCGGCGCGGAGGTGCTGAGCACGACGGAGTGGCCGGGTCGCTTTATTCCGATTGTTCCGGTCTATGGCGACGAAGTGAACGTCGAGGGCAAGCGCTATTTTCGCTCGCTCGTGCGCGATGCCAAAGACCCTCAGCGCATGTTCAATTACTGGCGCACCACGGCGACCGAGCTTGTCGCGCTGGCTCCCAAGGCTCCGTACATTGGCCGCAAGGGCACATTCGACAGCGATCTTGCCCGATGGTCGAATGCGCATACCACATCGTACCCGTTCCTTGAGTACGATACCGAGATGCCTCAACGGCAGGCCTTTGCAGGCGTTCCGGCTGGCGTGCTGCAAGAGGCGCTGAACTCCAGCGACGACATGAAGGCCGTGATGGGCATTTATGACGCCTCGCTTGGCGCGCGGTCCAATGAGACAAGCGGCGTCGGCATTGCGGCTCGTCAGCGTCAGTCCGATGTGTCGAATTATCATTTTCAGGACAACATGGCGCGAGCAATCCGCCATGCCGGGCGCATCCTTCTTGACCTCATTCCAAAGGTCTACACGCAAGAGCGGGTTGTTCGGCTGATCGGCGAGGATGGCTCGCAGAAAGCGGTCAAGGTCAACGGGCCGACGCAGGTTCCGGGACCTGACGGCAATCCGATCGAGAAGATTTTTGATCTGACGAAGGGCCGCTATGACCTGACCGTCTCGACGGGGCCGAGTTACAACACAAAGCGGCAGGAAAGCGCGGATCAGATGACGCAGCTTATCCAGTCCTTCCCGCAGGCCGCGCCGGTCATTGGCGATCTTCTCGTCAAATCGCTGGATTGGCCGAATGCGGATGAAATCGCCGAGCGGCTGGCGGCCATAAACCCGCTCAATCAGCAACAGCAGGAAGCGGCCCCGCCGGCCCCCTCGCCTGACATGCAGATCAAGGCCCAGATCGCGCAGGGCGATCAGGCGCTTGAGGCCAAGAAAGTCGAGATTTCGGCCTATCAGGCTGAAACGGAGCGTTTGAAGGCAATGGCGACCGCCATGACGCCTGAAAATGTTCAACAGATCGTCGTCAAGACGATTTCGGACGCACTGCGAACGAATATCGCTTAACCCCGAACCCATAGGATCAATCATGTCTGGCCCGGAAACCGGTATCCCCGGTGCCGAGAGCAATCCCGTCTTGTCCAACGAGCCGGAACTCTCGGATGATGTCATGCTTGATGCTGGCGAAATCGATGAAGCCTCGGAGCCGGAAGAACCGGAACTTGAGGAAATCGACCTCGACGGCAAAAAGTACAAGCTGCCTAAGGATGTGAAACCGCATTTGCTTCGGCAGGCGGATTACACCCGGAAGACGCAGGAACTGGCAGAGCAGCGAAAGGCCATTGAGGCCGAAAAGGTAGCGTTTGCGAAGACCTCTGACGAGATAATCCAAGCACGCGGGACACTGGCTGCGATCGACCAGTCTCTTGAGCAGTGGAAGAACGTTGACTGGGACAAGTATGAAAGCGAAGACCCTTTGGCGGCGGCCAAGGCTTGGCGGCAGTATCAGCAGTTACAGAATTATCGCGAAAGCGTTTCTCGCGATGTGCAAGCAAAGCAGGCCAGCGTCATCGATGCCCAGCGACAGGAAGTCGCCAAGCGCATTGAAGATACGCGGCGTTTTGCCGAGACCGAAATAAAGGGCTGGACGCCCGAAATCGATGCCAAGGTTACGGCTTTTGCGAAGGAACAGGGACTGACCGATCAGCAATTGATCGAGGTCATCAACCCCGTGACTTACAAACTTCTGCATCTGGCCTGGGTTGGTTCGCAGCGTCTGACCGCACCGCAATCGCAGCCATCGTCACCGCCTCCGGCTCCCGCTCCTGTTCTGGAGAAGGTGGGGCGGTCCGCGCCGGCTGTCGTCAACAAACTTTCTGACCGCGCATCTGTCGATGACTGGATGAAGGCACGACAGGCGCAGGTCGCCAGACAAAGGTAAACGACGATGCCCAATACCCTTCTTACGCCGTCGCAGGTCACTCGTGAGGCCCTGCGTATTCTCCACCAGAAGCTCAATTTCGTCGGCAACATCAACCGTGCCTATGATGACAGCTTCGCCAATTCGGGCGCAAAGATCGGCGACACGCTGAAAATTCGCCTGCCGAACCGTTATGTTGTTCGAACCGGTGCCGCGCTTTCCGCGCAGGACACGACCGAAACGAACACGACGCTTCAGATCGCGACCCAGAAGGGCGTTGACCTGAACTTTACGTCAGTCGATCTCACGCTGTCTTTGGACGACTTCTCGAAGCGCATTCTTGAGCCTGCCATGGCGGTTCTTGCCGCGGCGATCGAGAGCGATGCGTTCTCGATGCAGAAGGATGTGTATCAGCTTGTCGGTACGCCCGGCACCGTCCCGAACGCGCTCCTGACCTATCTTCAGGCCAAGGCGCGGCTTGACAACTCGCTTGCCCCTCCGGGCGATCGTTCGATCATCCTTGATCCGACTGCGCAGGTCACGATCATTGATGCGCTGAAGGGTCTGTTCAACGATCCGGGTCAGCTTTCCAAGCAGTACAAGGAAGGCATGATGGGCCGCACTGCCGGTTTCGACTGGTATGCGAACACGCTCATTCCGACCCAGACGAACGGCGCTCAGGCCGGTTCGCCTGCCGTCAACGGCGGCTCGCAGACGGGCGCCTCGCTGGCGATCAACGGCATGACCGGCACGACCGTCATCACGAAGGGCACCGTGTTCACGATTGCCGGCGTGTTCGAGGTGCATCCTGAAACGAAGGTCACGACCTCGCGTCTTCAGCAGTTTGTCGCGACCGCCGATCTCACGACTTCGGCGGGCGCTGGCACGCTGTCGATCTCGCCTTCGATTGTGACCTCGGGCGCGTTGCAGAACGTTTCGGCGTCTCCTGCCAACGCCGCTGCGATCACGCTCGTTGGTTCGGCCTCGACCGGCTATAACCAGCAGATGGCGTTCCACAAGGACGCATTCACCTTCGCGACGGCTGACTTGATCATGCCGAAGGGCGTCGATTTCGCCTCGCGCGAAGTCTACGACGGCATCTCGATGCGCGTTGTTCGTCAGTACGACATCAACAACGACAAGTTCCCCTGCCGTCTTGACGTGCTCTATGGCTACAAGACGATCCGGCCGGAACTTGCTTGCCGCGTGACTTCGTAATGACACAGGGCGGGGGCTTCGGCTCCCGCCTTTTCTTTTGGAGGCGCGCCAATGCCGATCTTTGCGACCTACTCGGATTTGAAATCGGAGATTGTGGAACGCATTGGCCGTGCGGCTTTGGCGTCAAAGGCAGACACGTTCATCAGTCTGGCAGAAGCCAAGCTGAACCGAAGCCTCAAGTCGATCAAGAAAGAGACGGAAACGTCTTTCACTTTGGCGCAAGGGGCGGATCAAATCACGCTGCCAGCCGATTTCGTGTCGGTCATCCATGTGTCGATTGTCATCTCGAACGTTCGCATTGAGATGACACAAATCGACGTTCCGGACGCGATGAAATGGCAAATCGTGACGGGCATCCCGCAGTTCTATGCGATCGACGCCACGTCCATTCAGTTCGATTTCACGGCCAATCAGGCTTACACGATCTGGCTTCGGTACTTTCAAAAGCTGGCTTTGTCGGATGCTTCGCCGACCAACTGGCTTTTGACTGATCATCCGGATTTGTATCTCTCCGCCTCGCTTGTTGAGGCGTACAAATACATGCGTAATCTTGAGGCGGCGAGCGCGTTTCAGGGCGAAATGGACCGCCTGACGGCTGAAATCCTGAACAGCGATCTTTCAAGCCGCAAGCTCCAGCCCGCCCGGCTTGAGTTTCAGACGCTTGGCACCTTCAACATTTATCGAGGTTAAACATGCCCGCAAAAGTCAGCGAGCGCGATGGTATGCAGGTTCTGTCGCTCAATGGCGACGGCAATCCACCCTTCACCAATGGCGCGGATAATGAGCCGCAGCGCGCGACCTTTGGCGCGGCCATCACGAACATTACGCCGGCGGCGACGCCAACCGACTTTTTGACGATTGCGGGCGCGGCTGGCAAGATCATTCGTGTCAAGTCGCTGATGCTGGCTGGCGTGGCAACGTCGGCGTCAAACATCCTGATTGACCTCATTCGTCGCTCGGCGGCCAACACGGGCGGCACAACGGTTCCGATCACGGGACGATCGCACGACACGGCGGACGGGGCGGCAAGCGCCGTTCTGGCCTATTACACGGCCAATCCTTCCGGCCTTGGTACGGCAGTTGGCACGCTACACAGTGCCCGTTTGAACCTTGCGCCCGCTGCGAACGGCTCGATTGACCGCCTGCAATGGCAGTTCACATGGGTCAATGACAAGGCGATCGTGCTTCGCGGTGCGACGGACATTCTGGCGATCAATCTCAAGGGCGCGGCTTGGCCAGCCGGCGGCGCGCTTGATATCGATCTGGAGTGGACAGAGGAATGATTGCCTTCGGAGAATGGCGGCCTGATGTTTTTGACCTGAACGGATCATCGGTCAAAACCTGTCAGAATGTCGTTCCGCTTGGCAATTCCTATGGCCCGTGGCTGTCGCTGACGGCCATCACGGCGGCCCTTGGCGCGGCGTGCCAGGGCGCGTTCATGGCGAGAAAGAATGACGGCTCGTTCGTCGTTTATGCCGGCACGGGCGCGGCCCTGTTCCGGTATGATCAGGCCAGCAACACATGGACTAACGTCACCCGGCTTTCGGGCGGTGCCTATAGTGTGACGAGCGGCGCGTTCTGGTCCTTTGCGCAGTTTGGCACGCAGCTTGTTGCGGTCAATGCGAACGATGTTCCGCAAGTGATCGACGTGGAGGCGGGGAGCAATTTCGCGGCCCTTGGCGGATCGCCTCCGCAAGCTGCGTGCGTCACGGTCATCGGCTCGTTTCTGGTGCTGTCGCGGCTGACGAGCTTTCCCAAGCGCATCCAATGGAGCGCGCTGGAAAACATCGCAGTATGGACGCCGGGAACGTCGTTCAGTGACTATCAGGACTTCCCGGACGGCGGCGATGTGGTGGGTGTATCCGGCTTTGAGACGGGTTTCGTCATTCAAAAAGACACGGTTCGCCAGATGGTTTTTCAGCCATCTTCGCCGGTCATCTTCTCTTTCCAGCGGCTTGAGGGCGCGCGGGGATGCTTCAGCCCGTATTCGCTCGTCAATGTCGGCGAAGTGACGTTCTACTACTCGAACGCGGGATTTTACGCGATTGCAGGCGGTCAATCGGTCCCGATCGGGCTTGATGCGGTTGACGACTTTTTCAAAGCGGACGCGTCGGCGAACCTGATCACGGCCATGCAGGCTTGCGTCGATCCGCGAACAACGCGGGTCATCTGGGGCTACACATCGACCAGCAACACCGGATCGACCTTTGACAAGATCATCGGGTACGATTGGGGTCGCAAGAAATGGTTCTCGGCAGTCGAGAATGTGCAGTGCTTCACCCAGGCCGCAACGCTTGGCTACACGCTCGAAGGGCTTGATGCGTTCGGCACGATCGACAGCCTGACGATCTCGCTCGATAGCCCGGTATGGCAAGGCGGCGTCCCAGCCTTGGGAGCCTTCAATACCTCGAACGCCTTTGGCTTCTTCAATGGCTCGGCCAAAGAGGCGACCATCGAGACGATGGAGGTGCAGTTGTCGCCGCAAGGCCGCGCCTTCGTGTCAGGCGTCATTCCCTATGTGGACACGTCATCGGCCTTTGTCTCGGTTGGCGGGCGCGAGCGGCAACAGGACGCCACGATCTATTCGACCGAGTACGGCGTCGAGGTGACGGGCGATTGCTTCGCCAATAACTCGTCAAGGTTCCACCGTGCCAAGGTTCGCATTCCATCTGGAACGGCTTGGACCAAGGCGGCGGGCGTTGATTTCGCATTCTCGCAGGATGGCGACCGATGAGAATTGTCCCGCGCACGGAAAAGGACGCATCGGTCATTGCCGGTGCTCTGAACGACCTTGCAGCCGGTCGATTGAACAATGGCGGTGAGGTGACGCTCACGCCGAATGCAGCCTCCACGACCGTGCAGCGGCTTGGCGTTGCGGCTGGCGACCTGATCCTGTTCGCGCCGATGACTGCCAATGCAGCGGCGGAATTGTACGGCGGCACGATGTATGCCACCGATGCGAACATTACGAAAAACCAGTTCGTCATCACGCACGCGAACAATGCGCAGACTGACCGGACGTTCCGCTATGCCTTTTTCGCGGTGCTGACCGGATGATGATTGCCCAGGTTCTCCCGGAACATCTGGGAGACTACTGGCCAATCTTTGATGCGCCGATCCGGCACATTGAAAGCCGATCGGACGGGCTTTGGACGCTTCCCGGCATTGTGCGCCGGGTGCTGGCTGGCGAGTGGCAGTTATGGCTTGCGGCAGACGATCTTGACGCCAAGGCCATCGCGGCGACCCGGCTCCACATTGTCGATAGTGGCGCAAAGTGGTGTGAAATCCTGTTTTGCACCGGCACCGATCGCGAGCAATGGCAGGCTGGCATCAAGACGATTGAGGAATGGGCAAGGGCGGAAGGCTGCACGCGATTGCAGTCCTGCGCCCGCCTTGGATGGGCGCGTGTGTTGCCCGGTTATCGCGTGACGCACGCTTTCATTGAGAAGGATTTGGCCTGATGAGTGGCGGCAGCAAAGGCACGACGACAACGACACAGACCAATGCGCCGCCCGCTTATGCGGCTCCGCATCTGTCGAACATCGCTGACAAGGCGAAAGGCATTTTCGAGCAGGGGACAGCGTTCAATCCGTTCCCGAATTCGACTGTTGTCCCTTACGATCAGCGCACCATTCGCAGCCTCAACAATCAGGAGGGGCTTGCGACGGGCTCCAATCCGCTTGTCGGTGCGACGACGGGCGCGGTTCAGGGCATTCTGGCAGGCAATGGCGTCAATCAGGTAGCGCAGCCCGGTATTGGTGCGCTCACGGGTTATGCCAGTGGGCAGAACGTCAATGGCGGCTCCCAGCCGTTTCAAAAGGCGCTCGACTATCAGTCTCAAAAGACTGCAGACGATGTGAACGCACAATTTGCCACGGCGGGCCGCTTTGGTTCCGGCGCACATACTGGCGTGCTGACCGATCGCATTGGGCAGCTTCGCAACTCCGCGATGGCGGGAGAGATTGCGCGGCAAGAGGGCTTGCAGCAGCAGGCGGCTGGTGCGCTGATCTCGGCAGGCCAGGGCGGGAATGCCAATCTGCTACAGGGCGCGGCACTGGCTCCGACCGCTGATCAATTCCGCTATTCCGGTGATGAGCGATTGGCACAAATTGGCTCGCAATATGAGGATCTGGCCGCTCGAAACCTTCAGGACCAGATCGAGCGCTGGCAGGCCAATCAGCAGGCTCCGCTTGCCAATCTTGGAGCCTATGCGGACTTCATCAATGGCGTGTCGCGCGGCTATGGCACGTCCTCGACTGTCGCGCCGAAGCAAAACACCTCGCTTGCGGGCGGCATTCTTGGCGGCGCCCTTGCAGGTGGGTCGATCGGTTCCGGCATTCCGGTTGTCGGCACGGGCTTTGGTGCGCTTGGCGGCGGCATCCTTGGCGGCCTTGGCAGTCTGTTCGGATAAGGAGCGGCATAGATGGCAATTCTTGGCGATCCGCGACGCATGGACATGACATCGGGAATGCCCGGCTACGGTGCCTCTGCGGGCATCCTTGGGGCATCCCAGCCCAATGGCGGCATGTTGACAACGCTCGGCGGCCAGCTTGGCGATTGGTTCCGCAATAACCCGAACGCCATCATGGGACTTGCGGCCAATCTGCTTCAGCCGGGGCAGTTCAACGCGAACCTTGGTTCCGGCCTTCAGGCTTTTCAGCAGGGCGGCGCGATTGATCAGGAAACGCAGGGCCAGAACAAGACCCGCGAAGCCGCGCTCGCCTATGCCAAGCAGGCCGGGTTTACGCCGCAACAGCTTGACATGATCGGGACGTCGAAAGAGGCGCAGCGGGCGATTGTCGCCAAGATGTTCGAGGGGCCGAAGGAGGCGAAAGAGCCAAACCTGACTTCGATTTACAACGATCAAGGGCAAGAACAAAAAGGCTATTTCCAGAACGGCCAGTTTGTTCCGGTTGGTGGCGCGAAACAGGAAAAGCGAGACACGGCAACGCCTCCGGCTGGCTATCTGTGGAACGATCCTGCCGACCCAAATGCGGGCGTGCGTCCGATCGCGGGAGGGCCTGCCGAGAAGATTGACGCCGCCGAAGCAGCGCGCCTTGGCATGACAAAATCGTTCTTGGATGAAGCGCCGACACTTCGCGACAAAATTGCAAAAGGCGCGCTTTCTGATGTGATGAACCGTGGCTCGCTTGCGGTCGGCGCTGGCGATGCAGGACAGATTTACCGGTCAATTCAATCCGGGGCCGATGCGCTGATCCGGAACCTGACTGGCGCGGGCATGACCGTCGTTGAGGCTGAAGCCTATGCGGCTCGCTATCTGCCGTCGGCGATGGATTCTCAAGATACCATGCTCGATAAATTCGACCGATTGCAGCGGGAACTTGTCGCAGTGGCGGGAAGTGTCGGGCGAGGGCGCGGTGGCGCAGACTTCGCAACAGGAGGATCGCGCGGCGAACGCAAGCAGATTGGCGGCAAGACCTATGAGCGCGATCCCGCAGACGGCAGTTGGTATGAGGTCCAATGATGGCCGAACGCAAGAAGGTCACAGACCCAGCTTTGCTTGATGCTTTGAACGGAGGAAACCAGCCGGTCGCCACGCGCCAAAAGGTCACAGACCCAGCTTTGCTTGCGGCGCTGAACGGAGCCGGCGCGCCCGATCCTGTTGACCGCGCCTCGACGCAAGACCCAGCGAACGAACTCGGCATCCCGGTATTCAATCGCCCGCTTTACGGCGACGAGCGGAAGCCTTTTGAGCCGACGACATGGGACCGCGTAAAAGATGCGGCGTCAAAATCATGGGTCAATCAGCTTATTGTGAAGCCGGTTGACAACTTCCGGCAGTTGGCATCCGACGTGTACGAAGGCAAGGCTGACCCGCTTTCAGACAGTTCGATTGATATTGCGAACCAAGCCGCGGGCATCTTGACCCCGACGGCTCCCGCACGTCTGTTGCCGCTGGCGACCGGCGCAGCCATTCCCAAAAAAGCACCGATGGCTGATCCTGCGACCGATGTAGCCGCCGCTTCTGTCAATCCCGTTGTGGCAGCAGGAGAACGGCAGGGCGTCCCGGTCGCGCGGTACATTGCCAGCGAGCGCAAGTCTGTGAACATGCTGGCTCAGGCCGCACGGCAAGCCCCGCTGTCCGGCGCTCGCATTGAAAGCGCGGCGCAGGCATTCCGGGGCGGCGTTGCTGATGCGGCGGACCGCGCCGTCCAATCGCTTGGCTCCGGCGACGCCATGAAAGCTGGCGAAGGCGTCCGGGCAGGTCTGGCAAAGGAAGTCGGCGGCCTGCAATCCCGATCCGGCGCGATGTACGATAAGGTTGACGCGATCGTTGACCCGAACATCGCGACGCCACTGAATGCCACGCGCAAGGCCGTGGAACAGATCAGCGCGCGGCGCGCGGCCATGGCGGCGAATGGTGAAAGTCTTGCCATCCGCGAAGTGGACGGCGCTATTGGGCGCGATGGCGGGCTGACATATCACGGCATCAAAGATTTGCGCACTGCGATTGGCGAAAAGCTGAAGCCAGGCATGTTGCCGCAAGGCATGTCGCAGGGCGAATTAAAGGCCATCTACGGCGCATTGTCCGACGATCTCGCGACGGCTGCGAAGAATGCAGGTGGCGATGCTGGCGCGCGAGCTTGGCGGCAGGCCAACACGTTCTTTCAAGCGGCGCGCGGGCGACAGGAAAAGCTTGCCAAGATCATAGGGTCAGAAGGCGACGCGACCGGCGAAAAAGTGTTTGGGCGTCTGTCAGCAATGGCGTCGTCCACATCGAGTGCCGACTTGCGAACACTGAACCTTGCAAAGCGATCTCTTGATACTGCCGAATGGAATGAGCTTGTGTCCGGCGTCGTGGCCCGAATGGGAAGAACATCGCCAGAAGCCGAGTTCTCGCCTGACAAGTTCGTCACGCAATGGACCAAACTTTCAGCAGGAGGGCGCGCTACGCTTTTCGGCGGGAACAAGGAATTGCAACAGGCGCTGGACGACATTGTTCTCCTCTCCACCAAAAACAAGGCGGTTGAGAAGTTCGCCAACCACTCAAACACAGGCCGCGCAGCCGGGCTGGCGGCATTCGCAGCTGGCTCTTTTGTCTCGCCACTGACGGCGATTAAAATTGCCATAGGCGGCGAAATGCTGGCCCGCGTTCTGGCAAAGCCTGTCACCGCGAAGGCGGCTGCAAAGTGGGCAAAGGAAGTGACGGCGGCGCAATCGGCAAAGCCAACGCCGGGAGCTGCCAAAATGGCCGAACAGGCATCTTTGCGGCTGGGGACAATGCTTGCCAGTCAGTTTGGCGTGCCAGCAAACGACACGACCAGAGCTTTAATCGGCAGCCTCCGCGCGGCTGCTGAACAGCAGAATAACGAAAACAACTAAAAACCCATACGGGACGACAAACGTCAGCAGCACGAAGGCGCAAAGCCCCGTGATTACTGGCTCTTTGAATTTAATCATGAGGCCTCCGCATGGCAAATGTCCAAAAGTGGTCGAAAACGACGGCAAGCAACGCGACGGCGGACACGGATATCAATTGGGCCGAGGGGCAGGCTCCTTCGACCGTCAACAATTCCGCGCGAGCGGTCATGCAGGGCCTTGCCAACTGGCGTGATGACACGTCCGGCCAACTGACGCTCGCAGGCGGGACGACAGTCTACACCCTGACGACGAATAGCGTAAGCATCGCCCAAGCGGACGGATTTCGTGTCCATGCCGTTGTGAATGTCGCCAACACGGGCGCAAGCACGCTGAACGTCGATGGGCTTGGGGCGAAGAACATCTATAAGGCGACGACATCGGGCCTTGCCACGCTTTCGGCCGGCGATCTTGTTGTCGATATGCACGCAATTTTCGAGTACGACGCCAGCCTGAACGCGGCGGCGGGCGGATGGGTATTGCTTAATCCGGCTGCGGGAGGGCTTGCCGACGGCGACAAGGGCGATATTACCGTATCGGGGTCCGGCGCGACATTCACAATCGACAACAACGCCGTGACCTATGCCAAGATGCAAGATGCCAGCGCGGGGAACGTTGTCCTTGCTCGCGCGGCGGCCACAAGCGGCGACTATGCGGAAGTGTCCCTTGCGGCCTCTCGTCTTCTCGGCCGCGGATCGACAGGCGACATTGCGGCGATTTCCTTGGGAACCGGCCTTTCGCTCGCTGGTACGGTTCTCAGTTCTTCGTCTGCAATCCTCGACACGCAGACATTCACCGCGAATGGCACTTGGACCAAGCCCGCGACCGGAACGTGGGCGCTTGTCGTCGGCGTCGGGGCAGGCGGTGGCGGTGGCGGTGGACAAAGCAACGCTACGGCGGGAACGGGCGGCGGCGGCGGTGGCGCGGGTGTTGCTGGTTCATATCTTCTGCGCCTTTCCGACCTTGGCGCGACAGAAAGTATAACCATTCCTGCGGGAGGCGCGGCGGGAGCAAATGGGGGCCAAGCGCTTTTTGGAAATTCATACGCCTTTAGCGGCGGCGCGCAGGGGGCCGGCGCCGGCAGCGGCAATGGTGGTGCTGGCGGCTCAGGCGGCGGCGGTGGTGGCGGGTACAGTACCTTTGGCGGCGGCACAGGTGGTCTAGGAACGAGGCTTGGAAACGCGGTCGTTGGCGCAACAAACGTCGCTCCAGGCGTCGGCGGCGCTATTGGACAAAACGGTGTAAGCGCGGGCGGAGGTTCTGCGACTTACGACGGGTCTTGGTTTTATCCCATGTTCTTGCAGCAACCGGGGGGTGGCGGAGGCGGCGGCGGGCGTCAGGCCTCCACCACACTCGGCACAGGCGCTGCGGGCGGCGCGGGGACGTCGTGGTTCGGCGCGGGCGGCGCGGGCGGTAACGCGGTCAACGGCGTGGGCCAGAACGGCAGCGCTGGCACGGCTCCGGGCGGCGGTGGTGGCGGTGGCGGCTCCGGTGTTACGGGCGGCAGCGGTGGCGCGGGCGCACGCGGCGAAATCCGCGTTTATGTGTTCTGAGGGGCGACCATGACAGACCAGATCATCAGCCTGATCGACGGCAACAATATTCTCCGCCTCCGCACCATCAAAGGCGACGACGAATGGACGCCGCCCGAAGGCTACACGGCAATCGAAACGGATGGCGTGATAGGACAGCGCTGGAACGGTGTGGCCTTTGAAGACGTGCCGGTTGTCCTGCCCGTACCCGCCTCAATCTCCCGTCGCCAGTGCGCGAAGGGTATGCTGGGCCGCTCTCTCATCAGTGGTTCGGAGGCGCTTGCCATGACGCAGACCGGCGCAATGCCGGCTATGGTAGATGCCATGGTCGCAGGCCAGCCCAACGAAACGCTCATCCGCATCGACTTCGCGGCAGACACGTACGAGCGCGGGAACCCGCTTCTCAATCAACTGATGACCGGCGCGGGCTACAGCGCTTCGGAAATCGACGATTTCTTTCGCGAAGCGGCGGGGCTTTGAAAATGACGCAAAAACCGCCCTTCCCCGATTGGCCTTACACTGTTCGGCAGACTATTGCCTTGTGGGTGGCTTGGAAGATGCTTGCTTTAGGTAATGTGCCAAGGCCTCTTTTTGCATCTCTAGGACAATTCGCACAGCTTCGGCAGCCTGTACGGATAACCGTAACGCGTAAAGGGACTGTGTATCAGTTCCCACGTGGAGATGCAGAAGAGGCGGCGTGGCTTCAGGAAGCAGGCTCTCATCTTCCGGTAGCAGGAATGCCGACACAAGGCTTGTAAAGATTGGCGGCTTTATCGGTTCCATGTGACACCCCCTCATTTGGGGGATGTTGCACGCATTTGGTTAAAGACCGCCTTCACTTGCACCGCGTGTAAGTGGTGGTCGTGCCGTCTGTGACTGTTGTAATGTCGCTCTCCGTCGGTTCTTCGAACGTAATGCCCATCTTCTGATCTGAAACGTTTGCATAGAGCCTGCCAGCAACTCCGGCGCCAAGGCTCCCAACATCAACCCAGATGGTCCGCCCATTTTCTTTGTCGGTCTCAACGACAACATCAGCGGCCAAGAACTCAATCCGCGCATCTTTGTTGCAATAGGCGCTGCCTGCCATCGCATGAGACGAGGCAAGTAGCATCGCAGCTATGAGAAAGGGGCGTTTCACAATGTCCTCCGTTGTGAGCCTGTCGAAACAGGATATCGATTATATTGGCCGAGTTGTGGCGACAGAAGTCGATCACGGATTGGCGAAATCAAATCCGGAAGAATATTATCGCTCAATTCAAGCCGTCACTGACACGGTTCTCAATCGCGTTGCGTCTGGCCAATTTCCAAGTTCGACGACAGGCGTTCTCAATCAAAAGCGACAGTTTTCAAAGATTACAGGCCCGCAAGATCAAAAGCCGTATGGCTCGGTTCAGCGCACTCCTAAAGCCTCCACAGCCGTTCAGTCGCTTGTCGAAAAGCACATTGCCGACCGCATCGCGGGCGCTGATCCAATCATCGGCGGCCATGTGAATTATGCAAATCCGGACCATTCATCTCCGTCAAACATTCGGGGATGGATCAACCCAATGATTAAAAATCCGGATAGCACATGGATCGGCGGCCACATTCACGGAACGAATAAGAAAGACGGCTTTCGAACCTACGAAGGCGATCCAATCACCGATCAAGCAACGTTCGTCGGGTCTCAATCGTCGCCGGGAATTGGCACAAACAATGCTCGACGCGGCGGGATGGCTGCGGATGCCATTGATCGCGGCATGGAAGCGGCAACGCAGACCTTGACCCGCCGCCAAGCCGAGTTGGGCAAGCCAATGGGCACAGCGCTTACCGCGTTGCCCAGCCTCATCGACGCCCCGCCCTCAATGGCACCACGCACCACGGCCACGCAGCCGCCTTCCGCAATTCAGCAAGTCGCTTCGTGGCTGTCGAACATCGCCGAGCGTGCCAGTAATGAGACGCCTATCCCGCCCGCATCTGTCCCCAAAATGCAGGACCGTATTGCGCCCGAGCCATGGGGCGGGGCAATCTACTCGTCAAACGACCCGCCGCTTTCGTCCGGCATGAGGCGCACGCCGGCCGGACCCGGCACGATGGCCGCTCCCGTCTCCCCCGTCACGCGATCCAGCCTGCCCGATCTTGTGCGACCGGATGAGGCGTTTGGCGATGTAGCCGCAACGCGCTCCCCCTCTTTCTTCTACTCGCGAGAAAATGCGCCAAAACCCATCGACCCGTTCTCTTGGGACATCGGCCCCGGCAACAATTGGGCCGCCGCCGCGCCCCGGTTGTCAGAGGGCGGTTTCCCGCCGCTCTCGCAGCCCGTGGCGGGCAATCCGCGCCAGATGGATAACACGGCAGGCCGCCCCGGTGCGCCGTCTGGAAGCACGCCCACAAGCTGGATACCGGCATCCATCACGCAAGCGCCCATTCCGTCCGGCGACCGCACGACCGTCAACAACATTTCCGGCTCATTCGCCCTGCCCTCCATGGCTCCCATGCTGTCAGCGTCCCAATCGGCGGCGGGCATGATGGGCCGCGGCATCGTCAACGGCCTGACAAGCATGGGACAGGCGGCAGACAACGCGGCCACATCGTGGAAGCACGTTCTGAACCCGGCTTACACGGCGGCGCAGAAATCCCTTGCGGCGGCTCGCGCGCAGCAGTCTTCCGGCACCATGGGCGCGATTGGCGATCCACGCCGCCAGGACATGACCGCAGGCGCTCCCGGCGTCACCCCGCAAGCCGTGAGCGATGCTATCGCAAAGGCCATGCAGACGCTTGCCAGCACGCCGCAGACCATCCGCGTTCCATCGCTTCCGGCGCCGAAAGAGATCCGCACGCTTCCCCAACTGACGCCCGCAATCAATGCGCCGTCTGGTGGCGGCGGCAACAATTCAGGCAATCCGTTCGCGGCGGCTGGAATGCAGCAAATCGGCACGGCTCCAAGCGGCGCGGCCCTTTGGTCGAACGGCAACGGCCAAGTCTTCAGCGGCAACGCGCCATCGAACCTGTTCGGCGGCATGGGCTTTGGCGGTGGCGGCGGCTCGTTCCGAGGCGTCAACAACTATTGAGGCAATCATGACCCGCAAGGCCTTTTACGACAGCGTTCGAGAGACGCTGTTCGGCGGCTCCCTCACGCCCGATCAGGTGGCAGGGATGGACGCTATCCTGAACGAATGGAACAAGCGCGGCCTGACCTTCGAGCCGTACCTTGCATACATTCTCGCGACCGTGTTTCACGAGACGGCGCGGACCATGCAGCCCATTCGGGAGCGCGGCGGGCCGAAGTATTTTGCCAAGTACGAAGGCCGAAAAGACCTCGGCAACACGCTTCCGGGCGATGGCGTCAAATTCCATGGCAGGGGCTTTGTGCAGCTTACCGGACGCGCAAACTATGCCAAGGCTTCGAACAAGCTAAACCTCGATTTTCTCGCCAATCCCGAAGCGGTGATGCAGGCCAACTATGCAGTCCTAATCCTGTTCGACGGGATGCTTGACGGATGGTTCACGGGCAAGGAACTGGCCGATTATCGCGAGGGCGACACGTTTGACTATGTGAACGCGCGCCGCATCATCAATGGCACGGATCGCGCGGCCCTGATCGCCGGACAGGCTCGACTGTTCGCGCAAGCCATCGCGCTGATGGAATCCAGCCCTTCGGAAATTCCGAACAACTCGCCGCTCCCCGAAAGCCCAACTGTTCGAGAAATTGAAACAGTTGCCCCGCCCGCCAAGCGCTCGTGGTGGCGCCGCTTTATCGCTTGGCTCAAAACTTGGAGGACTGCCTGATGCTCGGAATGATTATCGCCTACCTTTCACGCACCGCAGCAAAGGCAACGGCGGGCTTCTTCCTGCCGGCAATCACCCTTTATCTGACGCAGGCATATTCGATCTGGGAGCGCACAGGGGCGCTCTATATTCCGACGCCGCAAGACCTTGCCATCTACCTGCTTGTGTCGGTCACGACCGCGTATGGCGTCTGGCAGGTTCCGAACAAGGCAGGGAAGTGATGCCGATGACAGGGGAACAGAGCCGCGAATGGCATCTGGACAGGAAATTCTCCATCGGCCTCTTGCTCGCCATAATCGGACAGACGGGCGGCGCGATCTGGTGGGCCGCAACCGTGTCATCGACCGTCGCGGAGCTTCGGGCAACGGACCAGAAGCATGAAGTGACGCTTCAATCGCTCACGACCGGTCGCGAAAGCAACGCCAATCGCATCACGACGCTTGAGGCGACAGTGACCGGCATTGGCACGCATCTTGACCGGATCGAGAACAAGCTAGATCGGCTCATCGAGGCCAAGCGGGAGCCGTAAAGGCTCCCCGTCATGGCGTGGCGTCCTTGTTCTTTAATGCCGTGCGAGCCGCGTGCAGCCATCCGCCCGGATCGCTTGGCACATTCCACGGCCCGCCGGGCTTCCCGTAAGCATCGACGGCCATGCGAAGCGCCGCCCGCGCTTCTTCTCGCTCCCACATCAGCGGCTTCACGACGCGATGGAACACCGACACCGCATAATCGCGCATCGTCACGTCCATGTCGTGGACGTCTTCCAGCGCCTCGATAATCGCTTCAACCGGTTTCGCGGAATAGCCGGCGTCCAAAATGTCGGCAGGATTTGCCCTATCCAGGCCTGTCATTCTTTGAACCTATTTTTGAACCGCGCTGCGATCGACGCTCAAAACGTGGCATAAGGCGTTGATATTGCTGGTGGGCCCTACAGGACTTGAACCTGTAACCAGACCGTTATGAGCGACCATCATTAAACCTAATCCTTTGTTATCGCTTGCTTTTTTGTGTCATCGCGTGCCCTTTCATCACGTTTTGTTCCGGCCCATTTATTGGCGGTCATTGAACCTCTGCCCTCCGCCACGCCGGCCAAGAATTCCGGGTGAAAATGCCCGTAGTGTCGCTCAATCATCTCGGCACTGGTCCCGGCCTGCTTCGCCACATCCCACACCCGCTCACCCCGGCTCATCGCCCATGTGATTGAGGAATGTCGCAGCGAATAGGGCACCACATCCCCGCTCAATCCCGACAACTCCACCGCTCGCGCCCATGCCGTCTTGACCGACTGGATTGGGCCGCCATTGTACTCCACCACCATCGACTGATCGCGCGCCCATCGCCTCAAATGGCTTCCCAGTCGCGGGCCAATCGGGACAGGCGGCTGACGCTTTTTTGTCTCCACCTTGTCCGCCGGTTTCCGAAAATATCGGCGCCCATCAAGATCGACATAGCCTCGATCACTCGACGCCTTGAAACTGGCGTTCAACACATCGCCTGGACGGCTCATCGTGTAGATCGAAAAGATGATGAACCGCGCCAGATGGCGCAAGGGCCGCTTGCTCGTGGCCGCACCCTCCTGGACCTCGCGCGCTCGCCAGCATGCCCAGATCAAGCGCGCCATCTCGCCTCGCGTCAGCCATCGTTCGCGCGCCTTGCCAGCCGATGGAATCCAGACAAGCACTGCCTCACGGTGCAAGCCCTCGCGATGATGATGATTGATGGCCGCTTGCAAATCCTGCAACTCACGCCGCGCCGCGCCCGGCGATCGAGTGGCCGCAAACTGGCGACACGCCGCGCCCGTCACCTCATCAAGCCGCATGTCTTTCCACCATGCCAGAAGCCGGACAATGCGCGCCGCGGCTTTTTGCCGGGTGGCGAGCGTCGGCACAATGTCGGTCAAATAGACGTTCAGGACGTCAGCGATCGGGATTTCAGAGAGACGACGTTGACGGCGCGCGACTGTGTATTTTTCCGCGAGGTATCGGCCAAGGGCCGCATCTGCTCCCGCGCGATCTTCAGGGCCGCAGCCAGTGCTGAACTGCCTTGCGCCGTCGATAACGTACCACTTGGCGAGTTTGCCATGGGCGGCGGGGCGGAGCCAGAGGCGGGCACCTTTTGCGGCACGCGACATTGCTCCACCATCCTCCGCACCTCTGCGACTGTCGTGTAATGCTTGCCGGCAATCAGCCAGGCCACAAGCCGACCCTGCCGGATGGCAGCACGCAAGGCGGCCACTGTCACCGATCCATCTGGAAATGCAAGCTCGGCAGCACGAGCCAGCCTGATTGGGTCATCGTCGCGGATGCCGGTCATCATCATCTCTCCATAAATTGTGCCGCCGGGGCGTAGACCAGAGTTACCAAAGGCCCCCGCCCTGCCTTAACAGGGCGTTCGTACCGCCCCGGCTGCGTCCCCTTTCGGGGAACGGATCAATCCGCAACGCGCCGCGCTTGTTCGGCAAATGGGTCGAACTCGCGAGACACGCGGAATTCGTAAATGCCCGGCGGCAAATCGTATCCGCCATGCGGATTGGCCGCGTCCTGCACGAACGACGCCGGATCATTCAGGATCGCGTAAAAGACCTGCATCCCGGCTGGCACATTGTCCGTCCGCTCCATCACGTCGCCGCCCGTCAACACATGATGATGGCCGTTTTCCGAATGGCTGATGATGTAGCCCTTCGCGGCCCGTTCGGCGGGCTTTGTCTGAATGCCGCTCGGCAACGAGCCGATACGGATGATAAGCACTTCACCTTGCTGTCCGATGACTTCTTTCATTTTCATGTTCTCCGTGGCGGATGCTGATATTCAGACTGCGGATCGCCAATCCGCCACGCCTGGGCCGCTAGGGCCGTGTTGATGGGAAGCCCGTCAATATCGCTGATGCGGGGTACGCCTTCGACGATCAGGCCATTGCGCGGGCACCGCGCTTTGAGAAAGCGCCCCGGCTCATTTAGTCCGGGCAAGGTCAATTCAATGAGCGCCCCAATATCGTCGTTGCCGCTATCGTTGATGACCTTTTGCTTCAGAACGGACAGCATTTTAGGCCATCCGACAATAGCGGCCCCCGCAGCGCGTTGCTCGACATTCTCAGCTTTGATCACTTCCGCCGGATCAAGATTAGCACGATCCTCAATCCAGTGAGCCGGAACGGCCACCCCGTGCCAGTAATACAGCGACCAGCCATCCCGCCAACGATAAGACGGTCCAGTCTCGCAATGAGGCCTGTTCTGATCGTCGATCCGAATGAACTCCGGGAAGTCGGAGACGATGCAAAATTCCTCGTGCATGACGCGAAACCCGCCATGGATTGACGCCGCCTTCCAAGCATCAAAAGCGGCATGTTCCGGCAGCCTCAAGCCCAAAACGTCTCGGAAGGCACTGATATAGGCCGACGATGCAGCCCACATATTGCCGCCCTGATATGGTCCGGTCCATCGTGCCGCGCACGCCAGACCAAAGTCTCCGGCCAAGGCGCGACACGCTTGAGCAGCCCCACTCGTGGCCTGATCTGTGGCCTGCCATGTGGCCTGATCTGTGGCCTGCGATGTGGCCTGCCATGTGGCCTGATCTGTGGCCTGCGATGTGGCCTGCCATGTGGCCTGCCGTGT
>Ga0209985_10001524_pt1 | contig 22519 bp, 18 predicted proteins | sample NOAtaG_FD_187305 | JGI IMG/M metagenome (GOLD analysis project Ga0209985, IMG submission 187305) | Freshwater lake microbial communities from Lake Erie, under a cyanobacterial bloom - NOAA_Erie_Diel6S_1000h metaG (SPAdes) (version 2) | ecosystem: Environmental > Aquatic > Freshwater > Lake ...
TTTCGGGGCGTAGCGCAGCCTGGTAGCGCACCTGCCTTGGGCGCAGGGGGTCGGAGGTTCGAATCCTCTCGCCCCGACCAGCGGACTGGTCGCTGGTCGGTTCCGAAAGTGGTCTCCGAAGTGTGTGTTCGAGATGTGCCTCAGGGCCGGCGCGTGGCCTGTGTGTGATGCGTTGCACGCACCGGTGTCGCACCTGCCCGTAGCTCAGCTGGATAGAGCACCGGCCTTCTAAGCCGGCGGTCACTGGTTCGAATCCAGTCGGGCAGGCCAGATGGTTTTCAGTGGTGGCCGTAGCTCAACGGTAGAGTCCTGGATTGTGATTCCAGTTGTTGTGGGTTCGAATCCCATCGGCCACCCCACCCATTCCTCGTCTGCTGTGCCCGCTGCAGTCTGCCTGAGCGACGGCGCGGCCCCACGCCGCGCCTCGGCCTCACCCCAGCGGGTAGCCGCGAAACGCCTTGACCGTCTGCAGTTCCGGCTTGGATGACAGCCGCTCGACGCCGAGCGCCAAGTCGTCGGTCCAGCCGTTGGTGATCTCGCGGTAGTGATCGAGGCTGCGGCAGGCCAGCCGCAGCACGTAGTCGCAGGCGCCGGAGACGAGAAAGCACTCGATCACCTCGGGACACTGGCGCATGCGCTGCTCGAAGCGCGCATGGGTGGCCTGGCTCTGGTCTCGCAGCGACACCTCGACCACGATGGTGAGCAGGCCGCCCAGCCGGCGCGGCTCCACCAGCGCCATGTAGCCGCTGATGAAGCCGTTTTTCTCGAGCCGCCGCACCCGGTCCAGGCAGGCGCGCGGGCTGAGCGCCACGCGCTCGGACAGCGCCTGATTGGTGATCCGGCCGTCCTTCTGCAGCAGCTCGAGGATCTGGCGGTCAATGCGGTCGAGATCCTTCATCGGGCGTGGCTTCCGGCGGAGTTGAATTGTAGGCGTCGCGTAGGATGGCGCGAGTTTCCTGCCTTGCGCCTGCCAATGCCGCTGTTCGACCCCCGCACTCTGCTGCCCGGCGTACCGCGCAAGGAGGTGTTTGCCTGGGCGATGTACGACTTCGCCAACTCGGGCTACACGACGGTGGTGCTGACGGCGGTGTTCAACGCCTACTTCGTGGCCGTGGTGGCGCAGGGCGCGCCCTGGGCCACGCTGGCCTGGACGCTGGTGCTGTCGGCCTCGTACCTGATCGGCATGCTGCTGATGCCGGCGCTCGGCGCCTATGCCGACGTGCACGCGCGCAAGAAGGCCGTGCTGGGCTGGGTCACCGTCGGCTGCGTGGTCAGCACGGCGCTGCTGGCGCTGGTGGGGCCCGGCGACCTGCTGCTGGCCGCCGTGCTGCTCATCATCTCCAACTTCTGCTTTGCCGCCGGCGTCACGCTCAACAGTGCGTTCCTGCCGGAGCTGGCGCGGGCCGAGGCGCTGGGCAAGGTGTCCGGCTGGGGCTGGAGCATCGGCTACCTCGGCGGTCTGCTCGCGCTGGCGCTGTGCCTGGCCTACGTGCTGCACGCCCAGGGGCGGGGCGAGCCGGCCACGCACTACGTGCCGGTCACCCTGCTGATCACCGCGGCGCTGTTCGCGCTGGCCTCGCTGGTGACCTTTGCCGGGCTGAAGGAGCGCGCGCAGCCGTTGCCCGGCGCGCGCGTCAGCGGCCTGCTGCGCGAGTCCACGCAGCGACTGTGGCAGACGCTGCGGCAGATCGACCGCTACCGCGACTTCGGCTGGCTCATGCTGTGCGGGCTGCTGTACCAGGCCGGGCTGTCGGTCGTGGTGGCCCTGGCCGCCATCTACGCGCAGCAGGTCATGCGCTTCGACACGGCGCAGACCATGCTGCTCGTGCTGGTGGTCAACGTCACGGCTGCGCTGGGTGCGTTTGCGTTCGGCTACGTGCAGGACGCCGTCGGCCATCGGCGCGCGCTGGCGCTGACCATCTGGGGCTGGGTCGCCATGGTGGCGCTGGCCGCGGGCACCACGGGCACCACCGGCTTCTGGATCGCGGCCAACATCGCCGGGCTGTGCATGGGGTCGAGCCAGTCGGCCGGGCGCGCGATGGTCGGGCTGTTCGCCCCGCGTGCGCGGCTGGCCGAGTTCTACAGCCTGTGGAACGCGGCGGTCTGGTTGTCGGCCATCCTCGGGCCGGTGACCTACGGGCTGGTCACCTGGGTCACCGACAACGATCATCGGCTGGCGATGATGATCACCGGGCTGTACTTCGTGGCCGGCCTGCTGGTGCTGTCGCGCGTCGACGTGGCGCGCGGCCGGGCGGCTGCGGAAGCCTCCGTCTGAGGCCGGCCGCTCAGCCGAGTGCCGCGATGCCGGCCTTGGCGATCTGCGCGTCCTCGGCCGACTTCACGCCCGATACGCCGACTGCGCCGATCACCTGCCCGTCGACGACGATGGGCACGCCGCCTTCGAGCAGGCCCTGCAGCGGGGCCGACAGGAACGAGGTGCGGCCCTGGTTGATCATGTCCTCGTACAGCCGGGTCTCGCGGCGCCCCAGGGCAGCGGTGCGGGCCTTTTCGGGGCCGATGTGGGCCGAAGCCGGCGCGGCGCCGTCGAGCCGCTGCAACCACAGCAGGTGGCCGCCGTCGTCGACGATGGCGATGGTCACGGCCCAGTGGTTGCGGCGGGCCTCAGCCTCGGCCGCCGCGGCAATCTTCTTCACGTCCTCGGCGCCGAGGACCATTTTGCTTTGCATGAGGGGCTCTTCTGTAGTGAACGAGAAAGCACTTCGCATCCTGACGCGCTGCACGCCAGGTGAGGCGCCGGCGCGCGTCGCGGCGGAATGATAGGCGCCACGGGCGTCGTCATCGCCCGCGCAGCGGCCATCATGGGTGGCGCACGCCGCCGCTGAGCGAGCGCCGGCGCGCGCGCCTCAGCGCGCCACCGCGGCGCGGATCTGGTCGAGCGCGGTCGGGTCCTCGATGGTGGTGAGGTCGCCTGGGTCGCGGCCCTCGCACAGGGCCTGGATCGAGCGCCGCAGCAGCTTGCCCGAGCGCGTCTTCGGCAGCGTTGTCACGAAGTGCACGCGCGCCGGCCGCGCCACCGCGCCGAGCTGGCTGTCTACCGTCTTCATCACGTCGCCCTCGTGCGCGAGCCTCAGTTCCGGCGTGGCGATCCTGCCGGCATCCTTGACGACCGCGAAGGCGACCGCCACCTGGCCCTTGAGCGAGTCGGCCACGCCCACCACCGCCACTTCGGCGATGTTCGGATGCGAGGAGATCGACTCCTCGATCTCGCGCGTGCCCAGGCGGTGGCCGGCGACATTGATCACGTCGTCGGTGCGGCCGAGGATGAAGTAGTAGCCGTCGGCGTCGCGGATGCCCCAGTCGAAGGTCGAGTAGGCCATGCGGCCCGGGATCGCCGTCCAGTAGGTGCGCACGAAGCGCTCGTCGTCGCCCCACACGGTGCTCATGCAGCCCGGCGGCAGCGGGCCCTCGATGCCGACCACGCCCTTCTGGTCGGCGCCGATCTCGCTGCCGTCGTGCTCGCTGAAGATCTTCACGTTGTAGCCGGCCGATGGCACGCCGGGCGAGCCGAACTTCGAGGGCAGGGCTTCGACCCCGCGCGGAATTGCCAGGATCGGCCAGCCGGTCTCGGTCTGCCAGTAGTTGTCGATCACGGGCTTGCCGATGCCCTGGGCGATCCACTGCGCGGTCGGCTCGTCGAGCGGCTCGCCGGCCAGGAACAGCAGCCGCAGGCTCGACAGGTCATACCGGCTCAGGAACGCCGGGTCGTGCTTCTTGAGCACACGAATCGCCGTCGGCGAGGAGAACATCGAGGTCGGCCGGTGCTGCTCGACGATGCGCCACCAGATGCCGGCGTCGGGCCGCAGCGGCGTGCCTTCGTACAGGATGGTGGTGCAGCCGTTGAGCAGCGGCCCGTAGACGATGTACGAGTGGCCCACCACCCAGCCGATGTCGCTGGTGCAGAAGTAGGTCTCGCCGGGCGCACAGCAGAAGATCTGCTCCATGCTGGCGGCCAGCGCCACGGCGTAGCCGCCGGTGTCGCGCTGCACGCCCTTGGGTTTGCCGGTGGTGCCCGAGGTGTAGAGGATGTAGGACGGCTCCGAGCTTTCCATCCACTCGCAGGCCACCTCGTCGTTCATGTGCTCGGCGCGCAGGCGGCCGTAGTCGAGGTCGCGGCCGGGCACGAGCGACATCTCGGCCAGGCCGCGGTCGACCAGCACCACCTTCTGCGGCGGGAACTGCGACAGCGCGATGGCCTCGTCGAGCAGGCCCTTGTACGGCACCGCCTTGCCGGCGCGCGAACCGGCGTCGGCGCTGACGATCACCTTGGGCTTGGCGTCGTCGATGCGGGTGGCCAGCGACACCGAAGCAAAGCCGCCGAAAACCACCGAGTGCAGCGCACCGATGCGCGCACAGGCCAGCATGGCAAACACCGCCTCGGGCACCATCGGCATGTAGATGAGCACGCGATCGCCGCGGCCGACGCCCAACCCCTTGAGGATGCCGGCAAAGCGGTTGACCTCGCGGTACAGCTGCGCGTAGGTGTAGCTCTTCTGGGCGGGCTCGCCGCTGGGCGTCTCGGTGGAGATGTAGACCAGCGCTGCCTGCTCGCCGCGGGTGGCCTGGTGCCGGTCGACGGCGTTGTAGGCGAGGTTGGTGGTACCGCCGACGAACCAGCGGGCAAACGGTGGCCGGCTGTAGTCCAGCACGCGCTCGAACGGACGCTGCCAGTGAATGCGTTGCGCCTGCTCGCGCCAGAAGCGGTCGGGGTCGCTGATCGACCTAGCGTGGAACTCCTTGTAGCTCGGCATGTGTTCCCTCCGTGATGCCTGGTGTCGTTGTGCCCTGCGCCATCAGATCCTTCTGCTGCTTCGCCAGCCGCAGCAGCGGGTTGATCTGTTCGACCAGCCCCGGCAGATGGGGCACAACCTCACCGGCCCGGCCCGCCCTGATTAGTGCCAAAGCGAGGCCGATATCTATGGCCGCATCAGCGGGCTTGGCATCGAGCACGCCGGATGCGCCGCCGTCGCCGGTACCCAGCATGATCCGTCGCGAGCGGCTGGCCTGCGCTTGCGCCGCTCGCTTCTGCGCCACCGCGCGCAGTTCCTCGGCGCTGCGGCGCAACTCCTCGCTCAGCGTAACCACGCCGATGCAGGTCCAGACCTCCACCCCCGGCCCTGCCGCCTCGACGTTCTCGAGAACCTTGCGCAGGCGTGCCGCGAATTGGAGCACCCCCGCCAAGCCGTTGCTTTGCGTGGCGACAACGAACTCGGTACGGTCCGATCGCGTGCCAAGGTCCTCCAGACGGATGCTGGCGGCCAGCGCGCGGCCAACCAGCTTGATTCGCTGCTCGAGCTCCCCCTCCCAACTCGCGGTGCCCGGCACTGACAGCTCCACCCGAACGCAGATCAGCGCGACGTCGGTCAGGTTGCGGCGCGCGTAGGAGACCAGCTTGCCGATCTGCTTGTCGAAGAACGCGAGGCTCAGCAACTCGGTGTCGGGGTCGACCGTGCGCGCCGACTCGAGCGTGGCCTGAGTCTCGGCCAGTTGCTCGCGGGTGCTGGTCAGACGCACCAGCACGTCCAGGCGCGACACGACCTCCGGCGCATCGGCGCTCTTGCTGATGAAGTCGGTGGCGCCCAGCTTGGAGGCGCGTTCGCGCTCGGCTGCCTCGTCCGCGCCCGACATCACGATCATCGGGAGCTCCCGGATGCGCTGCACTTTGGATGAGCGCACACGGGCCAGGAGGTCGAAGCCGTCGACCTTGGGCATCGTGATGTCGGTCAGTACCACCCGAATCGAAGCATCCAGCAGGATCGCCTGCCAGGCGGCCTCGCCATCGGCCACCTCGCGGATGTCGAAGCGGTCGCGGATGTGCTGCGTGATCGACGCCCGCACGATGCGGGAATCGTCCGCGATCAGGATGCGGGGCCGGACGGCGTTGGCAGAAGCCCCGGGGGGCGCGTCGGTCTTGTCAGTGGGCACGCGAAGCGGTCGGTCGGAGAAGGGCGGTCAGGGCACCAGCAGCCGTGCCGACCTCCATCCCCGGTGGGCGATGGCGCGGCAGTCTGCCTGCAGTTTCGCGGCTCTTGAGGAACCTCGGCAATGTACCTGAGTCAAGTCACGCCGTTGCCGGGATAACCTGGGCGTTACGGGCGGAATCGATTATGGTCTGCGTTTCATTCGGCGTCCCTATGCGACTCTGGATAACGCATTTCGGTCAGCTATTGCGAGTCGGCGTGAGTCTTCTGCTCGCCGGGCTCGCGTTCTTGCCGGCGGGGCCTACCCGCGCGCACCAGACGGCGTTGGCCGCCGATGTGGTGCTGACTGCGCTGTCCCACCTTGGGGTGCCGTACCGCTTCGGCGGCAGCGATCCGCGGCGCGGCTTCGACTGCAGCGGACTGGTGCGGCACGTCTTCCAGCAGGCGGCCGCGCTGGACATGCCGCGCAGCGCCGAGGACATGGCAGGTCTGGGCCTGCGGCTCGATCGGGCCGAACTCGTGCCGGGCGATCTCGTGTTCTTCAACACCCGCGGACGGGCCTACTCGCACGTTGGCATCTACGTGGGCGAGGGTCGGTTCGTCCACGCGCCGGCACGGCGCGGCCAGGTGCGGCCGGGCGATCTCGTGTTCTTCAACACCCGCGGACGGGCCTACTCGCACGTTGGCATCTACGTGGGCGAGGGTCGGTTCGTCCACGCGCCGGCACGGCGCGGCCAGGTGCGCGTGGAGGCCATGGAGAGCGGCTACTGGCGCGCCCGCTTCAACGGCGCCCGGCGTCTGCTGACCGCCGACCGCCCCGACCTCACGGACGCGTCGGGGCAACTGTCAGCCGCGATCGCGCCCTCTCCACCGCCTCCTGAATCCGCTTCAGCTGGCCCGTAGCAGCCGCTTCGCCCTCCAGGATGGCCAGGTTGCGCGCGGCGAAGTCGGTGCCGCGGGTCGCCAGCGCGGGGCGGATCACGACGTCGGCGTCCTGCAACTCCAGCGCGGCGATCGCCTGCCCCATGATCGCGAAGGTCTGCAGCAGCACGTCGAATGAGCCGGTGACGGTCTGCAGTGCCGGCTTGCTCGATATATCCACCGCGATCACCACGTCGGCGCCGAGCCGACGCGCCGCCCGCGCCGGTACCGGGCTCGCCAGCCCGCCGTCGACGTACTCGCGGCCGTTGATGAGCACCGGCTGGAATACCGCGGGCACGCTGCTGGAAGCACGTACTGCCTGGCCGGTGTTGCCGCGCTCGAACAGCACCAGCTCGCCGCTCTGCAGGTCGGTGGCGGTAATCGCCAGCCGGCGCGGCAGCCGCTCGATCGGACGGTTGTCCACCGCCTTGTTGATGAAGTTCTGCAGTGCCTCGCCGCGCAGCACCCCGCGCGAGGGCAGCGACCAGTCGGCAATGGTGGCCTCGTCCATCTGCAGCGCCAGGCGTTGCAGGTCGAAGCCGCTGAGTCCGGCCGCGTAGAGCGCGCCCACCACGCTGCCGGCACTGGTGCCGACGACGACCTCGGGCACCAGGCCCTGCGCCTCCAGGACCTTGATGACCCCGATGTGGGCGAAGCCGCGCGCCGCGCCGCCGCCCAGGGCCAAACCAATCCGTGGCGGGCGGGGTGGGGTGGTGGGCGCGACCGGCGGCGGGGTGGCGGCGGGGGCAATGGCCGGCATGGTGCTGCGGCAGCCGGCCAGCAGCACGGCGCTAGTGGCGAGCCACTGGCGGCGGGTCAGGGCAGGGTGTTTGGGCATCACGGCCCGATGGTAGCGAGGCAGCCTCCGCAAGAGCGGTGATCGAGCCAGGGGTCTGCTGCCCCCTGCACGGCAAGAGTTAAGCGATGCTATCAAATGATAATCATTTGCAAATAGGAATTTGTTTCGTTAGCATCCCTTTCACCGTGACCTGTGCGCGCCCCCGGCGTCAGGCCGACTGAATGAGGAGTGTCCAAATGCACCGAAGCAACCTGACCCGATCCGAACGCTGGCTCGAGCGCGGCCTGGGCACCGTGGTCTTGCTGGCGCTGGCCCTGGGGCTGGCCGCCGATGTCCGCGCCCAGGGGGTGCTGAACCTGTACTCGGCCCGCCACTACCAGACCGACGAGGCGCTGTACGAGAACTTCACCCGGCAGACGGGCATCAAGATCAACCGCATCGAGCTCGGTGACGAACCGCTGATCCAGCGGCTGCGCAACGAGGGGGCCAACAGCCCGGCCGACGTGGTGCTGCTGGTGGATGCGGCGCGCCTGTGGCGCGGTCAGATCGACGGCCTGTTCCAGCCGATCACCTCGAAGCTGCTGACCGAGCGCATTCCGGCGCAGTGGCGCTCCAATGACAACACCTGGTTCGGTTTTTCCAGCCGCGCCCGCACCATTTTCTTCGACCCTGCCAAGGTCAAGGCTGAGGACGTGGATACCTACGCCGAACTGGCAGACCCGAAGAACAAGGGCAAGGTGTGTACGCGCTCGGGTTCGCATCCGTACATGCTGTCGCTGATCGGCGCGATCGCCGAGCGCGAGGGCGAGGCCGGGGCCGAGGCGTGGGCGCGCGGCGTGGTGGCCAACATGGCTCGCCCGCCGCGCGGCGGCGACACCGACCAGATTCGCGCGGTGGCTGCCGGCGAGTGCGCCGTCGCCCTGTCCAACACGTACTACTGGGTGCGGCTGATGCGCTCGAACGACCCGAAGGACAAGGACGTCGTGGCGAAGGTGCGGATGGTCTGGCCCGACCAGAAGGGCGCCGGCACGCACATGAACATCTCGGGCGGGGCCGTGGCCAAGAACTCGCCCAACCGCGCTAACGCGATCCGCTTCCTCGAGTACTTGTCCGGTCCCGAGGCGCAGAACTACTTCGCCAACGGCAACAACGAGTGGCCTCTGGCGGTCGGCACCCCGCTCGCCAACCCCGAACTGGCTGCGCTCGGCACCTTCAAGCCCGATCCGCTGCCGCTGTCGTCGGTCGGCAAGGGCCAGGTCGCGGCGCAGCGGATTCTCGACCGGGTCGGCTATCGCTAGGCTGCAGGCCAGCTTGGGAAGCGGCGGGTTCCCGACACGGCCGGCGTGAACCTCGGCGCAACCTCGGCGTAAGTCCCCGCGCGATTCCCGATCGCGCGCAGCGGCGCCGCCCTTCGCGCTGTCTGAACGGGCAACCCGACCCACGGGCCGGTTTGGCCAGTCGGGACGGATGAGGCGGATGGGTCGCTTGGGTCGCTTGGGTCGATTCGGCCGCTCGGACCGGTCGGACGGTCGGAGCCGCCGGGCCGGCCGGACCGGCCTGGGTGGAGCGAGGCGGGCGGTCCGCCCCGGGGGGTGGCGCTGGTTAACATCGACCGCCATGCAACCTGACGTTCTGATCATCGGCGCCGGCCACAATGGTCTGACCTGTGCCTGCTACCTGGCCGCCGCCGGCTTCAAGGTGCGTGTGCTCGAGCGGCGCCCCGTGGTGGGCGGGGCGGCGGTCACGGAGGAGTTTCATCCGGGTTTTCGCAATTCGACCGCCAGCTACACGGTGAGCCTGCTCAATCCGCGGGTGATCCGCGACCTGCGGCTGGCCGAGCGCGGCCTGCGCATCGTCGAGCGGCCGTTTTCCAATTTCCTGCCGCTGCCGGACGGCCGCGCGCTGCGCTTTGGCGGTGATCTGGCCATGACGCAGGGCGAGGTGGCCCGATTCTCGCCGCGCGACGCCGACCGACTGCCGCAGTACTACGCGCAGCTCGACCGGCTGGCCGATGTGCTCAAGCAGTGGGTGCTCGAAGCCCCGCCCAACCTCGGCGGTCCCTTCGTGGTGCAGGGCTGGCGCGACCTGGTCGCCGCCGCCAGCCTGCTGCTGCAGTACGGTCGGCTGCCGCGTGCGGGCCAGCGCGACCTGGTCGACATCTTCACCAAGAGCGCCGGGCACTGGCTCGACGCCACCTTCGAGTCCGCGCCGCTGAAGAGCGTGCTCGGCTGGGACTCGGTGGTCGGCAACTATGCAAGCCCCTATGCCGCAGGCTCGGCCTACGTGCTGCTGCACCACTGCTTCGGCGAGGTCAACGGCAAGCCGGGCAAGTGGGGCCATGCGATCGGCGGCATGGGGCGGATCACGGAGCTGATGGCCGACGAGGCGCGCGCCCGCGGCGTGCGGATCGATGTCGACGCCAGCGTGCGGCGCGTGATCGTCGAGCGCGGCCGCGCCGTGGGCGTGGAGCTGGCCAGCGGCGAGGTGATCCGGGCGCGTGCCGTGGCCGCCAACGTCAACCCCAAGCTGCTCTACCAGCGGCTGATGGACCGCGCGGAGCTGCCGGAGGACTTTGCACAGTCGATCGACCGCTACCGCTGCGGCTCGGGTTCGTTTCGCATCAACGTGGCGCTGTCCGAGCTGCCGCGCTTTTCCTGCGCACCGCAGCCCGGGCCGCAGCACGCCAGCGGCATCGTGTTCGCGCCGTCGCTCGGCTACATGGACCAGGCCTGGCGTGACGCGGAGGCGCTGGGCTGCGCGCGTCAGCCGATTGTCGAGATGCTGATTCCGAGCGTGGTGGACGACAGCCTGGCGCCCCGCGGCGCCCATGTCGCCTCACTGTTCTGCCAGCAGTTCAAGCCGGAGGCAGACTGGGATGCGCTCAAGCCCCGGGCGGTCGAGGCCATTTTCGACGTGGTGCAGGCCTACTGCCCCAACTTCCGTGCCGCCCTGCTGGGGTATCGCGCGTTGTCGCCGCTGGACCTGGAGCGCGAGTTCGGCCTGATCGGCGGCGACATCTTCCACGGCCAACTGTCGCTCGACCAGCTATTTTCGATGCGGCCGGTGTTCGGCTACGCGCGCTACCGCGGGCCGCTGCCGGGCCTGTACCTGTGCGGCGCGGGCGCGCATCCGGGCGGCGGCGTGACCGGCGCGCCGGGGCACAACGCGGCACGCGAGATCATGCGCGACCTGCGGCGCGGCTGAAACGACCGGCCTGCCGCAGGACCGACGGGCGAGCCGCCCGGAGACTGCCCCTGGGGCCAGGCCGGCGGGCTGACGGGCACGGGCCGCAGCCGGGCCGTTACGGCTGCGCCGCGGCCAGTTCGACGTTGCCCCCCGCCGCTGCGGTGTTGATCGTCACCGTCCGCTCGGTGGCAAAGCGCAGCAGGTAGTGCGGCCCGCCAGCCTTGGGCCCGGTGCCCGACAGGCCTTCGCCGCCGAACGGCTGCACGCCGACGACGGCGCCGATCATGTTGCGGTTCACGTAGAGGTTGCCGGCGCGCACCGTTGCGGCCACCTGCTCGACGCGGGCGTCCAGCCGCGTGTGCAGACCGCAGGTCAGGCCGTAGCCGGTGGCGTTGATCTGCGCCAGCACGGCGTCGAAGCGCTGCTTGTCGAAGCGCACGACGTGCAGGATCGGTCCGAAGTGCTCCTGCGCCAGTTCCGACAGGCTGCGCAGCTCGTAGGCAACGGGGGCGAAGAAGTGACCCTGCTCGGCGAGGCCGGCCGGCAGCTCGCATTCGTGGATCTGGGTCGCGTTGGCGCGCAGCCAGTCGCGATGCGCATTCAGCGCGGCCAGTTGTGCCGCGTCGATGACCGGACCGACGTCGGTACATGGATCGCGCGGATCGCCGATGGCCAGCTCGCGCATCGCCCCGGCGATCATCTCCAGCAGGCCATCCGCGATCTCTTCCTGCACCAGCAGCACGCGCAAGGCCGAGCAGCGCTGGCCGGTGGAGCGGAAGGCACTGGCAATCACCGCGTCGGTCACCTGCTCGGGCAGCGCGGTGGAGTCGACCACCATGGCGTTCTGCCCGCCGGTTTCCGCGATCAGCACGCCGATCGGCGCATCGCGCGCCGCCAGGGCGCGGTTGATGGCGCGGGCGGTGGCGGTCGACCCGGTGAAGGCCACCCCGCAGATGCGCGCATCCGAGCTCAGCGCGGCCCCGACCGTCTCGCCACGTCCCGGCAGGCACTGCAGCACCGTGGGCGGCACGCCTGCCTCGTGCAGCAGGCGCACGGCAGCCTGCGCCACCAGCGGTGTCTGCTCGGCGGGCTTGGCGATCACCGCATTGCCCATGACGAGCGCCGCCGCCACCTGGCCGACGAAAATGGCGAGCGGGAAGTTCCACGGGCTGATGCAGACGAACACGCCGCGGCCGGCCAGCCGCAGCATGTTTGACTCGCCGGCCGGACCCGGCAGCGTCCGCGGCGCCAGCGCAATCGCTTCGACGGCGTAGTAGCGCAGAAAGTCGATCGCCTCGCGCACTTCGAGGTGGGCGTCGAGAAGGGTCTTGCCGGCCTCCCGCTGCAGCAGGGCCACGAGGCGGTCGTGCTGCGCCTCCATGGCATCGGCCGCACGTTGCAGCAGGGCGGCGCGCTCGGCGACCGGGCGGCGTTCCCACGCCGCAAAGGCTGCGCAGGCCCCGGCCACGGAATGAGCCGCCCGCTCAGCGTCGGCCTCATCGACGCCGCCCACCACTTCCGCGAGTCGCGCCGGATTGCGCACCGCCGTCGCGCCGGCGGCCACGGCGGGCGGTACGGCCGCCAGCAGGCGCAGCAGCGTGGGCGGGTGCTGCACATCGAGGCCGCGCGAATTGGCGCGGTTGCCAAAGAGCTCGGCCCCGGTGGGCAGCGCCGGCAGCCGTGCGCCCTGGCCCAGGGCCCGGCGCGCCAGGTCCACCGGGTCGTCGACCAGCGCGGCGGGCGCCACGCCCGGATCGCTGATTTGATGCACGAATGAACTGTTGGCGCCGTTTTCCAGCAGCCGCCGCACCAGGTAGGCAAGCAGATCGCGGAATGAGCCGACCGGCGCGTACACCCGCACCGGAACCTGTGGCGCCTCGCTGTGCAGGGCGGCATACAGCGGCGCGCCCATCCCGTGCAGCCGCTGGAACTCGTAGCGCCGCTGCGGGTGCGCCTGCGCCAGTTCCAGCAGGGTGGCCACGGTCAGCGCGTTGTGAGTGGCAAACTGGGGGTAGACGGGCGCGTCGCTCGCCAGCAGCCGCTGCGCAATGGCGAGATAGGACAGGTCGGTGGCCCACTTGCGCGTATAGACGGGGAAGCCCGGCATGCCGAGCTCCTGGGCGCGCTTGATCTCGGCGTCCCAGTAGGCGCCCTTGACCACGCGGATCGCCAGCGCGCGGCCCGTTTCCTTGGCGCGCGCGAGCAGGTGCTCGACCGTCGCCAGCGCGCGCGGCATGTACGCCTGCAGGGCCAGCCCCAGACCTTCCCAGTCGCGCAGCGACGGTTCGGCGAGCAGGCGGTCCAGCAGCGCGATTTGCAGCACGAGCCGCTCGGACTCCTCGGCATCGATGGTGAAGTTGATGTCCGCCGCCTGCGCGGCCTGCGCCAGCGCCAGCAGGCGCGGATACAGCTCCTCATGCACGCGCTCGAGCTGCAGCGTCTCGAAGCGCGGATGAATCGCTGACAGCTTCACCGAGATGCCGTCGCGCGCCTGCCAGGGCCCGGGCTGCGCGGCACGCGCCAAGGTGGCGATCGCCTGGGCATAGGCATCGAGGTTGCGCTGGGCATCGGCGGCGCTGCGCGCGCCTTCGCCCAGCATGTCGTAGGAGTGCACCTCGGTGACGGCGCGGCGGCCGGAGGCACGGGCGACGGCGGTCTCGAGCGTCTGCGCAAACACGAACTGCTCGCCGAAGCGGCGGATGCCCTCGATGACCAGCGGCCGCAGCGTGGTGCGCGCCAGCCAGCCGCGCAGCGCGCTGGCGTCGGCGCCGGCGTTCAGCTCGGCCTCGCCTGCCGTGTGGCCGGCGATGCGCAGCGCGGTTGCCAGCACGCGCTGCACCAGTGCGTCGCCACCGCCCGCGCGTGCGTCGCGAAAGCTGGCGAGTTTCTCCGCGATCAACCAGGTCTGGGTTTCTGGGTCGGGCACGCGCAGCAGCGCTTCGGCCAGCCGCAGCAGGGCCACGCCTTCGGCACTGGCCAGCGGAAACGACGCGAGCAGGCTCTGCGCCGACAGCCACCCGGCGTCGGTGCCGCGCACATGGTCAACGAAGCGCAGCGCGCGGCGCCTGGCGGCGTCGCGCACGGCCTCGGTCGGGGCCAGCGCGAGCAGCCGCTCCACCGCGGCGCGCTCGTCGGCGTAGGGATCGCCCAGGTCGGGCAGCGCGAGGAGGCGGTCTTGCAGGGACGGGTGTTGAATCATTGCGTTCTCGACTCTTTGGAGTCAGCCCTTCGCTGATGCTGCGAGTAGTGCAAAGTCTATGCGGCCGCACCGGGTGCATGCACCGTCGTCGATACAATGCCAAATGTTGTTCGGACTCCCTGGCCCCCCCTTTCCCGCATCACTTGTTCGACTTCTCCGCTGAAGCCGGCTTTGTCGGCCTGTTTATCGCCAGCTTCCTTGCTGCCACGCTGCTGCCGGGCGGCTCCGAGGTGGTGCTGATTGCCGTGATCCACCGGCACCCCGATGCGGTGCTGCACGCGGTTGCGGTGGCCACGGTGGGCAACACGCTGGGCGGCTGCACCTCCTACCTGATCGGCCGGCTCATCCCCAACCGGGCCCGGAGCAAGGCCGTGATCTACCTGCACAAGTACGGTTACTGGGCGCTGCTGTTTTCCTGGGTGCCGCTGTTCGGCGATGCGCTGTGCGTGGCGGCAGGCTGGCTGCGCTTCAATCCGTGGTTGTCGCTGCTGCTGTTTGCCATCGGCAAGCTGCTGCGCTACGCGCTGGTGGCCGGCGGGTGGGCCTGGATCAGCGCAATCGTGCTGCCGCTGCTCGCCCGGTAGCTTCCGGAGCGCGGTCTCGGGTCGCGGCCAAGCAAGGCTTCGCACGGTCATTCGTATAATGGGTTGCAACGCGTCTCGCCCGGCGTTCCGCGTTTGCCGGGCTCATCGTCCCCATGAAGATCCTCGTCCCAGTCAAGCGCGTCGTCGATTACAACGTCAAGGTCCGCGTCAAGTCCGACGGCAGCGGGGTCGACATCGCCAACGTGAAGATGTCGATGAATCCCTTCGACGAGATCTCCATCGAGGAGGCCGTCCGGCTCAAGGAGCAGGGTGTCGCCACCGAGGTGGTGGCCGTCAGCTGCGGCGTTGCCCAGTGCCAGGAAACCCTGCGTACCGCGATGGCTATCGGTGCCGATCGCGGCATCCTGGTGGAAACCGACGTGGAGTTGCAGCCGCTGGCCGTGGCCAAGCTGTTGCAAGCGATCGTCGACAAGGAAAAGCCGGATCTGCTGATCCTCGGCAAGCAGGCCATCGACGACGACGCCAACCAGACCGGCCAGATGTTGGCGGCGCTGACCGGCATGGCGCAGGGCACTTTTGCCTCCAAGGTCAGGATCGAGGGTGGCCAGGCGATCGTCACGCGCGAGGTCGACGGCGGCCTGGAGACCGTGACGCTGCGGCTGCCGGCGGTCATCACCAGCGATTTGCGGCTGAACGAGCCGCGCTACGTGACGCTGCCCAACATCATGAAGGCCAAGAAAAAGCCGCTCGAGACGCTCAAGCCGGCCGATCTGGGCGTCGACGTCGCGCCGCGGCTGAAGACGCTGAAGGTGACCGAGCCGCCGGCGCGTACGGCCGGCATCAAGGTGCCCGACGTGGCCACGCTGGTGGCCAAGCTGAAGACCGAAGCCAAGGTGCTCGGCTGACCCAATCCCGGGAAGAACAGACCATGCCCGCTCTCGTACTCGCAGAACACGACAATGCTCAGCTGAAGCCGGCCAGCCTCAATGTGGTCACCGCGGCGGCCAAGGCCGGCGGCCAGGTGCACGTGCTGGTCGCGGGCAGCGGCTGCGCCGCGGTGGCGCAGCAGGCCGCCCAGGTGGCTGGCGTGACCAAGGTCCTGGTGGCCGATGCGCCGCACCTGGCGCATCAGCTTGCCGAGAATGTTGCCGCCCAGGTGGTGGCGGTGGCGCAGGGCTACAGCCACGTCTTCGCGGCGGCCACGGCCACCGGCAAGAATGTGATGCCGCGGGTGGCCGCGCTGCTCGACAGCGCGCAGGTCTCCGACATCATCAGCGTGGAGTCGGCCGACACCTTCACACGCCCCATCTATGCGGGCAACGCCATCGCGACCGTGCAGAGCAGCGACGCGGTCAAAGTGGTTACGGCGCGCCCCACCAACTTCGATCCAGCCGCGCCGACGGGCGCAAGCGCGGCCGTGGAGACGGTCGCGGTGACCCCCGATACCGGGCTTTCAACCTTCAATTCGCGCGATATCGCCAAGAGCGACCGGCCGGAGCTGCAGGGCGCCAAGGTGGTGGTCTCCGGCGGCCGCGGCATGGGCTCGGCCGAAAACTTCAAGCTGCTCGAACCGCTGGCCGACAAGCTGGGCGCAGCGATGGGCGCATCGCGCGCGGCGGTCGACGCGGGCTATGCGCCCAACGACTGGCAGGTGGGCCAGACCGGCAAGGTGGTGGCCCCGCAGCTGTATCTGGCGGTCGGCATCTCGGGTGCAATCCAGCATCTGGCCGGGATGAAGGACAGCAAGGTGATCGTCGCCGTCAACAAGGATCCGGAGGCGCCGATTTTCGCGGTGGCCGACTACGGTCTGGTCGCCGACTTGTTCGAGGCGGTGCCGCAACTCGTCAAGGAACTGGGTTGACGCGGCACGTCGAGGAGCCACCGAAGCGGTGATTCCCCGGGGCACAGTGCGCCGCCGCCTGTGCCCCGGATCATTTCAGAGTTGAGGAGACACGCTTGAGCTACACCGCCCCGATCAAGGACATGCTGTTCGTCATGCGCGAGCTGGCCGGTCTGGCCAACGTGCAGAAACTGCCGGGCAGCGAAGACGCCACCGACGAGACGGTGGTCGCGGTGCTGGAGGAAAGCGCGCGCTTCTGCGGCGAGGTGCTGGCGCCGCTGAACTGGACCGGCGACCTGAAGCCGGCCCGATGGAACGACGGTGAGGTGACCACCACGCCGGGTTTCAAGGTGGCGTTTCGGGGATTCGTGGCCGCTGGCTGGCAGGGCGTGCAGCATCCCACGGAGTACGGCGGCCAGGGTCTGCCCCGGCTCGTGGCGACGGCCTGCATGGAGATGCTGCAGTCGGCCAATCTGTCGTTCGCACTGTGCCCGCTGCTGACCGATGGTGCCATCGAGGCGCTGCTCACCGCGGGCAGCGATGCGCAGAAGCGGTTGTACGTTCCCCGGCTGATCGATGGCACCTGGACGGGCACCATGAACCTGACCGAGCCGCAGGCGGGCTCGGATCTGTCGCAGGTGCGCACCAAGGCCGTGCCGCAGGGCGACGGCTCCTACCGTGTTTTCGGCCAGAAAATCTACATCACCTACGGCGAGCACGACCTGGCCGACAACATCGTGCATCTGGTGCTGGCGCGCACGCCCGATGCGCCGGAAGGCGTGAAGGGCATCTCGCTGTTCATCGTGCCGAAGTTCGTGGTCGACGCAAGAGGCGCCCGGGGCAAGCGCAACGACGTGTACTGCGCCAGCATCGAGCACAAGCTGGGCATCAAGGCGAGCCCGACCTGCGTGCTGGTCTACGGAGACGACAAGGCAGACGTCGGTCCCGGCGCGGTCGGCTACCTGGTGGGCGAGGAGAACCGCGGCCTGGAGTACATGTTCATCATGATGAACGCGGCGCGCTACCAGGTGGGCATGCAGGGCATCGCGATCGCCGAGCGCGCCTACCAGAAGGCGGTCGCCTATGCGCGCGAGCGCGTCCAGAGCCGCGCTGTCGAGGGCTCGAGCGGACCGGTGCCGATCATCCGCCATCCGGATGTGCGGCGCATGCTGATGAGCATGCGTGCGCAGACCGAGGCGGCGCGCGCGACAGCCTACGTGGCAGCCGGCTACAACGACCTGGCGCACGCGCATCCGGAGGACGGCGTACGCCGGCAGGCCAAGGCGGCCTATGAGTACCTCGTGCCGATCGTCAAGGGCTGGAGCACGGAGATGTCAATCGACGTGGCCTCCACTGGGGTGCAGGTGCACGGCGGCATGGGGTTCATCGAGGAAACGGGCGCCGCCCAGTACTACCGGGACGCCCGCATCCTGACAATCTACGAGGGCACCACCGCCATCCAGGCCAACGACCTGGTCGGCCGCAAGACGGCCCGCGACGGCGGGGCCACGGCGCGCTACTTCAGTGCGCAGATGCTCGATACGGGCGGCGAGCTGGTGAAATCGCAGGACGCGCAACTGGTGGCCATCGGCAGCCGTCTGCTGGCTGCGGCGGCGGCCTACGAGCGTGTCATTGACTACGTGGTCGACCATTCCAAGACCGACGTGCGTGGCGTCTATGCGGGCTCGGTGCCGTACTTGAAGCTCGCCGGCATCGTGCACGGCGGGTGGCACCTGGCGCGTGCAGCGCAGGTCGCCACCCGGCAACTGGCGGAAGGGCACGGCGATGCCACCTTCCTGCGCGCCAAGATCGGCACGGCCCGCTTTTTTGCCGATCACTACCTGAGCGGCTGTGAAGGGCAGGCCGATGCGATCGTGTTCGGCGCTCCCGGCGTGCTGGCCCTGGCCGACGAGCAGTTCTGAGGCGCGCGCCTCGCTGCAGTGCGGGCCAGGCAAGGGGGCGGGCTAGCTGCGGGCACGCGGTTGGCGCGCCTGCCTGCGGAGGTCGGATCAACCGCGTGCGGCAAGCCCGCCTCCTCATAGCCCGACCCTATGGGCCGCATAGCCACGCTCGATTGAGCGGTCCCGCGCCGCGCAGTACAGTCCGCCTCGCTGCGGCGTGTCTCTTCACGCTCGCGAGCATTTTCCCGTTGCAAATCCACCTGGAGCAAACATGGCTCATCTGAAGGGCACCAAGACCGAAGACAACCTGAAAGCCGCCTTCGCGGGCGAATCGCAGGCCAATCGCCGCTACCTGTACTTCGCGGCCAAGGCCGACGTCGAGGGCTACAACGATGTCGCCGCCGTGTTCCGGTCGACCGCCGAGGGCGAGACCGGCCACGCGCACGGCCACCTCGAATACCTGGAGGCCGTCGGCGATCCGGCCACCGGCCTGCCCATCGGCGCCACCAAGGACAACCTGAAGGCCGCCATCGCCGGCGAGACGCACGAGTACACCGACATGTACCCGGGCATGGCCAAGACGGCGCGCGACGAAGGCTTCGACGAGATTGCCGACTGGTTCGAGACGCTGGCCAAGGCCGAGCGTTCGCACGCCAACAAGTTCCAGAGGACGCTCGACGCGATCGTCGACTGACGCCGCCGCAGCGGAAGCGGCGCCAGGCGCTGCATCCCGCCGCCGCAGACGCCGCGCCCCACGCAAGGGCGCGGCGCTGATCCTCTCCCCTCCCACATCAGAACAAGCCCATGACGGTTCGCGAAGGAAGTCTCGAGGCGCCGACGCGGCACGCCCTCGACTGGAAGAATCCGGCGTTCTACGACGAGGCGGCCCTCAACAAGGAGCTGGAGCGCGTCTACGACATTTGCCACGGCTGCCGCCGCTGCGTGTCGCTGTGCGGCGCGTTTCCCACGCTGTTCGACCTGGTGGACAACGGGCCGACGGGCGAGCTCGACGGCGTGCCCAAGGAAAAGTTCAAGGACGTCGTCGACCAGTGCTACCTGTGCGACATGTGCTTCATGACCAAGTGCCCGTACGTGCCGCCGCACCCGTGGAACCTGGACTTCCCGCACCTCATGCTGCGCGCCAAGGCCGTGCATCACCAGCAGGGCCGCACCAAGGGCAGCGATAAGTTCCTCACCTCCACCGACAAGGTCGGCATGTTCGCCGGCATTCCGATCGTCACGCAGACCATCAATGCGGTGAACCGCATGCCGGTCGCGCGCAAGGTGGTGGAACGGCAGTTCGGTATTCATCGCGACGCCTGGATGCCGTCGTTCGCGCCGAAGAAGTTCACCGCCGCAGCGGCTTCGAACACCGCCGCCCCGGTACAGGACGGCGCCAAGACGCCCGGCAAGGTGGCGATCTACTCGACCTGCTACGTCAACTACAACGAGCCGGGCATCGGCCACGACCTGGTCAAGGTGCTGGAGCACAACGCCATCCCCTACGTGATCGTCGAGAAGGCGGCCTGCTGCGGAATGCCCAAGCTGGAGATCGGCGACCTGGATGCCGTCGAGAGGCTGAAGAACGCCAACATGCCGCAACTGGCGAAGCTGGCGCGCGAGGGCTGGGCAATCGTCACGCCGATCCCGTCCTGCACGCTGATGTACAAGCAGGAGCTGCCGCTGATGTTCCCGCAGGACGCCGATGTGCAGGCCGTCAAGGCGGCCATGTGGGATCCGTTCGAGTACCTGGTCGCGCGCAACAAGGACGGTCTGCTGAAGACCGACTTCAAGCAGTCCCTCGGCACGGTCTCCTATCACATTCCCTGCCACGGGCGCGTTCAGAACATCGGCCGCAAGACTGAGGAGTTCCTGAAGCTCACGCCGGGCATCAAGCTGACCACGGTGGAACGCTGCTCCGGCCACTCGGGCCTGTGGGGCACTCGCGTCGAGTACCACGCGATGGCCATGAAGATCGGCAAGCCGGTGTTCAAGCGCATGGCCGAGGCGCAGCCCGACTACATCAGCTCGGACTGCCAGCTGGCCGGCCACCACATCGAGCAGGGGATCGCCAGTTTCAGCCGCGATGCGCTCGGCGGTAAGACGCCGGTCAACGCGCATCCGCTGACGCTGGTACGCATTGCCTACGGAATCGATTGAACGAAACACATGAAGGACACGGAGATGACGATGGCCATTTCGCGCGACAGCCTCCTGACCCTGGAGGCCTATGCCCGCCAGCGCAAGGAGTTTCGTGCGCGCGTGCTGGAGCACAAGAAGAACCGCAAGCTGCACCTGGGCGAGCACGTGACACTGATCTTCGAGGACGAGCTCACGATCCGGTACCAGATCCAGGAAATGCTGCGCATCGAGAAGACGTTCGAGGAGGCCGGCATCCAGGACGAGCTCGAGGCCTACAACCCGCTCGTGCCCGACGGCGCCAATCTGAAGGCGACCATGATGATCGAGTACGACGATCCGGCCGTGCGCAAGCGCGAACTGTCTAAGCTCAAGGGCGTGGAAGACCGTGTGTATCTGCAGGTCGACGGCCACGCGCGCGTCTATGCCATCGCCGACGAGGACCTGGAGCGCGAGAACGACGAGAAGACCTCGTCGGTGCATTTCCTGCGCTTCGAGTTCAGCCCGGCCATGATCGCCGACTTCAAGGGTGGAGCGGCGATCGCCGCTGGCGTGGATCACGCGCACTACCCGGTGCGGATCGACGAGATCGCTCCGGCGGTGCAGGTGGCCCTGGCGCGCGACTTCGCCTAGCCGTGTCGGCGCCGCCGCGCCGCAATCCGGCGCAGCGCGTGGTGCAGACCCATGGCGCAGCCGCGCCGGCGGGGTCGCCGGCCGTGGCCCCGGTGCTGCCGGCGCCGCGCAAGGGTCGTGGTGCGGTAGCCAACTTGCCGCACCGGTTCGAGTCGCTGCAGCGCGAAGTCGACGGCGATGCACTCGACCACGCGCTGCGTGAGGATGGGGCCGACCTGCCGCCGCTGCCGACCACGGTGATGCACGAGCGCGTCAAGAGCCTGCTCGCCTACAACGAGTCGCCGGACATCCCGTTCGACCGCTCCATCAACCCGTATCGCGGCTGCGAGCACGGTTGCATCTACTGCTACGCACGGCCCACCCACAGCTACCTGAACCTGTCGCCCGGCCTCGACTTCGAGACCAGGCTGGTGGCCAAGGTCAATGCCGCCGCCGTGCTGCGGGAAGAACTGGCCGCGCCCGGCTATCGACCCGCCGTCGTCAACATCGGTTCGGCGACCGACGCCTACCAGCCCATCGAGCGCGAGCTGCGGATCACGCGCGCCTTGCTCGAACTGCTGGTCCAGTGCCGGCACCCGTTCACGATCGTCACCAAGGCGAGTCTGGTCGAGCGCGACCTCGATCTGCTGCGGCAGGCGGCAGCCGCGGGGCTGGCCGGTGTGTTCGTCAGCATCACCACGCTCGAACCGGAGGTCGCCCGCACCCTGGAGCCGCGCTGCGCCAGCCCCGCGCGCCGGCTGCGCACCGTCGAAACCCTGGCCCGCGCCGGCGTGCCGGTCCACGTGAACGCGGCACCGGTCATTCCGTTCATCAATGAGCCCGAGTTGGAAAAGATCCTGGCGGCCGCCGCCGCCGCGGGCGCCCGGCAGGCGCACTACACCGTGCTGCGCCTGCCGTGGGAGGTGAGTCCGCTGTTCGAGCAGTGGCTGCAGGCGCACTTTCCCCAACGTGCCGAGAGGGTCATGAACCGAGTGCGCGAGATGCGCGGCGGCAAGGCTTACGACGCGCAGTTCAAGACGCGCATGAAGGGCGAGGGCGTGTGGGCCGACCTCATCCGGCAGCGGTTTGCAAAGGCTTGCACGCGCTTGGGGCTGACGGGCAACGACCAGCCACCGCTGCGCACCGATCTGTTTGCTCCGCCGTCGCCGGACGAGCGGCAGCTCGGGCTGTTCTAGGTCTGGGGATCAACGCGCCAGGCCCAGGGAGTGCTCGAACCACGTCTGGAACAGCAGCACCAGCGTGGTCATCAGCACCGTGGTGCCCACGAACAGGGTGAAAATCGCCACCAGAACCGCATCCCATCCGCTGCCGTTGCGCCGCACCGACCCCGCGTTGTAGCGCGCATCGAACTTCTCGTCCGGCATCAGTGCCAGCACCAGAGCGTGAACGAAGCCGGCCACCACCGGCACCATGGCGA
>Ga0209985_10001526_pt1 | contig 22508 bp, 18 predicted proteins | sample NOAtaG_FD_187305 | JGI IMG/M metagenome (GOLD analysis project Ga0209985, IMG submission 187305) | Freshwater lake microbial communities from Lake Erie, under a cyanobacterial bloom - NOAA_Erie_Diel6S_1000h metaG (SPAdes) (version 2) | ecosystem: Environmental > Aquatic > Freshwater > Lake ...
GCTTGGCAGCGGGCGGAACGCCAAACCGGCGGCCCGGCTGGCCCTTCATGCCCCGCCACCTGCCCTGCCGCCGACCCGGCCCCGATCCTGCCACCCCAGGACGCCCCGGCCAGCCGAAAAACCCCCGGCCGGAAGCACCGGCGGCAGCCAGCCAGCGGCAGCCGTCATCGCGCCGGCGCAAGTGAATCGGTGAGCGGGCGCCCACAGTCGGCCGTGCTTGGGCGTTTGCGCGGCGCGGCCGGGCGCACCCGCTTTGCGCAGCGCGGCCCCCCAGCGGGTGCCGCGCCGCCCGTCACTCCCGCGACAGCGCGTTGGACAGCAGCTTGGCAGTGATGTCGACGATCGGGATGACCCGCTCGTAGGCCATGCGGGTCGGGCCGATCACGCCCAGCGTGCCAACCACCCGCCCATCGACCTCGTAGGGCGCCACCACCACGCTCATCTCGTCGAGCGGCACCACGGTGGAATCGCCGCCGATGAAGATCTGCACGCCCTGCGAGCGGCCCGACTGGTCCAGCAGCTGCATCAGCCGCGTCTTGTGCTCGAAGAGGTCGAACAGGGCGCGCAGCTTGGGCAGGTCGGAGGCGAGGTCGTTGACGCCCAGCAGGTTGTGCTCGCCGGAGACCACCACCGGGTCGGAGGCCTGCGCCGCCTCGCTGCCCGCCTGCACCGCCGCCTCCATCAGCCGTGCGATCTCGCCGCGCAGCTCGGCCAGCTCGCCCTGCAGGCGCCGCCGCGCGTCCGCGAAGCTCAGGCCCGCGAAGTTCTGGTTCAGGAAGTTGGCCGCCTCCACCAGTTGTGCGTGGGTGTAGGCCTGCTCGGTGACGATGATGCGGTTCTGCACGTCGCCCTCGGGGGTGACGATGATCAGCAGCACCCGCTTGTCCGACAACCGCAGGAACTCCACCTGGCGGAAGGTGGAGGCGCGGCGCGGCGCCACCACCACGCCGGCAAACTGCGACAGTTGGGACAGCAGTTGCGCGGCGGTCTGGATGGCGCGTTGCGGCTCGGCGATCTGCAGGCTGCCGTGAATGATGCGCTCCTGCTCGTCCTGCAGCGGCTGCACGGTGAGCAGGGTGTCCACGAACAGGCGGTAGCCGCGCGGCGTGGGAACGCGGCCGGCCGAGGTGTGCGGGCTGGTGATGAAGCCCAGGTCCTCCAGGTCGGCCATCACGTTGCGGATGGTGGCGGGGCTCAGTTCCAGACCCGAGATGCGGGCGAGCGAGCGCGAGCCGACCGGCTCGCCGTCAGCGATGTAGCGCTCGATCAGGGTCTTGAGCAGGAGTCTTGCGCGTTGGTCCAGCATGGGGCTCATTCTATGAATGCCGCGCCGCTTTGGGGGAATACCGGCGCCGCCGCCGGCCCCGCCTGACGTCAGGCGGCGGCGCTTTGCTGGCGCGGATGTTTCAACAGTCCCTGTTGTATGGACCTGCAGGAGCAAGGGGCCGATGACCGCGCTCACCAGGTCTCATGAGAAACAAAACGGGTTGAGGGACGTTTTCATGCCGGCACGGGCGTCGGCGTGACTGCGAAGCCGAGCGCGGCGGCGCGTCGCTTGAGGGCTGCGCTGCTGCGCTGGCGCTGCTGCTCTTCGTAGCGCTGCTGGCCCTGATCGACGTAGGCTTCGCCGCGCGTGAGCATGAAGTACACCATCGGGGCCAGCTTGTGGGCGGTGGCGGTATTGGCCCGCGGCTTGTCCATCCGGCCCGACAGCCGGCGATAGAACGCGCCCAGAGCGGAATCGCTGTGCGACAGGCTCATCGCCGCCATCTTCAGCGCCTGCCGCACCCGGTTGCCCGCGCGCTTGGTCTTGCTCGACAGCACCTTGCCGCCGCTGATTTTCGTGCCCGGGCACAGGCCCAGCCACGAACAGAAGTGCTTGACGTTGGCGAACCGGCTCAACTCCGGACCGATCTGCGACAGTATCTTCATCACCGCAGCCAGCCCCAGGCCGTTGATGCGCGTGAGATCCACGCCCGCCCAGTTGGCCAAAGTCTGGCGCGTGTCGAACTCAGCCCGAGTCTTGCTCCCCGCTCGAGGCGTCTTGCCCAGATCGACCTGGGTTGCCCCAAGCTTGCTCAGCAGCCCTTGCAGCTTGGCATCGCACTCGAGCAGGTGCCGGCCGATGCCGTCGTACATCGCCAGCGCCTGGCGCAGCACGAACAGGTGTTCGTCACGCCAGTTGCCCGTCATCGCCTTGGCGATGTCTTGCTCGCTGGCCTTGACGCGACTGTGGCGGTGTCGGGCCAGCACCTTCGGGTCGCGCTCGCCCGCGACGATGTCGCGCACGATGGCCTGCCCGGTCATACCCATCACATCGGTCAGCACCTCGGTGAGCTGGACGTTCATCTGCACCAGCACCTTTTGCATGCGCTGCACCCATCTGGCCTGCTCGACCAACAGCACATCGCGCTGGCGCACCACGGCACGCACCACACAGACCTCGTCGGTCGGCCGGAACGTCGCGCGCAGGTCGCCTCGGCTCATCAAGCGCTGCAGCCACTGGCAATCCTGCACGTCGCTCTTGCGCCCGGGCACGTACTTCATCTGCCGCGCGTCGACCAAAAAACACCTTCAAGCCGCGCTGCTCCAGCACCTCGAACACCAGTATCCAGTACACGCCGGTGGACTCCAGCGCCACCGTATCGACCCCGCACGCAATCAGCCAATCGGCCATGGCGTTGATGTCGTCGGTCATCGCACCGAACTCGCGTACCGGGTCATCACAGGTGTGCCAGGGCACCGCCACCCAGTGGCTGGAGCCACCCACGTCGATACCCGCCGCGTTGGGGAACACCAGATCATCATCTCGCCTGCGCATCGCCATCGTCTGCTCCAAGATCGCCAACGAACGGCAGCGCCATGGGAGTCGTCGAATTCGACTCAATCTCATGAACGGGATGCACATCACTGTGCTCACCACTGTCGCCGACGATCCCCGGACCATGCTCTCAGGCAGGCTCGCACCACAGCGGCTGACACCGCTGCAACGCTAGCACCAATGCGTATTCGGTCATCTCGGCGCCGCCGTTCACCTTGTAGCGCAAGACCGTTTCTCCGCGAACGCCGGGTGCCGCCAGGCGCCTGGGATGCTCTCAAATCGACTACCGGCGCTGCAGTAGCGCCGCCACGGCAGTGCAAACAAACCGTAGACCCGCGGATCAGTATCTGCGCTGCGCCGCGAGCGCGGCGCCTTCGACCATTGCGGCAAACTTTGCGTAGACGATGTCCTCGTCCACCACGCCGAAACCCGCAAACGTGCCGAAGCCGCAGTCGCTGCCGGCAATCACCCGGTCCGGACCGACGATCTGGGCGAATCGCAGAATGCGCTGGGAGATCAGCTGAGGGTGCTCGACGAAATTGGTCGTCGAGTCGAGCACGCCGGGGATCAGCACCTTGTCGTCTGGGATCAGGTGCTTCATCTCGGCAACGGTCTGCCACTCGTGCGCGTGGCGCGGGTTTGCCGTTTCGAACAGAAGGCCCTGGGGCTTGGCCTTGAGGACCGTTGGCAAGATGGTGCCGAGAGGCACGTCCTTGTGATGCGGACCCTCGTAGTTACCCCAGCAAACGTGCATCCGCACGCGGTCGGCCGGAATCGCCGCCAGCGCGAAGTTCAGTGCCTCGACATGCTTCTCGATGCGCATCAGGTACGCCTTCTCATCGAGATCCGCGTACATCATGTGACGACCGAGCCCCAGGTCGGGCGAGTCGACCTGCAGGATCAGGCCGGCATCCACGATCAGGTGGTACTCGTGGCGCAGGGCGAGGGCCAGGGCTTCGAGGTACTGGTCGTCGTCAGCGTAGTGGGTGTTCGGCTGAAACAAGGCGACCACGCCGGGCGCTGCTGAGTTCATGAACATGCCGTGGGCTCGGTGCTTGGCGGCAGCGGCCTTCAGATGCGCAATGTCCTTCCGCAGGGGATCGAGAGTACGCACCTGGATCGGTCCCACGCAGCACGGCCGACGGTAGCTCGGCGTGCCGCCCGAGGACGCCAGCCGCTTCATGAAGCCCGGAAAGTCGAGCAGGTCAGCCGGCGTCCGACGCGGGCTGTCGCCGTCAAACCCGGTGTAACGGTCCTTGATGTAGGTGGCGTAACTGATCTTGCTCATCTCCCCGTCGGAGACAAGATCGATGCCGACGGCCACCTGGCGCCGCACAACGTCGTCCACGGCCTGCGCCATGGTGGCATCGAAGTCGGCGTCGTCGACGGGCTCTCCTCGCTCGCGCGTAAAAATCCGGTCGACGACCGCCTGCGACCGCGGCAGCGATCCGACGTGGGTAGTCTTGAAGCCGGGGGGCGTCATCGCGACCAGTCAATCCACATCGTCAAGCAGCCATTGCAGGTCGAACCAGGCTGCTCAGTACATGTTGTAGGAAAGTCGCAGGCCGAAGGTCCGCGGTGGCGCCGCGCTGATCTGCAGCGCACCACCGCCACCCCAAACGAAGCGGTTGATGATCTGTTCATCGGTGGCGTTGTCGACAAAGGCTTGCAGTGCGAACTTGTCGTTGGCGCGCCAGTTGAGCTTCAGATCCACCTTCACGTACGAACCCTGCTTCTCGATCTCGGCATTGGTGGGCTGACCGTAGTAGCCCCCCGAGAACGTGACAGCCGCGAGCGGCGTCAGCGTGCCGCCGAAGGGTGCCGGGAACTCATAGCGGGCCGAGATCGCGCCCTGATAACGCGGCGAGTACGGCAAGCGCTTGCCCGACAGGTCGCAGCCGAATGCTGCCGCAGGCTGTCCGGTTCCGCCGGTGCCGGGCACCACGCCACAGTTGTAGCCCGGTGCGAACAGACGTCGCTGGCCTGCCGGCGCGATCACCACGCCGTTGGAGTCGGTCTGCGGGGAGGTCGAGGCTGGATCGGCCACCAGGATCGAAGTGCCAAAGGGCAGAGCCACATCGGGGAAACTGGTGTACTTGGCATCCAGCAGCGACAACGAGCCGCCAAGCGTCAGCGCACGGGTGGCGCGCCACTGCGACTCGAATTCCAGGCCGTCCGCCTTGGCGCGCGCAGCATTGAAAATCGTGGAGATCGTGGTCGCACCCACGGGGACCTGGCGCTGCTCCTGCAGGTTGCTGTAGCGGTTGGAAAATGCTGCGACGTTCAGCTGCAGGGTATTGCCGAGGAAGCGGTTCTTCGAGCCAACCTCGTAGGCGGTCACTTCCTCCGGCTGGAAGGTACGCAGGGCGGCGATCGCCTGGCCGGAGTTGAACCCGCCCGAACGGAAGCCGGTCGACACAGACGCGTAAACGAGTTGCGTTCGGTTGATCTGGTAGTCAACGGCGACGCGCCAGGTCGTCTTGCTGAACGTGGCGTCGTCGTACGTCGCCCCGTAGAGGATATTGGTGCCCGGTTCGCAGTTGAACCCACGGACCGCGTTGGAGCCCACGCAGTTCGAGACACCCGGGGCACCGAACGCCGACGTCGGCGGCAGCGGTGTACCAAGGCCGATCTGGGTACCGTCCGGCAGGCCCGCACCGGTACGCGGCAGCACCGAGTTGGCGTTGGCGAACTTGAACGACTTCTTGTCCCGGGTGTAACGGGCACCGGCGGTGGCGGTCAGGGCGTCGGTGAGCCGGTAGCTGGCCTGCGCGTACAAACCGGTGGACTCGGTCTCCGGTAGCTGCTGATCGAAAAAGCCCGCGCCATTCTGTGCCAGGCTCAGCGGCGCACCGATTGCCGACGAGCGGATCGTGCGAGGCAGTTGCTGGTTGATAAACGTACCGGTCAGTTCGTCCTTGAAGTAGTACGCGCCGCCAACGTAGCTCAGCGGCCCGCTGCCATCAGACAAGATCTGGAACTCCTGCGACCATGTCTTAGCTTCGGTGTTCTGGTAGTCGATCGCGATGGTCGAGGCAGAAAAGTCGGAGTCCGAAGTGCGCTCAGCTTTGAAGTCGGCGTAGCCGGTGATCGACTTGATCGTGAACGAGCCGAGCTTGTAGGCCAGGTCCAGACCGATGTTGCGATCGGATAGATCGAGGAAGCTGCGGTAATCGTTGTCGACGCGATAGGCGTTGCCCGCCTTATGGAGCGGGATACCGAGGTCGACACCAGTACCGATCGCGCCGACGCCTGTGCCGGCGCCTGCGCCCTGGGTACGCACGCAGTCGTTCACCGCGTCGCGATTGCCGGGCCGCGGGTTGATGATGGCCAGCGACGAATTGAAGAGTTGCTGGCAGGACGGTGTGTGAACATAAGTGCCGGCCTGCTTGTAGCCGAAAGCGGATCCGCCGTTTCCACCTTGCTCGGTGGCGTCGATGCGGAAGATCGCCGTCAGGTCTCGCAGCGGCTGCGATTTGAAGGACAGTCGCACGAACTTCTGATCCTGATCGAACAGACCCGCGCCGGAGTTGAAGTCGTTCTCGACCCAGGGATCGGCGCTCTCGATCGCTCCCGCAAATCGCAACGCCATCGTGTTCGACAGCGGTGAGTTGAATACCGCTTCACCGCGGACACGAGAGAGGCTTCCGCCAAGGAGGCTGCCGCCGATTTGTGTTTCGGTCTCGTCCGGCTCGTTGGTCGTTATGGCTATGTTTCCGCCGAATGTGTTGCGACCGAACAGCGTCCCCTGCGGACCGCGCTGGATCTCGACCCGGCGCACATCGACGAACGGAGCCATCGCCTGCTGCGCGCGCGAGCGGTATACGCCGTCAACGAAAAAGCCGATGGTAGTGTCGGCGTTGACGGCCACGTTCTCGGTGCGGACACCCCGGATGGCGGGCCGCGCATCGGTACCCGACCGCCCGAACGTGAACCCTGCTGACATGCCTTCCATCTGAGACAAGTCTGTGATGTTCCTCTCGGCGAGCGTCGCACCTGAGACGCCGGTCACCGACACGGCGACGCTCTGCTGATCCTCGACCCGCCGGTTGGCGGTGACGGTCACGCGCTCCAATTCCGCTGTCTCTTTGGCCTGGTCGGCCGCCGGTGCCTGCTGAGCAAACGCGCTGGACGCTGGCATGGCAATGGCTGACAGAGCGAGGGCGACAGCGGTGACGGCGGGTCTGCGAGTTAAAGCGAGCATCGAGGGAGCCTCCGGTGCGATCGTCGAGGACCGCGGGGCGCCAGGCCCCGCGTTTATCGGGAGTTACGAGTCTGCAAGCAGAGCCGCGGCTTTTGCAAGCCTATGCAAACCGTATGCAAAGTAGCTGTTGTGTCGTTCGACACAGGGCATTTCTGCGCTGCAGCGCTGCGTGAGTCGGGCGGTGCCGGCTGGTGAGGGCCGCGGCCTCGCATCGGCGGCAAATCGAGGAGCAGGGTCTCCAGGGCGAAGCTAATACCGGATGTCCGGCCGCGCACCCCGCGCTGCGGCTTGCAGCGCCTGCGTGATCACGCTGGTCGTGACGTTTGCAAAGTAGCGGGCGCCCCAGCTGCCGTAGCGATGCTCGTCGTCGGGCGTCAGCGCCAGCGTTCCAGCGCAGTTGTGTGCCGCCGCCGTCACTTCGATCACGCTTCGGATCGCATCCTGAACGGGCGGATCCTTCCACCGTGGGCCGTGTCCCATAGCGTGGGAGAGATCGTTGGGTCCGACAAAGACCGCGTCGACCCCGGGCACGGCGGCGATCTGCGCCGCGTTCCGTACGCCGAGTGGCGATTCGACCATAACGATCAGCGCAATCGACTGATTGCTTAGCGCGGTGTGGCCGGCACCGCCGAAAGCGCCGTAGCCGGCGGCACGGGTCGAAAAGGCGCTACCGCGCATGCCCATGCCGCCCTCGGCGGGGTAGCGCACCCGCTGCGCAAGGCGCGCGGCCTGCTCCGGCGTCTCCACCATGGGCACTTGGACGCCGCTTGCGCCCATGTCAAGGACGCGCGGGATGTCAGCCTCAAAGCAGCGGACGATCGGGACAATGCCGCTGGCGCGCGCTGCGCGCAGCATGTGCTCGGTGGTCTGCAGATCTGCACTACCGTGCTCGTTATCGATGATGACGAAGTCGAAACCCGCGTATGCACACATCTCGACAATGGCGGGCGATGGCAGGCCGTTGAAGATGCCTCGCAGGGCCCTGCCGGAGGCGAGCATCCCGGGGAGGCGGCCATCGAGGGGGTGCTGGGAAACTGGGTTGTCGGTCATCATGCCCTCGGGCGTTGTTCAGGATTGGGCGCGCAGCACGAACCGCAGTGGTGCTACGTAGCCGTTCGCATCGATCGCCAGGTCGGCCGCAGCCGCGTCGCGAGTCACCTGCGGATCCCATTCGATGGTCTTGCGGTGGTCGCCTGCCGTCATGACGAGAACGAGCGCGTCTGCGGTGCCGGTATTTGCAAGGTGGCGCCAGGCACCGCTGGGCACCGCGTAGCTGTCCCATCCGGCCTCCGCGCCGCGCAATGTGTAGCGCGCCGTACCGTCATTGGCCTCGATGGCCAGCTCGATCTGACCGCACGCCGCGAGCAGAACCTGCTTGTCGGCCAACCGATGCCGCGCCACGCCCGACCGTGGCGGAATCTTCATCCACTCCAGCGATACGCCATGCGGGTTCATCACCGGCGCAGCCAGCTCCCGGTCTTGGGCGATGCCCATACCGATGACCGCAGACAGTTGTGCGCCTCCGCCGGGAAGCGTCGAGTCGAGCAGGCCGTGGCGGGACCAGCGGAGGGCTTCGCGGCGTACGATGCGGCTGCTCATTGCTTCGAGCGACCAGCGTTGCAGCGACTGGATTTCGGCGAGCGTCATCGGCTCGAACAACGGCGTCCCGGGTGGCAACTGATCGCCCCGGCTCGAGTCGACAATCTCGTGGCGCGCAGTCAACTGCACACCACGAGCTGCCGCCGCCTCGATCACTGTCGGGCCCCAGAGAATGCCGCCGGTGTTGTCGCCGCCAAGCGCGGTGAACAGGAATCCGTCGTCGACGCCGACATTGGTGAAGCCGCGGTAGATCCACGTCGGCACGGTCACGATGTCCCCCGCGCCGATCTCGGCTGACTGCACGTCGGGATCGAAGCCCCACTCGATACGCCAGCAACCGCGGGTGCAGATAAACACTTCGCATGTGAAGTGCATGTGGGGAGGATTCGTCTTGCCGTGCGGCAAGTTCACACCGCCCACCTGAAACCCATGTGGCTCGCGCAGGTTAACGGGCTGGTTCGGGTTCTGCGATACCCCGGGGCCGATCAGCGCATAGTTGTACTTCGGCGTGCACTCGGGCAGGCAGTAATCGATGAACGCTTCGGTGCTTGAGCGCAGCGCGCTGAAGGGAATGAAGCGCCGGTTGAGCTCGTCGACGGAAAGCATGTGTGTTCCCTGCATCTTGTGCGCGGTCGGTGTTCGATGGCCCTTGGCCGATCAAGGGTCGCGCGTCGCCTGCGCTGGGGTCGCGATCCGCGCGCGCAGCGAGGCGTTCAGCGCGGCCGGCCGCTCCAGCGGCATGAAATGGCCGCAGCGGGCGAACGCGTCCCAATGCGCCCGCGGATTGGCGTGCGCCAAGCGCCGCTGCAGCGCCGGGGGACAGAGCTGGTCCCCGACGCCGCTCACGATCAAGGCGGGGCCGGCGAACCGGCTCCACAGGGCGAGCACGCTGTCGCGGGTTGCCCCCCAATCGAACTGCGCGCGTGCGGCGCGCGTAGACATTGCGAGTGCCATCTCACGCACCAACGGTGAATGGCGTCGTCGCTGGGTGGGGCGCTGAAAGTACGTCGGCTTGACCTGGCGCGCAAGCGCCGCCGGTCCTTGGCTGCGCCATAGACACCAGTAGTACCGACGGCGGCGGTAGGCTCGCGGCGATGCCGGCTCGGCATTGCTGCCGATCAGCGCCAAGCGCTCGATGCAGTGCAGCGCCAACCGCAGCAACTCGAGTGCCCCAAGACCACTGCGAGGCAAGCCGGCCACGCCGAAACGGCGCGGCAGGCGCTGCAGCAGGCCATCGAGCCACTTGCGGACCTCACGGATGCGTGATGTGTCCGGAATGACAACATCGGCGACGGCGCGCAACGCGCGCGACTGCGCACGGAAAATCCGGCGATCGCACAAGATCCCCGGCAACAGGAGCAGGCAGGGCCGGGAGCGAGATGCGGCCACCGTCTAGCCCTTCACCGCGCCCTGGGTGAGGCCGGACACGATCTGTCGCTGGAAGATCGCCACCAGAATGATCAGCGGTACGGTGATGCTGACGGCGCCGGCGATTCCCTGCATCAACAACGCCTCGCTCTCAGCGTGGATCGACCCCGCAATGGCGGCTGGCATCGTCATCCGGTCCGCATTCGTGAGTGCGCTGCTAATGAGAAAATCGTTGTAGGCCAGCAGGAAGCTGAACAGGCCGGTGGTGATGATCCCGGGCCACATGACCGGCACGATGACGCGACGGAACGCCTGCAGACGGGTGCATCCATCGACCATCGCAGCGTCGTCCAGGTCCTGCGGGATACCGGCGAAGAAGGCGCGCAGCATCCAGATCGTGAATGGCTGGTTGATCGCCACCAAAACCAGCACGAGCGAGAGCATGGTGTCGCGCAGGCCGACTGCGTCAAACATCGCCAAGAAGGATGGCAGCAGAGTCGAGTGCGGAAGCGCGCGGAAGACCAGGGCGACGATGAGCAGCCAGAAGCCGATGGATCCCCGAAACCGTGCCAGCGCATAGCCTGCCAGGCAGCCGACCGTAAGCGAGATCGTCACCACGCTCACCGTCACCACGGCCGTATTTCCGAAGTTGACGTAGAAGCGCTGGTCGACCCACAGACGCGCGTAGTGCTCCCAGGTAACCGGCGCAATCCACTTCAACGGTGCCGAGAATGCATCGACGTAGCTGCGTAGCGAGATCAGCGTGGTCCAAAGCACCGGGATCGACGACAGAGCCAGCCATGCAGCGACCACTGCGTAGGCGATCCAGACGGCCGCGGACGCACTGCGCCTCGAGGATGCCGCGGTGGAAGGCTGCATCAGAAGCCCTTTCGCTGCTCGCGCCACGTCTTCCGCAGCAACGGTACCAGCAGCACAGCGATGCCGAGCACGGTCAGAACTGCGGCTGCACTCGCCTTGAACGGGTTGTTTTCCTGCATCAAGATGTAGTAGGTAAGGTACTGCACGCTGGCAGTGAAGGCTCCTTGAGTCAGCACCAGAACCGGTTCGAACACCCGGTAGGCGTCCATCACATGGATCAGCGTGACGAATACCACCAGCGGGGCCAGGTGAGGCAGCGTCACAAAGCGCAGCTTCTGCCACGAGCTGGCTCCGTCGAGAGTAGCCGCCTCAAGCGAGTCTTGCGGCACCGACTGCAGGCCCGCGTAGAAGACGATAAACGCGAACGGCAGCACGTGCCAGATGCCATATAGGATGATCAGCAGTCGCGCCGACCACGCCTCCGCCATCCAGAAGACATGTAGGCCGACCTGGCCGAGCAAATGCGGTACCAGCCCGCTGTCGCGGAACATCCACTTGATCGCAAGTGCGCCGACGACGGGCGTGATGATGAACGGCAGCAACGAGGCGGCGATCACTACGCCCTTGAGCCTTTGAGTAACGAGGTTAACGGCCAGAGCCAAAGTCAGCCCGCCGACCAAGATCGCAGGTGTGGTCGAAAGCGTGTATAGAAGCGTGAATTTCAGCGCCTCCCAAAATTCGTTTCGCTGTTCGCTGCCAGCATCGGCGCTGTCATGCCCGAGGATCTGCCGATAGTTGGCCAGGCCAACCACTTCGCATGACTCGATCGGACGGCCAATCTGGTCGAAGCGGGCTCGCTGCGTGGTGATGGTTTCGGTTCCGAACGGGCCGGTCTGGACAACCGTAGCCATTTCGAGCAGCGGGGTGCACTGCCGGACGGACAGCCACAAAGTGATCGCCAACGGGAGCGCGAGCAGCATCAGCATGAGCACCGCCGAGGGAGCGGCAAAGCGCGCGAACTCGCTGGTCCTCACGCGGCACCTCCAGCCCGTGCATTGTCCGGGGTAAAGCCTTTGTCTCGAGCGGCGCGCACATAGGCCGCAGCCGCTGTCCGCAGGACCGAGCGTGCACTCTGGTCGCCCACCAGGGCGTCCGGCAGTACCTTGCCGAGTTCCTGATGCGCCAGGGCAAAGAACGGCTCACCCGGCCAGGGCCTTGCGCCTGCGAGGCGGGCCAGCTCGACGCCGGCGCCGAATCGGCCGGGCTTGAACGTCGAACGCACCCAGATCGTGAGGTCGTTGCCACTACGGACCGCAGCCTCCGACAGCATGTCCATCATCACAAGAAAGGTCGCTTCCCGCCGGGGACCGCCGTTGCGCGGCATGACGACCCCATCCCACCAAAGGTGGGCGGCTGGTGGACCGCCGTCGCGCACGGCAGGGGCGGCGGCAAACGCCACCTTGCCAGCCACCCGCGAAGCAACCGGATCGTCCATGCGCGCGGCCCGACTGGCCCACAACACGCCCATCGCAGCGCGTCCCTGCTGCAACTGATTCATCACGTCGTCTGCATTGGAAGCCAATGCGTTCGGCGTCATGAAGGGCAGCAGCGATCGCAGAGTCTCGATCGCCTGCTCGCCGAGGTCATTGGCGAAGACGGGCTTTGCCGTACCCGGCTCGAAGAAACGGCCACCGAGACCGGCAAAGACGTTGGTGAACTCGGTGGCCAGATCAAAGCCCTTGGCGAAACCTTGGGCGATCGGAAAGGCAAAGTCGTGCTCCGCGCGACGAATCACCGCGGCGGCCTGAAGCATCTGTGCGTAGGTGCGCGGCACCCCAAGACGGTGGCGTTCGAACAGATCCTGTCGCAGGTACAGGTTTTGAGTATTCTGCATGAACGCCAGCGCCATGACCTCGCCATCCACCCGCACCAGCATGCGTTCCTCGAGGCGGTAGCGTTCGCCATGCTTACGCACGAGGTCGGTCATCGGATACAGCCGGCCGCGCGCATGCAGGGTGCTGAATACGCCCATCGATACGACCGCGGCGTCGAACGGCGACACCCTGGAGGAACCGAACGCCAGCTCCGTCTCGCTGCGCGCCTGAGGCGTCAACTTGAAGCGAACACGCAAACCGGCACTGGAGCAGGACTCGGCGATGCGCGCGATGTGCTGGATCGCCGGAAACGAGTTGCCGAGGAGATTAACCTCACCCTGCAGCCCTAATCGGTGACAGGCGGGTGGCGTCGAAACCGTGTCGGCCATGCTCTGGCCCGACGCCGCGGCCACTGCGCCGGCAGCCGTTGCTCGAAGCAGATGACGGCGCGCGGGATTCATGCCGTAGGACGGATGCGCGCGCCGCTGGCGGCATCGAACAGCTGCGCGCAGTGCGGATCGAAGTCCAGGCTAACCGCTGTGCCCATTACCGGGCGCTCTGCGCGCCCGGCCTTGGCGGTGACCAGGGTGCTTCCCGAACGCACCGTAATGAGAGTCGAATCACCGGTCAACTCGGTGCTGAACACGACGCCCTCGATACGACCCCGGCCGACCGTAGCGTCCTGAGCGGTGCCCAGCCGCAGCTCTTCCGGGCGTATGCCCAGCACGACCGTCGCGCTCGACTCTCCACCATGGGGCAGTGCTGCCCGCACTCCCTCTGCAGCGAAGCTTCCCTCTGTCCACCGGCCTTCGATCAGGTTCATAGGGGGAGAACCGATGAAGCCCGCGACGAAAACGTTCGACGGGTCGTTGTAGATCGCTTCCGGGCTGCCGACCTGCTGCACCCGCGCCTTGCTCATCACGACCACCCGATGCGCCAGTGTCAACGCCTCGATCTGATCGTGGGTCACGTAAATGGTCGTGACACCCAGTTCATGATGCAGATGCTTCAAGTGGGCGCGCATGCTTGAGCGAAGCTTGGCGTCAAGGTTCGACAGCGGCTCGTCCATCAGGAACACGGCGGGCTCGCGCACGATGGCGCGCGCCAGCGCGACGCGCTGCCGCTGGCCTCCGGACAGCTCCTTGGGCCGACGCTGCAGGTACTCGGTGAGTTCGACGCGCTCGGCAGCCCGGCGCACAGCCTGGGCGATGTCGGCCGCAGAGCGGCCGCGGATCTTCAACGGGAACGCGATATTCTCTGCCACGGTCATGTTCGGATACAGACCGTAGCTCTGAAAAACCATGGCCACGTCCCGATCCTTGGGCTCGAGCTCGTTGACCCGACGTCCGCCGATCCGAATTTCGCCCGCCGTCGGCGTTTCGAGGCCTGCGACCATTCGCATGGTCGTCGTCTTGCCGCAGCCCGACGGACCCAGCAGCACCAGAAACTCACCGTCGGCAATGTCGAGCGACATCGGATGCACGGCGTCCACGTTGCCCCAGCGCTTCGACACCTCGATCAACTCGATCCGAGCCATCGCCTTAGCCACCTGCGGTAGACGTCGCGGCCGGCTGCAGAACCTGCATCCAGAGCGCCACCTCGTCGAACAAGATCCACTCGCGCACCACGCGCTCCGCCTCGATCTCGGCGTGACTGATGCCGAGGATCTCGACCGGCCGCCGGCTTGCCGGGCCCAGCACGCCATCTCCGTTGTGCCATGCCGAGAGGCGCCAACGCATGGCCACCGCCGTGGCACGCCCGGGCCGCTCGTTTGCCGTCAGGTGCTCGATGTCGAGGCGCTCTATATGTAGCGCCGCACGCCAAGCTTGCCAAGCCGACAACAAGGAGTCGACGCCGACCGAGCGTGCGTTACCGGGCAGGGCGACGATGACATCCTCCGCGTAAATGGCTGATGCCAAGGAAGTATCGCCGTCTCGCCACAGCGCGACGAAGTGGCTGCCGTAGGCAGCCGCCGGGCCCTGCGTCTCCACGTGGCTGACGTAGGGCAGCGGGGCCGAAGGCATGGCCGGTTTGTTCCAGGCACCGCGCTCGTCGAGCCACCGTTGCGCCAGCGATCGCGGTTCGACACCGATCTGGCGCGCGATCGCGCCTTGATCGCGAACCAGCCACTCGTGGACGATGCGGTTATCGATGCAGACGCAATCCGCGATGGTGCGCACGTGGACTGCGCGACCGGTGGCAAGGCCGAAGGGGCCGGGTCCGGCGTGCGTCATCGGACTGAAAATGCGGTGCGAAGACAGAAACCCGCCGTGCTCGTCGCCTGAGACGATGATGTCCTCGGCCAGCAGGCGTCGGTCCGGGAAGGCGCGCAGCGTGGCGCGCGTGCCCTCGACCACGTCTTCGACGCGGGTCGTCACAGAGCCGGGCGTTTCAACGGCACAAGGATCACTGTAGTAGCGGTAGATGTCGTCCAGTCGACGACCTTCCCAGATCCGGTCGGTGATCACGCGGATGTAGTGATCAAGATCGCGGAATTCGGCATCGAAGCCCTTCACTTGCCTCTCCGCTCAGCCCGGCGACGGGTTGCTGCCCGGCGGGCTGACCCCCGGACGACGAGCTCGCCCGGAAACACGACATCTTCGGGCGGAGCCACTTCATCGTCATGAAGCTGTCTGCGCAGAAGGGACACAACAGCGTCCACCATCGGCTGTACCGGCTGTCGATATGTCGTCAGCGCATAGCTTGGCCACGCCGCTTGCGGCACGTCATCGAACCCGACCACTGAGACATCTTCCGGGATGCGCAGTCCCAGCTCGAACCGCAGTGTGTCCATCACCGCAAAGGCCATGTGATCGCTGGCGACAAAGACCGCATCGGGGCGCTCGGCGGCGGTGCCGAATAGCTCGCGCGCCGCACCCTTGGCCTGCTCGAAGTCGTAGTTACCGACGCCACGGGCCCAGATCCGCAGGCCGCGCTCGGTCAGGCCCTCGCGGAAACCGCGCTCCCGCTCCAAGTTGGTCGACGACTCCTCGTTGCCGGCAACGAAGGCGACTCGTCGATGACCTGCGTCGGCGAGGAAGTGCGCCAGAGCCCGTCCGCCGCTGACGTTGTCGGATCGCACCGAGCTGACGGAGTGTGTGGCTGCCGATGCTTGCGCCATGACCCGATTGAAGAGAACCACCGGAATATTTGCGCTGGCGCAGCGCTGCGCAAGGCCGGAAGACAGCGTCGTCGCGGTGAGCACGATGCCGTCCACGTGGTAGCGCAGGATCTCGGAGACGAGGTCGTCCGCGTTCGGGGTGTCGTTGACGAAAAGCAGGACGTGATAGCCGTCGGCCTGCAGACGTTCGGCGAGCCGCTGCAGCGCGCCCGGATAGAACAGGTTCTCCAGATAGGAGAGCACGAGGCCGATGATCCGGGAACGGCGCGTGATGAGGCTACGCGCATGTGCGTTGGGGCGGTAGCCCAGCTTGCGCGCAGCCTCCAACACCCGCCGCCGCGTGGCGTCCGACACACTCGCACCCGGAGTGAAGGTGCGGCTGACCGCGGACTGCGAGACCTGAGCGACGCGTGCGACATCGAACGACGTCACGGCCGCCTTGATCTGGCCCGCGCGCGAGCCTTTACGCTGCGGTCCAGCCACCGTCGACCACCAAAACACTGCCGGTCACCATAGCGGCAGCGTCAATCGCGAGAAAGGCGATCGCACCCATCAGGTCCTCGAGACGGCCGATGCGGCCGAGCGCGATCTTGGATTCGACGTAGGCCCGAAACTCCACATCGCGCAACATCGGTGCGGTCAATTCGGTCTCGATGAAGGTCGGACAGATCGTGTTGACGCGGATGACATGGGGACCTAGTTCCCATGCGAGCGCCTTGGTCATGCCTTCGACCGCATGCTTGCTGGCGCAGTCGACGCTGCGCTTGATCCCAACCACATGGCCCATCTGCGACGACACCGTGATCAGCGAACCGCCGCGCCCTGTCGGAATCAGCCCGCGCGCCACTTCGCAGGCCGGGTACAAGGCCGCATTGACGTTCAGCCGAAGCACGTCATCGACATTCCGGTCCGAGGTCTCAGTCAATGCTGCCGGCCGGTTGGTGCCGGCGCTGTTGACCAGGATGTCGAACGGACCGCTGTGCCGAACGAACGCTGCAAGGCTGCTTGGCTGTGTGACATCGACGGCGGCAGCGTCGCACTCGACTCCTCGAGCGCGCAACTGGTCGGCGACTGCTTCGACGTCCGTATCGCTGCGTGCAACCACCATGACCGCAGCGCCCACATCGGCAAGGGCTGCCGCCGCTGCGGCGCCGATACCCCGCCCTCCCCCGGCAACCACCTCACGGCGCCCCTCAATCCGGAAGCTGGGCGTGATCGGCAGCACGGTTCTCTCGGGCGATTGCATCAGGCGCCGAGCACCGGCTCGTACCATGGTACGTCGCGCTTGCCGTACCGGCGCATCCGCAGGTTGGCCTGCTCGCCATGACCAGCGAAGTTCTCCATGTGGCACAGGCGCGAGCACACCGCGCCGATGCGGGCCGACGCTTCATCGGTCAGCACCCTCTGGTAGGTGCAGGTCTTCAAGAACTTCCCGACCCACAGGCCGCCTGTGTAGCGGGCGTTCTTGTTCGTCGGCAGCGTGTGGTTCGTGCCGATGACCTTGTCGCCGAAGCTGACGTTGGTGCGCGGCCCCAGGATTAATGCGCCGTAGTTGGTCATGCGGCGTAGGAACAGGTCCGGGTCTGCCGTCATCACCTGTACGTGTTCGGAGGCAATCTCGTCGGCGGCTGCGATCATCTCGTCGATCGTGTCGCACACGATCACCTCGCCGTGAGCTGCCCAGCTCTGGCTTGCGATCGGAGCCGTCGGCAGCCGTGAGAGCTGTCGCTCGACCTCGATGAGGCTGTCCTGCGCCAGCTTCTCGCTGTTGGTGAGGAGCACCGCGGGCGAGGTCGGGCCGTGCTCCGCCTGACCCAGGAGGTCGACCGCGCACATCTCGCCATCGACCGACTCGTCGGCGATGATCAGCGTCTCGGTCGGTCCGGCGAACAAGTCGATGCCCACTCGGCCGTACAGCTGCCGCTTGGCCTCTGCCACAAACATGTTGCCGGGGCCGACAATCATGTCCACCGGCTCGATCGACTGGGTGCTGATCGCCATGGCCGCAACAGCCTGGACACCGCCCAGCACGAGGATCTCGTCGGCACCCGCGAAGTGCATCGCTGCAACGATCGCAGGGTGCGGCCTGCCCTGGTAGGGCGGAGCGGTTGACACCACCCGCGGCACGCCGGCGACCTTTGCCGTGAGCACACTCATGTGGGCCGAAGCGATCAGCGGGTACTTGCCGCCGAGGATGTAGCAACTGACATGGTTCACGGGAATGTGACGATGGCCGAGGATCACACCGGGCAGCTTTTCCACCTCGACATCGCGCATGCTGTCGCGCTGAATCTGCGCGAAGTTGCGGATCTGCACCTGCGCAAACTTGATGTCCTCAATCTGGCCAGCCGATAGCTCGCGCACAGCCGCACGGATCTGATCCTGGCTCAACGCGAAGTCCTGCGGATCCCACCTGTCGAACTGCTGGGAGTACCGCCGGACGGCGGCATCGCCGCGCGCCTGGATGTCGCTGATGATGGACTCCACCGTGGCACGCACTTTGGCGTCGGCAGCAGCCGCGGCGTCGGCATCCTGACCTCGTTTCAGATATCGGATAAATACTACCTCCTCGTGTGCGATCGCGCGCCTTTGCGCAGCGCGCATGCGTATGCAACGGCGGTGCAGGGTACCGTCTCGTGCGGATGTCTGCAACAATCCACGGACTTTGCCTACGCGCTACGGGCCGCAGCGGTTTCCGCCGCTCCCGTCGACGGCCGTAGTGCTTGCTTGCACGTGTATGCAGTTGGGGTTCTGAGATCGGCTGGTTTCGACTTGTCGCCGGGGGAGCGTAGTCGCAGATGGAAGAGTTCAAGCGGACGGCCTGGAGAGCGCTGCATCAGCTGCCGTCGCGCATCGCGGACGCAGACGGCTTGTTGCATGACGACTGCGAGTTCCACGTCAGCCATCCGATGAACCTGCTGATTGGCGCAGCTAACGTGGTCGCCCGCCTTTACGAGCCCATGCTCCAGGCGTTTCCAGACCTGGCGCGGCGTGCCGACATCTTCATGGCGGGCCAGTGGGATGGCCACATCGACGGCGGCGGCGGTCTCTGGGTCGCGACGACGGGCCATTACCTCGGGACCATGAGGGCTTCGTGGTTGGGAATTCCGGCGTCAGGCCGGACGGCCTTCATCCGCTATGGAGAGTTCTACCGCTGGGTCGACGGGCGGATCGTCGAGGCCCGTGTCCTGCTCGATCTGGTGGATGTAGCACGCCAGTGCGGTGTGCCGATCCTGCCGCCGAGCTCGGGCGTGGAACTTCTTGTACCTGGGCCGGTAACGCACGACGGCCTGCTCCTCGGCCCGAGTGATCCCGCCCGCAGTAAAGCCAGCCTCGACCTCGTTATGGCGATGATCGGCGGGCTTAAGCGCTTCGACCGCAAGGATCTGCACAGCATGGGCATGGAGCAATACTGGACGCCGGACATGATGTGGTACGGCCCGTGCGGCATCGGGACCGCGCGTGGGGTCGACGGGTTCCAGCGCCACCATCAGAGGCCGTTCCTGAACGCATTTCCTGACCGTGTCGGGGGGCATCACCGCGCGCGTATCGCCGATGGCGCCTACGTTGCATCGACGGGCTGGCCCAGCGTCCGCGCGCATCACCTTGGGGAATATCTCGGCGTCGCGGCGACCGGCGCCTCCATCGGGATGCGAGTGATGGACTGGTGGCGCGTCGAAGGGGATCGTCTGGCGGAGAACTGGGTCTTCATCGATCTGCCGCACCTGTTCCTGCAACTGGGCATCGATCTGATGGGCCGCCTGGCACTTCACGAGGAAGAGCGCGCGGAGTCTGGACGTTGAACGGAATCCAGCAACAGCGGGATTGCGGCATCGGCGTCGAATACCGATGTCGATCGCCCGCAGCCCAAGAAGAAACCGGGCCGGGTAGCGATGCTGCCCGCCTCGGTGGAGGATTGGGTGCTCGCCAGACACGCGACGCAGCGCGTCAGTGACATGGTGGAGGCCGGTGACCCAGAGGCGCCCTGCACACAGCAGCAATCCCTCGGCAAAGCCCGGGGCCTCCCCTGGTAGCTGCGCTGGTGGCGGAGCAGTCGCTCGTCCAGCCATTCGACTTGCGGCTTCAGCTCGCTGCCGCGCCCACTTACACAACCATCGGCTGTTAGCTCCCGTGCGGCGGGTACTCACGCACGGGGTCGCGTCTACGGCCCAGGGCATGGCTTACGCGTTTGATCCCGCATTCCAGCGCATTGAGCACCAGCATCTTCTGCACATCGAGCGGCGCCAACATCGCCTCGCTCCATCGGCCTGCGGCGACTTGCGGAGCTTGTAACTCCTCTACCACCGTACCTCGTTCGTCCTCGAAGCAGGGCAGTTCTCGATGTCGCCAAAGGGTCAGTTTCGTGTATCGCCTGACGCAAAGGCATCTGATCCCCGCGTGCTCCGCGTCAGGCCGACTACCCGGTGTACGAAGTCCTTCTGAGCAACCCAACCCCGCACGCGGTCCCGGTGTCCCTGAAGAAACGACGGTTCTATGCGGTACAAGGTGAACGGCAGCGCCGAGATGACCGACACGTGATTGGTGCGAGCCCACGGCGTTAGCCGACGCCTTGGTGCGAGCCCGTCTCTGAGCATGGTCCGGGAATCGTCGGTGACATGGGTGAGCGGCGCGAGCCGCATCCCGTTTGAGAGATCGAGTCGATTTCGACGCTTTCCATGGCGCTGCCGTTCATCAACGATGGTGGAGCAGAGCATGGCGATGCGCAAGCCAGAGGACTTGGTGTTTCCCAACGCGGCGGGGATCGACGTCGGCGCGTCCAGTCACTGGGCTGCGGTGCCGGCGCAGAGCACGGACGCGCCGGTGCGCGAGTTCGGCGCGATGACAGACGATCTGAACGAGCTGGCCGATTGGCTGCTCGCGTGCGGGGTGGAGGTGGTGGCGCTGGAGTCCACCGGGGTGTATTGGATCCCGGTGTACGAGGTGCTGGAGCAGCGCGGGCTGAAGGTCTGGCTGGTCGATGCGCGGCAGGTGAAGTACGTCCCCGGCCGCAAGAGCGACGTGCAGGACTGCCAGTGGTTGCAGCGGCTGATGAGCTACGGGTTGCTGCGCGCGGCGTTCCGACCGGGTGCAGACGTTTGCGTGATGCGCGCCGTGGCGCGCCAGCGCGAGGTGCTGCTGACGCAGCAGGCCAGCTGGGTGCAGCGCATGCAAAAGGCGCTGGTGCAGATGAACCTGCAGCTCACCGAGGTGATCAGCGACGTGATGGGTCAGACCGGCCAGGCCATCATCCGCGACATCGTGGCGGGGCAGCGCGACGCCCGGGCGCTGGCGCGGCATCGTCACCGGCGTGTGAAGGCCAGCGAGCAGGACATCGTGCGCGCGCTCACCGGCAACTGGCGCGAGGAGCATCTGTTCGTGCTCGAACAGGCGCTGGGCATGTACGACGACATCGCCGCGCGGCTGCGCGTGTGCGAGGCCAAGCTCGGCGAGTTGCTGGCCGAGCGTTCGGCCGCCCGCGTGGACATTGGCAAGGCTCCCCGCGCTGGCAGCAAGGCGCGCGCTGAGCATGATGTGCGCCAGCAGCTGGCCAACTGGGCGGGCGCCGACCTGACCCGCATCAACGGCCTGGGGCTGGACTCGGTGATGAAGATCTTGAGCGAGATCGGCACCGACTTGAGCCGCTTCGCCAACGTCAAGCACTTCTGCTCGTGGCTGGGTCTGGCGCCGGCGACCAAGATCAGCGGCGGCAAGGTGATCTCGGCACGGACCAAGCGCTCGGCAAACCGGGTGCGCCAGGCGCTGAAGATGGCGGCGATGTGCCTGTCGCACAGCGACTCGGCGCTCGGGGCGTTCTACCGCAGGCTGTGCTCCCGGATGGACAAACCGCGCGCCAATACCGCCACGGCCCACAAGCTGGCCAGGATGGTCTACTTCATGCTCACTCGCGGCGAGGCCTACGTGGACGAAGGCCAGCAGCGCTACGAGGAGCAGCAGCGCCAGCGCAGCGTCGCAGCGCTCAAACGCCGTGCCGCCGCGCTGGGATTCCAACTTAACCCCGTGGGCGCAGCCGCATGAACGCAGCCGCCTTCGGTTCTGCTTCTTGAGAGAGGTACCGATTGGTTCGGCGTAGGAAGTGACGGCATGCGAAGCCGGCAACAGCGGGAATACATCTGCGGGTCGTTGATTCGACGCAGGTGCCGTTCGCTTCGGCCCGAGGACGTCTTTGGCTGCCTCGTTGCGGGTGGGAAGCGGCAGCGATGCAGGGTTGGCACTCACCGCACTTGGGCTTGCGCAACCTGCCTCGTGAGCACACCGCGCTCGAACGGCGGGCCTTCTTCACCTTCGACCCAGCCGAGCGGGCGCCGATGTGCCGGGCCGGCCAGCTATAGCCGTCACGAGCTGCAGCACGAAAGGGCGGTCCATCTGAAATCGACCGCGCAAACGGGGCTTGGGCAGCCGATCCCGAGGTCGACAGTAATTACCTGCCCGACGCGCGCTTGCCAGTGGCCGCAGAGCAGGCGCCGCGACAAGGCTCGCGCCGCAAGGGGCGAACCGTCACTCATTGCACCGAAGGCGAGGGGACCCCTGCTACAGTAAGAAAGACCATGGATGTGTTGTTCCGCAAGGTTGCGCTGTTCGGCAAGCCGCGCGCCGAGGGCATCGGCGCGCCGCTGCAGGAGATCGCACGCATCGTGCAGGCGGCCGGCTGCGAGGTCCTGCTCGATGCGGCCACGCGCGAGA
>Ga0209985_10001527_pt1 | contig 22507 bp, 15 predicted proteins | sample NOAtaG_FD_187305 | JGI IMG/M metagenome (GOLD analysis project Ga0209985, IMG submission 187305) | Freshwater lake microbial communities from Lake Erie, under a cyanobacterial bloom - NOAA_Erie_Diel6S_1000h metaG (SPAdes) (version 2) | ecosystem: Environmental > Aquatic > Freshwater > Lake ...
CGCCCCCGGGAGGGCGATCGAGGATCCGCCGAACCGCGGCCGATGGACGGACGCCTCGAGCGGGAGGCCGAAGTCGAGGTGCCCGATGGTGTTCTGGAGGATGTTCGCGATCAGCCCCACGCTCGGCGAGCCCGACGCGAGCACCGGCCGGCCGTTCTTCATGATGAGGTTCGGGGCGACGTAGGCGGTCGCCCGGTCGCCCGGCTTCGGCATGACTCGCAGGAAGTGGCCCCCGGACGCCGCGATGCTCACCCCCGCGGCGAAGAGGCCGTTGCTCCACGGCAGCGCCATCACCGAATGGAGGACCGTCGCGACGTTCCCCTTCGCGTCAACGACCGTGACGTGGTTGCTGCCCGGCGGCGGTGCCGGCCTGGCGGAGCCGGTGTCATCCTGCATCCGCAGGAGGTCGAGCCGCATCCGCGCGTATTCCTTCGAGACGATCGTCTCGAGCGGGACCCTGTGGCTCGCCGGATCGGTCTGGTTCCCACCGGCCGCCATCACCTCGTTGGTGATCCGCACCATGTGGTAGAGCGTCTCGGGCGACTCGGTCGGCGGACCCCAGCGCGGGATGTCGAGGAGCTCGAGCATGTTGAGCGCCTCGATGATGTGGGTGCCGCCGTTGTCCGGCGGCGGCGACGCCACGATCTCGTGGCCGCGATACGTCCCCCGGGCCGGCTCCTGCCAGCGGACCTCGTAGCGGGCGAAGTCCTCGGGGGTGATGACGCCGCCCGCCGCCTTGACGACCGCGCTGTACGTCCGGGCGAACGCCCCGTGGTAGAAGTACGCATTGCCCTCCTCCGCGAGCCGCTCGAGAGTGTCGGCGGCCTCCACCTGCTTGAGCGTGTCACCGGGATTGAGCAGCGAGCCGTTCGGCAGGTAGATCCGCCGGCCGGTCTCGGTGAGCCCGATCATGTCGAACTGCTCGAACATCTCGCCGTACAGGAACGGGTGGATCGGGAACCCGTTCCGGGCGAAGTGGATCGCCGCCGCCATGACGTCCTTGCGCGACTTCGTCCCGAGCCGCGTGAGGGCCGCCTCGAACCCGCCCCAGAACCCGGGGACGCCGGGCCCGCGCCCCGTCCTGAGGTCGGCGGCGCTGAACCCGGGAAGGCCGGCGAGCGGCGCGTTCATCCCGCCGTTGAGGTACGTCGTCTTGCCGGACGCGGCGTCGTGGTAGAGCAGACTCAGCATCCCGGTGATCGTCGTCATGTGCGGCTCGACGACGGTCTGGGTGATCGAGGCCGCGAGTGCTGCGTCGCAGGCGTTGCCGCCGGCGCGGAGGATGTTGACGCCGGCCCGCGTGGCGAGGGGATGGCTGCAGATCACCATCCCGTTGCGGCCCGAGGCGCCGCGCTTCCGGCCGAACCGCGCCGGCTCGACGCCGTCGAACGGACCGGCACTGCTCGGGGCGCGCAGCGCGGCGGCGCCGCCCGGGACGAGCGCCGACGAGACGAGGCCCAGAGCGGAGGTTCGCAGGAAGTCTCGGCGGTCGGTCATCGTGGTGGTCCTCGGGTCGGAGCTGGCGAATGCGTCGGGGCGCCGGTGTCGGGGAGCTGGGCGTGCCGGCGGCTACGGCAGACGCTACCGGCGGCTCGGGCGCGGCGCCAGCGGTGTCGCGCCCGCATGAGGGGGTCGGCCGAGACCTCCCGTGCCCCACGCCTGACGCGCGGGTGCGTCGTCCGTCATGGGCCTGTCGGCGTTCCTTACCCGCCTGCTCGACGGCCTCGCCGCCGAGCGAATCCCGGCCATGCTGACAGGGTCGCTGGCGGCGGCGCGCGGAGCGACGCGGGCCACGCTGGACGTGGATGTCGTGATCGATCCCGACCAGGGGACCTCCCGCGGGCGGAGTACGAAGCACACTTTCACCAGGCCGCGTCCACCATTGTGGCTGCGGGGCTCGACTCACCGAGTCTCCGATGAACCCGGGACGACTCATGCGCAGCAGTGCGCGACGTCGCGTGAGAGGCCAGGAACGCCGAGCGACACGACCGGGAGGCCATGTGCGTTGCGGGTGGGTCGGATTCACTGCGATATGCCTCGCGACGGCCTGCGCGAAGTCGGCGCCGCCCGCAGCCCCTCTCGTGCGACTTCCGCAGGGTGCCTATCGCGGCCGCCCCGCCGACCAGGGTGTCGTGGCCTTCCTCGGCATCCGATACGCCCGCCCGCCAGTCGGCCGACTGAGGTGGCGTGAGGCCGCACCGCTGGAAACGTCCGACCGCGTCATCGAGGCCGACGCCATCGGGCCGACGTGTCGTCAGCCCATGGACCCGAACGAGGCGGCCTCGGCGACTCGTCAGGACGAGGACTGCCTCAGTCTCAACGTCTGGACCCGCCGGACCTCCGGATCACCCCGGCCGGTGCTGCTGTGGATCCACGGCGGCGCCAATGTCAGCGGCGGCACGGCGGACCCCCTGTACGACGGGCACCACTTCGTCCGCGACAACGACGTGGTGCTGGTGTCGATCAACTACCGGCTCGGTCCGTTCGGCTTCCTCGATCTCGACGACGTGGGCGGACCGGACTACCGGCGGAGCCGCAACCTGGGCCTGCTCGATCAACTGACCGCGCTGCGTTGGGTGCGGACCAACATCGCCGCCTTCGGTGGTGACCCGTCGAACATCACGCTCTTCGGCGAGTCGGCGGGCGGCTCGGCCATCATGCGGCTCATGGCGATGCCGTCGGCCCGCGGACTGTTCGACAAGGCGATCATCCAAAGCGGCGGCCCGGCCAACATCCGCGTGAAGGGATTTCCCAGGAAGGACGACATCCCGACGGGGCGCGCGCTGACCCGGGCGTTCATGGTCGAGGCACGAGTGTCCGACATGGCGGGGCTCACGACACTGCCTGCCGACTCGGTGCTCGCGGCGGCTGGTCGCGTGGCGCGGAGCCGCGGCGACGTGATGGGCGTCAGTACCTGGGGCGCCCGGATCGACAACGACGTCCTCCCCGAGGACATCTTCGGCGATGTCCGCCGAGGTGCCAACCCGGGCGTGAAGGTACTGATCGGCACCAACGAAGACGAAATGCTGTACTTCCGTCAGTACGACACCGACTTCGAGCGGAACCTCATGCGGGAGTATCGCGACAAGGGCTCGGCCATGGGGCGTGACTTCACCCGGGTGCGGGAGATCGCGGATCGCTACACCGCGGGCAGCGTCGATCCGATGCGCTACGTCGATTTCGCCGGTGAGTTCTGGATCCGGCAACCGTCCATTCTGCTGGCCGAAGCGCAGGCGCGCCACAACGATGTCTTCATGTATCTCTTCACGTGGGACTCCGCCTTGCCCGGCATGGGAGCCGCCCACGCGATCGAGCTCCCGTTCGTCTTCGGCCACCTCGAGGGCAAGGACGTCGAGCAGTTGACGGGACCTCGTCCGCCGGCCGCACTCTCGCGCCGGATCCAGGCCGCCTGGACCGCGTTCGCCACCACCGGCAATCCGACCGCACCGGGCGAGCCGGCCTGGCCCCGCTACACCGGCGATGCTCGCGCGACGATGCTGCTGACCGACGGAGCGTGGACCGTGGTGTCCGACCCGAAGGCCGATGCGCGGCGGCTCCTGCGGCGCATGTACGATGTGGGCCAGTGAGCGCATCATCTGCAGCCATGGGCCGCACGCATGTCCCGTAGCCGCGACGCGACGCGCCGTGTGATGGCGGCCGCCTGCAGTGCCGTGGCGGGCATCGTGTCCGCTGCCGTGTCCTTCGTCGTGCTCGCGCACCCGACGACCCCGTTCGTGGCGCTCCGCGAGCTTCCGGGCGTCCTTGTGCTGTCGTTACTCGCGACGGCCCCGGGAACGCTCGCCGTAGGCCTCCTGACGGTCGCGCTCGGTCCGCGGTCTCGACTCTTCCGACCGGGGATTCGTGTACTCGCGGGCGGCGTCCTCGGCTTGGCGGTGATGCAGTGCTGGGGGTACCTGTTCGGCGACAGTTGCTACATCCCGACTGGGAACGGGACAGGACCCTCCTGCGGCTGTGCGCCACGCTCGCTGGCGGCGTGGCCATGGCCACGGCAGGGTCCCTGATGCGGACCGTGCCTGCCGCCGAGGATGGGGGATCATGATGACGCGCGTGAGGGACCATGTCCCGGTCCCGAGGCATGGCCGCACGAACGGTCGTGCGCGATATGCGCGAGGCGCCGCATCCCATATCCGCTCATCGACGCCCGGCCTGTGCGACCTCGCCACCATCGTCGCCTCGAGGCGCCACTTCGAGGACCCGCCGCCCTACGGCCGCAACCGGCCGAACCGCACGTCCCGCGTGCGTCCGTTGGCCGCATAGAAGCCGATCACCTCGCCGTTGCGGTCGCGCTCGAAGGAGAGCGTGAGACTCCGACCCTCGAAGGTGTCCGCGGCCGTCGCGGCCGCCGTCAGCGGGGCGTCGTCGTACCGCCGCTGGCGCAGGAACAGCGAGTCGCCACGCTGCACGATGGTCATCGCCGATTCGAGCTCGTCACTCCAGTACCGACCGGCGAAGGCCGCGAGCGCCGCCCCCTTCGGCGGCGCCACGGGCGTATCGGCGATGCGCGTGGCCGGCTGTTCCCCGCCCTGCACCAGCGTGAGCCCGGTGACCCGGCCGCTCGCATCGCGCCGGAAGCGGAGCGCCGCCTCCACGCCGGTAACCTTGAGACTCGTATCGGAGGTGGGCACCAGGGGGTTGCGCCCCTGTCCGGTGGCCTGCACGAAGAACGCCGAGCCCTCGCGGAACACGCGAAGGACGAACGTCGGGGCCGCGTCGAGCGCATAGCGGCCGGCCAGCGAGTCGAAGCGCGCCGCGGTCATCCGCGCCGGATCGTAGCTCCCGGGCGCCGCCGCTGCCGTGGCGGCGCGCATCGCGTCGTCGAAGAACGCGGACGCGATGTCGAACGCGACGCTGGCTGCGAAGCCGGCATCGTTGCTCTGTACCGACACACCGGCGTCGAGGGTGGGATACAGCGCCAGCATCGAGCGGTGGGCCACGTCGGCACCGCCGTGCTGAATGCGGCGCAGCCCGCGCTGCTGGTCCACGAAGACGCCCATGCCGTAATCCGACTTCCGGCCGTCGTTGAGTCGGCCGTTAGTGGTCATGGCGTCGAAGATCGCGCGCGAGCCGACGGTCGGCGTGGGCGAGAGCATGTTCTCGCCCCACCGCTGGAGGTCCTCCACGGTGGTGTAGATGCCCCCGGCACCGAGCGCCCCGCCGAGGTCCGTCGCTTCAGCGAACCCGGTCGGGCGCGCCAGATAGCCCATCGCGGCGTTCGGGATGATGGTGGCGCGGTCGGCGCGGGCGGCGGAGCGGGTCATGCCAAGCGGCACGAACACCTCGTCGCGAAGGAAGGCCGGGAAATTCTTCCCCGACGTGCGCTCGACGATGATCGTCGCGAGCCCGAAGGCGGTGTTGTTGTAGTTGAACTCCGCCCCCGGCACGTTCTGCAGGCGCGGCTGGCGCTGCACGATCTGGATGATCTCCTTGCGGTCGATCCAGTCCTGTCCGACCTGCCGGTCGGTCATCAGCAGCAGGTTCAGGAACTCGCGGAGTCCCGACTGGTGGGTGATGAGGTGCCGCACGCGGACCGTGTCGCCGAGGTACGGCAGCTCCGGGAGATGCTTCCGGATGTCGTCGTCGAGCGACAGCTTGCCACGCTCGGCCTGCAGCAGCACGGCGAAGGCGGTGAACTGCTTCGAGGTGGACCCGATGTTGGTGGGGGTATCGGTGCGATACGGGATGCCGTGCCGCAGGTCGGCCATGCCGAACCCCTTCGTGTAGAGCACCCGACCGCCGCGCCACACGCGCACCTCGCCGCCGGGGACGCCCGGGGCGTCGTGGCGGGCCAGCAGTTGGTCGGCGCGGCGGGCCGGGTCCCGCGCGGGCGGTTCCTGCCGGAGCAGCGTGAGCGCATACCCGGCGACACGTCCGGACGGCGCGGTGAGCTCCACCTGCATCGTGCCCGTGTCGCCGACGAAGGCGGCGAAGCGCATAGCGCCGACCCCGGGGCCCTCGAAGCGCCCGCGGAGCTTGCCCCCGCTGGCGAGGAGGCGAACGACGAGCGGCTCGTCGGGCTGCGTCACGCTGCCCAGCAGGAAGGCGCTGTCGCGGATCGTGAGCGCGAAACGCGCCGTGTCGCCGGCGGCGAGGCGGCCGCTGACGGTGGCGCCGACCTTGAGCGGCGGGGCCGACGGCTGGGCGGAGACCACCGCCGGGGCCTGGAGGGCGGTCGCGGCGAGGGCGAGGGCGAGGGTGGCGAAGCGGAGCGGCATGGGTGGGCAGCGGGTCGTCAGTGGCGTCGCGCACATGTGGGACGGGCGACGATGCCCCGAGTATGTGCTGTGTACGGTGATGGGGTAAGCTGAGCGGGGTAGGCGCGATGGTGCCTCACGGCCCGGGGGCCATGCGCCTGGGGGTGGAGCGGTATGCGTGGACACCGATTCACGGCTAGACTCCACCGGTCCGTAGTAAATCCCGGGGCCCCATGCCGAACCAGCTGTTCGTCAACCTTCCCGTCGCCGACCTGTCCCGCGCCCGTGCCTTCTACGAGGCGCTCGGGTTCGCGGCGGTGCCGGAGTTCTCCGGTGAGGACGCCGCCTGCGTGACCGTCACGCCGCAGGTGTTCCTGATGCTCTGCCCGCACGCGAAGTTCCGCGAGTTCACCCCTAAGGCCATCTGCGACACGAGCCAGGCGGTGGAGATGCTGCTCAACGTGCGCTGCGACAGCCGAGCAGCCGTGGACCAGCTGGTGTCGCGGGCGCTCGCGAACGGCGGGACCACCCATGACCAGCCGGAGGACTTCGGCTTCATGTACACCCACAGCTTCCTCGACCCGGACGGCCACGGATGGGGGGTGTTCGCCACCGCACGTCCGTAAGGTCGCGGCGGGAGCTCGGGACCGCGCCGATCTGCCGCCGGATTCGTGATCAGTCCACGACCGGTACGGTCGCCGCGCTCAGGCACGGCCCGTGCTCTGTCGTTGCGCGTCGCGGGTCTGCCGATCAGGATTCCCGAGCAACCGACGGGCCTTCGATGATGGAGGACGCGACACGCGGAGCGTGCGCTCGCGTCGAGCTGCGCGCGGTCTCCTCGTCACCTGAAGCTAGACCTCGGGGATGCCCAGCCCGCGCAGGTACTCGTAGGTCTTGTCGTAGTACTCCGGCCTGCGCGTCCGGTCACGCTTCGATCCCTGCGGAACGAAGAGCACCATCCCCTGTCGCGCTCGTGTCAGCAGCACTCGATACGCATTCGTCAGGTACGCTCGGCGATCGTCCTTCCTGACGTGCTGCCACATGGCTCCGCGGAACTTGTGGTAGCTCCACCCCGCCCCCTGCCAACGCAGGTCGGCGTCCCACGTGACGATCGTCCAGTCCAACTCGAGGCCCTGCACGTCGAACTCGGTGGCAGCATCCTCGAGGTAGTTCGACGACCGCGTGTCATCGGCTCCGGCGAGAAACCAGTGGACCGGATCCAGACTCACCCGAACGTCGATCGCGTGCGGCTTGAGTCGTTCGGCCGAGGACGAGGCGACGATGCCCATGCGCTCCGACCCTCGGCGCTGTGCGCGCACCCACCGCCGTGCCGATCGCAATCGGCGGGTGAGACGAACCGGGTACCGGCTGGCCAACTCGTCGAGCAGGTGGCTCGAGCGTGCCGCGTCTCCGTCGAGCAGCGCCTTGACGAACGTCGAGACATGCTCGGCCCGGAACGACCGCATCGACGTGGCGAGATGCAATGACGGGGTGACGTCGGGCCGAAGCGCCTCGACGTGCGCGGCCGTTCCCCCCGCCCGGTACTCGGCGTCGGTGATCTGATCCGAGACGTGGACGCGCCACGACGGGAAGTGCTCGCGGACCGCACGCAGCCACTCGCCGATGCCGGCTTCCCCGTCGTTGATCTCTTGACCGCCACCCACCAGGCAGATGACGACGCACCACTCGCGATGGCGGTGCATGGCGTCGAGGAGCACCGCCGGTTCCGACATGGTGATGTCGTCGCGCTTCTTCCTGGTCTTCATGAAGCGCCCCAGTTTGTCGGCGTGCCATGCGCGCTGGGCTTCATCGAAGATCACGATGTGGTCGTCCGGTTCGACGAGCCGACTCAGGTGATAGTCGCGCCAGCGATGCACGATCTGGATGAAGCTCTCGACCCGCTGCTTCACTTCACCCTTTCGCACACCGGGGCGTTCGGGCTTCTCCCGTGCCAGTTCGTCTCGGGCAAGGGCTTCGGTCAGTACCCGCACCAGCGGCCCGTTCCCCGACAGGTATGCCGCGTGGGTGTCGCGGTCCCTGGCCGCGTGCCGAGTGGCGACGTTCAGCCCGACCAGGGTCTTCCCTGCGCCGGGGACACCGGTGACGAAGACGATGGCCTTCTCGCGTTTCGTACGGCAGGCGGTGATGATGGTCTCGAGGGCTCCGGCCGTCGCAGCCAGGTTCTGCGCCCCGGCGTCGTGACGCAGGATGTCGTGCACTTCATGGCGTGCGTACATCGCCCGCGCCGCCTCGATGATCGTGGGCGTGGGCCGGTACACGCCCGCTCCCCACGTTGCCGGATCCAGCCCGGCATCCGGCAGGCCATTGAGGCCCGCGCGGATGGCTGCGGCAAGCCCCAGCGCATTGCACCAGAACGGCGGGCGGATGCCATCGGTCGCCGATCGCTTCCAGCGCTCGTGACCCTTCTCCGCACTGGCGGCCGTCGCACAGAGCACCGGAAGGATGGGCGCGGCGTGGCTCGGCGCGTGGAAGTTCTTCAGGTCAAGCGCGTAATCCCAGACCTGCTCGTGCGCCGCCACGTCGAAGGTGTCGGCGCCGACCTTGAATTCGATGACGATCACCGCCTGCGGCACCACGACGACCGCGTCCACGCGACGACCCAGCCGAGGAATCTCGTACTCGAGGTAGAGCCAACCGGTCAGGCCCCCCACGGCGTGGCGAAGGATGGGCAGCTCCTCACGCCACGCCGAGCGTTGTTCGGGCGTGAGGGAGAAGTCGGCAGTCCCGGCGAGCGTGCCCTGGACGGCACGATCGTCCGTCGCGAGGAAGCTCGCGATGCTCGCGGCGTAGGCGGACGACGGGTGAGAAGGGGCCACGGGTGTTGTCGGACCGATGGATGCGAAGTTAATCGACCGGAGCGGCCGCACCCGTATCCCGAGCTGTCGGTGGCCGAAGCGATGGGGCTGCACGCGGCCTTCTGGCACCGGACGTGGGACGCCACGTGGGCCGAGCAGTTGCGCCGCACCTTCGGCCTGCGCGGGGACGCGCAGGTCGGACGCCTGTCGAAGGGGAGTCGGGCAAGCTCCTGATGCTGCTCGTCCTCGCGCAGCGCCCCGAACTGCTGATCCTCGACGAGCCCACGGACGGGTCGTGGTGGTCTTCGAAAGACATTTCAGGGATGCGCCGCCGGGTGACGCCGAATGGGTCGCGGTCGCTTTCTTCCTGACGCATCTCTATCTGCGCGCCAGCATGCATCGGAGCCGACGGTGCGCCGCGGGGGCGGACGCGACATGCCGGGACGCGGTCTCCGGCATCCCGGCCGGCCCTCGTCGTTCCGACCTCGAGGACGTCCGAAGACACGACGACGGCGGGCTTCGTGGCGGCCTTCGGGGTCACCGAGGCCGAGTGGGCGCGTCGCTTCCTACGGGCGGAACGTGCCCCCCCCCCCTGCTCCCAAATGCGCCGGCAGCACCCGCGCCTACCCTGGCTGCAGCCCTGTCCGACCCCGCTCGAGCCGGAACGTCCGCGACGTCTCCACCGGCGCCCCGGGACGGCTGACGTACGGCACCGTGCGGTAGCGCGTCACCCACTCGCGGTCGCTCACCTCGCACCGCACGTAGCCGCGCCGGGCCGAGTGGTACTTGCAGTCGGGGTTCGCCGCCATCGCGGGCGGGACCTCGCGCCACTGGTCCTCGCCGTCGCCGCCGCTGGAGATCGACGAGCAGACGAACTCCGCGCCGATCACCGGCCGGTCGGGACGGTCCCATCCCGCGCGCACCTCGTGCGTCCAGTGCGAGTGGATGTCCCCCGTCAGCACCACGGTGCGCCCCGCCGCGTGCTGCCCGCAGGCGCGCAGCAGCCGGTCGCGCGCCACCGGGTACCCCGTCCACTGGTCCATGGATACGCGCGTCGCGGGACCGGGATCGAAGTCGAACGGCGCCATCATCACCTGCTGCGCCAGCACCTGCCAGTGCGCCGACGATGCGCGCATCCCCTCCACCAGCCAGCGCTCCTGCGCCTCGCCCAGCATCGTGTCGCCGGCGGCGCCGTACGTCGCGCACGGAACCTTCACGCCGTCGTTGCACGGTTGGTCGCTGCGGTACTGCCGGGTATCGAGCACCCACAGGTGCGCCGTGCGCCCCCACGGGGTCGCGCGGTGGATCGTGAGGTCCGCCCACGACGCCGCGCGCGGCACGCGCACCGGCATGTGCTCCCACCACGCCTGGTAGGCCGCCGCGCGGCGCGTGCGCACCTGCTCGGCGCTCTCCATCCCGTTCTCGCCGACCTCGTCGGCGTAGTTGTTGTCCACCTCGTGGTCGTCCCACGTCACCAGCCACGGCGCGCGGGCGTGCGCCGCCTGCAGGTCGAGGTCCGTCTTGTACTGGGCGTAGCGGGCCCGGTAGTCGTCGAGCGCGCGGATCTCGCGCGTCGCGTGCCGCCGCGGCTGGCCCTGCTGCGGCGCGTACTCGTAGATGTAGTCGCCCAGGTGGGCGACGAGGTCGAGCTCCTCGGCCGCCAGGTGCCGGAAGGCGGTGTAGTAGCCCGACTCGAAGTGCTGGCAGCTCGCGAACGCGAAGGCAAGCGGCCGCGCCGCGTCTCCCGCCGGCGTGGTGCGCGCGCGCCCGACCGGGCTCTTCGCTTCCCCGGTCTGGAAGCGGTACCAGTACCAGCGGTCGGGCTCGAGGCCCGGGACGTCCACGTGCACCGAGTACCCGAGTTCCGGCACCGCGGTCACGCGCCCCTGCTGTACGATGCGCGCGAACTGCTCGTCGGCGGCGAGTTCCCAGGTCACCGGCGTGCGACGCCCGTCCATGCCGCCTTCGGGCTCGAGCGGGCGGGGGGCGAGCCGCGTCCACAGCACCACCCCGTCCGGCCTGGGATCGCCGCTCGCGACGCCCAGGGCGAACGGATCGTCGGCGAAGCGCGGACGCCACTCGAGGCGCCACGCGTTGGGGGCGGCCGACGCCAGGAAGGCGGTGCGCGAGAGATGCGAGAGGAAATCGCGGCGGGTCGTCATGCCCTCAACCTCGCATCGGCCGGCCGGCCGGGCTACCGGCGCAGGCCGGCGAGCTGGGCCACGAGCAGGGCGACGAACTGCGGCCCCTTGTGACCGTCCGGCCCGTCCTCGTAGCGCTCCTCGCTGCCGTGGGCCCCGGAGCCCGTGCCGCCCCCCCCGACGGTGAGCGCGGGAATCCCCAGCGCGAGCGGCACGTTGGCGTCGGTGCTCGACGCGCTGGTGCGCGCGACGGGCTTGCCGACGGCGCGCGCGGCCGCGAGCGCCGCACGCACGATCGGCATCGTGTCGGCTTGCCGCGCGTCCGCCGGCCGGATGCCGATCGTGTCCATCACGACGTCGAGCGCCTTGCGGCTCTCGGGCCACCGGGCCCGCTCCTCGCCCAGGGCGGCCTCGATCGCCGCGCGCGCCTGCTGGTCGAGCGCCTGCAGCGCCTCGGCGCTCTCGCTGCGCATGTCGAGCTCGAAGCTGCCCTCCATGGCGATGGAGTTCACCGACGTGCCGCCGCCGACGACGCCGACGTTGAAGGTCGTCCGGGGCGATGCCGGCACCTTGAGGTCGGCGAGCTTGGCGATGGCGCGACCGGCGGCGTGGATGGGGTTCGGCATCCCGAAGGCACCGTAGCTGTGCCCGCCCGGTCCCTTGAAGCGCACGGTGTAGCGATGGCTCCCGACGGCGCGGCTGGTGATGCCGATGCCGGCGCCATCCACCGAGATGAAGTGGTCCACGCGGCCGGCATACTCCTTCGTTACCAGGTGCCGCACGCCGCGCAGGTTGCCGGGGCCCTCCTCGCCGACGGTGCCGACGAACACGATCGGGCCGGCGGTGCGCACCTTGTGCTGCTCGAACACGCGCGCGACGGCGAGCAGCGCCGCCAGCCCCCGGCAGTCGTCGCCGATGCCCGGGCCGTGCAGCTCGCCGCCGACCTTCCGCACGGTGACGTCGGTCCCCTCGGGGAAGACCGTGTCGAGGTGCGCCGACAGGATCGTCACCGGCCTGGCCACCGCGCCCGGTCGCTCGGCGATCACGTTGCCGACGGCGTCAACGCGCGCCCCGGCGAAGCCGAGCGCCTCGAGCCGGCGCTTGAACTCGGCGGCGCGCGCCTGCTCCTTGAACGGCGGCGCCGGCACCTCGCAGATGGACACCTGCTGCTCGACCGTCCACGCGTTGTCGCGTTCGAGCTGCTGCAGCACCGGTACCAGCGCGGGCGGCACCGGGGCCTGCGCGGCGAGCGGGGCGGCGAGCAGCGCGGCGAGCGGGGCGGCGAGCGGGGCGGCGAGCAGCGCCGCGAACACGGCAACGCGCAGGAGGGACGACGACGAGCGACGGGACATGGCGTGGGATCAGGTAGGGGAACGGGGCGGCAGCAGTCGCGGCACGAGCAGCGCCCCCAGCACCAGCGCCCACGCGTAGCCGTAGGGCGCCAGCGCGGCGGTCAGCGCGAGGGTGAGCACGACGCCCCACTCGGCGGGACGGCGCGGGACGTCCGCGAGCAGCCGGGCGAGCGCGATCGCCTCGACGAGCAGCAGTGCGCCGAGCAGCGGCGCCGGGAAGAGCGCGAGGAGCGACGCGGGGGCGGCGGCGGCGAAGACCGCGGCGGCGAGCCAGCCCGCGCCGTAGAGCACCACCGAGCCGCCACTCCGCGCACCGAAGGCATGGTGGCCGGCGATGCCGCCCGAGCCGTGGCACACGGGCACCCCGCCGAGCCAGGGTGACACGAGGTTCATCGCGGCGTACGTGACGCCGATGCGCCGCACGCCGGGCGCGCGGTCGGGAAAGAGGTCGAGCGCGATCCGCCGCGTGGCCAGCACCGAATTGCCGAGCGACAGGGCGAGCTGCGGAAGCGCCAGCACGAGCAGCCCGCGGCTCAGCGTCGCGGGGGCGACGATGTCGTGCCAGGCCCACGTGCCGACGACCGGTGCCCCCGCGACGATGGTCCCCTGCGCGGCCCGCCACGTCGCCCATGCGAAGCCGATCGGCAGCACCGCGAACGCCGGCGGCACGCGGACGTTGCCCCGCAGCGCGAGCGCGGCGGCCGCGGCGAGCGCGGCGACCGCCACGCCCGCCGGCCCGTCGGCGGGGACGAACCGCGTGAGCGCGAGCCGGGCGAGCTGGATCGCGAGCCCGAGCTGGATCGCGCGGACGACCAGCGCCGGGATCCACGCCTGCAGTCGGTCGAGCAGGCCGCTCGCCGCGAGCCCCAGCATGATCAGCCCGATCACGAGCCCGCCGGCGGCCAGCTCGGGCGCCGTGACGCCGCCGGCGATGACGATCGCGGCGACGGCCTTGAGCGGCTGCACCGGCATCGGCATGCGGTACGCGACGCCGGTGGCGACCTGCAGCACCCCGTACACGGCGAAGACGCGCGCCGGATCGAGCCCCGCCGCGACGATCATCCCGACGAGCAGCGGCAGGTCGGTGCCGAGGTCGCCGAACGCCCCCGACCACTCCGCGCGATCAAAGCGCAGCGGCGCGCGGCGCGCCGCGGGCGCGGCGACGACGGCAGCGGCGGGCGGCGCGTCGAGCGAAACGTCGGAAGCGGACACGCCGTATATTCGACCGTTCGCCCAACTCCTGACAGGGGCCACATGTCCGAACCGGCCGTCCTCATCCGCAATGTCGTCAAGCGCTACGCCGGTCACGTGGCCGTGCGCGACCTGTCGCTGACCGTCCCCACCGGGACGGTGTACGGGCTGCTCGGCCCCAACGGCGCGGGCAAGACGACGACGATCCGGATGATCCTCGACATCATCCTCCCCGACGAGGGGACGATCACGCTCCTCGGCAAGCCCAACACCGACGCCGCCACGCTCGACCGGCTCGGCTACCTCCCCGAGGAGCGCGGGCTGTACAAGAAGATGGTCGTGCGCGACGTGCTGCGGTTCCTGGGCTCGCTCAAGGGGCTGTCGGGTGCCGGGCTCGACCGCCGCATCGACGAGTGGCTCGACCGCCTCACCCTGCGCAGCGAGGCGAAGGACTGGGGCAAGGCCAAGGTGGACGAGCTCTCGCGCGGCATGCAGCAGAAGGTGCAGTTCATCGGCACGCTGCTGCACGACCCCGAGGTCGTGATCCTCGACGAGCCCTTCAGCGGGCTCGACCCGATCAATGCGCAGGCGCTCAAGGACACCGTGGTGGACCTCAAGCGCCGCGGCCGGACCGTGCTCTTCTCGACGCACCTGATGGACAACGCCGAGCGGCTCTGCGACGCCGTGTGCATCATCGCCAAGGGGGAGAAGGTGCTCGACGGCCGCGTGGCCGACGTGAAGGCGGCGCACGCATCGCGGACCGTCGCCCTCGCGCTCGACGGCGACACCGACGGCGTCGCGCGCGAGGTCCTGGCCGACCGCACGCTGGTGGCCGAAGTGGACGACCAGAACACCTTCTTCGAGGTGCGGCTGGCCCCGGGGGCCGGCGCGCAGGAACTCCTCGCGCGCCTCGTGCAGCGCGGCGCGCCCCTACGGCGCTTCGAGCTGGTGCAGCCGTCGCTGCACCAGATCTTCCTGGACAAGGTCGGCGCCAAGGGCGTCGAAGCGGGGATGAGCGGCCATGGGTAAGCTCTACGCGGTCATCCGCCGCGAGTATTGGGAGCGGGTCAAGTCGCCGTGGTTCCTCGCGGCGACCCTGCTGGGCCCGCTGGGGTTCGCGGCGATCACGATCCTGCCGGCCGTGCTGGCGCTGCGGCAGGGGACGTCGAACAAGGCGAAGAGCGTGATCGTCCTCGACGCCACCGGCGTGGGGGTCGGCGACCGCCTGCGCACCGCGCTCGCCGGGGGCCTCCGCTCGACCGACACCTCCCGGGCGACGGTGCGCGTGATGGCTCCGGCGGATCTGGCCGCAGCGGAAACCACCGCGACCCGCGAGGTGGTCGCCGGCACCTTCGCCGGCTACCTCGTGCTCGACACCGCGGTGGTGGCCGGCGGCCCCGTGCGCTACGCCGGCCGCAACGCGGCGAACTCGCAGGACATGGACCTCGTGGAGGGGGCGGTCCGGCAGGGACTCCTCTCGCACCGCCTCGTCGCCGCCGGGCTCGATCCGCTCAAGGTCCAGCAGCTGTCGAACATCCGCACGCCCTTCACGTCCGAGAAGCTCGACGAGCGCGGGCGCGGGGGCTCGGGGGTCGGCAGCGTGGTCGTCGGCTACCTGATCGCCTTCCTGCTCTACATGATGATCGCGCTCTACGGCCAGACGCTGATGCGCGGCGTGCTCGACGAGAAGATGACGCGGGTCGCCGAGGTGATCATCGCGAGCGTCAAGCCCGACACCCTGCTCGCCGGCAAGGTGATCGGGGTCGGCGGGGTCGGCGTGACGCAGCAGCTGGTGTGGATCGCCCTCGGCTGGGCGATCGTCTCCTTCCGCGGCCCGATCCTCGGTGCGTTCGGGCTCCCCGACGTGCCAGTGTCGCTTCCCAGCGTGAGCGCCGGCGCCCTGGCGACCTATCTCGCGCTGTACATCCTCGGCTTCACCTTCTACGCCTCGCTGTTCGCGGCGACCGGCGCGATGGTCAGCAACCAGGAGGACATCCAGCAGGCGTCGCTGCCGGTGACGGCGCTGCTGGTCGCGTCGATCGTGTTCATGCAGCCGATCCTGCTGCAGCCGGATTCGACGCTCTCGCGGGTCATGACCATGCTGCCCTTCTCGGCCCCCGTGCTGATGCCGTTGCGCATGGCGACGGTGCAGGTACCGGCGTGGGAGATCGCGGCGACGCTGGTGGGAATGGCGCTCGCATGCGCAGTCGCGATCTGGGTGGCGGCGCGGATCTACCGGGTGGGGCTGCTGATGTACGGGAAGCGGCCGTCGTTCGGGGAGGTCGCGCGGTGGGTGCGGCTGGCGGGGTGAACGCCCCTCACGCCGGCTGCGCGTCCCCCGCGAACTGCTCGAACGCCTGCCGCAGCTCCCCGGCGATCGTCCCGGCGTCCCGCCCCTCGATCTGCCAGCGCTCCATCATGTACACGAGCTTCCCGTCCTTGAGCAGCGCGATCGCCGGCGAACTCGGCGGGTAGCCGGTGAAGTAGGAGCGGGCGCGCTCGGTGGCGTCCCGGTCCTGGCCGGCGAAGACGGTGGTGACGTGCGTCGGCTTGACCGCCGCCTGCAGCGCCATGCCCACGGCGGGACGCGCGTTGCGCGCGGCGCACCCGCAGACGGAGTTGACGACGATCATCGTCGTGCCCGGGCGCGCGACGGCCGCGTCCACGTCGGCGGCGGTGCGGAGCTCTTCGACGCCGAGGCGGGTGAGCTCCTGGCGCATCGGGGCGAGCAGGGGTTCGGGATACATCGGGGCGTCTCCTGGCGAGAAGGTCAGTACTCGAGGTCTTCGGGATGCGGCTCGCGCACGAGCGCGAGGATCGCCTGCTGCGGCACGACGAGGTAGCGCTCCTGCTCGAACGTGATCTCGACGGCGGCCTTGCGGAAGAAGAGCGCGACGTCGCCGGCGCGCGCCTGCATCGGCAGGAATCGCGTCTGCCGCTGGCCGCCGGTGATGCGCCAGGGCTCGTCGGTGTTCTCGTCCGGGCCGGGCATCGGGAGGCCGGGACCGGTCGCGACGATCGTCCCCGTCTGCACCGGTTGCCCCTCGACCGCCGTGGCGGGGAGGTACAGGCCGACCTTGGTGCGGTCGTCCCCATCCTCGACCCGCACGAGCACGCGGTCGCCGACGACGATCAGTTCCTTGCCGTTTCGCTGCATACGTCCCGGGGAATGTAGGGCCGCCGCGGCGGCAACGGAGGGGCGAGCGGGTCGGATCCGCCGGCCACTGGCGGCGCGCGCCGGACCTCCCGTGCCGCGATTTCGGCTGGTGCGCCCCCGCGCCGGTTGCCGAGGGGCGACCCCGGCCGCACTTTCGCGGGGCTGTCCACCCTTTGGAGAACTCCGATGCGTCGTCTCTGGTTCGCCCTGCTCCTCCCCCTGGCCGTCGGCGCCCAGCGCCCGCGGACCGCGCCCACGCTCCCGCCGGCGGCGCTCGACAGTTCCGCCTGGGCCTCGCTCCGCTACCGCCACATCGGGCCCGAGGGCAACCGCGTCTCGGCCGTCGCCGGCGTCAGCGGCGACCCCCTCACCTACTACGCCGGCGCGGCCTCCGGCGGCATCTGGAAGTCCACCGACGGCGGGGTGCACTGGACGCCGATCTTCGACAAGGAACAAGGCCAGTCCATCGGCGCCATCGCCGTCGCCCCGAGCGACCCCAACGTGGTCTGGGTCGGCACCGGCGAGCACTGGATCCGGTCGCACATCTCGGTCGGCTTCGGCGTGTATCGCTCGACCGACGCCGGCAAGTCGTGGGCGCGGGTCGGGCTGGAGACCTCGGGCCGCATCTCGCGCATCGTCGTGCACCCGACCAACCCCGACCTGGCGTACGTGGCCGTGCAGGGGCACGGCTACCAGCCGCAGGCCGAGCGCGGCATCTGGCGCACCGCGGACGCCGGCCGGACCTGGGAGAAGGTGCTGTTCGTCAGCGACTCGGCCGGCGCGTCGGACCTCGTCATGGACCCGACCAACCCGCGCATCCTCTTCGCGGGCTTCTGGCAGCTCGACATCAAGACGTGGGGCCGCCTCTCCGGCGGGCCGCACTCGGGCATCTGGAAGTCGTCGGATGGCGGCACGACCTGGAAGCGCCTCGTCGGCAACGGCCTCCCCACCGCGTGGGTGGGCAAGATCGGCCTCGGCATGTCGCAGGCGAATCCCCAGCGCGTGTACGCCCTCATCGAGACCGGCGACGGCGTCCCCGCCCGCAACGTCCCCAACCCGGCCACCGGCCGGTTCTGGCGCTCGGACGACGGCGGCGAGACGTGGCGGCTCGTGAGCTCGGACCGGCAGCTCGCCGGCCGCACGCACTACTACAATCGCTTCGGCGTCACCCCGGACAACGCCGAGGAGGCGTACTTCCTGACGGCGAACTGGGCGAAGACGCTCGACGGCGGCACGACGATCATGGATCCGCCGCCCCAGCAGTACCCGGGCGGCGACCACCACGACATCTGGTTCGACCAGCGCAACGGCGACCGCTTCGCGGTGGCGCACGACGGCGGCATCTCGATCACCACCACCCGCGGCCGGTCGTGGCTGCGCCGGCAGCTGCCGATCGCGCAGATGTACCACGTGACGGTGGACGACCGGATTCCCTACTGGGTGTACGGCAACCGGCAGGACGGCCCCTCGGCGCGCGGCCCGAGCAACGCGCGCTTCTCGAGCTTCTTCGGCGGCGGCATCCCGCGCGGCGCCTGGGCCACGGTCGGCGGCGGCGAGAGCGGCTTCGCCACGCCGGACCCGGTGGATTCGAACTGGGTCTGGTCGAGCGCGTCGGGCTACGGATCGGTGGGCGGCATCGTCTCGCGCCACGACCTGCGCACGGGGATGACCGAGAACTACGAGGTGTGGCCCAAGGCCACGCTCGGGACGCCGGCGGAGTCGCTCAAGTACCGCTTCCAGTGGAACTTCCCGCTCCACATCTCGCCGCACGACCACAAGCGGGTCTATGTGGGCTCGCAGCACGTGCACGTGACCACCGACAACGGCCGCTCCTGGAAGGAGCTCTCGCCGGACCTCACGCGCAACGACAAGTCGCGGCAGCAGCTCTCGGGCGGGCTCACGCCGGACAACATCGGCGTCGAGTACGCCGGCGTCATCATGAGTCTCGCCGAGTCGCCGATCGAGAAGGGGCTCATCTGGGCCGGCACCAACGACGGCAAGCTCCAGCTGACGCGCAACGGCGGGCAGTCGTGGACGGACCTCACCGCCAACGTGACCGGCCTGCCGGAATGGGCGACGATCGCCTACATCCACGCCTCGAAGCACGCCGCAGGGACCGCCTACCTCGCGGTGGACGGCCACCAGATCGGCAACTTCGATCCGTGGCTCTACAAGACGACCGACTACGGCCGCACCTTCACGCGCATCGTCGCCGGCATCCCGCGCTCGACGCTCTCGTACGCGCACGTGGTCATCGAGGACCCGGTGGTGCCGGGCCTTCTCTTCTCGGGCTTCGAGAACGGGCTCTACGTCTCGTTCGACGCCGGTGCGCAGTGGCACCCGCTGCAGAACAACCTGCCCCGCACGCCGGTCTACGGCATCCAGGTGCAGGAGCGCTTCGGCGACCTCGTGGTGGGCACCTACGGCCGCGGCTTCTGGATCCTCGACGACATGACGCCGCTCCGCACCCTGGCGCGCGAGGCAGCGGGCGACGTGGCGTTCTTCGCCCCGCGCGAGGCATGGCGCTTCCGCGAGGTGGACGCACCGTTCTTCGACTACGACGACACCGTCAACGGCGACAATCCGCCCTACGGCGCGGCGCTCTCGTGGTGGCTGAAGGCGGAGGCGAAGGACAGCGCCAAGGTCGAGGTCCTCGCCGCCGACGGGTCGGTCGTCCGTACCCTCAAGGGAGCGGCCAAGGCGGGGGTGAACCGGCTCTGGTGGGACCTCCGCGACGAGCTCACCACCGAGGCGCGCATCCGCACGTCGCCGTCGTATTCGCCCTGGCTCAACGTGACGGCCGACGGACGGCCGGCACCCGGCATCCAGCGGTTCAACGCGCTGGTCCTGCCCGGCCGCTACACGGTGCGCCTCACGGCGGGGGGCCGGACGCTCGAGCGCCCGCTCGAGGTCCGCAAGGATCCCAACGCGCCGGGCGACGCGCGCGCGCTCGAGCTGCAGCAGGTCGCCACCCGGGCGATCCGTGCCGACCTCGAACGCACGGTGGCGATGGTGAACACGCTCGAGCTGCAGCGCGCGCAGCTCATCGCCTTCCGCACCGCGACGGCGGCGGACACCGCCGCCAAGCCGCTGCGCGAGGAGGCCGAGGCGCTCGACAAGCGCCTCTCCGAGCTCGAGGCCGTGCTCTTCAACACCCGCATCACCGGCCGTGGCCAGGATCTCATCCGCTGGCCCGCCCGCATCGCCGAACAGCTCGTGTACCTCGGCCAGCAGGTGACGTCCAATGACATCGCCCCGACCGAGCCGCAGCAGCAGGTCGCCAAGGTGCTCGGCAACGAGGTGAACGACGCCCGCACGAAGTACGACGCGCTGCAGCGCGAGGTGGCGGCGTTCCGGCGGAAGGTGATGGAACGCGGGGGGAACGTGATCTTCTGAGCGGGGAGGCCGCGCGCCGCCGGGGCTCCCGGCGGCGCGGGCCGTCCGCCTACTTCACCAGCCAGAAGCGCTCCTGCCGGGTGAGCGCCCAGCGCGGCTTCCCGTCCGCGCCCACGATGAAGTCCTCTTCCTGTGCGACCCGCACCTGCTGCCCGCCCCACTCGGGGACCGGCGTGGTGACCTGCAGTTCGGAGGAGAACCACATGCTGGGCCGCACGCGGTGGTCGCCGCGGCCCGGCACGCCGTCCTGGTAGTCCCAGAGACCGATCAGCGGACCGGCGCCGTGCCCGTGCATCCCGATCGGGTGCGAGTACATCGTCCCGTCGAGCCCCTCGGCGGTCATCCTCGCGCGCACCGCGCGCAGGATCTCGTTGCCGGTGCGGCCCGGTCGCGTCTCCTCGAAGAGGATGTCCTGCAGCCGGTTGCTGCGCCGCAGCGCGGCCTTGAGCCCCTCGGGAGCGTCGGTCTCGCCCTCCTTGAGCACGTAGCCGTTGTGCTGGGTGTCGGTGTTGAGCCGCAGCGCGGTGATGCCGACGTCGCACCAGAGCACGTCGCCGCGCTGGATCACCGTGGTCTCGTCGAGCTGGTCGGTCGGCACGCCCTGCCGCTGCACGCTGACGTTCGCCTGGAACCAGGTGCCGAGCCCGAGGTCGTTCACCGCCTGGCGCCACCACCACAGGGCGTCCGCCACCGTGGTGCGGCCCGGCGTGATGACCTCGCTCGAGAACATCCGCTGCGTGAGCGAGTGCACGAGCGCCGTCAGTTCGCGGTAGAACTGGTCCTCTGCGGGCAGCCGCGTGGCGATGAAGTCCACCGCGAGCCCTTCGGCCCGGACCATCCGCTTCGTCCACGTGGGCCCGAGCGCGGCGCGCATCCCTTCGGCCTCGCCGCTCGAGAGGCCGTCGGCGAAGGCCCACGTGCGCGAGGTGTTCACCGCGATGTTGCGCGGCTTGCGCTTCTCGATCTCGGCCTTGAGGGCGCTCCACTGCTCGTCGCCCCACAGCTCGGCCTGCCGGCCGGCCACCGCGCCGGCGCCGGCGATCGCCTTCGTCGAGCGGACCGCCTTCCAGAGCCCGCCCTGCGAGGAGCCCCCGAGCGCCACGAGGTCGAGCGGTCGCGTGCAGGCCGAGGGGTTCCGCTCGGCGGTGCACGGGTCGTAGGCGATGTAGATCGTGCGCCGCCTCGCGGCGAACGTCGTCGCGCTCGTGATGCTCGAGAAGACGGGGTCCTCGTTGTACTCGCGGATCGGCATCACCCACATCGCGACCTTGTACTCGCGCATGAGCGCCGGGAGCACCGTCGCCAGGCGCTCCTGCAGCCACTGCTGCTGCAGCGCCGCCTGCTCGCGGAGCGTGCCGAACGGGCGCTGGGGAGTGCGGGTGAGGGGGAGCTGCGCGGCGGCGGTCGAGGCGGCGGCCGCGACGAGGCACGCGGAACGGACGAGGCAGTGACGCATGGCGGGGAGGGCTGGAGGCGAGCCGCAACCTACGCCCGCGCGTGCCGCCCGCGCGAGGCCGCTCTATCGCTTGATGACCCGCTCGATCGGGCCCGCCATCTCGAGACTCTCGCGGCGCAGCTGCCCCGTCTCGCGGTCTCCCTCGGCTTCCATCGCCTGCACCTCGTCCGCCTCGAGCAGCGTCGCGCGGACCGCCATGACGATCGCCGCCATGAGGCCGGCGAAGACCACCGCGGCCAGCAGCCGGTAGGCGAAGCCGCCCCAGGCAAGGGTGCTCCAGTCGCTCCACGTGGCCATGCTCGTGCCGAACGGCTCGCGGCCGAGCCGGATGAGCCCCGCGCTCGCCACGGCCTCCGTCGCCGCCTCGACCGACGCGAAGACGGGGACGCGCCACAGCCACTGCCTGAGCGGGTAGTTGCCGACGTGCGCGGTGAGGGCCGAGAAGAACAGCAGCGCCGTCAGCCCGTAGTAGAACCCGAGCGCCGTCCACGACGTGTCGAGGTTCGCCAGCATCGCCGCCCGCACGCCGCGCACGACGAATCCCGTCAGGACCGCCATCGGCACGATCCACAGCGAGAAGCGCCGCAGCGCGGCGGGCTCCTCGAGGTGCCAATGGATCGTCGTACGGGGGAAGAAGCTGGTCATGGGCGTGGGGGGAGGACCGTCCCGTGCACGTTAGGGACGAGGGGACGGAACCCGCCGTCACACGGAAGGCGGGGCACGACGCGCGACCCGTCAGCGCGGCGGGGGGCCCGGCATCGGGCCCGGCATCGGGCCCGGCATCGG
>Ga0209985_10001528_pt1 | contig 22493 bp, 18 predicted proteins | sample NOAtaG_FD_187305 | JGI IMG/M metagenome (GOLD analysis project Ga0209985, IMG submission 187305) | Freshwater lake microbial communities from Lake Erie, under a cyanobacterial bloom - NOAA_Erie_Diel6S_1000h metaG (SPAdes) (version 2) | ecosystem: Environmental > Aquatic > Freshwater > Lake ...
TCCGTTGCCCCGCATTCGGTTGATGTGTAATAGATGATTTCGTCTTTCTCGTTGATACCGTCCAGCGAAACAACTTCCCAGTTGCCTTCCGTAATCCGCCTTGTCTTCCCTTTGCGGTAGTCGAACATCCAGATATGGTTGAATCCGTCGCGGTCGTCCGTGTAAATGAATTCCCGGCCATTCTGCATAAAATGGATATTGTCGTGGATATCGATATAGGTATCGCTGCTGAGGCTGAGTATGCTGCTTCCATTGCCTCCTTCACTTGAAAAGAACAGCAGTTCCCATTGGTTTTGCAGGCGATTGAGCCGTTGTACGGAAAGGAGGCCGGGCTCGGCCGTCCATTGGATTCTCGGGATGTATTGGTCGCGGCTGCTTTCCACATTGCAGGTGGAGATGCGTCCGTTTTCCACGTGGTAAATCAGCACATCAACTTTTGAATTGTCTTCGCCGGCTTTGGGATACTTCCAGCGGTATTGTTGCGGATACAGATCCGTATACATGTCCATGCTGTACTCCCGCACCGCAGTCTCATCGAAACGGTAAAATGCAATGAAGCGGCTGTCGGGGCTCCAGCGGAAGCCTTCATTCATGCTGAATTCTTCCTCGTATACCCAGTCGACTGCGCCGTTGATGATGGAATTCCTTTTCCCGTCGCGCGTCACCTGCGTCTGTTCATTGCTTTGCAGGTTGAGCACATAAAGGTTATTGTCTTGAACATAAGCCACTTTGCTGCCATCGGGGCTGAGGGTGGCATGCATAACCGGCCCTGAAGCCACTGCCTTGGTAGTTTGATCATTCAGGTCGAAAACATAGTAAAGGGCAGCAAAAGAATGCCGGTAGATCTGTTCGGTATTCGTCCAAACCAACAATTTCTTCTCATCCTCGCTGAAGGTGAAGCCTTCCACGTTCACCGGTTTGCCGCTTTGTGGGTCTGCAATCAGCGAAAGTTTGGCGATTACCGGTGGGTCTGCTTTCCGGTTGCTCATCTGGTCAAAACGCTCTGCGATGAGCAGGTTGTTCTCACGCCTCACGAACCGCTCTCCGTCGTTCAATGCGTGGAATCCCTGCACACCGCGTGCGCGAAAGGTGCCGTTCTTCCAGATGTCTTCGAGGGTGATATTGCGTTGGGAATAGAGCCTTCCACTGCCAGCTGTGAGCAGGATCAGCGCGCTAAGGCGTAAGAAAATGCGCATCATATAGGTTTGCTTAGCGGTTTACGCGTTTGAGGTCTACAACCGATTTGGTCTGGATGACGATGGGCACCATTTCTTCGGTAACCACGCTTTCATCGAGGCCGAACCATTTCTCCGGGCTACCGGTAGCGCCTTTCAGGGCCATATAGGTATTCATCACAAACTGATCCAGGAAAGGCAGTTCGTTTTCAACACTGAGTTCTTCTTCAATGATCACGAAGCGGAAATCGCCGATATAATTGGGGTCGTTGAAGGCATGATAATGCGGATCGAGCCTGATTTCGCCTTTCCGGACCATGTCTTCGATTACCAGTCGCAGGAAGTAGCTGATGCGCTGCTGGATGCGGAAACCAAGCTTGAAGCGCACGCGGATGATATCGTCTTTCGCGATCACATTCGCCGTGTATTCCATCGTGTAGGGTTCATCCGTCACGTCCACATTCACAAACCAATAGAAGTCTGCGCGTTTCGGTCGTTTCTGCAGGATGGAATACAGCACCGTTTGTTCCACCTCATCATCCTTCTTCGCTTTGCTGAGATAAACCAGGTGGGTCGCGAATTTGGGCAAGGAAGTGTCTTTGCTCAGGGCAATCAGTTTTTCCTTGTGGTCGTTCACTTTTACAAACTCAATCAGTTTGTTTTTGATCGCTGCGGCCTTAAAGCACACGTACATCACAAACACAGCCAGCAAGGCAATGATCAACGCGATATAACCACCTTTGGCAAACTTCAGGAGATTAGAATAAAGGAAAGCGAATTCAACGATCATGAATATGGCCACGACGAAGACGATAATGATGCGGTTCACGCGGCGCAGGCGCAGGTAATAGCCCAGCAGCACGGTGGTCATCAACATGGCCAGGTTGATGGCGAGGCCGTAGGCATGTTCCATCGCAGATGCTTCGCGGAAGTACAGCACCACCGCGATGCAGCCCAGCCACAGAGAAACATTCACCAGCGGGATATAAATCTGCCCCTTGAAATTGCTGGGGAACTTCACGGTCATTTTGGGGAACAAGTGGAGGCGGATGGCTTCAGATACGATGGTAAATGCGCCTGAAATCACGGCCTGACTGGCCACGATGGTGGCAATGGTGGCAATGAAGATTCCGGTAATCAGGAACCAATCCGGCATGAGGGCAAAGAATGGCTTCTGATTGGCTTCAAGCGCTAAACCAGCATGCGACATCAGCCATCCGCCCTGGCCGAAATAATTAAGCAACAGGGCTATTTTTACGAAAATCCAGGAAACCTGGATATTGACTTTGCCGCAGTGGCCGAGGTCGCTGTACAAAGATTCTGCCCCGGTGGTACATAGAAAAACCGCACCCAGCAGGGCGATTCCACCCGGGTATTCGACCAGCAGGCGGTAAGCATACATGGGGTTAACAGCCTGAAGCACATCCGGATGCTCCATGATTCCTTTGATGCCCAGTACAGCCAGCATGCCGAACCACACCATCATAATCGGGCCGAAAGCCTTGCCTACCGTATTGGTGCCAACACGCTGGAATATGAAGATGAGCGAAACCACCAGCAATACGATGGGCACAGTCGGAATATCCGGATTGATGATGGTGAGACCTTCAACAGCAGAAGAAACCGAAATGGCCGGTGTAATGATGCCGTCTGCCAGGGCCATTCCCCCGCCGACCATCGCAGCAATGATGAGATGCTTGTAACGTCTTCTCAGCAACTGATACAAGGAAAACACCCCGCCTTCACCCTTGTTATCGGCATTGAGTGTAATCATTACGTACTTAATGGTTGTTTGCAGCGTCAGTGTCCAGAAAACACAGGAAATACCGCCGTAAACGAGGTCTTGGGTGATGATGCTTTTACCGATAATGGCCGAAAATACATAAAGCGGCGAAGTGCCGATATCGCCAAAAATGATGCCGAGTGTAACGAGCATACCGGCGGCCGATAGCTTTTGCAGATGACTGGAGTGTGGCATTGTATAAGGAGGCGAATTTAGGTAAAACCACTTATCGCCAAATGGAGATTTCCGCACTCAATACAACCAGGGCAGGCTCGCAATGAGCAAGACCACAACGATGCGCATCATCAGATTGCCATGGGCGTATCGGAAACGGTGCACTCCAAAGTATTCCCAAAAAACCGTGATTCCGCTTAAACTGCAAATGGTGGCAACGCCGGCCTTGAAAACAGGATTGTCTGAATACCAGAGCAATGTGCCTCCGGGTAAAAGGGTTAAAAACCAAAGCAATAAAATCGTCTTAACGGTTTGCCTTTCACCTAACCAAACGGCCATTGTGGTGTATCCAAAGATGGCATCCCCGCGCATCGCAACCAGGTCTTTGATCAGCTCGCGCATGAAAATCAACATCATGAAGAACAAACCATACAAGGCAAGCCATCGGTCTAGCACACCAAAATACAGGGCCACAGAAACTATGGCAGTAACAGTTAGAATGGCTGCGGAAATTTCACGAACCAACGGAATACGCTGGAGTTTGTGGGAATAAAACCACAATCCGCCGGCAAACGCAACCATGAAAATCACGACATTCAACGAAGTCAGCGCTGCAACGAATAAAGCCGCCAGGTTCAGCCATAAATACATGCGCAGCGCAAACTCCTTGCTTACCAGGCGTTGCAGATTTAAACGATCCGGATGGTTAATGGCATCGCGTTCCCGATCATAAAAACTATTGATGATGAAACCGGCCGAAATGATGAGGGCAGTACAGCAGGCTATCAGGTGCAGCCTGTAATCGGCAAGATGTTGCCAGGCAGTTCTTTGCGGGGCAAACACGAAAATGGCACAGAGATATTGTGCGATTAACGTGAGAAGTACATTGTACCAGCGTACCAGACGTAAAAGAGCCAGCCAGCGCAAGGTAGACGCAGCCATGGCCAAGGTCAGAACCGGTAAATGACCTCCATGCGGTAATCTTTCAATTTTTCTTTTGCCGCTTCAAGGTCTTGGGTGAATCCGAGTATAAATCCTCCTCCACCGCTGCCGCACAGTTTCAGCACGTATGAGTTCGATTCCAGTCCGTCGCGCCATAGCTTCTCATAGGCATCGGGTATCATCGGACGGAAATTCTCCAGAAAGAGCTTAGACAGTTCTTTCAGATTATAGAAGAGGGGTTTGAAATCGCGGTTCAGGAAGGCGTGTATGCACTCGTTGTTGTATTTTACGAGTTGCGAACGGATGAGATTTCGGAAGCCATCTTGCTTGAGTTTTTCAAGGAAGATGGATACCATGCTGCTCGTTTTTCCGGGGTTTCCGGTATCTAACAAGAAAATAGCGCCGCTGCCTTCTTTGTTTTCTGTTGGCAGACCAACCGTTCCGAGATCATCTTTGGAACGGATAAGTACCGGAAGATTGAGAAAGCAAATCAGCGGATCCAGGCCACTGCTCTTGCCATGAAAATGATTTTCCAACCTGGCGAAGATCTGTTTCAGTGCAAGAAGTTGGCTGCTGTCAGCCAATTGCTCAGCATCTGCCTTATTCAGCGCATAGCGATCGTAAACGGCCGCCACCAATGCTCCGCTGGAGCCTACGCCAAAGCCTTGCGGGATGCTGCTGTCGAAGTGCATGCCCTTGTCCAGATCGCGTTCCATCGCATCGAGGTCAAAGGCGCAAGGCAGTTCATTCTTCTGCTGCAATTCCTTCATGTAAGCATGGAATGCACGGATACTGCTGTTCGATTGCCTTGAACTCTCCAGCTCCTGGTGATCAAACAGCAGTTTGCCTTTGTAGAAACTGAAAGGTATGCTGAGGCCCATTGAATCTTCGATGATGCCGTATTCTCCGAAGAGCAGGATTTTCGCGTAAAAGAGCGGGTTGTTCATTGGTTTAGTTGTAAAACACCTTCACCGATGCTGCTGCAAAGGTACACACCATTCTCGCAGAAGGATACAAGCGAATTGTTGATAAGGTCATGCACCTGACTTCGGTACTGTGCGGGGTACAGGACATGTACGTTTGCTCCGGCATCAAGGGTAATAACAAGCGGAAGGCCGGATTGTTCCCTAAACAACCATACACGGTTAATGATCTCCAGGGAAGCGGGTTTCATCAACAGGTAATACGGCATCGAACACATCATCATCGCATGCAATTGCAAGGCTTCGCTTTCAACCAGTGCAGTAAATGCGTGGATATCACCCGCCGAAAGAATCTTCCTCAGCCGGTGCATGTTTTCATTGGCTGTGGCATAACGCGCGGCTGCGTATGGGTGCGCATCGAGGAGTTTATGCCCGGCAGAACTGCTCACGGCCTTGCGTCCGCTTTCTACGATCAGAACCGCATCTTCCCAGTTGCGGAATTCCGTATGCAGCTTAGCTTCCGGATAGGCAACCGCGTAAGTATCTGAGCTTCCGGGATAATCCGGATGTTCGCCCCATACTCCCAAGGGACCGAACAGGCTGCGGCATGCGCTGCCCGAACCAAGCCTGGCCATAGACGAAACCGATTCCATAGGTATCGTTTCACCGCTGATCTGTCGGTGCAGATCGGCGGTACAGAGGGCCAGCGCGCCCATCCCGGATGCGGAAGATGCAATGCCGCTGCTGTGCGGAAAGTTGTTCCGTGTATCAACCCTGAAATTAAAACCGCGGATCCAGGGCATGGTGGCTTGCTGGCGATCGAAGAAAGCCTGCACCTTGGCGTCGAAGGCCTGATTTCTTTGGCCCTCCACGTACACTTCTGCCATACCACTGCCTGACGTGCTTTCAATACTGGTTTCGGTGTATAAATCGCGCAGCGTAAAACTGATACTCGCATTGGCCGGCAACTGCAGGCCTTTTTTACCCCAATACTTGACCAGGGCGATATTGGAAGGGCAACGGAAAGCGCTTACGTACATGGTTCGGTATTCGCGGTTTGTAGTATATCGTAAAAATTAAATGAAATCAGGTTTTGAAATACTTCTTCGAATTCTCCCTCGCGGTATTCCACCAAAATGGCGTCTCCTCCCCAGGCCCCCAGACTCTTAATGGTTCCGGAATAAGCCGGAAAGAGGCGCGCACCGGGTTCCATTTCCAGCTCCCGGGAAAGAATGGCTTCGTAGCGTTGCAGCAATCCGCAGGCTTCTTCACAATTGTCTGCCGTGAGCAGGCCCATCGCAATGCGATCCAATTCAGGCACATGCGGTTCAAGCTTGTGAAACATGGATTTATTCTCGTTCACCGAGTCGCGGCTGTTCACTTTCTTGCCTGTGAATACCACCCTGAAATCGTCGAGCCAGGCCGGAACAAAGTCGAGAAACCGGATATTTCGTTGGCCGGAATCGATTTTATACATCAGGGCCTTGCCATGAAAAGCCACCGCCACGTCGTAACCGGACCCGGGAAAAGACAATTGCATCAGATCCCAGGGGTCTAAGCCTGACCAGCGCGCGATATTGGCAATCAGGGCGGAGCTGCTGCCCAGTCCCCATTCCTTGCGAAAAGAAGCTTTTACACGAAAGGTAATGTCTTTGTCGGCAGGCATTGCGCCAGGGTTCTGTTGCTGAACATAGCGCAGCATGGCCAAAATAGGCTGCAATACATTTTTCAATGGATGAGTAGAACAGTCCTCATTCGGATGGAAACTGCAACGCAGCCATTGAAACCCTTCGAAATCATAGCTCTGCCAATGCACATAGCCACTTCCCTCCCGGTATTCCACCTCCATGCATTGCCTGAATTTGGTTGGGAAGGCAATGGCGAGTGCACCACACAAGACGGCGTATTCACCGCACAGCATGATTTTTCCGGGTGAAGCCGTCCGGAAATGACAGGATCCCTGATCAGTGTTTTCGGGTTGCGAGCTGTTCGGCATGAATTCCGCGTATCTGGCAGAAGATTTCTACGGCGGCCTGATGGCTCACCACTTTGTCTTTAAAGTATTCCACGATCCGCGCTTTCTCCTCATCCGTTGCTTCCAGCTGATTGAGAATATTCAGCAAGTGCATCTTCATGTGGCCTTTCTGAATGCCGGTTGTCACCAGCGATCGCAGCGCAGAGAAATTCTGTGCCAGGCCGGCAACTGCGCATATGCGCATCAACTTCTCAGCTGACGGCTGCCCCAAAATTTCAAGTGCAAACTTAACCATTGGATGCAGACTTGTTATACCTCCTACTGTTCCGAGTGACAAGGGCATGTCAATCCAAAAATGGAAAACGCCGTCTTCAACTTTCGCGTGTGTCAGACTTCCGTATTGGCCGTTGCGTGCGGCATAGGCATGGGCACAGGCTTCCACCGCGCGGAAATCGTTGCCCGTGGCTATCACCACTGCATCGATGCCGTTCATGATGCCTTTGTTGTGCGTTACGGCCCGGTAAGGTTCGATTTCGGCGATGCGCACGGCCCGCACAAAACGGTCTGCAAAGGCTGTGTTACCTATGCCGCTGCCTTCTTCAATTTCGTCTACAGGACAGCTGACCGAGGCGCGCACCAGGCATTCGGGGGTAAAATTGCTCAGGATTCGCATAATCACCTCTGCCTGGCGTTCCTGCTCCGGCAGATCGTGCGCGGAAGCCAATTCCTGTTGCAGCGATTCGGCGATGGCTTCCAGGCAGCTATTGATGAAGTTGGCCCCCATGCTGTCGCGGGTATCAAACTTCACTGCCAGCTGAAAGTAGCCTTTTTCAAGCGCTGTCTTATCAACCAGTTGAATGGACAATATGCCTCCGCCTCTGGCCCGCATATTCGCGGTAATTCTGTCGGTAGCGGTTTCAAAGGCAGGAGCGAAATCGGCTACTTTTTTCCGCAATACTTCAGGGTCTGAACCCATCCAGTAGAAATGCACATGCCCGATTTTGGTTGTGCTGATGATTTCGGTGTGGAACCCACCCCTTTCCAGCCAGAAGTTCGCTGCCTTGCTGGCCGCAGCCACCACGGAGCTTTCTTCTATCGCCATCGGCAAGGCATACAAATCTCCGTCAATCAGAAAATTAGGGGCAATGCCAAAGGGCAGGTAGTAATTGGTAAGAGTGTTTTCAATGAACTCATCGTGCAAGCGTTGCACTGCCGGATCGGCATGGCGGTAGCTTTCCAACAATTCATGTCCCTTTACAGGGTCTTTTGCGTAATGGGATATCAGCCATTCGGTTTTAGCTTCCCGGCTGAGTTTACTGAAACCTTTCACCGGAGTGAGTTGGCGGGCTTGTTTCATTTTCTGATATTGAGGTAAGTATAAGCCAATCGCAGCCCTTCAAGTTGGGAGGCTACGAAAGCGAACAGTTTTTCTTCACTTTCAAGGGCAGGCTTCAGAAAAGCAGATGCCTGGGCATACAGGGCCGGCATAGGAATTTTCCGCAGGTGCCAATATCCGTCCAGAAAACCGTTGATGCCACCGCTTACGATGATATTCCTTGCACGAACGGCCGCACCCTCTTCCTCCAGAACCTGCAAGAGCGTTTCGGTCATATTCACGGCACTGTGGCCAATTTTTGCCAGGCCTTCGTATTGTTCCTGCACAAAGGAATCGGCACGGAGCATTTCGAGCAGGCTGAAATTGGTTCCGCCTTGCGCGGCAAAATCAAGTGCTTCAAGCGGCAGGCGGAGCAAGGCACGCATGCTTTCCGGCCCGAATCCCTGCCCTACTTCCTTCACCATCACAGGGAAGCGCGACGATTCCAGCACGCGCTGAATGGTTTCCAGGGGCGCAACAGTAATGCGGTCACCTTCCGGCTGGAGCCATTCCTGCAAGGGATTCACATGAACGATGATGCCATCTGCTTCCAGTTTCTCAACCAGGTCGTTTACCAGATGCAGTTGTTTGGCTGCAGCCAGTTTTTCAAGTTGGGCAATTCCCAGATTGGCAAAGAGCGGCTGTTCACCGATATACGGGCGCAGGGCGAAATCTTTGAGATAGGTATTGTCTTCCAGCAGCTGGCGGCAGGAACCCAACCCCATGCCCAGGCCAAACTCTTTGCAGGCAAGGGCCAGGCGCTTGTTGATGGTACCGGCTTTTTCTGCGCCACCGGTCATGCTTGAAACCCACAACGGTGCGCGCATGGTGCGGTTTCCGATCTGGAGGGAAGGCAAGGCGCTGTTGTCTGGATGTGGCGCAAAAAGCGGCTCATAATCAAAGCGTAGGTCGCCAGCTTCTGCCCTGGCGCGGAAAGCCAGTTCGATATGATCGCTTTTTCGCTGCGCTGCGTTGAGATCCTTGTCTTCCAATGTCAAAACAATTTCAAATTAACGCCGATGGTTCGGATTTGTTTCTGCCTCATCGACAGGCCGTCCAATATGTTTGACTATTGCATGGGCTTACAGATACTATTTTCGCAGCATGAAGCCATTCTATCCGCTCGCCTTTTCGCTTTTGGCGCTTTTCGCCTGCAATGGAAACAAGACCCAAAGCGGTGATCAAACCTCCTTTGGCGCAGCCCTGACCGACAGCACGGGCCTTGCTCCGGTGGCTGCAATTCAGGCTTTTGAAGCCGGCAATACTGCGCCTGTTGTGCTGGAAGGTAAGATCAATCAGGTTTGCCAGGCGGAAGGCTGCTGGTTCAATTTGGAACTGGACAGCAACCGGAGGCTTTTTGTTGAGTTTGGAGAGGCCTTTACCGTGCCTAAGGATATCGCAGGCAAACGCGCCCTGGTAGCAGGTTCCTTCTACCGCGACTCCATTTCGGTTGAAAAACAGCGCGAAAATGCCAAAGCAGATGGTGCAAGCGAAGAAAAAATCAATGCCATCACCACTCCGCTGGTAGAAATCAATTTCAAGGCAGGCGGCGTTAAGTTGCTGCGCTGATGACGGAGGTTTCCAATCCGCCACAGGTCATTTTGTATACCGACGGCGCCGCTCTTGGCAACCCGGGGCCAGGTGGTTATGGTATTGTCCTGCAATCTGGTCAGCATTACAAAGAAATGAGTGGCGGTTTCCGGCTCACCACCAATAACCGCATGGAGTTGCTGGCGGTGATTGTCGGATTGGAAGCTTTAAAGATTCCGGGAACCAAGGTTTATGTCTACACCGATTCGCGCTATGTGCACGATGCTGTCGAGAAGGGCTGGTTGTGGAATTGGCAGCGGAAAGGCTGGAAAGACAAAAAGAACGTTGACCTCTGGCAGCGTTTCATTCCCATCTACCGCCAACATCAGGTGTCTTTTCGTTGGGTGAAGGGCCATGCCGGCGACCCGTACAACGAGCGCTGCGATCAATTGGCCACCAGTGCGGCCGCTGCCAACCCGCGCGATGAAGACCGCGGCTACCAGCCCGATTCAAACAACTTGCTTTAAGCCTGACGCAGCAATTCTGCCGCATTTTCAAGCGCAGCCGCTCCGGGTGTATGCCCGCTCAGCATGCGCGCCAATTCATAGATGCGCGCATCTTTGTCCAACAGGGTAATAGCCGAACCGGGTAATTCGCCGTCGGTTTTCTTGGTGACATGGAAATGCGTGTTTCCGGCGCTGGCCACCTGAGGCAAATGGGTAATGGTTATCACCTGATGGTGGGCAGCCAGTTGCTTCATCATATTGCCCAGGCTCAGCGCTACCTGACCCGAAACACCGGTATCCGCTTCGTCAAAAATCATCAGCGGTGAGCCGGCTTTGTTTCCAATGGCGCATTGCAGCGAAAAGGTGAGCCTGGATATTTCACCGCCTGAAGCCACTTTGTGCAAGGGTTGCATGGGCAATGCTTTTGCTGAACGGAAGTAGATGATAACCCGGTCGCCGCCGGCGATTCCCGGTTCGGGTAAAGCTTCCAGGCGTATTTCCAATGCAGCATCCGGCATTTCCATGGCTGTGAGCAATTGCTGAACTTCCTGTTCGAGTCCGGGTATCGCTTCTGCTCGGCGCTGGTGCAAGGCCTGTGCTGCTTTTTTTAAGCGCTCCTCCCCTTTTTCAGCTTCCTGGCGGAGTTGTTCTATTTGTTCATCCAGACCCGATTCGCGCAATGCTGCAGCCTGAAGTTTTTCCTGCAACAGCAGCAGGCCTTCGGTGTCATCGAGCTGGTGTTTCTTGAGCAGGTGTTGCAGCTTGTAAAGTCGTTCGTTCAGGGTTTCGAGCCTTTCCGGATCTTGTTCTGAAGCTTCTGCCACCGCATGCATTTCACGGGCCAATTCGCGCAAATCGAGCGCAGCCTGATTGAGCCTTTCCATTGCCGGCGCAAAGGCAGGATGCAAATCGGAAAATGGCTTCAGCAGCGCGCGTACACGGCCAATAAGCGGTACTATGGCTTCCGGATCCTCATCGAGTATCTGCGCAGATGCATGGGCTGCTTTGCCAATATCACCGGCATGGGTGAGCCGCGAGATTTCAGTCTGTAAAGCATCCATTTCACCGGCTTGTGGTTTCAATGCTTCTATTTCTGCCAGTTGAAACTGGTTAAAATCGCGTTCCTGTAGCAGTTTTGACTGCTCATGCTGCAAGGCATTTAACTCTTCTCTGGTTTGTTGCAGTGCCTGCCATTCCAAGGCGCATGCTTGCAAAAGGTTTTTATTGCCGGCCCAATGGTCGAGTATTTCCCTTTGCCTTTCGCTGTCTGCGAGCAAAAGTCCGGAGTGCTGGGTTTGAATTTCAACCAGAAAGTTACCTGCTTCTTTGAGTTGTTGAAGGGAAGCCGGGGTATCATTGATGAAAGAGCGTGAACGACCTCCCGGGACAATCTCACGGCGCAGGATCAGCTGAGGCGCCGCATCCATGTCCTGTGTTTCAAGCCAGGCCAGCAGCGCATCGGGCAGCGGCTCAAACAAGCCTTCCACTACACATTTTTCTTCCTGGTTGAGCAGCACTGCCTGGTCGGCCCGGTTGCCAAGGATCAATCCCAATGCGCCGAGCAGAATGGATTTACCTGCCCCGGTTTCGCCGGTAATTACATTCAACCCTTTTCCCGGTGTAAACACCAGGTTGCGGATGAGGGCGTAATTTTTTACCCGAAGTTCTGTGAGCATATCAGCGGGTCAGGATAGTCGAGAGTTCCCACAGCTTCTCGTTGATATCCTTGTGCTTGCCGATCGCCTCCGCAAAAGGTGTGTATACAATGGCATTATTCACCACGCCCACGGCCTCATTGCTGCGTCCTTCGAGCAGACCCTTCACCGCATGGGCTCCCAGGCGTGAAGCGAGAATACGGTCGTTAGCAGTTGGTTTTCCACCGCGTTGTATATGGCCTAAGACAGTAACGCGGGCATCTGCATCGGGGTAAATTTTACGGAATTCATCGGCTACCTCGTAGGCTTTCCCTTCTTCATCGCCTTCAGCGACGATGAAAATGGAAAAAGCTTTTTGCCGGTTCTTGTTGCCATAGGCTTCAACAATCTGCTGAAATTCGTTTTGGCGCTCAGGTACGAAGATTCCTTCAGAACCACCGGCCAAGCCGCTGTACAATGCGATATGACCCGAATCGCGGCCCATCACCTCAATAAAGAAAACCCGATTATGGGAATCGGCTGTATCGCGCACGCGGTCGATTGCGTCGAGGGCTGTATTCACAGCAGTATCGAAGCCAATGGTATAGTCGGTGCCATACAAATCGTTGTCGATGGTACCGGGGCAGCCGATAGACGGGATTCCGTATTCTTCAAAAAACACTTTAGCGCCGGTATAAGAGCCATCTCCTCCTATGCACACCAAACCTTCGATACCAGCTTGTCGGAGGTTTTCGTAAGCCTGTTTTCGTCCCTCCGGTGTACGGAAAGCAGCACTTCGTGCTGACTTGAGTATGGTTCCTCCGTACTGTATGATATTGCCGACACTTTCAGCCGGAAGCGGCTTCAGATCGTTTTCGATCATCCCCTGATACCCCCGCATGACGCCCCAGGTTTCAAGGCCCATGCTGCATCCGGCTCTGACTACAGCTCGGATACAGGCATTCATTCCCGGCGAATCACCACCGGAAGTCAAAACAGCAATGCGTTTCATGATACAAGTAGATTGTGTTCTGCAAATAACAAAAAAAGCCCTGTGGTTTTCACAGGGCTTTTTTGTTTCAATTGTGGAGAAAGCTTAAGGCTTCTTCTTGTATTTGAAAGCGATCTTGTCGTTGTTGTCGCCTGTGGTCAGTGTTACGTCGGTAACCCTGATCAGGAAGAAAGGATAGGTACTGGTAACCTGGCCTGAACGCACAAGGATTACGTCGTCTTTTACGATGTTGCTGATGGTTGCAGCAGCGCTGGAAGCTTTTGCAGTCCACAGATCAGCAAGCTGCAGGGTGTTCAGCGTATTGTCGTAGTCGGCTGCAGTTACGCGCACAAATTGTGAACCGTTGCCGGAACCCCAGCTTTGGCTGAATTTGTGGGTATTGCTGGTGGTTGCGGTGGTGAGGTCTTTCAGGTCTTTGGTTGCTTCGGGCTCAGTTGCACCTACTTGTACACCACCTTCAAGGTCATAAGCACCTTTCAGCGGGCCGATGATGTTGTTGATTTCCTGACCGGCGATTTCACCGAGCGCTTCAACCGGAGCGATGATGGTGATGGTGATTGACTTGGTGTCAGATTCGCCATTGTCAGCAGTTACAGTGAAAGAAAGGGTAAGCTTGTCGTTCACAGCACCGTTTACGATGAAGTCGTAATCCCAGTTGAGGGAAGATCCGTTCAGTGCAGTGTCTTTCAGGGTTGCAGCAACACCGCCATTGGTGCTGAGCTTGATTACAAGTTGCTTCAACTTGGTTCCTGAAGGAGCAGTGCTTACAACGCCGAACTTAAGGCGTGCAGTGTTCTCCTGACGGCCATCCTGGAAGGTGTAACCGGTTCCGGTGTTGAAGGTCAGGGTGGGTTTCGGCTTTACTTCCGTGTCGTCGGAGCAGGCTGCAAGCAGGCTAAGGCCGGCCGCTGCAAGCGCGAAGGTGTAATTGAAGAATCTTTTCATAGGGTCTGAATTTCACTGCAAAGTTGCTCAGATAGAACCAAACTGACAAACGTGAATTTGTTTTAGACCCTTACACGTCCATTAAAAAGTTCGCTTTGTTACATTGAACTGACCATTTTAAGTGGCTTTTTAGCTGAGCTGACAGAGAATCAGAATTATCCCTCATTCCACCTGCCAAATAAAATTCGGCCAAAATGACAGATAGCCCCGCTGTGGAAACGGCTTAATCTGCCATTATATTGCCACAGGCCTGAAGGAAAGGAGCCAGAAAGCCTATGGCACGCTCCTTGTCATCACAGCCCAGTTTCCATGTTTGATTTGAACCAAGTGAAATATCTCATCAGCGAAGATTCCGAGCACGAGAGCCACAACGATCTCATTCCCCTGTTCAGCAAGCAGGAAGAAGATGAAATGAACCGCGAAGAAATTCCGGATCAGTTGCCTATTCTTCCCTTGCGCAACACGGTACTCTTTCCCGGCGTAGTAATTCCTATCACCGTTGGACGCGATAAAAGCATCAAGCTGATACGCGATGCCAATAAGTCCAATAAGATTATCGGTGTATGCGCCCAGCTGGATGGCGGTATGGAAGATCCTGAGATTGGTGATATCTACCAAATGGGTACCGTTGCGCACATCGTGCGAATGCTTCGAATGCCCGACGGCAATACAACGGTGATACTCCAGGGCCGCAGGCGCTTTTTGGTTGGAGAAGTGGTTCAAACCGAACCCTATTTGCGCGCCAAAGCCCAGGCGGTAACAGAACCCAAGCAGCGGGAAGACAAGGAATTCAAAGCCATCATGGCTTCGATCCGCGAAATTGCCTTGCAGATTATCGACCTCTCACCGAATATTCCCAGCGAAGCCGGCATGGCTATCCGCAATATCGACAGCCATTCGTTTCTGGTGAATTTTACCGCCAGTAACCTGAACCTGCCGGTGCACGAAAAACAGGCCATTCTCGCCTGTGAAAACCTCAAGGAACGCGCAGCCATGGTACTGGAACACCTGAGCAAGGAATTGCAGATGGTTGAACTCAAAGACCAGATCCAAAACCGCGTACGCACCGATATTGACAAACAGCAGAAAGAGTATTTCCTGCAGCAACAGATACGCGCCATACAGGAAGAGCTCGGACAGGATACGCCGGATAAGGAAATCCAGTCGCTGCGCGAAAAAGGCAATAAGAAGAAATGGTCAAAAGCCGTACACGAGCAATTCAACAAGGAACTGGACCGCCTGATGCGTATCAATCCGGCGTCGCCCGATTACAGTGTCGGATTGAATTATGTGCAATTGCTGCTCGATCTGCCCTGGAATGAATACACTGCCGACAATTTTGACCTCGCCCACGCTTCCAAAATTCTGGATGAAGATCATTTTGGTCTCGAAAAAGTGAAGCAGCGTATCCTGGAATACCTCGCTGTGATCAAGCTGAAAGACGACCTGAAGAGTCCGATTATTTGTTTATACGGCCCTCCTGGTGTAGGTAAAACAAGCCTCGGGCGCAGCATAGCCCGCGCTGTGGGAAGAAAGTATGTCAGGATGAGCCTCGGCGGCTTGCACGATGAAGCCGAAATACGCGGCCACCGCAAAACCTATATCGGCGCTATGCCGGGCAGGGTGATACAGAACCTCAAGAAAGCGGGCTCATCGAATCCGGTATTTGTGCTGGACGAAATCGACAAGCTCGGACGCGACTTCCGCGGAGACCCAAGTTCGGCGTTGCTGGAAGTGCTCGATCCGGAGCAGAATGCCACATTTTACGACAATTACGTGGAAATGGACTACGACCTCAGCCGTACCATGTTCATTGCCACTGCCAACTCGCTCGACACCATACAGCCTGCCCTGCTCGACCGCATGGAAATTATCGAGCTGGCCGGTTACACGGTGGAGGAAAAACTGCAGATTGCCAAGAAATACCTCATCCCCAAACAGCGCAAAGCACACGGACTTAAGGCCGGCGATTTAAAGCTGAACGACAAGGTCATTGAGCAAATTATCGAACAGTATACGCTGGAAAGCGGCGTACGCGGACTGGAAAAACGGATTGCCACACTGGCACGCGCCGCTGCGAAGATGAAGGTCATGGATGGCAAGACTGCCGGCAATTTCAGCATTGAAACCGTCGAATCCATCCTCGGTGCAGAGAAAATTGAACGCGATTCATACGAGAACAATGAAACTGCCGGCGTGGTTCCCGGACTTGCCTGGAGCCAGAGCGGCGGATCTGTTCTGTATGTGGAAAGCGCACTTACGCAGGGAAAAGGCGGTTTGCAGCTCACCGGCCAACTGGGCGATGTGATGAAGGAAAGCGCTACCATTGCCCGGACCTTTATTAAAGCACATGCAGACAAGCTGGATATTGATCCAAGGCTGTTCGATGCAGTGGATGTACACGTGCATTTCCCTGCCGGTGCCATTCCCAAAGACGGCCCATCTGCCGGCATCACCATACTTACTGCCCTCGCATCGCTCTTTACCCAGCGCCGGGTAAGGCCGAAACTGGCCATGACCGGTGAAATCACTTTGCGCGGCAAGGTATTGCCCGTAGGTGGCATTAAGGAGAAGATACTGGCAGCCAAACGCGCCGGCATCAGCGATCTGCTTTTGTGTGAATCGAACCGGAAAGACGTGGCGGATATCCCCAAAACCTATCTCGGGGATTTGCAATTCCATTATGTCAGCAACATGACAGAAGTACTTGATTTCGCCTTGCTTGAAGAGAAGGTGCGCGGTGTGGAGCAACTCGAACGCTTTATCAACCAATCGGCATCTTTAAACGGAAGCCACAACCAAAAACCTGCATAAAGGTTATACTTGTACTATCAACCATGATCCTCGAAAAATTCATCTCCTATCTCAGCCTGCGCAAACAGGAAAGCGGCGAAAAAAGCCAGTACCTGCGCATGATGCACGGCATCAACAAGATCAGCATTCTGATGTTCCTGGTGGGCATCGCGGTGATGATCTGGAGGTTTTCAAAATAATCAACACAATATGGGAATCGGATATATCATCTTAACCGTCCTTATCGTCATCATGAGTATGGCGGTATCGGCGCGCCTGCGTTCCAAGTTCAGGCATTACAGCGAAGTGTACCTTGAAAACGGCATGAGTGGCGAAGAAGTTGCCCGCAAAATGCTGGCCGACCATGGCATCTACGACGTAAAAGTGGTTCACGTGGAAGGAGAACTCACCGACCATTACAACCCGATGAACAAGACGGTAAACCTCAGCGATGCGGTTTTCCATCAGCGCAATGCAGCAGCAGCAGCCGTTGCAGCCCACGAATGCGGACACGCCGTGCAGCATGCAACCGCTTACAGCATGTTGCAACTGCGCAGCAAGTTGGTGCCTCTGCAGAATGCCAGTGGCCGCATCCTGAATATTGTCATGATTGCTTCGTTGTTCCTGGGTGGCGCATTGTACAGCGCTTTCCCGGCACAAGCCGTATTGGGTATCATCCTCGCCTGTTACGGTGCCATCATGCTCTTCTCATTGGTAACCTTGCCGGTTGAATTCGATGCCAGCAAGCGCGCCCTGGCCTGGATGAGCGAACGTGGTATCGTCAACAGCCGCGAAATGGAAGGCGCAAAAGACTCCCTGAAATGGGCCGCACTTACCTATGTGGTGGCTGCCTTCGGTTCACTCCTCACCTTTCTCTATTTTCTGATGCAGTTCCTGAATGCAGGAAGGGAATAAGAAAATACAGCTTCTATTGCTACCGGCGGTCTATATGGCCGCCGGTATGCTTTCTGCCCAGGCCCCAGCTCCCGTTTCCTTCCGCGTGGAGAACAAAATCAGGGCCATCGACGACCGTTTCGGGCGGAGCATGCTCGTGGCACCTTGTTTTCAATATACCAATCCCATCGAAGAATTCCGGAATATCGGCAGTGCCGGGCAACAGCTACAAAAAGCCCCCATCCGGCTGCCCGATATGCGCGCCTGCAAAGACACTGCCTATGGGTTCATTTTCTTCGGCGGCACCACTTCCGGGTTTGCGCCCGGTTATGTGCTGATGGTCTTGGGCAACAACAGACGCTTAGAATTACCACATCCTGTCTGGGTTGACCGCAACAACAACCTCGACCTCAGCGACGATGGCCCGCCAGATACTTCCGTATACTATCGAACGGCCATCGATATCCGCATTCCGTCTGCTGCGCCGGGAGGCGGTGAATACTCAGTCCGCTTGTCGCGATTCCCCTCCGATTCCTTCTTCAGTTATAAGAATATGGTCAATGAGTTTTACAAGAAATTCAGTGGCACGAAGAAGTTTGCCGATGCCAACCACAGTTTCAGGGAGCAACGCCTGAATATCCTCGCATCCGATATCCGGCATGGCAGCGATTCGTTCCGGCTTGGATTCAAAGATGTGAACTGCAACGGGCTCTATAACGAAGCAGGTATCGACGAAATCCTGGTTGGCGAATGGGGAAAACCGCTCTTATCCGAACTCGCCATCGTGCTTTCAGAAGAAGGTAAAACAGAATTTGAGTGGGAGCTGAAGCGATTCCGCATCGACTCTTTACCGGCGCATGGCAAAACAGCTTCTATTCGCTATCTGAACGATGCCCGCCTGGAACAATCGCTTAGTATCGATAAAAAAATACCCAGGTTCCGTTATTGCAAAGTTGAAAGTGGAAAAGTTAGAAAAGCGAGCATCCGGCGCTTGCGTGGCGAGGCGGTTTATATCTATTTCTGGAATTCCAAGCACGATCGTTTCGGTGCAGACAGTGCAACAATCAATAAAATTATCAACAATAGGAAGGGCGTACGCGTGCTTTGCCTGAACTACGGTGACAGTCCGAAATGGGTGGCAAGGTTCAACCTATACTACAGCGCACGGTGGAATATGGGGTTCAGTGCCAGGCATATCCACGACAAATTGCATGTGGTTAAACTGCCTGCCGGAATACTTATCGACAAAAAACAGCGGGTAACGCACCCTTCCATTCAACCATCGGGTGTTTTGGAGATGCTAAACAATTAATTAATTGGTAAGTTTGCCTAACGCAGATTACAATGAATCGTAACGTATTAGCAGCCATTCTCGGTGTCGGATTGGCAGGAAGTATGGGCGGGAACGCTTACCAGTTTGTTCAGCATCAAAAAGCGGCCAAAACAGCCGTGGAGAAAGACAAAGCCGTGAGCGAGCGCGATAGCCTGCAGAAAGTTCTGCTCGGCATGCGCGATTCTGTTGAGATGATGATTGCCATGCAGGAAGAAAACCAACGTATGGCAGGAAAAATCCAGGAGCTCGAAACCGATAACAACGCCCGCATGTCGAAAGAAATGGGACTGCTGGCGCGCATCAAGGAATTACAGCGCCAAATGTCAGGCATGACACCGGCTGAGCTGGCTAAATTCAAAACTGAACTGGCTTCTAAAGAAGCGCAGATCAAAGAACTCCAGACCTATATCAGCAAGGTAAAAGACGAACGCGACGCACAGACGCGCCTCGTTGAAAACGAGCGTCAGGCGCGCGGTGCCCTGGAACAGGAGAACAATTCCATGCGCGGCGTCATCGAAAAAGGTCGTGCTGCCCAATTTGGCCCGGTTCTCTCCTACGGCATCCGCACGGTAAAAGGCGCTCAGGAAGAGACCTTCAAGTCAAAGCAGGTTGAAAAATTGAAAATCACTTTCGATATCGTTGAAAATCCGCTGGTTGAACAGCCCATCGAACAGGAAGTGAAAATCCGCATTATTGGCCCGGAAGGTGAAGTGCTCTCTAAGAACACCACCCAGTTGATGGACAAGAGCGAAGTCTATTCCCTTAAAGAAATCATCGTTTTCGACGGCGGTCACCAGAAAATCAAACTCTATTTCAGCCAGGCGGCCTTCAAAAAAGGCAAATACACGGTTGAACTTTGGTCTGACAATGTGATCCGCCAGAAGAATACCTTCGTGCTGGAATAACAGAACCCGGAACCCATGAAAAGCCCTGTGATTTTCACAGGGCTTTTTTTATTTCAGGTTGTCGAGTTCAATCTGACTGCGGAGCATTTCTTCCCAGTTTTCCCGTTGGCGTATCAGGTGCAGCTCGCCGTCCAGCCACATGGCTTCTGCCGGCCTGGGCCTCGAATTGTACTGGTTGGCCATGCTGAAACCGTATGCTCCGGCATTGCAGATGCAAAGAATATCGCCTTCCCTGACTTCTTCCAGCTTCCGGTCGTAGCCGAAAGTATCGGTTTCACAGATGTATCCCACCACGGAATACAACCTGGGTGTTCCGCCCGGATTGCTGAGGTTGATGATGTGGTGGTAGGCATTGTAGAACATAGGCCGAATGAGGTGATTTTGCCCCGAATTCACTCCAACAAATACCGTCGAAGTGGTTTGTTTCACCACATTGGCTTCCACCAGCAAGGATCCGGCCTCGCTCACCAGGAACTTACCGGGTTCAAACCAAAGCTCCAGCTCGCGGCCGTATTGCGCGCAGAATTCTTTAAAGGCCACTGCTATTTTGGCCCCGATCTCTTCGATATCGGTAACCACATCGCCGTCCTTATACGGAACCTTGAATCCGCTGCCGAAATCCATAAACTGCAGGTCGGAGAATTCGCCGGCTGCTTCGAACAACAATTCGGCTCCGCGCAGGAACACATCTGCATCGAGTATATCGCTGCCGGTATGCATGTGCAATCCTTCCACATGGATGTTCAGGCTGCGCACCACCCGCGCCACATGCCGCAGCTGGTAAATCGAAATGCCAAACTTGGAATCGATATGGCCTACCGAGATATTGGCATTGCCTCCCGCCATGATATGCGGATTGAGGCGGATGCAACAGGGAACGGTGTTGCCATAGGCATGCCCGAATTGCTCGAGGATACTGATATTGTCGATGTTCACGCGCACACCGAGCCTGGCCGCTTCCTGCACTTCTTCAAAACCCACCGAATTGGGTGTGTACATGATTTCTTCCGGAGGGAACCCGGCATGCAGGCCGAGCTTCACCTCTTCTATGGATACCGCGTCGAGCCCCGCTCCTTCCCGGCGCAGCAGGCGCAGGATATTGATATTGCTATTCGCTTTGCATGCGTAATGCAGCTTCACTTTTGCGCCGGGAAACGCATTGCGTAAACGGTGGTATTGATCGATAATCTTGTTTCCATCGTATACGTACAATGGTGTACCATGGATTTTTGCCGCTTGCAGCATCTGCGCTGCGTAGTCTTGGGTATAGGGGTTATGCATAAGGTTTATAGGGTTATAAATAGAAAAAGGCGGAGTTGAACCTCCGCCTTTCCCATGATGCAGTAATCAGCGGTTGCCGTTACTTTTTCTTGCGTTTCAGACCAAGGTCGAGAGCGATCGGGGTAGCGATACAGATCGAAGAATAAGTACCCACAACCACACCGATCAACAGTGCCAGGGAGAAGCCTTTTAGGATGTCTCCACCGAAAAGGAACAACACTATCAGAACCAAGAATACCGTCAACGATGTAACAATGGTACGGTTCAGGGTTTGGTTGATTGCGTTGTTGATCAGTTTGCCTTCGTTCATTTCTGTGCGGTGTTCCCTGAGGTATTCGCGGATACGGTCGAACACGATTACTGTGTCGTTGATGGAATAACCTACCAACGTAAGGAGCGCTGCAATAAGGTGCTGGTCGAATTCCATCGGGAAGGGCAGGATACCCTGGAAGATGGCGAAGAAGGACAGCACCACCAGCACGTCGTGGATCAGGGCGAGTGTCGCTCCAATACCATATGCAACCGTGCGGAAACGGAATACGATATAAATGAATATACCCACAATGGCCAGAATCACCAATGTGACGCTCTTGTTCCGGGTATTGGCTGCGATAGCCGGACCTACCTTACTGGTGGCCAGAATCGGACCTTCGCCGCTTGTTGTCTTGGTCAGATTGAATCCTTTCAGGGCATTCAATACCGCTTTACTCACGGTATCGCGGGCATCCTGCAGGTTTTCGTTGATCAGGTAAGAAGTTACGATTTTGTACTGCCCGTCGCTGCCAATGGTCTTTACTTCGTTGCTGCTGTTGGGCAGGCCTTTGTCGAGCGCTTCCTTCAGTTCAGTTACGTTGTAATTCTTGGCCGCATCGGTTTGAATCTGGAAAGACCAACCGCCTTTGAAATCCAGACCGGTTGCAATTCCACCTTTCATAACGAAGGCAGCTGCACCGGCAGCGATGAACAGACCGGAAATGAGATAGAAGGTTTTACGCTTGCCTACGAAATCATAATTGCGTCCGCTCAATACGTTATCGCTGTAAGGGAAAGAGAATTTTACATCCAAACCTTTGTCAACCCGGCGCTCGATGAGCATGCGGGCCAACAGCAGGGCGGTGAACATGGAGCTGAAGATACCAATAACCAGAATCACTGCGAAGCCGTAAGCAGGACCCGCACCGGTAAAGGTAAGGATCACACCGGCCAGCAGGGTGGTAAGGTTCGAATCGACAATCGCGCTCAAGGCTGCACTGTAACCATTTTGAACTGCGGTTCGGAGGGCCTTGCCTTCGCGCAATTCCTCTTTAATACGT
>Ga0209985_10001532_pt1 | contig 22444 bp, 22 predicted proteins | sample NOAtaG_FD_187305 | JGI IMG/M metagenome (GOLD analysis project Ga0209985, IMG submission 187305) | Freshwater lake microbial communities from Lake Erie, under a cyanobacterial bloom - NOAA_Erie_Diel6S_1000h metaG (SPAdes) (version 2) | ecosystem: Environmental > Aquatic > Freshwater > Lake ...
TCGGTCTCGGCCTCGGTCTCGGTCTCGGTCTCGGTCTCGGTCTCGGCCCCGGTCTCGGTCGCAGCCCCGGCCGCGGTCTCGGCCCCAGCCCCAGCCCCAGCCTCGGTCCCGGTCTCGCCCGGCGTCCTCCGTTCCATCGTATCCTCCCGCCCGATGTCCGATCCGGTGCTCGACGCGGCCTCGAAGGTACGAAGCGGGGCCGAGCTGCCCCTCGACACGCTCGCGCCCTGGCTCGCGGGCGTCGGGCTCGGCGGGCCGGTCGAGGTGCTGCAGTTTCCCCGCGGCTGGTCGAACCTCACCTACCTGCTGCGGGTCGGCGGCCGCGAGGTGGTGCTGCGGCGGGCGCCACCGAAGGTCGCCATCGCCTCCGCCCACGACATGAAGCGCGAGCACCGGATCCTCGCCGCGCTCTCTGCGCTCTGGCCCAAAGCGCCCCGGCCGCTCGCGCTCTGCGAGGACCCGGCCCTCCTCGGCGCGCCCTTCTACCTGATGGAGCGGGCGCAGGGCGTCATCCTCCGGGCGAAGTGGCCCGAGGGCCTCGTCCTCGACGCGCCGCGGATGCAGCAACTCTCCGCGTCCCTCCTCGACACGCTCGCCGAGATCCACGCGCTCGACGTGACCACCGGCGAGCTCGCCGCGTTGGGCAAGCCCGAGGGCTACAACGCGCGGCAGGTGAAGGGCTGGAGCGAGCGCTACCTGAAGGCCGAGACCGATCCCGTCCCCGAGGCCGGCCAGCTCTCGGCGTGGCTCGCTGCCCACACCCCGCCCGAGTCGGGCGCGGCGCTGATCCACAACGACTTCAAGTACGACAACGTCGTGCTCGCGCCCGACCTCTCGCGCATCACCCACGTCCTCGACTGGGAGATGGCGACCGTGGGCGACCCGCTCATGGACCTCGGCTGCACCCTCGGCTACTGGGTGCAGGCGGACGACCCGCCGCTCATGCAGGCGATGCGCTTCGGGCCCACCTACCTGCCCGGCAGCCTCACCCGGCTCGAGCTGGTGCGGCGCTACGAGGAGCGCACCGGCCGGCCGGTGACGAGCCTCGTCTTCTACTTCGCCTTCGCCCTCTTCAAGCTCGCGGTGGTCGCCCAGCAGCTCTACGCCCGCTTCGTGCGCGGTCAGACCTCCGAGGCGCGCTACGCGATGATGATCGAGGGCGTGAAGGGCCTCACCGCCGCGGCGGTGAAGGTGATCGAGCACGACCGCATCGACCGGATCTGAGCGCGCTCAGCCGCACGCGCGGCCCGACCAGGCCTCGGCGAGAAAGAGCGCGAGCCCGTAGCCCACGCTCATCAGCGCGATCGGAGGATGGACGCCCATCGCCAGCGTCCCGAACGCGAAGCAGCCCGCGAGGGCGACCACGGGGATCCGGGCCTCGCAGCGGGCGAGGGTGCGGCCGAGCCAGCCGGGCGGCGCGCTCAGCCGGGCCTCGAAGGCCTCGACCTCGGGCCGCACCGGGTGCGCCGGGCGCTCGGTCTCGCCGAGGGGCAGGGCGCAGCGCGGGCACTCGCCGTCGATCGCGAAGGTGTCGCCGCATCCGCCGCAGTTGAAGCGGTCCCGGACGAAGGGCGGGCCGTGCGCCGCGCGCCGCGGCCCGGTCGCACGCCGCCTGGCCCGAGGCGGCCGGACCTTGCCGGTCAGCTCCTCGTAGGCAGCGATGGCCGCGAGCAGCTCCGCCTCGCGGGCGGTCCCGGCGCGGTCGGGGTGCAGCGCGAGCACGGCCCGGCGGAACGCGCGCCGCAGCTCCCGGGGAGAAGCGTTCGGAAGGACACCAAGGACGTCGTGGGCGGCGGGCATGGGTGATGGACTCCGACCGCGGTGCGCGCGGAAAGTTCCGTGGATCAGGGCCGGACGCAGAGCGCTGCGCCGCCGAGGACCTGGCAGGCCATGTCGCTCGGGCAGAGGCCGTCCGAGCAGATCCGGGTGCAATAGCCCGGCGCCCAGCACAGCCCCGAGCTGCACTCGCTGCCCCGCGCGCAGGCCGCGCCGAGGTCGCGCACCCCGGCCCGCGAGCAGCCGTAATAGCTCACGGTTCCTGGCGGATCCTCCTGAGGAAAGCAGCCGAAGCCCGCTGGGCAGCCGCCCTGCGCCGTGCAGGCCTGGGTGCACATCGGCCCGCTCGTCGCCCCCGTGTCGCAGGCGCCGCTGCGGCAGGTGTTCGTGCCGGTGGCGGGGCATGAGGCGCCGATCGGGTCGGCGCCGCCGATGTCGCTCGGCGGCACGCAGATGTTCGTCGTCGAGCCGAACGCGCGGCCGCACGTGTAGGCGGGCAGGCCGAGCGTGGTGAAGCGCAGCGGGCACATCGCCGCCGAGGTGCAGGTCGCGGTGCACCCGAGGCCGGGGATGCAGAGACCGCTCGCGCACTCGCTCCCGGTGCTGGTGCAGGGGCGCTCGATGTCGATGCAGATCGGCATGCCGCTGCCGCCCGCAACCGAGCAGGCGAAGCCGGCCGGGCACTCGGCCGCGCTCGAGCAGTAGCGGGTGCATGCTCCGCCCGCGCCGCTTCCGAGGCAGAGGCCCGACGGACAGCTCTCCGGCACGCCCACCGAGCACGGCGCGCCGGTGGTGTCGCGCACGCACACCGACCCAGCGCAGAGGTGCTCGTGCGCGCACTGCAGGTCGGTCGAGCAGCTGCGGCTGCAGTAGCGGGTGCCGCCGCCGTCCGGCAGGCACAGGGCCGAGGCGCAGTCGGCGTTCGTCGTGCACCGATCGAGGTAGCGTCCGGTCCCAGCGACCGGCGCGTCGGCGGCGAGGATGGGCGCGTCGGTGCCGAGGATCGGCGCATCCGTGCCGAGGATGGGCGCATCCGTGCCGAGGATGGGCGCATCCGTGCCGAGGATGGGCGCATCCGTGCCGAGGATGGGCGCATCCGCGATGGCGGCGTCGAGCGGGCCGCCGGTGTCGCGCCGGGTCGCGCCCTCGGCGCATCCCGCGCCGAGGACGAGCATGAGCCAGGTCCAGCGCATCCGCGGAGCTTCGCACGGCCTCGTCCCTGCCTCCAAGAGGGAGGCTCAGCCGACCACGTTCGCGCCGTACGCGGTGCCCCGGCCACTGCGTGCCCGCGCCGCGCCCGCCTTGCGCTCGCGTTCGAGCGCGAGGAGGTAGTCGTCGAAGTCGACCTGCATGGTGTGGCGCGGCGAGGCGACGTACCGGTCGAACATCGCCCGGCGCTCGGCCTCCATGTCGGCGCGCAGCACTGGTCCGGGCGGCAGCGCGTAGCGGCCGGTGAGGTAGTCGGCGATCCAGTCCGACTGCGCCGAGGCGAGCGGCATGACGGCGCCGAGCGGCTGCAGCATCCCGACGAAGAAGAGGTTGGGGATCGACGGGTGGAAGACCCGGCGAAAGAGCGGCAGGTCGTTGTCCTTCGCCACGACGAAGCCCTCGTCGAAGAAGGGGAACGTCACCTTGTAGCCGGTGCAGTAGACGATGAGGTCGATCGTCTCCCGACTTCCGTCGACGAAGTGCACGGTCCTGCCGTCGAGCCGGGCGATGTTCGGCCGGTAGGCGATGGCCCCGTGGCTGAGCCGGTCGAGGATGCGCCCGCTGATCGTCGGATGGGCCTCGCCGAGCCGGTGATCGGGGCGGGGCAGCCCGTAGCGCTCCATCCGGCCGACCGCGGCGACGAGCAGGCTCTCGGCCAGGCGCCGCCGCACCCGGAACGGCACGCGCGCGTCGGTCACGATGGTGTCGAGCGGCCTCCCGAAGAGGTACTTCGGCACGATCCAGGCGCCGCGCCGCGAGCTAAGGAACGTCCGCTCGGCCGCGTAGGAGGACTCCACCGCGATGTCCATCGCGCTGTTCCCCATCCCGACGACGAGCACCCGCTTGCCCTCGAAGATCTTCGGCTCGTCGTAGGCGTGCGCATGCATCACCTCGCCCGAGAAGATCCCGGGGAAGGGCGGATCGGGCCAGCGCGGGTCCCAGTGGTGCCCGCTCGCGACGGCCACGGCGTCGTAGCGCTCGGTGCGCGGCGGGCCCTCGGTGAACGCGGGCTGCGAGGTGACCGAAAATCCGTTCCCCTCGCGGCGCACCGCCGTGACCCGCGTCTCGAACCGGATCCGGCTGCGCAGCCCGAAGTGATCGACGTAACGGTCGAAGTACGCCGCGATCTGGGTGTGGTGCGGAAAGTCGGGGTAGTCGGGCGGCATGGGGTACTCGGGGTACGCCATGCGCTCGCGGGACGTGTTGATGTACAGGCCGCGGTAGCAGGCCGACATCCCGTTCTTGTTGCGGTGGACCCAGTTGCCGCCGACGCGGTCCGACACCTCGAAGCAGTCGAAGGGCAGATCACGCTCGCCGAGCGCGCGGGCCGTCGTGATGCCGGACGAGCCGGCACCGATCACCGCGACACGGGGCCTCTGCATGCCGAGGAGATGGGGCCGCGCGTCAGGGAGCGGAAGTGCTGCCCGACGCCGGGGAAGCCGCGTCGCCCGCGACCGCGCCCGTCGTCACGAGGTACGCGAGCAGGGCCTCCATGTCCGCGTCGGGGAGGCGGGTGGTGCCGATCGCCGGCATCTCGTCGTCGCCCTCGCGGATCTGCCGGCGCATGCGCTCGGCGGACCAGCCGTGCGACTCGGGCGGCAGGCCGTCGTGGTGGCAGCCGCCGCACACCGCGGTGTAGCGGGTCTGGCCGTGCGCGACGTCGCTCGAGGCGATCGGGCCGGCGTAGGCCGACTCGCCGCCCGCGCTGCTCTCGCCACCTTCGCTGCTCCCTCCGCCTCCGCCGGAGCCGCCTCCGCCGCAGGCCGCGAGTGACAAGGAGAGCGAGAGAGCGAGAGCAATGCGATTCATCGAAGGTCCTCCGCCTCGGTGCGAGGCCGAGAGAGCCTAGGACAGCCGCGGCTCGGAGGTCAACGTCGCGGAGCCGCCGGCGGGCTGCTCAGCCGAGGATCCGGTGACGGACCGGCTCCCACCGGAAACGGGCGAGCTCGGCGGGCTTGTCCTTCAGGAGCAGCTCGAGCATCGGCTCGATCTCGTAGCGCCAGATCTCCTCGATCTCGGCGCCGAGCTCGGGGCGCAAGAAGTACGTGATGCCGAGGGCGCGGTCCGCGTCGCCGATCGCGTGTTCGATCCGCGCCAGCGTCGCGACGAGGCCGTCCACCGAGAGGCCCTCGGTGCTCCGACCGGCGTGGTAGCGGCGCACGACGTCGAGGTCGGCCGTCACCCGCAGGAACGCAAAGCGGCGCCGCAGCACCTGATCCGCGGCTGCGGCGTGGGGGTCGCTCGTCGAGAGGGTGCCGATGACCCGCACGTTGTCGGGGAGCAGGAAGGGCGTCTCGCCGGCTGCGAGCGGCATCGGCTCGCCCCGGTACTCGAGCAGGTGCACCAGCTCGCCGAGGACGCGCGGCACATCCGCCCGCTGCATCTCGTCGAGCACCAGCACGCAGCGACCGCGGCGCCGCACGGCCTCCTCGGCGAAGAGCACGACCCGCCCCCGCACCAGCGGCCACTGCACCGTCCCGTCCGCCCGCATCACCGGGCGGTAGCCCTGCACGAAGTCCTCGTAGGAGGTGCTCGCGTGCAGGACGAGCTGCCGGGTGAAGCCGTCGCCCCCGCCGACCAGGTGCCGCGCGAGCTCGCGCGCGAGGAAGCTCTTGCCCGTGCCGGGAGGGCCGTAGAGCACGGCCTGCCCCTTGCGCTCGATCGCCCGGACGAAGGAACGAATCAAGTCCTCGCTGCGGCCCGTCTTCTGGGCGACGCGCTCGACGGGGTGCTCCGGGCGCGGGCGAACGTCCTCGTCGGGGCGGCCTACGAGCTCGTCGTCGCGGCTGCGGCTCACGAGATCGTACCCTCGTCGATCCGGCGCATCCCCTCGAGCAGCAGGCTCTCGGTGGAGGCCTCCATCGTGCGCTTGTTGGGCTTCGCGCTCGCGTCGAAGACGAACTCGCCGTCCTGCAGCAGCAGCATGCGGAAGAACGACTCCTCGCCGTCCTCGCGCCCCCACGAGGCGTGCACGATCTGCCCCTGGTCGATCTGCACCTCACCGTTGCGCGTCCCCTGACCGATCCGGAGGATGCCGGTCTTGCGGGTCTGACCGAGGACCTGGATGACCTCGGGGATGCCCATGTCCCGCACCGATCCCGAGAGCCCGCCGCCCTTCTTGCGCCGCGCCGCCTCGAGCGCTTGCATGGCCTTGGTGACCACCACTTCGGGGAGCACCGGCTTGGTGACGAAGTCCGCCGCGCCGAGCTCGAGCGCCTTGGTCACGAGCTGCCGGTCGTGGCGCTTGGCGACGAAGAGCAGGGTGGCGTCGCGGTGCGCGCCGTTCTTCATCGCGCTGACGAGGGCGAGCCCATCCCCGGGCTTCTCGACGTCGGCTTCGCTCACCACGACGTCGATCTTGTCGGCGAGCTCGGCGATGCTGCGTGCCTCCTGGATGCGCGAAGCGAGGAGCACCGTCGCGCCCTGCTCGGAGAAGCGGACCTCGAGCGCGGTGGCTTCGTCGGTGTCCGGCTCGATGACGAGCACCCGAGCGCGCGCGCGGAAGCCGCCGTGGACGGCGCTCGAGCCGGCCAGGCGCAGGCCGTCGATCAGATCGGGGTCGAAGAGGGTCCCCGAGAGCTGCCGCACCACGTCGATCGCCTCGGCGTGAGTGAGCGTGCGCCGGTAGGGGTTCTTCGCGTTCGCGACGAGGTCCGCGTAGGTCTCGGCCATCGACACGATGCGCGCACCGAGCGGGATCTCGGTGCCCTTCTTGCGTGCCGGCTGACCCTCGCCGTCCCAGCGCTCGTGCAGGTTCTCGAGCACCAGCCGGGTCAGCGGCGGCACCTTCGAGGCGTCGAGGAGGCGGAGCGGCGCACCCACCGAGCGCTGGGCCTGCAGGCGGTGCCCCTCGAACTTCGCGACGTTCAGCGCGGTGAGGTGGTAGTTCGTCGTGTTGCCGAGGTCGTGCACCGCAGCGGCGAGGAAGATCCCGTCGATCTCCACCGGGGGCAGCTTCATCCGCTCGCACATGCGGCGGCTCACGCGCGCGACCAGCGCCGAGTGACCGCGGAGTTCTCCGCGTCCTTGCTCGAGCAGCGAGACGAGCGTCCCGATCACGTCGAGGAGCGCGGCGTTCGGCGTCGTCGCCTCGGGCGGACGCGTGGGGTTCGTCGTCCGGCGCTCGTCGAGCTTGATCTCGAGCTTCGGCGCTGGCTGGCGGCCGCCTCCGGCACCGCGCCGCGGTTTGGAGCCGGAGGAGCTCGCCGCCTCGAACTCCATGTCCGCCGGCAGGGATGAGCCGGCGATGCCCGTGTTCGTCGGGGTCAGCACGATCTCGCCCTGGGGTGAGGTCGTGCTCAGCTGCGGGGCGCTGCTGGTCGCGAGGACCGCGTTGAACGCGCTCTGGTCGTTCAGGTAGAACTTTCGGAGTGCCGCGCGGATGGCCGCAGGCCGCGCGATGATCGGGTGCACGTCGCGGGTGTTGGCGACGAGCTGCACCTGCTTGGCGATGTCGTCCTCGAGGTCGGGCACCACGATCGAGAGCGACGACTTCACCCGGTCGAGCAGGATGGGTGCGCAGAACAAGCGCTCCGCGAGGCGGTGGGAGACCAGCTCGAGCACGAGGTGCTCGGGAGCGGCCGCGCGGGCGAGCTTCTCACTGGTGACGAACTGCGTCTTGTAGATGCGCGCGAGGAACGCGAGCAACTCGGCCTCGCTCATCACTCCCTGGTCGATGAGCGCGTCCTGGGTGAGCTCCCCGCTGCGCCGGGTCCCATGGTAGAGCGCCTCGTACTGACGGGCGGTGAGCCGCCCCTCGTCGCGCAGGCGATCGAGGATGCGGTGACCGGCCGTCTGTGCGCGCTGGACGCCCGGGCTGATGTCCGACATGGGAGCCGACAGCATAGCAAACGCTTCTCCCCACCGCGGGCGACTTCGCACAGGACCGCCGTGCACGCGGCGTCCTCGCCCGGCGGCTCGACTGGACGTTGCCCGGCCTCCGGGCTGCCCGCATACCTCCCCCGGTGCTCCGCCTCCCTGCCGCCCTCGGCTCGGCCCTGCTCCTCGTCGCTTGCGGCGGTCCGCGCCTGCGCGGCGCCGAGTTCCGCGACGATGAGGCGCACTACCGCATCGGGCCCGTGGGCGCGCGCTGGACACCGCTCGCGGTGGAGGACCAGAACGATCTGGCGTGGCGCGATCCATCCACCGACGCGATCGTGCAGGTCAACGCGACCTGCGATCCGGGGGCCGACGTCCCACTCACCGCGTTGACCAACCACCTCCTGGCCGGCTTCACCGCCCGCGAGCTGCGCGGCGAGGGGCTGGTCCCGCTCGATGGTCGAGAGGCCCTCCGTACGCACGTGCTCGCCCGCCTCGACGGCGTGCCGCGCGAGCTCCTGCTCTACGTCCTCAAGAAGGACGGCTGCATCTACGACTTCGCGTTGGTCACGCCGCCGGGCGATCCGTTCGAGCGCGCCCTCGAGGGCTTCGAACCCTTCGTGTCCGGCTTTCGGACGCTGGGAGGGGAGGCGCTGCCTTGACCGAGGCGTCCGTCGCGGCCCCGCCCATGTGGAGGCGTTTCCTCGAAGGCCAGGGCCGGCGCGCGCTCTCGGCGATGGACCACGTCGGCGGGGTCTCGCTGATGACGACGCGGGCGTTCCGGGCGCTCGTGACGACGCGCTTCGAGTGGCGCGCCTTTCTGTACCAGGTCGAGCAGATGGGCGTGAAGTCCTTCGGGATCGCGGCCGCGACGGCGATCTTCGTGGGCATCGTCATGGCGATCCAGTTCGCCTTCTCGCTCGAGCGCTTCGGGGCCCGGGACTCGGTCGGCCGCATCGTCGGCCTCTCCGAGGCGCGCGAGCTCGCCCCGTCGCTCACCGCGCTCGTCGTCGGCAGCCGCATCGGCGCGGGCATCGCCGCCGAGATCGGCTCGATGGCGGTCACCGAGCAGATCGACGCCATCCGCGCGCTCGGCGCCGACCCGATCAAGAAGCTCGTCGTGCCCCGCATGCTCGCCGGCACGCTGATCATGCCGCTCCTCACCGTCTTCGCGTTCGTCCTCGGCATCTTCTCCGCCGCGGTCGTCTGCAACGTGACGTTCGGGATCCCGTTTCCGTTCTTCATCACGACGGCGCTCGACTCGGTATGGGTCGAGGACTTTCTCTCCGGCATCGGCAAGACGCCCTTCTTCGGCTTCCTCATCGCCATCCTCGGCTGCCACTTCGGCATGACCACGCGTGGCGGAACGGAAGGTGTCGGGCGCAGCACGACCACCTCGGTCGTGGTCGTCTCGATCGGCGTCCTGGTCGCCGACTCGGTGCTGACGCAGCTCTTCCTCAGCCTCCTCTCGTCCCGATGAGGGCCCGCGCGGCCTGGGCGCTCGCGGCGATCGGGGTGGGTCTCGGGCTCGCACTCGGGGTCGCCGCGCTCGTGGCGCATCGCACGGGGCCGCCCTCGGCGGCCACCCTGGCGCTCGTCGATGCCAGCGGGCTCTTCGACCCGTTTCTCTCCTCGAGCAGCCGCTGGCTGCGTCACCCTTCGGTGACCGAGCGCGCGGCGGCCCTCGCGGACGCGCCCGACGGCCTCGACCTCGACCCGGCCGGGCTCGCGATCCGGCCCGACCCCGAGCCCAGAGGAGCGCGCTGGTCGATCGTGGAGCGCGCCCGCTGATGCGGCGAGGGCTCGCCCTGCTCGCGTACGCGTTCGGCGCGGTGCTCCGTCGCCGCGCGCGCTCGCTCGTGCTGATCCTCGCGCTCGTGGTGACGAGCGGTGCCTCCGGAGCGGTCTTTCTCCTCGGCGAGAGTCTTCGCGCCACCAGCGACGCGCTCCTCGACCGCGCCCCACGGCTCACGCTGCAGGCGCTCGTCGCCGGTCGCCCGGCGCTGCTCTCCGAGGTCGAGCTCGAGCGGGTGCGCTCGATCCCGAGCGTCCGCGCGGTACGGCCGCGGGTGTGGGGGTACCTGCACCAGGAGGCCCTCGAGGGGAACATCGTGATCTTCGGCATGGAGGCGACGGAGCTCGCTGCGGGGCGTGCAGCAGGCCTGCCCGAGACGCTCGCCGCAGACGAGGTGGTCCTCGGCGCCGCGTTCGCCCGCCTGCTCGGCTTTCGCCAGGGCGACCGTGTCGCGCTCGCCTTGCCGGGACGCCCCGGCGCGCCCGAGGTGCTGTCGATCGCCACGGTGCTCGGCGCGGACACCGAGCTCGCCTTCGGCGACGCGGTCATCGCGGGCCCGGCCACCGCGCGCCGCCTCCTCGCGATCCCCGAGGGGGCCGCGACCGATGCGGTCGTCGACGTCTTCCCGCCTGAGGAGATCGGCGTCGTGTCGGAGCGCATCGTGGCCGCGGTGCCGGGGGCGAGGCTCATCGACCGCGAGGCCCTGCGCCGCCGTCGAGCGCTCACCTTCGAGGCCCGCTCGGGGCTGGCGAGCGCGGCCCTGATGCCGCTCGTGCTCGCGTTCCTGGTCCTGCTCTTCGACCGGCTCTCCGGCCTCGCCGAGGGGGAGCGCCGCGAGATCGGCATCCTCAAGGCCGTCGGATGGAGCACCGCGGATGTGCTCGCGGCCCGGCTCGTCGAGACCGCGATCCTCGGTGCGCTCGGCGCGGGCCTCGGCCTCGCGCTCGCCTACGGATACGTGTTCGCGCTCGGTGCGCCGGGCCTCGCCGAGGCCTTCCTCGGCTGGAGCAACGTGCGGCCGGCCGCCCTCTTCGTCCCCGCGGGCGGCGACGCGGTGATCCTGCTCCTCGCCGTCGTGCTCGCGCCCTACCTCGCGGCCTCCATCGTCCCGGCCTGGCGGGCCGCGATCCTCGACCCCGACCGGGCGATCCGCGAGGGATCGTGACGGCGCCCGTCGTGCTGGCGCGGGTGACGAAGGCGGTGCCCGACGGCCGGGCTCGCCGTACCGTGCTCGCGGAGATCGATCTCGAGGTCGCGGGCGGGGAGCTCGTCGTCCTCGCTGGCCCGAGCGGCGCGGGCAAGAGCACGCTGCTCTCGATCGCCGGCGCCATGGCGCTGCCGAGCTCGGGCGCGGTCACGCTCCTCGGAGAGGACGTCGTGCGGCTGCGCGACGCCCACCGCGCGGCGCTGCGCCGGCGCGGCGTGGGGTTCGTGTTCCAGGAGCTCGGTCTCGTGCCCGACCTGTCCCTCGAGGAGAACCTGCGCCTGCCGCTCGTTCCGACCGGCGGGCCCGACGCGGACGAGGCGGGCCGGATCGAGGGTCTGCTCGAGGAGCTCGGCCTCGGGGCGCGACGCCACGATCTCGCCCGGACCGCGTCCGGCGGCGAGCGGCAGCGGCTCGCGCTCGCGCGGGCGCTGGTGCGCGCGCCGCAGGTCTTGCTCCTCGACGAGCCGACCGCCCACCTCGATCCCGACCACGCGGCGGCCCTCCTCGCGCGCGTCGCCGCCGAGAAGGCCCGAGGCCGCGCGATCCTCCTGAGCACCCACGACCCCCGGGTCGTCGCGCACGCTGCCGTGGACCGGGTGGTGCGCCTCGAGGCGGGGCGGATCGTGCGCTGATCGCGGTCCGGACCCTCAGCCCTCGAGCCCGAGGAAGGTGCGGGTCCGCGGGTCCGTCGGGTTCGCGAGGATGTCCCTCGGGTGGCCGTTCTCGATCACGTGGCCCTCGTAGAGGACCAGGACGCGGCTCGCGAGGCGCTCGGCGAACTTCATCTCGTGCGTGACCATGACGAGGGTCAGCTTCTCCGACTCCCGCAGGTGCTCGAGGAGCTCGGCGAGGTCGCCGACGCGCTGCGGGTCGAGCGCGCTCGTCGGCTCGTCCATGAACAGCACCTTGGGGTCCATCGCCAGCGCACGGGCGATGGCGCAGCGCTGCTGCTCGCCGCCGGACATCATGCGCGGCATCGCGTTCTCGCGGTGCGAGAGGCCGACCTTCGCGAGCAGCTCCTTGGCCCGCGCGCGGGCCTCTTCGAGCGGCTGCTTCTTCACGTGCACCGGCGCCTCGAAGACGTTCTCGATGGCGCTCCGGTGCGGGAACAGGTGCCACTGCTGAAAGACCATCCCGGTCGAGAGGCGGATCTTCCGGAGCGGCTCGGCGTTGCGGCTCCCGTCGCCCGGCGCGAGGTGCTGATCGAGCACGCGCACCTTGCCGTCGTGGAACGACTCGAGGCCGGTCATGCAGCGGAGCGCCGTGCTCTTGCCGCCGCCCGAGGGGCCGACGAGGGCGACGATCTCGCCTGCGTTCAGCGCGAAGCCGATGCCCTTCAGCACGGTCCGGTCGCCGTACTTCTTCACCAGGCCCTCGACCTGGATGACCGGGGTCTCGGCCGCCGTCGCGGTCGTCTTCTGGAGGTCGGTCATGGTCACTTCTCCCCTTCGCGCGAGAGCGACGCCTCGAGCCGGCGTGCGAGCAGCGAGAGCGGGTAGCTCATCGCCATGTAGAGCGCGGCGCAGAGGAGGCCCGGGACGAGCCAGCTCCGCACCTCCACCGCGGTGATCGTCATGCGCTTGGTCAGCTCGACGACGGTGATGACCGAGACCAGCGAGCTGTCCTTGAGCAGCGCGATGAAATCGTTGGTCACACCCGGCAGGGCGATGCGGAAGGCCTGCGGCACGATCACCCGCCGCAGCGCCAGGCCCTTGCTCATGCCGAGCACCGTCGCCGCCTCCATCTGTCCCGGCGGGATGGCCTGGATGCCGGCCCGGTAGATCTCGGCCTCGTAGGCGGCGTAGTTCAGGCCGAGGCCCACGATGGCGGCGAGGAAGGCGTCGTAGTCGACGCCGACGTCGAGCTCGAGGAGGCGCCGGATGGTGGGCATGAGGCCGTAGTAGAGGACGTAGAGCTGGAGCAGCACCGGCGTGCCGCGGAAGAGCTCGACGTAGGCCGTCGCGAACGCCGAGACGGGGCGCGGGCCGTAGAGCCGGCCCAGGGCAAGCACGAGCCCGAGCCCGATCGCGAGCAGCATCGCCAGCGCGCTGATGAACACCGTGTTGAGCGCACCCTGGAGGAACAAGAGGACGTGGTGCCCGGTGAAGCTCGCCCGCGAGTGCACCAGCACCATCGCGTGCGTGTCCTCGTCGGTCCAGGTCGTCAGGCGCGCCTCGCGCTCCGAGTCGATCTCCCAGCGCGCGAGGATCTCGCGGAGTCGGCCGCTCGCCGCGAGCGCCGCGATGGCGTCGTCGATCGCGCCCTGCAGGTCCTCGTCCCCACGCCGGCACGCGACCGCGTAGAAGCCATCCTCGACGTCGTCCGCAAGCATCAGCGCCGGGCGGTTCAGGCCGTAGCGGGCGGCGATGATGTCGTCGAGGAGCACGCCGTCGAGGCGCCCGCTCTCGAGGTCCGAGTAGGGCTCCTCGACGCCTTCGTAGGTGACCACCTCGACGCCGCTCTGGTTGAGCAGCTCCCAGCTGAACGAGTTGGCGAGCGTCCCGACCCGGTGCCCGCTGAGATCGTCGAGCGAGCGGAAGCGCTCGCCGTCCTCGCGCCGCACCGCGAGCTGCGCGCTGAAGATGAAGTAGGGCCGGGTGAAGAGGACCGTGTCGGCACGGGCCGGCGTGACCTCGAGGCCGTTCAGCGCCACGTCGAACGAGCCCCGCTCCAAGGACGGCACGAGCGAGCTCCAGTCGTTCTGGGTGAACTCCGCGCGCACGCCCATCTCCTCCGCGATGGCATCCGCGAGCTCGACCTCGAAGCCGATGAGGCGGCCCGGCTGGTCCGGATCGTCGAACACGTAGGGCTCGCCGCCCTGCAGGTCCCCGCCCCAGCGCAGCACGCCGGTGCGGCGCACGCGCTCGAGCCCCGATTCGCGACGACCGCCGCAGGAAGGAAGAAGCGCGAGTGCCACGAAGACGAGGGGCCAGAGCCGGCGCATGGGCGGCAACCTTGCCACCGTACCGGTAGCGCTGGGAAGGACGAACGGCGCACGATCCCCGATTCGCCCGATGGTGCTACATCCGGCCCTCCATGGCGCTTTCCCTCTACGAGACCTGCAGCTGCAAGACGGGGATCGTCTCCGCGGCCGACGGCGACGCACTTCGCCTCTACGTCTGCGGCCCGACCGTGTACGACTTCGCCCACGTCGGACACGCCCGCTGCTACGTCATCTACGACGTGCTCGTTCGGCACCTGCGCGCGAGCGGCCAGAAGGTCCGCTACGTCCGCAACGTCACCGACGTCGACGACAAGATCCTCAAGCGCGCAGGCGAGAAGGGCGAAAGTCCGACCGCGCTGGCCGAGCGCTTCTTCGCCGAGTTCACCGCCGACATGCAGGCGCTCGGGAACCTGCGCCCCGACGTCGAGCCGAAGGTCACCGAGCACCTGCCCGAGATCATCGCGCTCATCGAGCGGCTGATCGCCAGCGGCTCGGCGTACGTCGCCGGAAGCGACGTGTACTTCTCGGTTCCGAGCTTCGCCGCCTACGGTCAGCTCAGCCACCGCAACGCCGATGCGCTCGCCCAGGGCGCCAGCGGCCGCATCTCCAACGAGGAGCAGGCCGTGAAGAAGCACCCGGCGGACTTCGCGCTGTGGAAGAGCGCGGAGGCGGAGAGCTGGGGCTGGCCTTCGCCGTGGGGCCACGGCCGGCCCGGCTGGCACATCGAGTGCTCGGCGATGTCGATGAAGCACCTCGGCGAGACGGTGGATCTCCACGGCGGCGGCCTCGACCTCGTCTTCCCCCACCACGAGAACGAGATCGCCCAGAGCGAGGCCGCGACGAAGAAGCCCTTCGTGCGCCACTGGATGCACAACGGCTTCGTCGAGGTGAACAAGGAGAAGATGGGCAAGAGCCTGGGCAACTTCTTCACCGCCCGGGACATCTTCGCCCGCTACGAGCCGGAGGCGGTGCGCTGGGGGATGCTCACCGTGCACTACCGCTCGCCGCTCAACTTCGACTGGACGCTCGACGAGGCGGGCCACGTGACGGGCTTCCCGCTCTTCGAGGAGACCGAGCGCAAGGTCGAGTACCTCTACACGACGCACGAACGCCTCGCCTCGATCGATCCCGCGCGCATCGTGGCCGAAGGGCCTGTGCCCGAGCCGATCGCGAAGTTCCCCGCCGCGCTCTCCGCCGCGCTCGACGACGACCTGAACTTCCCCATCTCCATCGCGCTCGCCGGAGAGATGCTCGCGCAGGTGAACGAGCTCGTGGAGTCGACCAAGCGCAAGAAGGGCACCGCGGGCCGGGCGGCGGTGGACGCCGCGAAGGCCGCGCTCGGTGCGCTGTCGACCGAGCTCGGGCTCGGGGCGCAGGATGCCGCCACGGTGCTGCGCCGGATCCGAGACCGGCGCGCGAAGGCCCGCGGCGTCGTCGAGGCCGACGTCGAGGCGAAGATCGCCGAGCGCAAGGCGGCGCGCGAGGCCAAGGACTTCGTCCGTGCCGACGCGGTCCGTGCCGAGCTCGCCGCGCTCGGCGTGGAGCTCATGGATGGAGCGACCGGGACGACCTGGCGCATCCCCTGAGCACGCCGGGTTCCTGCGCGCTTCGTCACACCATCGCCTCGGCCCGCTGGCGTTGCCGAGGGCAGAGTCCTGGCCATGCGCGCCCTGCTCTTCGTTCTCCTCGCTGCGTGCTCGAGCAGCCCGACCGTCGATGCGCCGGAGCCGCGCGATGTGCCCCGCCGCGACGCGGCGCTCGATCCCGGACGCGGCCTGCCTCGGGAACTGTTCGCCTACGACTGGGCCTGCACCGGAGAGGTCCCGCCGAGCGGCGTGCCCTTCGATGCCGAGCCCGCGAGCGAGGACTGCTCGACCGGCATCTGGCCCGAGCTGCCGATCACCGCGGTCTGCCCGACGATCACGACTGGCACCCGGATCGATCCCGATACCGGCATGACCTTGCCGCCGCCCGACGACCGCACGCTGCCGACCACCATCGCGCCGACCGAGTCGGGCTCGTTCCGCACCGGCCCGGAGCCCGAAGCGTGGCCCGGCACCCTCCGCGTCGTGGCCTGGAACGTCGAGTACACCCGCTCGCTCGACGCGCAGATCGAGGCGCTCACCACCGACCCCGAACTCTCGAGCGCGGACGTCTACCTCCTCAGCGAGGTCGATCGCTGCTCGACCCGCAACGGCGTGCGGCGGGCGGCGCGGCTGCTCGCGCAGGCCATCGGGGGCGACTACGCCTACGCGATCGAGTTCGTGGAGCTCTCGATCGGCCGCACGATCGGCGGTGACACCGGGCAGGCGATCGTCTCTCGCCGCCCGCTCAGCGGCGGCTCCGTGCTCTGCCACGCCGGTCCGACCGACTGGTTCACCAGCGACGAGGAGCCGCGCCTCGGCCGCCGCATCACGCTTGCAGCCGATGTACCGGTCGGCGACACGACCGCCCGGCTCTACGCGGTCCACTTCGAGTCGGAGGATCTCTTCGGCGCCGAGCGCGCTCCGCAGGTGAAGGAAGTGCTCGACGCGGCGCAGCGCGAGGCCTGCGGCCGTCCCATCGTCGTCGCGGGCGACTTCAACACCTGGTACCCGACCGCGCCCGAGCGGGCGGTGATGAGCGCCGCAGACTTCGTCGACGCCTTCGAACTGCTCGGCGATACCGGCGGCACCCACAGCAGCGGCCGGCGCCTCGACTACCTCTACGAGCGCGGGTTCGACGTGCTCTCCGGCACGATCCGGCGCGACCTCGACCTCTCCGATCACCCGCCGCTCTTCGCGACGCTGTCCCTGCCCTGAGCCGCGCTCAGAGCCCGACGATCGGCTCGAGGCAGCGCGCGTGCGCCTCGGCGAGCGCCTCGACCGGGACCTGCAGCACGCCCTCGACGTTCACGGTTCCCCCGCCGACTTCGCCGATCACCGCGAAGGGCACACCGTGCGCTGCACAGCGCGCCTGGACCTCGGCCTCGACCCCGGGCGCGAACGAGACGAGCACGCGGCTCGGCTCCTCCGAGAAGAGGCGCGCCGCGGCAGCCAGCGCGGCGTCGCCGGGCAAGCGGACCGTCGCCCCGAGGCCGCCGCTCAGGCAGCTCTCGGCGAGCGCGACGCCGAAGCCGCCATCGCTGAGATCGTGGGCCGATCGCAGCAGGCGGGCGCGCGCCAGCGCGAGCACGCACTTCTGAAGCGCGACTTCGGCACCGAGATCGATGCCGACCGGATCGCCGTCGACCACGCCGACCTTCTGGGTGCGGAACTCCGAGCCGCCGAGCTTGCCCTGCGAGGGCGCGCCGAGGTGCGCGATGCGGTCGCCGGCCGCGGAGAAGGCGAGGCCGAGGCGATCCTCGGGGTGTGCGAGCTGCCCCACGATGGCGACCGACGGGGTCGGCAGGATCGGCCGGCCCTCGGTCTCGTTGTAGAGCGACACGTTGCCCGAGACGATCGGCACCGAGAGCGCGGTGCAGGCGTCGCGCAGGCCGAGGATCGCGTGGGCGAAGCGCCACATCGTCGTCGGCACCTCCGGCGAGGCGAAGTTGAGGCAGTCGGTGAGGCCGAGCGGCTCGCCGCCCGAGCAGACCACGTTGCGCGCGCACTCCGCGACGGCCATCGCCGCGCCCGCCTGTGGGTCGAGCTGCACGTGCCGGCCGTTGCAGTCCACCGAGAGGGCGAGGAATTTCTCCTTCGCGTTCGTCAGCTCCATGTCGTCGTTGCGATCGACGCAGAACACGCGGATGACCGCGGCGTCGCTCTGCCCCGGCTTCATCACGGTGCCGTCGCGGACGATGTGGTCGTACTGCCGCCAGATCCACTGGCGCGAGCCGATGTTCGGCGAGCCGGCGAGCGTCAGCAGCTCGGCCCCGAGGTCGAGCCCGTCGAGCGAGAGCGCCTTCGTCTCGCCGATCGGCCGCGGCTTCTCCTGCGGCCGATCGTACTGCGGGGCGTCGTCGACGAGCGCGTCGATGGGGATGTCGACGACGATCTGCGGGTCCCGCTGGCCACGCTCGGCCTCGGGCAGGTGCGGGTCGTAGCCGGGGCTCGCCTTGCAGACGAAGCGGCCGGTGCCGGTGACCTTTCCAACCACGGCCCAGTCGAGGTCCCACTTCTCGCAGATCGCGACGACCTCATGCTCCCGCCCCGCGTGCGCGACCATGAGCATCCGCTCCTGCGATTCGCTGAGCAGCATCTCGTACGGCGTGAGCCCCTTGGTCCGCCGCGGGATGGCGTCGAGGTCGAGCTCGAGGCCGTTGCCGGCGCGCGAGGCCATCTCCACCGAGCTCGAGGTGAGGCCCGCGGCGCCCATGTCCTGCACCCCCGCGAGGCAGCCGCTCGCGAAGATCTCGAGGCACGCCTCGAGCAGCAGCTTCTCGCGGAAGGGGTCGCCGACCTGCACCGTCGGCAGCTTCTTCTCCGAGTCGGCGTCGAACTCCGCGCTCGCCATCGTCGCGCCGTGGATGCCATCGCGCCCGGTGCGCGAGCCGACGTAGAGCACCGGGTTGCCGAGCCCCTCGGCGGTGCCGCGGATGAGCGCCTCGGTCTTGGCGACGCCCACGGTGAAGGCGTTGACGAGGATGTTCCCGTCGTAGCTCGCGTCGAACTGCACTTCGCCGCCGACGGTCGGCACGCCGATCGCGTTGCCGTAGCCGCCGATGCCCGCGACGACGCCGCGCAGCAGCGAGGGCGTCTTGGGATGATCGGGCCGGCCGAAGCGCAGCGAGTTGAGGTTCGCGATCGGGCGCGCGCCCATGGTGAAGACGTCGCGCAGGATGCCGCCGACGCCCGTCGCCGCGCCCTGGTAGGGCTCGATGTACGAGGGGTGGTTGTGCGACTCCATCTTGAAGACGGCGCAGTAGCCGTCGCCGATGTCGACGGCGCCCGCGTTCTCGCCCGGGCCCTGCACGACCTTCGGCCCGGTGGTCGGCAGCTTCTTCAGGTGGATGCGGCTCGACTTGTACGAGCAGTGCTCGCTCCACATCACGGAGAAGACGCCGAGCTCCGCGTAGGTCGGCTGCCGGCCGAGCGCGCGGAGGATGCGGTCCCACTCGTCGCCCTTCACGCCCATCGTCGCGGCGAGCGCGCGGCTCGTCTCCGGCTCTCCGGGCAGCGGGATGGGGCCTCCGGGCAGCGTGTCGCGGAACGGGTCGCTCATGGCGCGCGACCTTAGCCGAGGCCGCGCCGGCGGCCAGCGGCGGCAGACCGAGCCTGCCACCGGAAGGTCACACGCCACCTGCCGCCGCGTCGCGGTACCGTACGCCGATGGATCCGATCGAGCCCGGCGACCTCCCCGACCCGCGGGAGCTGACGAAGACGTTCTTCCGGGCGACCAGCCCGCACATCGGACATGCCGCCTTCGAGCGAAAGTGGAAGCGCGCGATCCGCTCGCCGCTGCGCCTGTTTCGCTCCTTCCCGCCCGCCTATTGGCTGGTCCTCGAGCGCGTTCCTGCGGGCCACGTCCCGGGCCGCTCGGGCCTCTGCCACGGCGATCCGCACCTCGAGAATTTCGGCCTCATCCGGTCGGCCGCCGGCAGCTGGGTCTTCGTCGCGAACGACCTCGACGACGGAGGCATCGGCGAGGTCGGCCTCGACGCCGTGCGCTGGGCGGTCTCGCTGGTGCTCGCCGGGGAGAAATGGCGCCGCGTCGAGCGCCTGCTCGAGGGCTACGTCGCCGTCGTCGGAGGGGCTGTGCCGCCCGCGCTCCCCGCCGAGCTCGTGCCCGACGTGGGCGCGGTCGTGGCGGGCGCGCTCGAGAAGCTCGTGGCCGGCCACGAGCTCGTTCGCGGCGAGGGGAGCGAGCTCGTCGCCATCGATCGGCGTGCCCGCGCGCTCGTCGAGCGAGCCTTCGAGTCCGGCCCGCTCGGCTCGCTCGCGTTGCTCGACGTCGCCGAGCGCATCCGGGTCGAGGGCGGCAGCGGCGGCCTGCGCCGGTTCTGGGCGCTGGTCGCGCGCGGTACAGGCAGGAAGCGCGAGCTCGACGTGCTCGAGCTGAAGGAGCTCACCCGCCCGGCGGTGGAGTGGGGCCACCACCGCTCGCCGCTCGCCGACCGGATCGCCGAGGTGAGCGAGCACCTCTTCGCGGGCGTGACCATGCGAGATCACTTCGCGGTGCAGCTCGGACACGCCGAGTTCCTGGTGCGCTCGCGGCTCGGCCGTGCCTCCATCGACCTCGACGCGCTCGACGCGGCGCAGCGCGAGGCCGTGCTCGCGGCGCAGGCCGGCCTGCTCGCCCGCGACCACCGACGCGCGCATCGCGACGTGGACGCGGCCGCGCTGCTCGACTGGCTCGTGACGAGCACCCGCACGGTGGCGGAGTTCTGGGAAGAGGTCGCGGCGCGGCTCGCCTGAGGGCGCTTCAGGCCGCGAGCGCCTCGAAGAGCCGGCGCCCGTCGGCGTTGCCGAGGACGGACTCCGAGGCGCGCTCGGGGTGCGGCATGAGCCCGAGCACGTTGCGCTGCGCGCCGTACACGCCGGCGATCTCTCCGCGCGATCCGTTCACCGTCGCCTCGGGCTCGATCGCCCCTGACGGCGAGCAGTAGCGCAGCGCGATGAGCCCCTCGCCCTCGAGCTGGGCGTAGGTCTCGTCGTCGCACTGGTAGCGCCCCTCGGCGTGGGCGATGGGCAGCCGCAGCACCGTGCCTGGCTTCATCCCCCGCGTGAAGCGGCCCTCGCCCTCGACCTTCACCCACACGTCTCGGCACTCGAAGCGCAGGTGCGCGTTGCGGGTCAGCGCGCCGGGCAAGAGGCCCATCTCGGTCAGCACCTGAAAGCCGTTGCAGATCCCCAGCACGGGGCGGCCCTTCTTCGCGAACTCCACGATCGCTGGGGCGATCGGGGAGAAGCGCGCGATCGCGCCACAGCGCAGGTAGTCGCCGTGGGCGAAGCCGCCCGGGAGGATGACGAGGTCCGCATCCCCGAGCGAGGTCTCCTTGTGGAACACCCAGCGGGCCTGCCAGCCCATCACGTCGCGGGCCACGTGCAGGGCGTCCCAGTCCGCGTTCGAGCCGGGGAAACAGACGACGGCGACCTTCATGGGCGCCGACCTTATCCGGGGCCGGGCCCCGCACAAGCGCCGAACGTGTCGTTCCGTGAAGGAACGGTCACCGAACGAACATCGTCGCCCGCCTTCGGTTGACGCGGCGCGTTACCGACCCACCGTCCCCGCCGTTGGCTCCCACCCGGAGGTATCCCATGCCGCTTCCCCTCGAACTTTCCCTGCTCTTCTTCGGCGCGACGACCCTCGGCCTCGTGGCCTCCATGTTCGTCGGGCAGGCGATCGGCGGTGCCCTCGGGTCCCTGCTCCGCTCCCACCAGGGTGGGGCGGGCCACGACCCCCATTGACGGCGGGGCCCGATCTGCGGTACCCCAGCGTCCGCCATGAGTGAGCGTGACGTCGCAGCCCTTCAGCGTGCCCAGTCCATCGGCGGCCAGCCGAGCTTCCTCCTCCTCTTCGGGGTGTGTCTCCTCGTCGGAGGGACCGGGGCCTTCACGCTCATCCTGACGGCCCTCGTGGGCATCTGGGGCTTCGTGACCTTCGGCGCGATCGCCGCGCTCGTGGCGGTCTCGGTGGTCACCAAGCAGGGCGACAACATCATGATGGGCGTCGCCTCCGTGCTCGCGCTCATCTCCGGCGTCACCTCGATCATCGTGCTGACGACCGTCATGACCGGCGGCGCGGCCTCCACGGGCGAGCGCTACCGCGGCGGCAGCGCGCCGACGGCGCCGGCCGGCGGCGGTCACTGAGCGCGCTCGTCACCTGCGCTGTCGTGTCCTCGCGGAGTCGCTCCGCAGGGCTCGCTCCGCAGGGCTAGCTCCGCAGGGCTAGCTCCGCAGGGCTAGCTCCGCAGGGCTAGCTCCGCAGGGCTCGCTCCGACCGGCGCGCGCCGCGTCAGCCGACCAACTTGTAGCCGTGGCCGTAGACCGTGAGGATGTGGACCGGCTCGTCGGGGTTCGGCTCGAGCTTCTTGCGCAGCTTCACCACGAGGTTGTCGACCGTGCGGGTCGCCTGGGCGCCGGCGCCGATGCCCCAGACCCGCTCGAGGATCTCCTCACGTGAGGCGACCGCGCCCCCTCGCTCGTGCAGGTAGCGGAGCAGGGCGACCTCGTAGAACGTGAGCTTGATCCGATCCCGGCCGCGCACGAGCACCTGCGCCACCGGCTCGACGGTGGACTTGCCGACGGCGAAGGGCTTGTCTCCGTCGTGGGCTCGGACCGTCCGCCGCAGCACGGCGCGGATGCGGGCCACGAGCTCGCCGATCGAGAAGGGCTTGGTGACGTAGTCATCCGCGCCGGCGTCGAGCCCGCGGATCTTGTCCGCTTCCTGGCTCCGCGCGGTGAGCATCAGGATCGGGACGGTCTCGTCGCGCTCGCGCATCTGCTCGCAGAGCCGATAGCCGTTCGTGTCCGGCAGCATCACGTCGAGGATCACGCAGTGGAAGCGCGCGCCGGGGCGGGCGTGGAGCTGCTGCGCCTCGGCGCCGGTCTTGGTGTGCACGACCGTCAGCCCCTCGAACTCGAGGGCGTCGACGAGCCCCATCGCGAGCGCGGGGTCGTCCTCGACGAGCAGGATCCGTCGGCCGGAGAGGTCTTGCGGATCGCTGGCCATCGTCAGGCCGCGGCTCCCCATCGTACGGAGGCGTGTGCCAGGCGCTCGGAGCGGTCGCGACGCGCGGACATGGTTCGCTCAGCGGTGGTGCAGGGGCTCG
>Ga0209985_10001537_pt1 | contig 22369 bp, 22 predicted proteins | sample NOAtaG_FD_187305 | JGI IMG/M metagenome (GOLD analysis project Ga0209985, IMG submission 187305) | Freshwater lake microbial communities from Lake Erie, under a cyanobacterial bloom - NOAA_Erie_Diel6S_1000h metaG (SPAdes) (version 2) | ecosystem: Environmental > Aquatic > Freshwater > Lake ...
TTCCAGCTCGTATCCGTTCCAATGACAACTTCCAAATGAAAGTCTCTCATCTTTGTTACAACATTGTCTACCATTCAATGAACGAATCACTAAATTGTACCCTCGGTAGACATTCAGGGCACACCACAATGGCAAACACCTCCACCACCTTGCTGAAGGGCATGGGTATAAACTGGCCGGCCCCGAGAAAGTACTCCATGGAAAAATTCACGATCACCGGCAAGGTGAACAGGGCGAGCACACTGTTAACGGCCGTTAATGTAATGTTGAGCGCCACATCGCCATTGCTCAGGTGACTGTACAAATTAGCGGTGGCCCCACCCGGTGATGCCGCCAATAACATAAGCCCCACACTCAACTCGGGGCCAAGCCCGCTGAACCGGGCCAGCACGAAACACAGTAGCGGCAACAGCAACATCTGGCAGGCAAGCGCCAGCGTAATGGCCTTGGGAAACTTTGTTACCCGTTTGAAGTCATAAATGGTGAGCGATAGCCCGAGGCCCAGCATGATAATGCCCAGGGCAATCGGCAAAAACAGGGTGGTGGCGGCTGACTGTTGCATGGAGGAAAGTTATAGTATCTTAACCGCATGGAAAAGTTTTTGTTGCCCATACAGGTGCGTTGGTCCGATATCGATCAAAACCGGCATTTGCGCCATTCGGCATATTATGATTACGGAGCCACCGTTCGCATCGCGTGTTTCTCTCAGCACGGTCTAACGAACATGAAGTTCGAAGAATTGCATATCGGCCCGATACTGTTCCGGGAGGAAGCTGTGTTTAAACGTGAAATCAAATTTGAAGACCGGATTACCGTAGATATGGAAGTGACCCGCGCCACCAACGATTTTGCCCGGTGGAGTATTCGCCATCATTTTTTTAAAGACGATGGAACGCTCAGTGCCATCATCAACCTCGATGGCGCCTGGATCGACATAACCAGGCGTAAACTGGCCGTGCCGGATGCTTTTGTTCAAAACATCTTCGATGACTTTCCTAAAGCGAAGGACTTTGAAAAATTGACGTTGAAGAAACCAACCTAGCAGGTTAGCCGATCCATTGTTCGACTACGTGCGGGTAATGGCTATGTTCAAGTTGATGAACGTTCTGCGCAATCGCTTCAGGTGTGTCATTCGGAGCTACCGGGCAGCGGGCCTGAAATAAGATTCTTCCTTCGTCATAATGCTCGTTCACCAGATGGATCGTGATGCCAGTCTCGCTTACACCGCTTTTCTTCACCGCCTCGTGAACCTTTATTCCGTACATACCTTTGCCCCCAAAGGCCGGCAGCAACGCAGGATGAATATTTACGATTCGATCGGGGAAGGCCTGTAAAAGATTTGTTGGAATCATCCAGTTGAAACCTGCCAGCACGATGTGTGTGATTTGTCGCTGCTGTAGCCAGGCCACCAGATCTCCGCTTTGCAGCATTTCCTTGTCCACCACCAACGACTCTACCCCGTGTTGACGGGCTCGCGTGAGCGCAAAGGCATCGGGCCGGCTGCTGATCAAGGCCGCTACCTGCACCCGGAGATGATGTTTGAAGTACCGGAAGAAAGCTTCGGCATTGGTTCCGTTACCGGAGGCAAAAATGGCCAGACGGGCGTTGGTCATGGCGCTAAGATAGGAAAGCCATGCTCGCCACCCCGAGCAACATGATCAACTTACACCACTGGCTCAACCAATAAAAATCACGAATCGTATCCGCCCGCGCCAGACGAACGGTGAGCACGATCAAGGGCAAAAACAAAGCCGGCAGAAAGTAGATGAGCGGCAAGGCCTGAAACCGAACGTCCAGGTAGATGACCGAGAGAGCGAATACCCCCAACAACACATAGATCACATTCTTCGCTCTGCGTATGCCCCACACAATAGGTAGTGTACGACAACCAAAGGTGTTGTCACCTTTAAGATCTTCCATATCCTTTATGATCTCGCGCGCCAACGTGATGAAAAAAGCGAAGAGCGCATAGATCCAGATCATAATAGTATGGCTGTGGTACAGTACTTCAACCAACAACACGGCACAACCCGTGAGCAACGCAATGGTGAGATTGCCAATAAACGGTTGCCGCTTGAGTTGGTTGGAGTACACCCAAAGCAGAAACGCACAGAAAAAATTGATCAACCCGATCAGTACACTCAGCCAAAAACCCATGGCTGTGCCGGTGATGGAAAGAACGGAATGAAACAAAATGGCAAACCGCCTCGGTATCCATTTGCCCACCACCACGCGATCAGGTTTGTTGACCAGATCAATTTTCACATCGTAGTAGTCGTTGATGATGTAGCCGGCCGCGGCAATCATCACGGTAGAAGAAGCAAGCACCAACAGCCGCCAGTCGGTTAAGGTGGAGGACGAAACCAGGAAACCCGCAGTACAATATTGCGTGAGGGCTACAATTGCCAGGTTCCACAACCGGGTCAGGCGAAACATGGCAACGACAAACCCCGGATTCTTCATGGCACAAAGATACCAGACTGGTACTAGATACTGGATACCAGATACTAGATACTGGATACTAGATGCTGGATGCTGGACAAAGGCAGCAAGATCCAGAATCCAGTAGCTAATACCCAGCTTAGAACTTCAACGCCAGCATCAGCATGTAATTCCGGCCGGCTTGGGGGTAAAAGTAATTCTGCCGGAACTCATTACCGGCACCGCCAAAGTATCCGTACGTGTAGCCGTTTGACTCAAACTCCTGGTCGAACAGGTTGTTGGCCAAGGCACTGATGGCAATCTCGCGAATGCCGCGCGGCCGGATCGACCACGTAGCCCGCAGGTCATTTACCCAGTAGGCATTCAATTGCCGGTCCGGATTTGACGTGTTGTCCAAAAACTGGCGACCCACATACTTGGAGAGCCAGGCCAATTCCACACCCCGAATGGGCGTAAACGCCAGCACCGATCCAGCTATAACGTTGGGCGAAAATGAGATATTCGTGTTTCGGTAGGTGTTTCGAATTTCGTTGAACTCGTCAAAGTTGACTCCATAATCATACAGTACCTCGGTGAATTCCCTGATCTTGTTTTGACTAAGCGTGAGGTTGGCCGCCCATTGAACTTTATCATGCAGGCGCACCGATCCATCCAACTCAACTCCCGTGCGATAGCTGTCCGGTACATTGGTGCGAATGTTAGCCCCCACGTCATTAATCGCTCCCGTAAGCACCAACTGATTGCGGTAGTTCATGAGGTAGTAATTCACGTTAAGCGTAGCCCGTTCCGTACGCCAGCGCCAACCCACTTCCAGGTTGTGAAGGGTTTCAGGTTTCGGAGCACGGGTTGAGCTGCCATCAACAAAATCATCGCGCACGGGTTCACGATTCGCAACGGCATAAGAGGCATATAATTGCTCCCGTTCATTTCGTGAATAAGTGACCCCCGCCTTGGGATTAAAAAAGTGAAAGTCGGCCGAAATGTCGAAGTCAAACTGACGGTTCTCGCGGCCAGCTGTAGCATAGCGGATACCGCGGTACTGCAAATCGACAAACGCCTGCCAGCGCGCATCAAGGGCATAACTCGTTTTCCAGAAGACATTGAAGTCCGTCTTATGCCCGTTGTTGAAATAATACCGATAGTCTTTTTCGACACCCATCGGGAGCGCTGACCAGATGATTTCCCCAAAGTGATCACCATCGTATTGGTTCCAACCCCCGCCCAGGGTGGACTGCACGCGCGAGCGATCATAGTTGACTGACCACGTAAGCCCGTAAAAATGATTATCGAGCCAACGCCTGCGCACCAGATCTGTCGAGCCGAATTTCTCAGTCCCGATTTGCACGGTATCCAGTCCATACCGAGAGTAGGCATCGTCATACCGGAACTCTTCGTAGAAACCCCGGCCACGCGTATAGTGCAGGGCAACATTGGCGGTGATGGCCTCCGAAAAAAGATGCGAAGTGTGCAGTTGGTAATGATCCTGCCGGTAATTGTCTACCTGCTGATCATACATGTAGGTGTTAAAAGTGCGGGGGTTGCTGGTCAACAGATTCTGCGTCTGTTCCGCATTCCAGCCCTCCATTGAGGCCGTCTCGAGCATCGCGGTAACATCACTGCGAAGCCGCGACTCCGGCACACCATACCAGCTTTGATACGTTACTTCGCGACCGCCAAAGGTGATCGCTTTGATCATCGTCTTTTTTCCATAGTATCCTCCTGCGAGATAATACGACTTTAAATCCGAGGACGCCCGGTCAATGAACCCATCGGAGGTGATCTGGGAAAGCCTGCCATCAAAGGCAAACCGGTTGTTCAACAAGCCCGTGCCAAAGGCTACCGTATGCCGCCACGTATTGAACGAACCCACCGAGTTAATCACATCGGCATAGGCCGAATCGTTGCGTACGTTCGTTTGCAGATTGACGGAAGCACCAAAGGCCGCGGCTCCGTTGGTGGACGTGCCCACGCCCCGTTGCACCTGAATACTGTTCGTGGAGGAAGCTAAATCCGGGGTGTTTACCCAGAATACATTTTGACTCTCGCTGTCGTTGAGCGGAATACCATTTATGGTTACGTTGATGCGCGTGGCATCGCTGCCGCGGATGCGCATACCTGTATAGCCCACCCCGGCACCAGCATCCGATGTGGTTACCAGCGAGGGCGACCAATTGAGCACGAAGGGGAGATCCTGCCCGAAGTTTTGCTTTTGAATGACCGGGCGGTCAATGTTGCTGAACGTAGTAGGGCTTTTACCTCCTGCCCGTGTTGCCAATACCAGCACTTCATCCGTCAGCGTGGTGGACTCCTCCAACACAATCTCGGCAACCACGCCCGCCACCAACGTAATTCGTTTGGTTTGAAAGCCTACGTATCGCACCTCAGCTTCGTAAGCGGTTCCAGACAGGTTGGCGAAAGCAAAACGGCCAGAAGCGTCCGTTATCGTAACCAACTTGTCGCGTACCAATTCCACAGAGGCGCTAGCCAGCGGCCCAGTGCCTGCACTTTTCACCACGCCCGTGAGGGTTTGTTGAGCGTACGCCTGCCACGACAGCACCAGCGCTACTGCAGCAATCTTAAATTTGAACATGTTTTCGTTCGGTTTAAACCTGCAGAGCACACCGGGGCGTGTGATGCGAACGTTTAACCATTGCCTTCCCTTCGGCCGCATTACCGGCATCAGGTTCATTGGGTATAATCTCAGCCCGTTGTTTTGTTCCACCCTCGCTTTCGGCCATGGTGGATGATTAAGGCACCCCTGCCGCGATTTTTCCTCGCGACCCCGCAAAGGTATAGTACAGTTTGTCTATTTTGCAAAGGGCCAATTAAAACCACTCCTATTATATGTACCGGGCTAGCGTAAACCAACAGGTTTTTGAAATTGAAGGAAGCGGAGATGCGCTGACGTTAAACAATGCACGGCTGGATTGGGACATCGTTCCACTTGGCAACGGGCATTATCACATCCTACACCAGGGCCAGGGTTATTCGGCCGAGCTGGTGAAAGTGGATTCGGCCACCAAAACATTCACCCTCAAGATCAATGGGCAACTTCAGGTGGTTGAGTTGAAAGACAAGTTTGACTTGTTGTTGGAGAAAATGGGTATGCAGCACACGGGTGCCGGCAAAGTGAACAACATCAAAGCGCCCATGCCGGGGCTGATCATCGACCTGAAAATTTCGGCCGGTGATACGGTGAAAGCCGGTGATCCGTTGTTGATTTTGGAAGCGATGAAGATGGAGAATATCTTGAAGTCACCAGGCGATGGTGTGGTGAAATCTATCAAGATCAAGAAAGGCGACAGTGTGGAAAAAGGCCAGGTGCTGGTGGAGTTTTGAGGGCAAACGATGACCAGCATTCATTCGTGAAGGCCGCAACAGGTTTGAAAAACAGCTGCCCGAAAATCGCCTCTTTCTGATATATTTGAGCGTCTTTTCCACGCATGAAATACAAACGCATTCTGCTTAAGCTCAGCGGTGAAGCGCTGATGGGTTCCAAAAACAGCAACATTGACCCGGCCGTGCTGGAGCAATACAGCGAAGAAATCAAAACCGTGAAAGATGCGGGTGTGGAGCTGGCCATCGTGATCGGAGGCGGAAATATTTTCCGGGGCGGCCAGGCCGAGGCCCTGGGCATCGACCGTGTTCAAGGAGATTACATGGGCATGTTAGCTACCGTAATCAATGCCATGGCCCTGCAAAGTGCACTGGAGCGCCACGGCCTGTACACCCGCCTGATGGCCGGCATCAAGATGGAGCAGGTATGCGAACCGTTCATCAGGCGCAGAGCCATTCGCCACCTGGAAAAAGGACGTATCGTGATTTTCGGGGCCGGCATTGGTAATCCTTATTTTACCACCGACTCCACGGCCAGCCTGCGTGCCATTGAAATCCAATCGGATGTCGTACTAAAAGGTACGCGCGTAGATGGGGTGTATGACAAAGACCCGGAAAAATTCAAGGATGCCGTTCGGTACAGTCACCTGAGCTTTCAGGAAGCCTACCAGAAAAAACTGAACATTATGGACATGACGGCTTTCACCCTGTGCCAGGAAAACAAGTTGCCGATTATCGTTTTCGATATGAATAGAAAAGGCAATCTGTTGAAGATCGCCCGGGGCGAAGAAGCAGGGACGTTGATTAGTTGATTCAAGATTTTAAATTATGGAAGAACTCGAATTATTTCTTGAAGATGCACGTGAGCAAATGACCAAAGCGCTGAATCACGTGGGCCATGAATTAACCAAGATACGGGCCGGCAAAGCCAACCCGGCCATGTTGGATGGTATTATGGTACCTTACTATGGCGCGATGAGCCCGCTCAATCAGGTGTCGTCTATGACTACTCCGGATGCGCGCACCATTTTTATCAAGCCCTGGGAAAAAGGTCTGATTTATGAGATTGAGAAAGCCATTATGGCTGCCAATCTAGGCCTTACCCCGCAGAACGATGGCCAGCAGGTAATCATTAACATCCCCATGCTTACCGAAGAGCGCAGGAAGCAACTCGTCAAACAAGTGGGGCATGAATGTGAACATGGCAAAGTGAGCATCCGCAGCATTCGAAAGGACACCAACGAATCGCTCAAGAAAATCAAAGGCGTTTCGGAAGATGATGTGAAGAATGCCGAAGAAACGGTACAGAAGCTCACCGATGACTTCATCGGCAAGATTGATGCCCTGATGAAGAAAAAGGAAGCTGAGATCATGACGGTGTGAGTTACCAGATTCATAAACCTTAATCTTGTCATTCAGCCGCGGCCATGCATCCTATTCTTTTTGAGGCCGGCTCCTTCACCATTTATACCTACGGATTTTGCATTGCCATCGGGGCCATCCTGGGCTTTAGCTACATGGCAAGGCAGGGTAAGAAACAATTTGGCTTCACATTCGATCAGGCCAATACTCTGTTCATCCTTCTGGTGACCGCCAGTGTTGTGGGTGGCAAGGTTTTTCTGATTTTCGAAAACCCCGGATTTTACTTCAGCCAACCGAAGCGCCTGGTTTCAGGAAGTGGATTTGTTTTTTATGGCTCGCTGTTGTTTGCGATACCCACCATGTTGTGGTATTTCCGAAAGAACAAGATTCCCGTGCTCGGCATGCTGGATGTCATGGCCGTGGTTACGTGCATTGTGCATGGTTTCGGGCGGCTGGGCTGTTTCATGGCCGGCTGTTGTCACGGAAAACCGACAACCGGTTTTTTTGGGGTTACATTCACTGACCCGGCCTGTCAGGCTGAGCCCCTCCATACACCGCTCCATCCCACTCAATTGTACGAGGCAGCAGCCATCTTCTCCATTTTGGCGGTTTTGTGGCTTATACGGCCAAAGCGCCAGTTTGAAGGCCAGTTATTCCTGCTTTATCTGATCCTCTACGCCCTGGTTCGCGGACTGCTGGAGATATTGCGCGGAGATGTAGAGCGGGGTTTTGTCATCGAGGGTATCCTCTCCCATTCCCAGTTCATTTCGCTGATCGTAATAGCCGCGGCTGTTTTCGCTTATGTAAAGTTGAAGAGAAGGGCTACCTTGCTCTCCTGATTAGTTCAACCGAAGATTTGTTATGATGAACCTTATGAAAATCGTGAAGCGCACCTTACTTGTGCTGTTGCTGGTTGGCCTGGTGGTCATCGCCTTTTTGTACTGGGGCGTTTACGAGCGGGGTGTGATGGCTGGCAAAGTCTTACGCATTACCGAAAAAGGCGTTCTGTTTAAGACTTACGAAGGCAAGCTGAACCTGGAGTCGTTCGGAGCCTTGAAGGGCACCAGCCCGATTGCTGAAACCTTTGACTTTTCGGTGGAAACCAAGCAACAGGACGTTATCAAAGATTTACAAGAGGTGGCCCTGAGTGGTGAACGAGTGAACCTGCATTTTGTGAAACGATACATTACGTTTCCGTGGCGGGGTGATACCAAGTATTTCATTGAAAAAGTTGAGCGGGAGGCTAGCAAATGATGCGCAATCAAACGATTCTGGTGTATGGTTCGTACGGGTATACGGGCCAGCTTGTTGTCGAAGTTTGTCGGGCAAAAAAGCTCAATGTGATTTTATCTGGCCGAAATGCGGAAAGCTTGCGCAAGCAAAGTGAAGTTACCGGCTATCCGTTTGAGCCTGTTGACACCACCAACCACACGGCCCTCACGGCCTTGCTGGCCAAAGCAGCGGTGGTGATTCATTGTGCAGGGCCATTCCGCCATACCGCACAGGCTATGGCAAATGCATGCCTGGAAACCAAAACCCATTATACAGACATCACTGGAGAATACGAGGTTTTTGAAATGCTGGCCGGTTACGATCAAAAAGGCAAGCAAGCCGGCATTACCATTATGCCCGGCACCGGCTTTGATGTGGTACCCTCCGATTGCCTGGCCGTGCATCTGAAGAATCGATTGCCCTCGGCTACCCACCTTCAACTGGCTTTCACGGCAATGGGCGGGGGGCTCTCGCGTGGCACCAAAAAAAGTATGACGGAAGGTTTGGGCAGCGGTGGCCGCATTCGCCAAAACGGAAAGCTGGAACGGATCGAGTTAGGCGACAAGGTGCTGAACATCGACTTTGGCCCCTTTCAAACGCCCACGCTGTGCATACCGTGGGGCGACATTTCCACCGCCTGGCGTAGTACCGGTATACCCAATATTGAAGTTTATACCGGGGCAACCGCCAGCATGATCAAAAATGCAAAACTCACCCGCTACCTCAACTGGCTGTTGAAAATGACCTGGGTGAAGAAGTTCATGTTAAAAAAGATCGACAAGCAACGCCCGGGCCCCAGTCAGGAAAAAGTTGAGAAAGGCCGCAGTTATTTATGGGGCAAAGCGTGGGACGCCAACGGAAATAAAGTTGAGAGCCGGTTGGAGACGGTAAGCGGTTACAAACTCACCGCGCTGACGTCTGTCTTGCTTGCCCAAAAAATTCTTCAGGGTCAGTTTAAAGTCGGATACCAAACGCCCGCGATGGCCTATGGCGAAGGATTGATTTTGGAAATTGAACAAACCCGGATTTCGGATTTGTAGGTTCACTAGCGCAACCCCGAAACGAGCAATCGCTCCAGTTCCTCCTTTTCTTTCATACTTATTCCTCTGGAGGTGGGTACCGTGGGCTGATTGCCAATATCCGTTACACCTGCAACAGGCGCTTCTTTTTTTGGAATATAAACCACCCGATCGATAAAAATTGTATCGGGACGCGAGGAAAAATAAACCGTATCAACGATACGTTCTGTTTTTTCGACCAGGGTCGGCTGCGGCTTCCTACTGGAACCTGCCCACCAGCACCCAACTCCGACTGCAAAAGCTATGGCCGCGGTTGCATATGTTGGAACGGGCAAACTCAACCACTTCCATAAGCCAGTGGAGGATGTTGACCGAACATGACCCTTGATGCGCTTCAACACCTCAGGCGAAGGTACGAGCGGAACGCTGCGGGAGTTCTCGCTTTCCAGGTGTTGATTCACCAACCGCATTGATTCGTATTCCTCTTCCGAATTGACGTATTCGGAAATTTCTCTCCGTTGTTCCACGCTTAACTCGGCATACGAGCAGGTTCGTAGCAGCTTTTCCAGTTTATCAATCTTTTCCATAAGCCTGTTTATCTCTCCAACATTACTTTATACTGCTGCAACTGTGCAGCTAATCGCTTCTTCAGGTAAAATAGTCTGGATTTTACCGTGCCTTCCGGACAGCCGATGATCCGGCTGATTTCAGGCACGTTCATGTCCAGTTCGTAGCGTAGTACAAACATTGTTCTAACCTCTTCCTGTTCGTGCGCGAGGCACTTATCCAACAGGAGGGTAAACATTTGTTCATCTAGTGGATGCATGGCCACCTCGGGCAATGATTCCTCAGGGTGATGATGACCGTTTACAGCCAAACGAAAAGCCTGCTTGCGATATTCATTCTTGCACATGTTATGCGCAATGGAGTAAATCCATGTCGAGAACGAACGGCCAGAATCAAACTTCTCACCGGCTTCCATGATGTTAATGAATAGATCATGCAAAAAGTCCTCGGCTTTGCTTTTGTCCTTCCACAGCATGCGAAAAAAATAGCGAAACAGCGGACGGCTGTAACGATGGTAGAGCACCGTTACAGCCGCCTCACTGCCTGCCGCTGCCTTTTGCATCAAGGCTTCATCCGGCAGCTTTTTTAATTGATGGCCAAACAATCTCAAATCTAATTCTCGACAATTTCCATAAACACGCGGAATCCAATTGAAGCATCTGGCTTGTCGTAACGATGGATGCTGCGAATGGTAGATTCATCCGGTGAATGATTCCAGCTACCGCCACAGGCACTGCCCTTTTCGTTGACCATCTCCGCAACATTGCCTACCACATCAAAGAGACCAACATCATTCGCAAAGTATGACATCACAGGTCCCATAGTCGTAAAACCATCATAGCTGTTGGGCTTGCTTCCGCGGTAGCCAGGACAATTACAGGGAGATGCTTTAAAATTGCCAAGGTAACAGCCTTTGGTGTTTAGTGCAGAGTTTCGCAATCCATAATACCTAAACCAGGGATACAGGATCTCGGGCTCACTGAGCGACACCATCCGCTTCTCGGCATTTTTGTCCATTTCTGCCCCTTTGGGCGTAATCCTCACTTCCGCCATTTGCTCGTTGAGTTTCCAAGAAGTAGGGTTTTTGATACCCGCGGCTGCAATCTGCCACTCGTCAACTGTTGGCAGGCGAAACTTCACTTTTTTGAATTTTCGGTCTGCGGCCTGGTTATACTGTTGGGTCATCCACTCGCAATAGGCAACGGCTGCTTCGTAACGCACATTAACCGCGGGGTAATGATTAAAGAATTTGTTTTTTTTGGTTTCTACTCTCGGGGTTGAGTAGTTGATCATCATAGATAAGGCCGGTTCTTCATAATCCGAAAAGTCGAACTTGTAGTTCTCGTACAAATCGCTCAGGTTATTGGCGGTGAGGTATTCCAAAAAACGATTGTACTGTGCATTCGTGACTTCTGTACGAGCAGCATAAGTCGTGCTGGTGATGGGTCTCATTTCCTCTTCCCAGGATTTGGCATTAATCGCAAGCGGATAGTAGGGTATGCTTTCGGTGTTGGTGCCATAAAGAAAATTTGCCATAATCGAACTCTTTCCAGTTTCGCGAGCTATTTTTTCCATCAGGCCTCGTAGTTTATCTGCTTCCTGGGTTTTGCCCTCTTTCACGTAAGCTTCGTAGGCCAGAATCATCGGCACCAGATAATTGGCGCTAAACACCCGGCCAGCATCATGTTCCGACTCGCCACTAAAGTCAACCAGCAGGTAATCCATCAAAAATTCCTTTTCCAGATTACGTTTGATTTGGCTTACGTTATCCACATTGGTAAGGCTGTGGAGCGAGGCCAATCCCACGACATACAAATACTCTTTAATTGACGTGATGTTGTCCTTCGCAAGCGTGAGCGCATAATAGAATTTGCGATTGGGGTTGCTGTCCGGCAATTGGGAACAAATCCAGGCACGAACATCTTCAGAAAAGGATGACGCCCGGACTGCCTGGACAATACCGGTCTCCTGAAATTTTCGGGTGGCATACCATTGATGTGTGAGTAGATCCAGGTCGAGGATGGTGACATCCTGGCGAATGTTAAGCACATCTTGCAGCACAAAAAGGGGTATGGTTGTACTTTCTCCTTCCGTAATCAGAACGGCCGAGGGTTCTAATGACATTAACACATTATAGCTGTAGTTGAGCAGGGAAGCCGAAACCTGGCTTTTTTCATAGAGCCCTTTGCTGAATAGGCCGCGGTCAGATTTGTTCAAATCAAATTCGGATATCAACTGCAACAAGCCGTAGGCCTCGCTCTGTTCGGGTTTTAGACGATAGGCAGTTTGCAACGCTTCGCGTGCCTCGGCTGTAAAACCTGCGCTCCAGCCCTTGGCTACCCAATACTCATAACTATTCGGTACCGCTTTACCCATCTCCGAAACGATCTGCTGAAGACTTCCGGTCGCTTCGTGTGCAAATACAGAGGCAGCATAGTAGTTGAGCCAGGCCGCAGGGTCAGCTGGGCGTTGGGCAATGGCCTCGGCCCAGGCTTTTCGCTGCTCGGCATACCACGAAACAGGTTTGATAACCAGTGTTTTCGGAAGGACTCGCTCAGGTGCGAGAGCCCAACCCGATAAGGGAAAAAGGACAAAAAGGATAATCACTCGCTTCATAGGTTCAGTTTTCTGTGCTGTACACGCGAAAAGGCAAAACGTTCAATTCGTTAGGAGATTTTTTCGAAAGCAACTCAAAAAACAGACTCTCATTCCCGCCTGATCGCCAGGACCTTCATCGGTTTGAACTACTCTTGGCAAGAGTTCATCATTTAGAATGAAAGTCAGATTTGCTGTGCCAGCTCTTAAATGACTATCATCAGCCTACTGTTCAGCGACTATGATAACCGAGTCTCTCAGGGATGTCGTTTGACCGATGCCGTACGCCTGTACTTGACGCTTATGCATGAACTGTTCAAAATCTTTTTGCGCATCTTGATCTACACAAACCAACAACCCTCCACTGGTCTGCGGGTCGCAAAGTGTCAGCAGCGATTCGCTTCCAATACCCTCCACTTTCTTTTCAAAACTCTGCCAGTTGCGCATGGTGTTGTCTGGATAAATGAACCTGTCGGTATACGACTTTAAATTGTTCATGAGTGGCACCTGGGGATAATGAACCTCGGCTGAGACACCACTCCCCTCGCATACTTCAATCACGTGACCTAAAAGTCCAAACCCGGTGATGTCGGTAAGGGCAGTGACGTACGGTAGCTCGCCCAGTTCGGCACCAATGGCATTCAGTTCGGTCATCCAGCGAACAGCTTCGGCAACATCCGCTGCATCGGCAAGCCCGCGCTTTTGTGCGGTTGTGATGATGCCGGCCCCAAGGGGCTTGGTCAGGTACAGGCGATCGCCTGGCTTTGCCGTGTTGTTCTTTTTGAGATTGGCCTTGTTCACCAACCCCGATACCGCCAGTCCGAAAATTGGCTCGGGGCTGTCAATGCTGTGCCCGCCCGCCAGCGGAATGTTAGCCTTCGCGCAAACCGAACGGCTGCCGTCCAATACCTGTCGTGCCAACTCGGGCGACAATTTTTCCACGGGCCAACCCAATATCGCCAGTGCCATCAGTGGCCGACCGCCCATCGCATAGACATCGCTGATGGCGTTTGCCGAGGCAATGGCGCCAAAGGTGAAGGCGTCATCCACGATCGGCATGAAAAAATCCGTAGTGCTGATCAGGCAGGTTCCGTTTTCCAGGTCGTATACCGCAGCATCGTCTTTCGACTCGTTGCCCACCAGCAATTTTGAAAATGCCGGATGACTGCCCTCTGACTTCAGAATGCGGTCGAGTACGGCCGGAGCAATCTTGCATCCGCAGCCGGCTCCGTGAGAGTATTGAGTGAGCTTTATTTCTTCCATACATTAAAACCACGTAGGCACATAGAACACAAAGTCAGTCTGGCAGATTTCTGAAATATTCATTGACGTAAGTCTTCTGTCCTTCCTTAAACAAATTAGAAGCCATCTCAAAAATCAATTTTTAATTGTCAGCCTGAGCTTGTCGAAGGCTATTCGGTACTGAAACCCGGTTTCGACAGGCTCAACCTGACATGGTGAAGTATTTTTGAGATGGCTTCTAGTACAATTGAAATTGATAAAAATACTCTTCGGCTTTTGTAGCAGCTTCATGTAAGTTAGAAGTTGGGCCTCAAATACAGGCACAATGGTATCCACTGCCTTCAATTCGACCACGATTGAATCTTCCACAAGAAAGTCACATCGGAGATCGGCTTCCATTTCGAGCCCTTTGTATTGAACAGGCACATAAAACTCCGATCCATATCTAAGCTTCCGTAGAAAAAATTCATGCTTTAAGCATTTATGATATACACTTTCCAGTAGGCCGGGGCCAATTGCCTTATGTACTTCACTGGCAGCTCCAATGATTTGGTAGGTCAATTCGTCCAAATATCTTTTCGTCATCCTATGTGCCCTATGTACCTATGTGGTTCACCAAACGTTCCGCCAACCCGGAAGCCTCTCCCCTACTCCACGAAAACGAGGCGCGCAGGCGGGCACTTCGTTTTTCAATACTCTGTCGATACGCCTTATCGTAATACGTCAGCAGGATTTCCATCACCGCCCCCATATCATCCGCCAGCAGGCGTTCGTGCGCGGACTTCAAATGCTGGCCACCCAGTTTCTTTCCGATCTTTTTCATGATCTCAAAGAACTCATTTTTCGGGGCATGGCCATAATCCCTGACCAGGCGTGCAATTCGGGTCTCCAGCGGCACCTCCACCTGAACAATGGGGGCCAACATCATGTGCTGCCAGAAATCAGGCGGCAGAAATATTTTGCCGATGGCAATGGACTCATCTTCAATCCAAATGGTTCGGCTTTTGTCGATCGATAAGATCTCCTCGAACAATTCATTCTGAAACTGTTCGGTGGTGGGCTGTGGTGGCATGAACAATCCTCCAAAGGCAGAGCCACGATGATGGGCCAACCCTTCGAGATCAATCACCAGCTCGCCCGCCTGCCGAAGGGCTTGAAGAATTTCGGTCTTACCGCTGCCGGTAAACCCGGTAAGTAAAATGAGCTTAAGCGGTTGTTGAAATGCCTGCAGTGCAGCTTGCCGATACGTTTTGTACCCGCCCTGCAACACGCGGCTGCGTATACCCGCCATGGCAACAAATTGGGCGAAGTTGTTGGAACGCATTCCGCCACGCCAGCAATGGATCAATAACTCGCGCCCCTTACTGATCTCTTCGGTGTGCTGGATGATGGCATCCAGTCGTGGCCCCACCAATCGAAAACCCTCGCGAATGGCCGCGTGTTGGCCCTGCTGTTTGTAGGTGGTCCCTACGCGGTGTCGCTCCCCGTTGTTGAGCAGGGGCACATTCAACGCTGCGCGGATATGGCCCTCATCAAACTCACGTTCTGAGCGTACATCGACTACCGGCAGTTGATGGCGCAGCGTCAGGAAGTCGGGAAGTGAGAGTTGCATAGTGCAAAGATGGCAATTCCGGGGCCGGGCATTCAATGAAATCCTAAGCGGAAAGAGGTTTTCTGGTTAATTTTGCTCCTCAAATTCGAGCATTGTGACGTTAATCAAGTCCATTTCAGGTATTCGGGGCACTATTGGAGGCAAGCCGGGCGAAGCCCTAACCCCCGTAGATACGGTTAAGTTTGCGGCCGCTTTTGGCACCTGGGTAAAATCCCGCAAAGGAAAAAAAGTGGTGATTGGCCGGGATGCGCGCCTGTCCGGTGGATTGATTAGCCAATTGGTCAGTTCCACCCTGCGTGGACTCGGCCTTAACGTAGTCGATCTCGGTTTGTCAACAACGCCCACGGTGGAACTGGCCGTGCCAATGGAAAAAGCCGGAGGAGGCATCATCCTTACCGCCAGCCATAATCCGATTGAGTGGAATGCACTAAAGTTGCTGAACGAAAAGGGTGAGTTTATTTCAGCTGCCGATGGTGCACACATTTTGGAAATCGCTACGTCAGAAGCGTTTGGGTTTGCACCGGTTGACCAACTGGGCCATTACGAGGAGAAGGACAACTACCTGGATGTGCACATTGCACACATTCTGAAATACAAAGGCGTAGATCGCAAGGCCATCAAAAAAGCAAAATTCAAAATTGCCGTAGATGCCGTTAATTCAACGGGCGGCCTGGCCGTGCCAAAACTCCTGCAAGCGCTGGGCGTAAAAAAGGTGGTTGAGCTCTACTGCGAACCCACGGGTCGTTTCGCCCATAACCCTGAACCACTCCCTGAGCACCTGAAAGAAATCGGCAAAACGGTAAAGAAGCAAAAATGCGATTTGGGTATTGGAGTAGACCCCGATGTAGACCGGTTGGCGTTGATCATGGAGAATGGCAAGCCCTTTGGCGAAGAGTATACGCTGGTAGCGGTAGCCGACTACCTGCTAAAAAAGCGAAAGGGTAATACGGTGTCGAATCTGTCCAGCACACGCGCCCTGCGCGATGTGACCGAACAGCGAGGGGGAGTGTATTCCGCGGCTGCCGTGGGAGAAGTGAATGTGGTGGAAAAAATGAAAGCGGTGAAAGCCGTTATCGGGGGCGAGGGCAATGGCGGTGTAATCGTACCGGATTTTCACTACGGCCGCGATGCGCTCATCGGTATTGCACTGTTTTTGTCACACCTCGCCAAATCAAAAATGACGATGACGGAGTTACGGGCATCGTACCCCAACTATTTCATTTCAAAGAATAAGATTGAACTGACAGCCGGTGTAAACGTGGATACTATACTGGCATCTATTCAGGAAAAGTATCGTCATGAGAAAATAAACACGGCAGATGGTGTGAAAATTGACTTCGAACAGACGCGCGAATGGGTGCACCTACGCAAGTCAAATACGGAGCCCATCATCCGCATCTATGCCGAGTCGCAGGATGCTGCGAAAGCCAATGCCCTGGCGCAGCGCATTCTAACTGATATCCAATTGATGCTTAATTCCTAACTTGGTTACGCCATGAGCATTTATCTTGATAACGCAGCCACTACCCCGCTTGACCCGGAAGTATTTGAGGCGATGAAGCCGTTTCTGATGGAAGACTTCGGTAATCCCTCATCCACCCACGGCCATGGCCGTAAAGTGAGAGCGGCTATCGAACAGGCGCGCAAAAAGGTGGCTGAGCTGCTCAATTGCACACCAGGCGAAATCATCTTTACGTCAGGCGGCACCGAGGCGGACAACGCTTTGCTGGTCAGCAGTGTCAAGACCTACGGACTGAAGCATGCCATCTCCACCCCTATTGAACATCATGCCGTTACCCATACACTCGAAACATTGGCTCAGCAGGGCTCAGTAGAACTTCATCATGTCAGGTTAGACGCAAAAGGTCACGTTGCCCTTGAAGATCTCGAGCGATTACTCGTACAATATCCGGGAGCCCTGGTGTCGCTGATGCATGCCAACAATGAAATCGGTAACCTGTTACCCATCGAACAGGTTGGTGAACTCTGCAAGAAATACAATGCCTATTTCCAATCCGACACCGTGCAAACCATGGGGCATTACCGTCACGATCTGAAAAAATTGACAGTCCACAGTCTTACGGCTGCTGCGCATAAATTTCACGGACCCAAGGGCGTAGGATTCATGTACATCAACAAAGACAAAAAAATTCAGGCTGTGATGCACGGTGGTGCGCAAGAGCGCAACATGAGGGGTGGAACCGAAAATGTGTATGGCATCATAGGGCTGGCCAAAGCGCTCGAGATTTGTTATCGCGAAATGGAAGAGCATCAGGCTTACATCAAGGGTCTCAAATCTTATATGATCGACAAACTTCGGGCAGAATTGCCCGGGGTTCGTTTTCACGGAGACTCCGATAACCTGACGAAGAGTCTCTATACGGTGCTCAATGTAAGCCTCCCCGAGTCTGATGAAAATGAAATGGTGCTGTTTAATCTCGACCTGCAGGGCATCTCGGCCTCAGGTGGCAGCGCGTGCAGCAGCGGGGCAACAACCGGTTCGCATGTACTGGGCGCCCTATACCCGGGTTCGCAGCGCGGTGCCGTGCGTTTTTCATTCAGCAAGTACAATACCCGCGAAGAAATTGACTTCACCGTTGAAAAGCTGGCCGAGCTCTACCGCGTTAAAGCCTAGCGGACCGGGTGCTGGTTACTGCCAAACCGTTTGATAATTTCCTTTTCAAGCGATTCGCGATGATCCGGATGCGCGATCTTCATAATCTCATAGGCACGTTGTCGCAAACTTTTCCCGTAGAGATAAGCTGTGCCGTACTCCGTAATAAGATAGTGCATATGCGCCCGGGTAGTTACCACACCCGCGCCTTCTTTGATGTGAGGAACAATTTTGGATTGACCCTTCTTCGTGGCGGAAGGCAAAGCAATAATCGGCTTGCCGTTATCCGACAAGGCTGCACCCCGGATAAAATCCATCTGGCCGCCCACTCCCGAAAACTGATACGTTCCGATGGAATCGGAAACCACCTGCCCGGTTAAATCAACTTCAATCGCGCTGTTGATCGCCACTACCTTTGGGTTTGCCCGTATTACCCGCGTATCGTTGACGTAGCTGGCCTCCAGAAAAGCAAACTGCGGGTTGTCATCCAGAAAATTATAAAGCTTGCGCGTTCCGATGACAAAGCCTGACACCACCTTGCCGGGGTGCTTCTTTTTGTGGGCGTTGGTGATGACTCCCTTATTCAACAAGTCCATTACCCCGTCCGAAAACATTTCGGTATGAACGCCCAAATCCCTGCAGTGGCCGAGGCTTTTGAGGGCGGCATCCGGAATGGTACCGATACCCATTTGCAGGGTAGAGCGGTCCTCCACCAAGTCGGCAATGTTCCGTCCAATCTTTAGATCTTCGTCTGTCAGTTGTGCTCCGTAGTTTACCTCCGGCAACACATCTTCACACAGCACCATGGCATCGAATCTGCTCATGTGAATAAATCCATCTCCATGTGTGCGGGGCATGTTGGGGTTAATCTGGGCGATGATGTGTTTGGCATTTTTTGCTGCTGAACGGGCAACATCGATTGACGTGCCGAACGAACAAAAGCCATGCTTATCGGGAGGCGAAACATGAAGAAAAGCAACGTCTAGTGGTAAAATCTTTTTGTCAAAAAGGCGGGATATCTCACTGAGAAAAATAGGAATATAATCGCCCCGCCCGGTGTTCACCGCTTCGCGTATGTTGGCCGAGACGAACAACGAGTTGAAATAAAAACTGTCGGCATACGCAGATTTGGTGATTTCGAGTTCACCCAGGGTGCTGATGGCCATCAATTCTACATTTCGCAATTCAGGCCCGCGCTGAACTAACGCATTTAACAACGTGGTTGGCGTGGCTGCACTGCCGTGGAGGAAAATTCGCTGACCGGATTGCACGATCTTGACGGCTTCTTCGGCCGATTGATAGGGTACTGACATACTGTTGGTTTACAAAATCGCCCGAAAGATAAAAGTCGGATGGGCCGCCACAACTGACGGTCGTCATCTTTACCTGCTTTCGTAGTATTTTTTAATCGGCCCGTAAGGGCCAAACTTGTGTTGCCGCGTTGCAAACGTATCCGAAAAAGGGCCAAACGGATAATCAACCGGTTTTAAGCGCAGGTCAGGCCAATCCCCCGCAAATTCTTTATGAGGCCGGGGCATGGAGTTCACAAATGCCGCCACGTCCCAGGCCTCCTGCACCGAGAGTTGAGGCACCTCAAAGGTAACGCCCTGCGGCATGTTAGCATAGATATACCGTGCTAGATTCGAAAGGCGAAAAAGCCCGGCAGCGGTATTGTAGCTATTGGGCCCCCAAAGGGGAGGATAGCTGTACTCGGCAGAGCCCTGCGGCTTCAATCCTTCCCCGGTTGGTGTATGGCACGTTTGGCATTTGGCAACGTATACCCCGCGGCCACGGGCGCTATCGGCCGGGCGGGCCAAATCAGGTAAGTCCATCAGGCCAGAGCCCAACGCGGCTTCTCCGCGCGGCACATCTTTTCCCACCCAGCTGAGGTAGGCCACCAGCGCGCGCATTTCGGTTGAGGAGGAGTCGAGCGGTGCTCCATTGAGACTGCGTTGCAGGCAATCGTTCACCCGCCTTTCAATCGATTCAAGCGACCCGGAACGCGCGCGGAAACGAGGGTATAGCGAAGCGACCGAACCGAAATTGTTGCCAAACGTTTGCGTACCCGCGTTAAGGTGACAGTTCTGGCAATTCATGCCATTGGTCGTCTGGCTCACGCTACCCATCGGCCCAAAATATTTGCCCGTGTGTGCAATCAGATCGCGCCCATATCGGATCAGTACTCCCGCAGAATCTTGCGGCAGTGAGCCGATATCAGCCGCTTGCCAATATGGCCTGTTGATTTCAGTTGAGCGCCCCTTCGAACGGCAGGCGTTCAAACTGCCAACGGTAAGGGCAACCAGGGGAATGATCCAAATCGACCGGATCATTCTTCGGCAAAGTCAGGAAAAGATTTCTTGAGCTCTTTATTGCTGTAGTTGGGGTAGGCCGACTTATCCGCTTCCAGTTCCAGCATAACGAGCTTCTGGTTATTCAGAATAGGTAATAGCTTTTCGCGGTCTGTGTCAAATTCCTTGCCCCTTCGTGCGGACTTCAGTGCATACTTACGCGCAAAATTGTCGGCCTCCACCTGCAACTGATTCCGGATTTCGATGTTGATTTTTTGCTTGTCAAGTATTTCATTTTTCGACTTGCCAATTACCCCAGTTGCCTCCAGAGTTCCCATCGTCATCACGGCTGTTCCGCCCACAGCCGACACCACTTTCGACTGGTCGGTTTCAAGCACCAAAGGCGACAACCCGGTGGTGGCGCCCAGTGAGGCATTCAATATCGCCCTGTTCTTCTTGCCCTTCTTTGCCTGCTTGTAGGCCTTGCTGAGTTGCTCGTGATTCCGATCGAGTTGATCCAACAGCGCTTTGGCCGCCACGAGGCTAAGCCGGTAGCGCTGGTAAATAGCTTTGTCCTTTTCAATCAGGTTCTCGGTATCCAATACTTGAACCTTCACCTTACGTTCGAATCTGTTCTTTGATTTGTCAATCGTAAAGAAAACAAAGTCAACGTTCTTACTTTTTTCAGCTTCATCGACAAAATCGTAACCGGGCGTCCAAATGAATTCCCATTGGACCGGTGAGTTTTCTTGAAGGTGGTCTTTGGTGATGCGTTTATCCGAAGAGATAAAATCCATTCCCTCCAAGTTATCATCGCCATTGGGATCAGAGAGATAAAACTGGAGATTCATCAGCTCATCTTCCTTTATTCGAATAACGGTGTCGCTGGGCACAATCAGAAGGTCGGGCGGTAAATCCATCTGGGTCTGCATAATCTTAAGCTTGCCAACTACTTCGGCTTTTGCAGGCTGGTCTTGTGCGATAACATCCAGCAGAATTGGGTTAGCCCGCAGGTTGTTGTATTGGTTGCGGGATGGGTTCCAGGTAAGCAAACCCAAGGCGCTAAAGGAAGCACCCTCAGGAAGCTGCGATGGGGCAATACGGAATGTTACCGGATCGCCATCCGGGTCTGTTACATAGTCGGATGATATCTGGAATTGATTGGCCGAGGCTTGCTGCACATAAAGAATCGGCAGCTCTTCAATCACAGGCGGTCGATTAACATGAGAGATCAGAAAGGTAATTGGCTGACGGACCTTATGCCCATCGGGCCAGATCGCCTGGAAAATGATTGTCACTTCCTTCTGCTTTTCAAGCCGGTCGACCAAATCGAATGACGGCTGCCACCAGAATCGGCCGGTAGAGTCATACTGAATACGGTACTCATTCACGCCCTCCACCGAAAAGCGGGGTGGCTTCGGAGCATCCGTGCGCAGCTGAAAATGAAACAGGGTGCCTTCGGTAAGATGATTCCACCCCACCGTATCCGGAAAAAGAATGCGTTGGGCGTTGGCCGAAACCGCGACCGAGCAACAAAACAAAAACAAGAATAACCGCATCGAAAAAAATCCAGCAAATTTAGGCTTCATTTCCAGTTCCTTCCAACACGTCTACACAATCGATTGTGGCTTACTCCAACTCCAGTTTTTTTGAAGACGTGTATGAAGTGGTAAAACTAATCCCCAAAGGACGGGCTACCAGCTATGGGGCTATTGCACGCTATTTGGGAACCGGCCTGAGTGCGCGCATGGTCGGTTGGGCCATGCATGCCGCACCGGCCGGGGTGCCCGCTCATCGCGTGCTCAACAGCCAAGGCATGCTGAGTGGTAAGCACGCGTTCAAGGCTGCCAAAACCATGGAAAACCGGCTCAAAAAAGAGGGCGTGAAAGTGGACCTGACTTCCGCACTTTTTGGAGTCGAGTCAAAAAAACATAGAATTTTATTCAAAAACGCGGTTTTTCATTTTGGTTGGGTGTTAAAATCTGGCTTTTACCTTTGTTTTTGTGTTTATCCGAAAACT